>WNFK01173909.1_pt1 | contig 39677 bp, 52 predicted proteins | sample 5400281 | NCBI WGS metagenome assembly WNFK01 (sample SAMN13153350, study PRJNA577476) | soil metagenome | isolation source: 20 cm soil on Douglas fir-dominated hillslope | place: USA:California | collected 2013-09-17
GCTGCTCGAGGGCAGGGCCGCGCTCGTGACGGGCGCGGGGCGCGGCATCGGCCGCGGCATCGCGATCGCGCTGGCCAAGGCCGGCGCCAAGGTGGTGGTCAACGACCTGGGCGCGGGGCTGGACGGCGAGGGAGTGGCCACCGGGCCGGCGGCCCAGGTGGTGGACGAGATCGTCAAGGCCGGCGGCACCGCGTCGGCCAACTACGGGTCGGTGGCCGACCACAAGGCGGCCAACGACATGGTCGAGCAGGTGGTGAAGACCTACGGCCGCATCGACATCCTGGTCAACGTGGCCGGAATCCTGCGCGACCGCATGATCTTCAACATGGCCAAGGAAGAATGGGACGCGGTCCTCGCCGTGCACCTGGACGGCACCTACTTCTGCACCCGGGCCGCCGCCCCCCACATGCGCGAGCAGAAGTACGGGCGGATCATCTCGATGTCGTCGGTCTCCGCGCTCGGCTCGCCCGGACAGCCCAACTACGGGGCAGCCAAGGCCGGTATCATCGGGCTCTCCTGGTCCACCGCCAACGGCATGGCCAAGTACAACGTGACGTCGAACGCGATCATGCCGAGCGGGGCGACCCGGATGATCGATTCCACCCCGCGCGGCCGGCAGGTCTTCGAGCAGACCGGGAAGTGGCCGAGCGAGCAGGCCATCGGCACCGAGCGCGATCCGGACAACGTGGCGCCGCTCGTGGTCTACCTGTCCAGCGAGGGCGCGGGCCACGTCAACGGTCAGGTCTTCCACTCCTTCGGCTACGGCTACACCCTGATGGCGCTGCCCGAGCCCATCCGCCGCATCGAGGCCGATCGCAAGCTCGATCCCGAGGAGCTGGCCAAGTTCTTCCCGGACACGCTCGGCAAGGGTCTGCACGAGCCGCCCGGCACCAACTTCGGCAAGAGCCTCAACGAGCGGCCCAAGGAAGAGTGGAAGGATCTCGGCAAGGGCGTGCGGTACTGGCAGGCTCCCTGGGAGGCAAGCTCCTAACTCGCCCTGTAGGGACACGTTGCGCTTGACTGCGCTCGCCCTGACTCATTAAATGGCGCCGGCCCGATGGTCCACGAGGGAGGGTGGCGCATGGGACGCGCACGGGTGAGCCGCGGGAGTCGCTGCCTCCTGGCCGGAGCCGTGCTCGCAAGCTTGCTGGAGGGTTGCGGAAGCTTCCAGGGCGACGTCAAATTCGGACCCCGAATGGGGTTTCGACCCGACGATCCCAAGTTCGAGATGTCCGCTACCGCGTGCGACGCCCTGAAGAAGTACGTCATCTACGCGGAGAACTTGAAGGAAGCATACCGAACCCGGGCGACCCAGAATCGCACCTGGATCTACGTCGCGGCCATCGGCGGCCTGGGCGTCGCCGCGGCGAGTGGCGCCCTTGCCGCCGCGACCGCGGTCGCCGCCGGCACCCTCGCGCTGCTGGCCATCAGCGGCGGCTTCACGTCCGCCGCATTCGCGACCATCGACAACTCGGAGCTCGCCAACGTCTACACGGTCGCGGCCAACAACATCGATACCGCCATGGGGAACGTCCAGGCTCGAATCTCCCGGTGTCGCGGCAACGAGAACGAGTGCGCGGGCCAGCTCGCGTACCTGACCACCGTGGTGGCGGGCGCGCGCAACACCCTGGAGACCGCGCGGACCTCGTCTGCGGCGGGGGCTCTGGCCCGGGCGAGCGCGCAGAAGACCCTGCTCGACCAGGAGATAACCAAGGTCACGGCGGACGCCAAGGCGAGGGACGCGGCCCTCAAGGCGAAGAAGACCGCGGTCGACGCGGCCAGCACCAAGGCCTCGGCCGACGCCGCTCAGGACAAGGCAACGAAGATGTCTCCGGCTGACCCCGCGAAGCCCGCGGCTGACCGAGACGCCGCGGACAAGAAGGCGGCCGCCGACAAGGCCAAAGCCGAGGCCGAGGCCGCCGCGGCAGAGGCAAAAGCCGAAGCCGAGGCCGACCCGGACGCGGTGGCCAGGGCGGCGGCCACGACGCCCGTAAGCCCCGCCTGCTTGTAAGCGCCTCGCCCGGGGGCTCCTCTACTCCGGAACGGCGGGTCTTGGTACACTGGCCCGCAACACCCCGGTCACTTCCAAGCCACCCCTGGTCGGAGGCGCGTTGAGCAACGTCCTGCTGGTCTGCCACGCCAATACCTGCCGCAGCGTGATGGCCCACGTCCTCCTGGAGAAGATGCTCGATGCACGCGGGGTGAATGGCAACGTCAGGGTGCGCTCGGGCGGTATCGCGAACCACGCCCGCGACGGCATGATCCCCTCGCTCGACGCGCGCATCGTGCTGCGCGAGGACGACATCCATCTCGCCGAGGACGCGTTCGCCTCCACCGACCTGCGGCGCCACCGCGAGATCGTGGCCGCGGCCGACCTGATCGTGACCATGACCGCGCAGCAGAAGGAGATGCTCGGGGCCTACGAGGAAGCCCAGGGGCGTGCGATCCTGACCCTGCACGAGCTGGCCGGCGAGGGCGGCGACGTGGACGATCCGTTCGGCCAGGGCGAGGACCGCTACCGCGCGACGAAGGACGAGATCAAGCGCTGCCTCGAGCTGGGCGTGGACCGGATGCTGACCCTGCTGAAGGAGACAAGCCGATGAGCGACGAGCAGATTCTCTATGATCCCACCGCCGAGCCGCGGATCCTCGCGTCGGGCCTGGCCCCGCGCCTGGAAAGCCTCGAGGGCAAGCGGGCGGGCATCCTCGACAACAGCAAGGCCAACGCGGGCACCCTGATGCTCGCGGTGGTCGCGCGCCTCAAGGAGAAGTACGGCGTGCGCGACGTGGTGAAGCGCGAGAAGGGCATCGCGGGCGCGCCGAACCCCGACATCCTGGCCGCGCTCACGACGTGCGACTTCGTCCTGGTCGGCAGCGCCGACTGAGGGTCGTGCACGTCGTGGAGTATCCACGGCGCCATCGTGCTGGAGCAGCGGGGGATCCCCACCGTGGTCATGGGGACGTATGAGTTCGAGCAGCTCGCCAGGCTCGAGTCGAAGAACCGCGGGCTCGCCGACCTGCCCCTGGCCCTGATTCCCCACCCGCTGGGCGGCATCCGCGAGGACGAGGTCGTGAAGAAGGCGGAGCTCGCGGTCGAGATCGTCCGCAAGGCCGTCACTCGCGCATGAGCGCGCTCGGGCCGGAGGCCAGAACTCTTCGTATGGGCGGTGGTTACTCCGCCATCAACCGTCACTACCAGGATCAGGGCTGGACGGATGGGCTCCCGATCGTGCCGCCCACCGAGGACGCTCTCCGCGAGTTCCTGCGCTGCACCGACCGGGCCCCGCGCGAGGTGGTGGCGGTGCTGCCGCCGCGCCAGGGCGAGGCCACGACGGAGCGCATCGCGATCAACGCGATCATGGCGGGCTGCCAGCCGGAATACCTGCCGGTCATCCTCACCGCGGTCGAGGCGCTGGCCGATCCCGCATTCAACCTCGATTCCATCCAGGCCACCACCCACCCGGTGGCGCCGCTGATCATCGTCAACGGGCCCATCGCGAAGGAGATCGGCATCAACGCGGGCTACAACGCCTTCGGCCAGGGCTTCCGCGCCAACCTCACGATCGGCCGCGCGATCCGCCTCCTGCTGATGAACGTGGGCGGCGGCCTGCCCGGCACCGGTGACCGCGCGACGCAGGGCACTCCGGCCAAGATCGCCTACTGCGTCTCCGAGAATGAGGACGCGACCCCCTGGGAGTCTCTGCGGGTCGAATGGGACTGCCCGGCCGACGCGAGCCTGGTCACCGCGATCGCCTGCGAGGGGCCGCACAATATCCAGGACCATTTCAGCTACACCGGCCTCGGTATCCTCAAGGTGATCGCGGGCGCCATGGGCCAGGCGGGCAGCAACAATATCCTGGCCGGCGGCCATCCGCTGCTCTCGCTCGGTCCCGAGCACGCGGCCACCATCGCGCGCGACGGCTACACCAAGCGGCAGGTCAAGGAGTTCCTCTTCGAGCACGCGCGCTTCCCGCTCGCGCGCCTGGGCGACGAGTACCGCACGCACCTGATCCAGCGCGGGGCCAAGGACGCGCCCGATACCATGGTGCCGGCGGTGCGCTCCGCCGACGACGTCACCGTGATCGTCACCGGCGGGGCGGGCAAGCACTCCTGCTGGCAGCCGACCTTCGGCGACCAGACGTGGCCCGCCCGGCGCCAGATCACCAGGAAGGACGGCACCCCGCTGAAGTCGCTCGCCGACCTGGGCCGGCGCTAACTGCACATGCTGATCGTCGACGCCCAGATCCACCTCTGGAACGCCGGCAACCCCACGACCGCCTGGCACCGTCAGGTGCCCGCCTACACCAAGGTCGACGCGCTCGAGGAGATGGACGCCGGCGGCGTCGATGCTGCCCTGCTCACTCCGCACACGCCGTGGGACCCGAACGCGAACGAGCTGGCCGTGGAGGCCGCGCGCCAGCATCCAGATCGGTTCGCGATCCTTGGCAACTTTCCACTCGACAAGCCAGAGAGTCGCGCGCTCGTGGACACGTGGAAACAGCGCCCGGGGATGCTGGGCCTGCGGTTCACGTTTCCGCCGCCGCACCAGAGCTCGTGGCCCACGGACGGTACCATCGATTGGCTGTGGCCGGCCGCGGAGCGCGCGGGCCTGCCCATTGCGCTGATGGCGGCGGGCTTCCTCCCGAAGGTGGCGGAGGTCGCGCAGCGGCACCCGAATCTCAAGCTGATCCTCGATCACCTCGGTCGACCGTCGGGCGGCTCCGCGAGTCAGCCGGACCTCTGGGCGAATCTGCCCGAGGTGGTCGCGCTCGCGAGATTCCCCAACGTCGCGATGAAGGCGACCGGGGCCCCGAGCTACTCCGCGCAGCCATACCCGTTTCGAGACATTCACGACAAACTGCGCCAGATCTACCACGCGTTCGGCCCGGCGCGGTTCTTCTGGGGCACCGACATCACGCGCATGCCCTGCCCGTGGCGCCAGTGCGTGACCCTGTTCACCGAGGAGCTGCCGTGGCTGACGGGCCGCGATCTCGAGCTGGTGATGGGCCGGGCGGTCTGTGACTGGCTGGGGTGGGAAAGGCGAAGCGTCGCGTCGTCAACGGGATGAGCGGGGCGCTCGCCCTGCCGATCCGAAACGCCGGCCCGCCTGGAATCTCTCCGCCCCTCCGCCCAGTCCAAAGGGATGTCATGAGCGCGCCCCAGGCGATCGAGCGACGGCCGCTGCTGGCCACCGCCCTCACGGATTGGCGGACCACCCAGGTGGACGTCCGGGCTCGAGACGGGCGCGGCATTCCACGAGCCGGCCGGCGCGCGGATCCTGCGCTTCGACAATGCCTCGCCCGAGAGCCCCTCGAGTTCGTGGCGATGTACCTGCTGCAGGGTAACCAGCCGCTGATCGAGATGGAGTAGGCGGAGGCGAGCATCCGGATCCTGGTGGCCGGCGCGAGCGGGGTGATCGGACAGTGGCTCGTCAAGCTGCTGGCCGCGGCCGGCCACGGCGTGACCGGGACGACGCGGTCACCGGAGCGGGCCGTCGCCCGCGGCGAGCCGGGCGCCTACAACATCGTGGAGGATAGCAGCGCGGCGTCGAACGCGAAGGCGCGCGTCCGCCTCGGCTGGGAGCCGGCCGTCGGATAGCGCGGCTATCTCGGGTCCCGGCTCCGGAGGCCGGGCGGGGCCGCAGCCGAAGGCGAGGCGGGCAGATGGATGAAGGTGCTACGATAGCTGCCCGTAGCGCATCCATATGGGATGGAGGAGCAACGCGTGACCACACCAGACCGCAGCGACCGTATCAAGGGCGTCCTCTCCCCCGTCGTCACCCCGTTCAAGACCGACCTGTCCCCCGATCCGGAGCGCTTCGTGAAGCAGTGCCGCTGGCTCCTGTCGCAGGACGTGGGGCTCGCGGTGTTCGGGACGAACTCGGAGGCCAACTCGCTGTCCACCGAGGAGAAGATCGAGCTGCTCGACCGCGTGGTCGCGGGCGGCGTCGATCCGGGGCGGCTCATGCCGGGCACCGGCTGCTGCGCGCTCACCGATTCGGTGCGGCTCACCGCGCACGCCATGAAGCTGGGCGCGGGCGGGGTGCTGATGCTGCCGCCGTTCTACTACAAGGGCGTCTCCGACGACGGGCTCTTCCGGAGCTTCGCGGAGGTGATCGAGCGGGTGGGCGACCGGCGGCTGCGCCTGTACGTCTACCACATCCCCCCGGTGTCCCAGGTGCCGATCACGCTCGGGCTCATCGAGCGGCTGCTCAAGGCCTACCCGGGCATCGTGGCCGGCGTGAAGGACAGCTCGGGCGACTGGAGCAACACGAAGGCGATGCTGGACGCGTTCGCGGCCGGGGGCTTCGATGTGTTCGCGGGCAGCGAGACCTTCTTGCTCGCCAACATGCGCGGAGGCGGCGCGGGCTGCATCAGCGCCACCGCCAACGTGAACCCCGGGCCCATCGCCAAGCTCCACCGCGAGTGGCAGACCCCGGAGGCCGACGCCCAGCAGGCGCGCCTCGACGAGATCCGCGGCATCATGCAGCGCTACCCGATGATCCCCGCGCTCAAGGCGGTGATCGCCCGCTACGGCGGCGACGGTTCCTGGGTCACGGTGCGCCCGCCCCTGGTGGCCCTCACCCCCGAGCAGCGCGCGGCGCTCGCGGCCGAGCTCGGGCGCGCCGCCTTCACCATGCCGGGACTGGGAGAGTAACGCCATGAACGAGCTGGCCGGTCGTCTCAATGCCCTCTGCGACGCGCTCCCGTTCCAGACGAGCTGGTACCTGAAGGACCTCACGAGCGGGCAGCGCGCCGACCGCCTGGGCGCGGTACCGGTACCCTCGGCGAGCACGCGCAAGATCTCGATCCTGATGGCCGCGCTCAAGGCGGTGAACGACGGCAAGCTCGCGCTGGACCAGAAGGTGACCATCGAGGCCAAGTACCAGGACAACGACTCGGGCACCTTCCAGCACCTGACCCCCGGCTTCTCGATCACCTTCCGCGACGCGCTCGTGATGATGATCATCGTCAGCGACAACGCGTGCACCGGGCTGGTGGTGGACCTGGTCGGGCTCGGCGAGATCCAGCGGCTCTGCGAGGCGGTCGGCATGACGGGCACGATCCACCGCTTCGGCATCCCCCCGCGCCTCGGCCCCGACCACGCGCTCGATCAGGTCACCAGCACCACGCCCAACGACCAGGGGTTGCTGCTGGAGACGATCCTGAAGGGCGCGGAGGATCCCGCGCCGGCCGCGCGCATGGGCGTGACCCCCGCCCTCTGCCGGCTGGCGCTCGACATCCTCTCGTGGCAGAAGCTCAAGGCGCGCCTGCCCTCGCAGCTCCCGCTCGGCACCAAGATCGCGCACAAGACCGGCACCGGATCGCGCGGCTTCATGGACGCGGGCGTCGTCTACCGGGGCGAGCGGCCGCTCTTCATCCTGACCGCCTACACCGACCGCGTGCCCGCCGCCCTGCCCGACGGCACGCCCGGCTTCACCGCGGCCAACACCGTGATCGGCCGCATGGCGCGCGTCTGCTGGGACGCGCTCGCCCGCTAGCCCGGGGCCCGACACGTGCCCGCCAAGAAGCCGAGCGAGCCGCCCGCGCCCAAGCGGGCGATGAGCATCCACGCGCATCCCGACGACCAGGAGTTCACGGTCGGCGGCACCCTCGCCAAGTGGGCGCGGGCCGGCTGCGAGATCGTCACGGTCTGCATCACCCGCGGCGGCGCCGGCTCCAACAAGTACACTCCGCTCGACATGACCCGCGAGGCGCTGGTGTCGATCCGGGAAGACGAGCAGCGCGAGGCCGGCCGGATCCTGGGCGTGAAGGAGACGATCTTCCTCGACTACGAGGACGGCATGCTGGAGCCCTCCATCCCGCTGCGCCGCGAGCTGACGCGCCTCATTCGCCGCCACCGTCCCGAGGCGGTGCTGACCGGCGATCCCACCGTGCGCTACTACGGCACCACGTACATGAACCACCCCGATCACCGCGCCGCCGCCGACGTGGCCCTCGACGCGGTCTTCCCCTCCGCGGGCACGCGCCTGATCTTCCCCGAGCTGCTCGCCGAAGGCCTCGAGCCGCACGAGGTGCGGCAGGTCTACATCCACGGCGCGGAGCGGCCGGACACCTACGTGGACATCGCGGAGACCCTCGACGTCAAGGTGGCCGCCCTGCGCGCCCACAAGAGCCAGATGGGCGAGTGGGACCCGTCCGAGATGATCACCCAGTGGGCCGCCGAGCAGGGCCGACGGCGGAAGCTGAAGGCGGCCGAGTCCTACCGCCGCATGATCCTGCAGGACCCCTGAGCGGCCGACCTCCCGTCCGAGGACGCCGGGTGGGGCCGTGGGCGAACCTGACGCCCCCGCACCGTCTCAATGCTGGTCATCGTGTTTGGGCGCATGCCCCGAGTCTCCCGAGTAGCCGCGCAGCTCGTTGTAGCGCCGAACCTGTTGGCCGGTCAGCGCCGCGCGGGTTTCGAGATGGGTCCTGAGATGAACGGCACGAAGCTGACCTTGAAGGGTCGCGATCCGAGCCACTCGCGCCCGAAGATCCGCCTCATTGATACGCCCGGTCCGGAACTCGCCTTCCAGGCTCTGTTCCTCCCTGAGAATCTGACCACCCAAGCGCTGCGCATGCTGAGCCATGCTGTCAAACAGCCCTTGTATCGTCCGCAACTGGGCGGCCGTGAGCGGTAGCTGACCCGCTCGCGCAGCGTCGAGGACATGCCGGGGGCCGGGATAGCCGTTCAATTCGGCCGCACGCGCCAGCCCCATGCCACGCCCGTCACGAAAGTCGGCGATCTCCTGCTGGGTCAGCGCGCGTATCTCGCGGGCCGCTTGGTCGCGATACGGAGAGGTCAAGCCATCGGCCGCCATGGCTGACCCGGCCATCGAGAGCACGAGCATCCCGACGAGTCTGAGGCGCATTGCGGGGCCGCTGGATTAGTAGCGCACCCCCGGTGACTCGCGCGCTTCCCCGCGGTCCGCACGCGCGAAGCCCTTCCGGTGGAAGTAGTTCGCGTTGTAGAACTCGAGGACGAGGTCGCCGTAGACCGCGGGCGGGTAGCGCGGCGGATCGTCGGGCCCGGTGCAGCTCGGCAGGCACTCGATGCGCGTGGCGATGTTGGGGCTGTAGAAGAACGCGATCGAGTAGCGGTCGGCCCCCGATTCGTTCAGCACCGCGTGGGGGGTCGAGAGGAAGCGGTCGTTCGACCACCGCTTCATCATGTTGCCCAGGTTGACCAGAAAGGTGCCCGGAATCAGCGGCGGCGCCAGCCATTCCCCGGACGGCAGCCGCACCGCGAGACCCGGCACCTCGGTCCGCGCCAGGATCGTGATGAACGAGTTGTCGGTGTGCGGGCCCTGGCCGAACTGCTCGTCGTCGGTCACGTCCTGCGGCGGGTAGTGGAGGAAGCGCAGGTTGATGTGCGCCTCGTCGGCGAAGAAGGGGGCGAAGTGCTCCGCGGGCATGCCGAGGGCGCGGGCCAGCACCGGCAGCATGCGCTCCCCCACGCCTTCCAGCGTCTTGAAGTAGGTCATCATCGCGGCCCGGATGCGCTCGTGCCCCTCGGGCCACTGGTTGCGGCCGCGCAGCGGCACCCCGGCCACCACGTCCGGGTGACCGGCGCCCCGATCGTGGCTGATGAAGAAGCTCTCGTTGTAGTTGGGGCGCGTGGCCTTGTGGATGGTGGAGGCGCCCTGGATGGACTGGTTCACGGCCAGGTAGCCGATATTGTTCTCGTTGAGCGCGAGGCGCCGCTTTTCTTCGTCCGGCAGCGCGTGAAGGGCGCGCGAGGCGGCGAAGGCCGCGTCCACCACCGCGTCGGGCACGCCGTGGCCGGCCAGGTAGAAGAAGCCCACCGACTCGCTGGCGTGCTTGACCTGGCGGGCGACCGCCTCGAGACCGCCCGGATCGGCGGCCGCGAACGCGGGCGCGAAGTCGATGACCGGGATGTCCCGGGTGGCTTCCTCGACGTTCTTCACCGCCAGGGACTTGAGGATGTTCATGACCGGGCTCGTCCTCCGGCCGGAATCGTAGCGCATCCAGAGGGGAAACGGAAATGACGCCGGCGGAGCGGAGGGACCGCCCCGCCGGCGGATGAACCGATCAGATCAGCAGGCCGGAACCGAGCGGAGATTCGCCTCGATCTTGTCCCCGACCTTGAGATCCTGCAGCGTCTCCTTCGAGGCCTGGAACTCGTGCGTCTTGCCGTCCGCTTCCGCCACCGCGACCTTGCCGCCCTTGGCGTCCACCCGGACCACCCGGCCCTCCACCTTCTGGGGCGCGGAGGCCTTCATCTGATCGCATGAGGGCTTGCTCTGCCCCGCCGCGAATCCCGCCCAGAGCGGGACCGCGACCATGACACCCACCGCCAGTGCCTTGTACGGCTTCATGAGCTCCTCCGGTTAGTGCTTGGTGATGTCGTAGATGGCGCCGGCGGCGGCGCCCACGCCCGTACCGATCAGCGCGCCCTTGCCGGCTCCGTACCCGGTTCCGGCCCCAACCGCGGCTCCCGCACCGGCGCCGATCGCGGCGCCGCCCAGCGTTCCACACGCCGTCGTGGCGAGCGTGACCAGCGACAGGCCGATCACGGCGGATGCGATTCTGGTCTTCACGGTTTTCGTTGTCATGGTTCACCTCCCGCGGTTCTAGCTGGCAACCCGCGTGCCAGCGCATCGCGCCACGGCCTCGCGCGCAAGTACTCGCAATTGGGGCCGGCGCACGTTGGGCGCTCCCATCAGCGAGGAAAAAGGTACACTCCCGCCGAGGTAAGAATTACCGAACGTCGAGAGGAACGAGACCCATGGGACAGCTCGAGGGAAAGGTGGCGCTCATCACCGGCGCCAGCAAGGGCATCGGACGCGTCATGAGCCGCCTGTTCGCCCGGGAAGGGGCCGCGGTGGTCTGCGCCGCCCGCAGCCGCGACTTGGTCGAGGAGACGGTGGCCCTGATCAAGGGCGACGGCGGGCGGGCCCTGGCGGTGACCGGCGACGCGGCGACCGAAGCGGACGTGCAGACGATGATCGCGGCGGGGGTCAAGGCGTTCGGCAAGCTCGACGTCCTCGTGAACAACGCGGGCGACGGCGGTCCGACCAAGCGCGTGCAGGAGTACACGACCGACGACTGGTTCTACACGATCAACTCCTGCCTGACCACCTCCTACATGTGCACGCGCTTCGCGGTGCCGGAGATGATCAAGGCGGGTGGCGGAGTGATCGTCAACATCACGTCCACCGCGGGCCGGCGCGGCCTGCCCTACCGCATCGGCTACTGCTCGGCGAAGGCCGGGCAGGTCGGCATGACCTACGGTCTCGCGCTCGAGCTGTCCCCGCTCAATATCCGGGTGAACGCGATCGCCCCGGGCGCCGTCGAGGGCGACCGCATCGACCGGGTGATCGCCGGGCAGGCCGAGGTGCGCGGGGTCGCGGTCGAGGACATGCGCCGAAACTTCGTCGAGCGCGCGCCGCTCAAGCGCATGACCACCGCGGAGGACATCGCCACGCTCGCGGTGTATCTCTGCAGCGACGCGGCCAAGAACCTCTCCGGCCAGTGCATCGCGGTCACCGCGGGCGAGCCCGCGGTCTAGACGCACCCGCGTCACGCCGACTATCTCCGTGAGGATCCCGGTGGTACGCTGCCCGCGATGAAGCGCCCTCGCATGCGCGCCTTCTGGGTGGCGGCGCTCGCCATGGGCCTGGTCGTCCTGCTCAGGCTCGCCGCGCACGCGTGCCCGGCCGATCCTTCCTGGATCGCCGGCCTCTCCGACGACAGCGACCTCGACGATGTGATCCAGCACGTCCTCACCGGCACCGCCGACGCTCCCGCGGTACCGGCGGTCGACACCCGCCCGCCGCGCTTCCTGCGTCTCGCGGCCATCGATGCCGCCGACGGCCCCGTCGCGGCCGCGCGCGCCACCCTTCCGACCCGCGCTCCTCCGGTCCGGCTCGCTCTCTCCATCTGATCGAGCTGTTTGAAGTTGACCCCGACCACGGCGTCGCGCCATCGAGCGCGCCGACCGGAGGAGAACGCCATGATGCGCTTCCTGCTCTTCGTAGCCCTCACCCTCTCCACCCTGGGTCTTGCCAACGCCACCGTCAGCGCGGCCGAGCTCACCGGCTCGACCGAGGCCCAGAGCACCGACGCGAAGATGCCCGCCGGCGCCGACTTCAGCAATGGACCGGCGGGCGGCGGCGCCCAGCTCATCGGGACCGACCACGTACCAAGCGGCGCCGAGTTCGGCAACGGCCCCACCGGCGGGGCCGTCGTGGACCCGACCCCGCGCCGCATGCCGACCGGGGCCGAGTTCAGCAACGGGCCCACCGGCATCAGCAAGGAATAGCGGCCGCCGCATCGGGCGGCGGCGCGTCCTCCGGGGCGCGCCGCCGCCTTCGTTGACACCCTCCCCGCCCCCGCGTACAGTCTCAGCGGTTTCGTCGTCACCCCGTCGTCGCGAGAGAGGAGCCTCATGGACGTCGATCGCCCGCTACCCACGCCGATCACCCCGGAAGCCAAGCCGTTCTGGGACGGCTGCAAGGCCGAGAAGCTGCTGCTCCCTCGCTGCGAGGAGTGCGGCCACGTCTTCTTCTACCCGCGCATCCTGTGCCCGCGCTGCCACTCGCGGCGGGTCGGCTGGATGCAGGCGAGCGGTCGCGGGAAGCTCCACTCGTTCGAGATCGCCCACCAGGCCTTCCAGAAGGCGTGGAAGATCAAGCCGCCCTACGTGCTCGCCATGATCGAGCTGGACGAGGGCCCGCGCATGATGTCGAACCTGATCAACGTGGAGCCGTCCCCCAAGGCGATCAAGTGCGACATGCCGGTGGAGGTCGTCTTCACCAAGGTGAGCGACGAGGTGACCCTGCCGCTGTTCCAGCCGAGGCGGTGAGCGCGATGGCCACCGTCGCCGAGCGGCAGCGCGAGCTCCGCAACACCGCCTGCATCGTGGGCGTGGACGAGAGCGACCAGATCGGCACCCTGCCGAATACGAGCCAGCTCTCGCTGCACCTGGAAGCGATCTCGAACGCGGTCCGCGACGCGGGCCTCAAGGTGAAGGACGTGGACGGCATCTTCACCGCGGGCCAGCACTCCCCGGCCACGCTCGGCGAGGCCCTGGGCGTCAAGCCGCGCTACGTGGACGGCACCACGGTGGGCGGCTGCTCCTTCATCATCATGGTCGGCCACGCGGTGGCCGCCCTGCACCACGGCCTCTGCGACGTCGCGGTCGTCTCTCACGGAGAGTCCGGCCGCTCCGGCACCGGGGTCACCCGCAGCCGGGACACCGCGCTCAGCGGACAGTTCGAGTTCCCCTACGGGTTCGGCGGCGCCACCAGCTACTTCGGCATGATCACCACGCGCCACATGCACGAGCACGGGACCACGCTCGAGCAGTGGGCCCAGGTCGCGGTGTCCACCCGGAAGTGGGCCGCGCTCAATCCGAAGGCGCGCTTCCATGATCCGATCACGGTGACCGACGTGCTGAACTCGCGCCCCGTCTCCTACCCGTTCAACCTGCTCAATATCTGCCTCGTCACCGACGCGGGCGGCGCGGTGGTGCTCACCCGCGCGGACCGCGCGAAGGACTGCGCCAAGCCGCCGGTCTACGTGCGCGGCTTCGGCGAGGCCACCGAGCACGTGATGGTCACGAACATGGACAGCCTCTCGATCAGCGCGGCCACGCGCCTCGCCGGCGAGCGCGCCTTCTCGATGGCCGGCGTCGCGTCGAAGGACTTCAACCACGTCATGCTCTACGACGCCTTCACCTCGGGGCCGCCGATCATGCTCGAGTCGCTCGGCATGGCCAAGCCGGGAGAGGGCGTGCAGTTCTTCTCGGAGGGACGCTCCACCCCGGGCGGCCGCCTGCCCATCAACACCAACGGCGGCGGGCTCTCCTACACCCACTCCGGCATGTACGGCATCTTCCCGATCATCGAGGCCACCCGGCAGCTCCGCGGCGAGTGCGGCGCGCGCCAGGTGCCCGGCGCGAGCTGCTCGCTGGTCAACGGCATGGGCGGCATGCTCTCGGCCGCCGGTACCCTGGTGCTCGCCAACCGACCTTGATCGCTGCCGGCGGCCGAGAAAGGTCCAGCTGCGGGGCGGCGACCGAAGGGCGCACGCGAGGCGTCCTCCCTGTACGTTGAGCGTGCGGCCGAGGTCGCCAACGAAGCAGATGGGCCTTTATCGGCCGCCGGCCGGCTACTCGATCGGGACGAAGATGCAGTGGCGGAGCTTGCCGTCCAGGGCCTTGGACAGGTGACCCTTGCCCCAGGTGTCCTCGACGAGGATCACCTCGCCGGCGCCGATCTTGCGCGACTGCCCGTCGCTCGCGGTGATCTGCACGCCCGCGTCGAGGTTGATGATGTACTGCCGCCGCGGCGCCGGGTGCCAGTCGAGATCGTAGTCGGGCGCCACCTCTCTGAAGATGATGCCCGTCGCGGGGAGCCGCGCCGACAGCTTCCCGGCCCGGCCCGATTCGGTGTACGGGATCTCCATGTCCTCGAAGTGCGACTCTCCCTGCTTGTCCACGTAGAGATGATGGATCTTCATGGGGCTCCTCATGGGGTCCTACCGCGTGTGATGGTTGACGGCCCGGGTCCCGAAGGTAGCACATGAAGCCGGCCCCGTTCCGCTACGCGCGGGCCGACAGCCTGGCGGAGGCGACCGCGCTCCTCGCCGCGGCGCCCGGCGACACCAAGCTGCTGGCCGGCGGGCAGAGCCTGGTCCCGATGCTGAACATGCGGCTCGTGCGGCCCGCGGTCCTCGTGGACGTCAATGGCCTGCGTGAGCTGACCGGCATCACGCCGCTCCCCGACGGCGGGCTCCGCCTCGGCGCGCTCACGCGCCACGCCGAGCTGGCGGCTTCGCCGCTGGTGCGCGAACGCGCCCCGCTCCTCGCCGAGGCCGCGCGGCACGTGGGCCACGCGGCGATCCGGAACCAGGGCACGCTCGGCGGCAGCGTGGCGCACGCCGATCCCGCCGCGGAGCTGCCCGCGGCGCTGCTGGCCCTCGACGCGCGCGTCCACATCACGGGCCCGCACGGCGCGCGCGAGGTCGCGGCAGACGCGTTCTTCCGCGGCCTGCTGACCACCGCGCTCGAGCCCGAGGAGATCCTGACCGCGATCGAGATCCCCGCACCGCCGCCCGGCTGGGGGTTCGTCGAGATCGCGCGGCGTCCTGGGGACTTCGCGCTGGCGGGGGTGGCGGTGGTCGTGCGGCCGGGCCGCCGCCCCCTCACCCTGCCCTCTCCCGCTCGCGGGGGAGAGGGGATTGAAGCGGTACGACTGGTGGGATTTGGGGTTGGGGATCGGACGCTCCGGCTGATCGGCGCGGAGCGGGTGCTGGCGGGCGGCCCGCTGGACGCGGAGGCGGCGGCGCGGGCCGGCGCGGCGGCCGGCGCCGACTGCGATCCGCCGAGTGACGTGCACGGCTCCGCCGAGTATCGCCGCCACCTGGCCACCGTGCTCACCGAGCGCGCCCTGCTGCAGGCGGCGGCGCGGCTCGCGGGGCACGCGCGATGACCGCGCCGAGCGACCGCGTCACCGTGCGCCTCACCGTCAACGGCCGGCCGGTGGCGCACGTGGTCGAGGCGCGGCGCTCGCTCGCCGACTTTCTTCGCGAAGACCTCGGGCTCACCGGCACTCACGTGGGCTGCGAGCACGGCGTGTGCGGCGCCTGCACGGTGCTGGTGGATGGCCGGAGCGCGCGGAGCTGTCTCCTCTTCGCGGCGCAGCTCGACGGCCGCGCGGTCACGACGATCGAGGGGCTGACGCCGGCCGCGGGCCTGAGCCCGCTCCAGGAGTCCTTCCGCGTCTGCCACGCGATGCAATGCGGCTTCTGCACGCCCGGCATGATCGTGACCGTCACCGAGCTGCTGGCCCAGGAGCCGACACCTTCGACCGAGACCATCCGCGAGGCGATCTCCGGCAACCTCTGCATGTGCACGGGCTACGTGAACATCGTGCGCGCGGTGGAGCAGGCGGTCGCCGCGCGCCCGACCCAGGCCCGCGCGTGAGCCACGAGCCCGGCGCCGGCTGGGTGGGGCGGCCGGTGCCGCTCAAGGAAGACGCGCGGCTGGTCGCCGGCCGCGGCCGCTTCGTGGACGATCTCGCGCGCCCGCGCATGCTCCACGCGGCGATGCTGCGCAGCCCGTACGCCCACGCCCGCATCGTGGCGATCGACACGCGCGAGGCGGAGGCGCTCCCGGGCGTCTTCGCGGTGCTCACCGGCGCGGAGGCGGCCGCGCGCTCCGGCCCGATCCGCCCGCTCATCCCGACCACCGCGGCGGTGCCCGACTACTGCCTGGCGGTGGACCGCGCGCGCTACGTAGGCGAGCCGGTGGCCGCGGTGGCCGCGGTCGATCGCGCCACCGCCGAGGACGCCCTCGAGCGCATCCGGGTGGAGTACGAGCCGCTGCCCGCGGTCGTGGATCCGGAGGGCGCCATCGCGCCGGACGCGCCCCTCCTCTACCCGCAGCTCGGCAGCAACGTGATCTGGCACGACACGCTCACCTACGGCCCGGTGGACGAGGCGATGGCGCGCGCGGACGGCGTGCTCCGCGAGCGGTTCACGATCCAGCGCTACGCCTCCACCCCGCTCGAGACCTTCGGCGCCATCGCGGAGTACGACGCGGGCACCGACGTCTTCGAGTTCTGGACCAACGACCAGCGGCCGGGCCTCACGATCTCGGTGCTGGCCGCCTCGCTCGGGATGCCGCAGGCCCGCGTGCGGCTCTCCTGCCCGGACATCGGCGGCGGCTTCGGCAACAAGCGCCGCCCGGCCTACCTGCTGATCTGCGCGCTCCTCGCGCGCCAGAGCGGCCGGCCCGTGAAGTGGATCGAGGACCGGATCGAGAACCTCACCGCGCTCATGCACGCCTGCAACGGGATCATGGACGTGGAGCTGGCCTACCGGGCCGACGGCACCGTGCTGGCGCTGTCGGTGCGTGACATCGCGGACGAGGGCAAGAACCTCATCACCCCGACCCAGCACATGGTCCGTGCTGACCAACAAGTGCCCGAGCGGGGCCAACCGTGGCATCGGCAAGCCGTTCATGTGCTTCGCGATCGAGCGCGCGATGGCGCTGCTGGCCCGCCGCCTCGGCCTGGACCCGGCCGAGCTGCGCCAGCGCAACTACGTCACCGCCGCCCAGATGCCGTACACCACACCGCCCGGCGCCCAGTACGACAGCGGCGACTACCCGGCCACCCTGCGGCTCGCCCTCGAGCGGTTCGGCTACGCGGCGCGCCGAACCGAGCAGGCCGCGGCACGGAAGGACGGACGGCTGCTCGGCATCGGCCTCGCCACCTCGGTGGAGCCGGCGGGCACCAACCTGGCATCGTACGAGATCGTCACCGGGCGGCGGGCGGCGTCGGGCTCGGCGGAGGCCGCGATGGTGCGCGTGGAGCCCGACGGCCACGTGCGCGTGTCGCTCGGCGACCCGCCGAGCGGGCAGGGCTACGAAACCGTCATCGCCCAGATCGTGGCGGACGAGCTCGGCCTCACCCCGGACGCGATCACGGTGGCCCGGGGCTTCGACTCGACGACCACGCCCTGGCTCTACCTCTCCGGCAACTATTCGAACAAGTTCTCGGTCACCGACGTGGGCGCGGTGGTGGGCGCGGCCGCGCGCGTGCGGGCCAAGCTGCTGCGCATCGCCGCGCACCGGCTGGAGGCCGCGGTGGCCGATCTCGAGCTGGGCGGGGGCGCGGTCGCGGTGCGCGGCGCGCCCGACCGGCGCCTCGGCTTCGCGGAGCTGGCGCGCACCGCCTACGCCGACGTGCTCGGCCTGCCGCCGGGCGAGGAGCCGGGGCTCGAGGCGCGGCACGCGCACCAGAATCCGCTCGCCCGGCCGATCGACGGGGAGCGCCGGGTGCGCTCGCAGCTCGTCTTCTCCAACGCCGCGCACTGCTGCCTGGTCGAGATCGACCCGCGCACCGGGCTCGTGAAGATCCTCAGGTATCTCGTGGTCCACGACTGCGGGCGCGAGCTCAACCCGCTGATCGTGGAGGGCATGGTGCACGGGGCGACCGCGCACGGCATCGGCGCCGCGCTGCTCGAGGAGTTCCGCTACGACGCGCAGGGACAGCTCCTCACCTCCACGTTCATGGACTACCTCAAGCCCACCTCGGTGGACGTGCCGCTCATCGAGGTGGACCGGCTCGAGCATCCCTCGCCGGTGACCCCGCTCGGGGCCAAGGGCGTGGGCGAGGGCGGCGCGATCCCCGGCCCCGCCGCGGTCGCGAACGCGGTCGAGGACGCGCTCGCCCATCTGGGTGTGGTGGTCCGCTCGCTGCCGATCACCCCGGAGCAGATCTGGCGCTGGATCCGGTGAGCGAGCCCGCGCCCGCGCTGTCCACGCGCTGGCGCCTGCTGGCGGTCCTCACCATGTCCTACGGGGCGGGCGCCTTCGGCATGCTCGGTATCTCGCCCCTGTCCCCGAGCCTCGTGGAAGGGCTCGGGCTCACGCGCTTCCAGGTCGCGTTCCTCGTTCCGTCCATCTATCTCTCCGGGCTCCTGTTCTCGCTGCCCGGCGGCCGCCTCGCGGATCGGCTCGGCGTGCGCCCGTCGTTCCTGGGCGGCCTCGCGGTGGCGTCGATCGGGCTGATCGCGGCCGCGTTCGCGCCCGGCTTCCTCGCCTTCCTCTTCTGTCTCTTCGTCGCGGGCAGCGGCTGGAGCGTCGTGAACCCGGCCCTGGGCAAGGCCATCATGGACGTCTTCCCGGTGAGCGAGCGGGGCATCGCGATGGGCGTGAAGCAGATGGGGCTCACGCTGGGCGGCCTGGTCGCCGCCCTCGGCCTGCCCGCGATCGCGGCCACGCTGGGCTGGCGCTACGCGGTCGGCGCGTGCTCCCTGATCGTCGCGGTGCCGGTGGCGCTCGGCTGGCGGCCGCTCGCCGCGTTCCACGCGGGCCGGCGCGAGGCGTCGATCGCGATCGGCGCCGGCGAGCCGGCGTCGACCTGGTGGTGGGCGCGCCGGCCCGCGCTGGTCATCTTCTTCGCCACCGGCCTCGTGCTCGGCATGGTCCAGGGCGCGGTGCTGAGCTACCTGCCGCTCTTCACGATCCAGGGGCTCGGCTTCGACAAGATCGGCGCCGGGCTCCTCGTCGCCGCCTCGCAGGCCGGCGGCGCGGTCTCCCGTCTCGTCCTGGGCGCGGCGAGCGATCGGTGGGCCGCGGGCCGGCGCTCGCTCTGGCTCGCCTTCACGGGCGCCGTCGGCGCGGTCATCTTCGGCGTCTACGCGGTCTGGCCCGCCTCCTCGGCCGGCCTCGCGGGCGTCCTCGCCTTCGCCACCGGCGTCGGCGCCTACGGCTGGGTCGGCATCTTCTTCGTGATCAGCGTGGAGGCCGGCGGCCGCGACCAGTCCGGGCTCCTGAGCGGCGTGGCCTTCGCCGCCATCGTGCTCGGCCTCCTGGTGGGCCCGCCCATCTTCGGCCTCCTGCTCGAGGCCTCCGACTCCTACGCCGTCGCCTGGGCCGTCTTCGCCGCCCTGTCCGCCCTCGTCGCCATCGTCTCCCTCCTCGCCGGCCCCGCCATCGACCGCGAATCCCGCTAGGCCGGGGTCAGGTCTTGAAATACGACATCGCACCGCGTCGAAATGTCGGGATGTAAGACCTGACCCCATCGCGAAATGTCGTATTTCAAGACCTGACCCCGTGGGCTATCATGCGGGGCACGTCACGCGCGAGGGAGCGCTCACCATGGGCTACGAGCAGATCCTGTACGAGGTGAAGGACCGCGTCGCCACCGTCACTCTGAACCGTCCCGAGAAGCTGAACGCGTGGACCGCGGTGATGGGGCGCGAGGTGCGCCAGGCCATGGACGAGGCCGCGCGCGACGAGGCGGTGCGCGTGATCGTGCTGACCGGAGCCGGCCGCGGCTTCTGCGCGGGGGCGGACATGCAGCTGCTCTCGGGCATCGTGGACGCGGGACGACAGGAGCCGGGCGACGCGGCGGCGGAGCGCGGACCGGGCACCGCGGCCAGCGACCCAGCCGTTCGCGCCGACTTCCGCGGCCCGTACGCCTACTTCCCGATGGTGCCGAAGCCGATCATCGCGGCGCTGAACGGCGCCACCGCCGGGCTCGGCCTGGTGGTCTCGCTCTACTGCGATCTGCGCATCGCGGCCGACACCGCCGTCTTCACCACCGCGTTCTCGCGCCGCGGGCTCATCGCCGAGCACGGGGTGAGCTGGATGCTGCCCCGCCTGGTGGGCCTGCAGCACGGCCTCGATCTGCTCCTCTCCGCGCGCAAGATCACCGCCGCGGAGGCGCTCGCGATGGGCCTGGTCGCGCAGGTGAAGCCGGCCGCGACGCTGCAGGAGGACGTGCGCGCCTACGCCCGCGAGATGGCGGACCTGGTGTCGCCGCGCTCGCTCCGGGTCATGAAGCGGCAGATCTGGGAGGCCCAGTTCCAGAGCCTGGCCGAGGCCACCGCGGTGGGCAACCAGGAGATGCAGAAGAGCTTCAGCGCGGAGGATTTCAAGGAGGGCGTCGCCCACTTCGTGGAAAAGCGCGCACCCCGCTTCACCGGGCGCTAGCCGATGGCCCGCCTCGAGATCCTGCGGCCCGACGCGATCGCCGATCCCGAGCTCCGCCGCATGGCCGAGGCCTCGGGCGACGAGATGTACGGCGTCTACGGCCACTGCCCCGAGCTCTTCACCGCGTTCCTGCGCTTCTACCGGCCGGCCAAGTACGGCGGCCAGCTCCCCTTCGCGCTGAAGGAGCTGGTGCGCCTGAAGATCGCCGCGCTCAACGAATGCGCGCGCTGAGCAACCGCCCGCGAGCCCTCGGAGAGGGCGCCCGGGCTATACCTCGACCTGCTCCCCAAGCTGGCCGGGCAGGTGGAGGCGACGGGGCGCGAGCGCGCCGCGCTGGCGTTCGCGGAGAAGCTCGCGGTGAATCACACCACGATCGATGACGCGTTCATGACCGGGATGCGCGCGCACTTCACCGACGCCGAGCTGGTGGAGCTGGGGCTCATCACCGGCGCCTTCATCATGCTCGGGCGACTTCACCGGACCTTCGGCGTGCCCCCGATGGGGCCCCGCAGCCACGCGGTTCTCGAACGGGGGTACGACTCATGACGGCTACCTGGAAGGCGCTCCTCGCGGCTCTCGTCGTCACGCTCGCGCTCGGCCCCGCGGCTCCCGTGCCGGCCTTCGACGGCGAGAAGGCGCTCCACGAGGCGGCGAAGAAGGAGAAGGAGTTCACCTGGTACACCGCGCACTACAACTCGGAGACCGCGGCCGCGCTCTGCCAGGGCTTCGAGAAGAAGTACTCGGGCGTGAAGTGCAACTACATCCGCACCACTGCCCAGGTCGCCTACCAGCGCCTGGCCCAGGACCAGAAGGCGGGCATCGCGCAGGCGTCGGTGATCAGCTCCACCGACCAGAGCCACTACACCAAGATGAAGCAGGACGGGTGGCTCCAGCCCTACAAGCCCAAGAACCTGCCCGAGCTCGTGGACGCCTTCCGCTCCTTCAACGATCCGGACGACCTCTTCACCGCCACCGCGGCCGGCCTCGTGCTGATCACCTACAACACCAGCGTGGTCTCCGCCTCCGAGGCGCCCAAGAAGTGGACCGACCTCGCCGATCCCCGGTGGAAGAACAAGGTCTCGATCGGCCATCCCGGCTTCAGCGGCTACGTGGGCACCTGGGTCGTCCAGATGAAGAAGCTCTACGGCTGGGACTACTTCAAGAAGCTCGAGCTGAACAAGCCGCGCATCGGCCGCTCGATCAACGACACCGTGACCATGCTGAACGCCAAGGAGTCTCGCGGTCGTCTACCCGGAGGACGGCGCGGTCCTGATGGTCTCGGCCTCCGGCATCGTCAAGAACGCCCCCGCGCCCAACGCGGCCAAGCTCTTCATGGAGTACCTGCTGAGCCGTGAGGGCAACGACGTGATGGTGTCGCAGCACCAGGACCCGGTAAACAAGCACGTGAAGCCGATGGCGGGCGCCAGGTCCATCGCGGACGTCAAGACGATCCGGCCGACTCCCGTCGAGATCGAGAAGGGCATCCCCGAGGTCAAGGAGCTCTTCCGCGAGACCTTTGGCATCTGACCGATCCTTCGACAGATCGCTCGTCGTCTGGCTGCTGCTGATCGCGCTGCTGCTGCTGCTCGTGGTCAATCCGCTCGCCCGTCTCCTCTGGTCGAGCTTCGAGCACCCGGAGACCGGCGCGTTCACCCTCGACAACTACGCGGCGGCCTACGGGCGCTGGCGGTACGTCGAGGCGCTGATCAATTCGCTCGTGGTCGGGCTCGCCGCGGCGGTGGTCTGCACCGTCTTCGGGGTGCCGATGGCGTGGGCGGTGTCCCGCACCGACATGCCCGGCAAGGGCCTGGTGTGGGCCGCGGTGCTCGGCACGTTCATCATGCCGAACTACCTGGGCGCGGTGGCCTGGATCCTGATGGCCGGCCCCAACGCGGGCTGGCTCAACCGCATCTACACCGGCCTCACCGGCGCGGCCGCCGGGCCCTTCAACGTCTACAGCATGAGCGGGCTGGTCCTGGTCATCGCCTGCTACTCCTTCCCGTACATGTTCGTGTTCACCCGCTCCGCGCTCGACCTGATCTCCTCCGAGATGGAGGACGCGGCCAGCACCCTCGGCGCGGGCGCCCTGCGCACCACGCTGCGGGTGACCCTGCCGCTGGCCCTGCCCGCCATCATGGGCGCGTTCATCGTGTCGTTCCTCGAGGCCATCGCGCTCTTCGGCGCCCCCGCCCTCATCGCGCTGCCCGCACGCTTCCAGGTCATGACCACCACGCTGTGGCAGATGTTCGAGTTCCCGCCCCGCGTGCAGGTGGCCGCGGCCTACGCGATGCCGCTGCTGCTGATCACCGTGTTCCTGTTCTGGCTGCAGTACCGGATCATCGCGCGCAAGGGCTTCGTCGCCCTGACCGGCAAGGGCGGCGAGCGGCGCATGGTGCGCCTCGGCCGCTGGCGCTGGCCCCTGCTCGGCTACTGCCTCTTCGTGACCTCGCTCTCGTTCTTCATGCCGATGCTGGTGGTGCTGCAGGCCGCCTTCGCGCGGGCCTGGGGCCGCGGGTTCTCCTGGGACAACGTCACCCTGCGCAACCTGCGCTTCGTGCTCTTCGACCAGACCGCCACCCGCGCGGCCACCGTGAACACCTTCGTCTACGCGGGGGCCGCGTCGATCATCGCCCTGGTCCTGGCCCTGGCCATCGCCTACATCGTGGCCCGGCGGCTGGTGCCGCTCGGCCGGGTGCTCACCTACGTGGCGATGGCGCCCTTCGTGATCCCGGGCATCGTGCTCGCGATCGGCTTCTACGCGGCCTACACCACGAAGCCGCTGGTGCTCTACGGCACCGCCTGGATCCTGATCCTGGCCTTCGCCACCCGCTTCCTGCCCATCGCGTACACCAACAGCGACGCGGCGCTCCGCAGCATCAACCCGGAGCTCGAGGACGCCGCGCGCATCCTGGGCGGCAGCCGGCTCCTCGCCCTGCGCCGCGTGGTGATCCCCCTGCTCCGGCGCGGGCTGGCCGGCGCCTTCATCCTGGTCTTCATCCCGGCCACCCGCGAGCTCTCCTCCGCGATCTTCCTCTACACCACCGGCACCCAGGTGCTCTCGGTGCTGCTCTTCGACAAGAGCGACGAGGGCAACTTCGAGGTGCTCTCCTCCATGGGCCTGATCCTGGTGGTGGTCACGGTGGCGCTGGTCCTGGTGGGCTTCCGCCTGGTCGGCCGCGATTTTCTATTGAAACGGACCGCCACGTGAGCCGTCTCGTCCTCACCGACGTGAGCCGCCGCTTCGGCAGCGTGACCGCGGTGGACCGCTTCAACCTCACGCTGCCGCCCGGCGAGTTCGTCTCGCTCCTCGGGCCGTCGGGCTGCGGCAAGACCACCACCCTGCGGATGATCGCGGGCTTCCTCGCCCCGAGCGAGGGCACCATCACGATGGACGGGCGCACGATCTCCTCGCCCGGCTCGACCCTGCCGCCCGAGAAGCGCAACATGTCGATGATCTTCCAGAGCTACGCGATCTGGCCCAACATGACGGTCGCGGAGAACGTGGCGTTCGGGCTCGAGGTGCGGCGGCTGCCCCGGGCGGAGATCCAGACCCGGGTGGCCAAGATCCTCGACGTGGTGCAGATGGGCCACCTGGCCGCGCGCTACCCGCAAGAGCTCTCGGGCGGCCAGCAGCAGCGCGTGGCCCTGGCCCGCGCGATCGTGGTGCAGCCGGCGGTCCTGCTGCTCGATGAGCCGCTGAGCAACCTCGACGCCAACCTGCGCGAGGAGATGCGCTACGAGATCCGCCGCCTGCACGACGAGTTCCACATCACCACGGTCTACGTGACCCACGACCAGGCGGAGGCGATGGTGGCCTCCGACCGCATCGCGGTCATGAACCAGGGCCGGATCGAGCAGGTGGACGCCCCGCGCGCGCTCTACGCGCGTCCCCGCACCCGCTTCGTGGCCGGCTTCATCGGGCGCACCAACCTGCTGGAGGGCCTGGTGCGCGGCGAGGAGGTCGTCTTCGATCGCTTCGCGATCGCCCGGGGCGCCTTCCCGGAGCCGGCCGCGCTCGCGGGCCGCGTGAGCTTCTCGCTGCGGCCACAGTCCATCGTGCTGCACCGGCAGCCGCCGCCCGCGGCGGATCGCGCGAGCGTGGTTCCGGGCCAGGTCACCCAGCGGGCGTACCTGGGCGAGCACTGGGACTACACGGTACGCCCGGCGGACAGCGCGCTCGCGCTGCGAGTGACCGCGCGCCCGCACGAGGTCTTCGAGGTGGACGAGAAGGTCTGGCTCGAGCTCGACCCGCGGCAGATGGCGGCGCTCGAGCCCGAGTGAAGCTGCTCCTCCTCAACAAGCCCTACGGCGTGCTGTGCCAGTTCACCGACACGGAAGGCCGGCCCACGCTCGCCCGCTACGTCTCGGTCTCCGGGGTCTACCCGGCGGGACGGCTCGATCACGACAGCGAGGGACTCGTGCTGCTCACCGACGACGGCGCGCTCCAGGCGCGCCTGGCCGAGCCGCGGCACGGCGTCGAGAAGACCTACTGGGCCCAGGTGGAAGGGGCGCCCGCGGAGGACGCGATCGAGAAGCTCCGCGCCGGCGTGGTCCTGAAGGACGGGCGCACGCGGCCGGCGCGCGCGCGCCTCATCGCGGAGCCGCCCCGGCTCTGGCCGCGCGATCCGCCGATCCGCCACCGCGCGGCGATTCCCACCGCGTGGATCGAGATCGGCATCCGCGAGGGGCGCAACCGGCAGGTCCGGCGCATGACCGCGGCGGTGGGGCATCCGACCCTGCGCCTGATCCGGGTCGCGATCGGGCCCTACGCGCTCGGCACGCTGCCGCCCGGGCAGTGGCGGGCGGAGGAGCCGGTGCGGCTCCGGTAGGCGACCGCCCTCACCCCCGAGAGGAGAGGGTTCTAGAAGATGGCGTAGCCGCCGTCGATGACGAAGGTGTCGCCGGTGTGGTAGCTGCTCGCGTCGCTCGCCAGGTACACCGCGATGCCGCCGAAGTCGTTGCCGGTGCCCCAGCGCCGCACCGGCACCCGCGGGAGCACGCGCGTCTTGAAGACGTCGCCGTGGACCGCCTTCTCGGTCATCGGCGTATCGATCCAGCCGGGCACGATCGCGTTGACGCGGATCTTGTGCCGCGCGAGGCCGACCGAGAGCGCGCGCATCACCGAGAGCATCGCGCCCTTGCTGGCCGCGTAGTGGGCGCTGAGCGGCGAGCCTTCGAGCGCGGCGAGGCTCGCGGTGACCGCGAGCGAGCCGCCCGCCCCGCGCGCGGTCATGTGCCGCGCGGCCGCGCGCAGGGTGAAGAAGGCCCCGTCGAGGTTCACGGCCAGCACCCGGTGCCACTCTTCGGTGGTCATCTCCGCGAAGCTCGCCGCGCCGCCGCGGCCGGAGACGCCCGCGTTGACGAAGCAGGCGTCGACTCCGCCGAGGGTGGACACGGTCTCCGCGAATGCGTGCTCGACCGCCGCCTCGTCGCTCACGTCGCAGCGGAGCGCGAGGGCCTTCCCGCCGATCGCGTGCAGCCGCGCGAGGGCGTGCACGTTCTTGTCCTCGTTGGTGCCCCAGATGCAGACCGAGGCGCCCGCGTGGGCCATCGCCTCCGCCATGCCGAGGCCGATGCCGCTGTTGCCACCGGTCACGATCGCGGTCTTGCCGGTGAGATCGAAGGCCTTGTACGCCATGGAGACGGCTCCTCCTACGGCCGCATGCGATGGGTGGACGGACCCGTCTCGCGCAGCGGCGCGGCCAGCTCGGCGAACTCGCAGAGCAGCGGGCGGGTGGCGCGCGGGTCGATGATCTCCTCGATCCAGAAGGCCTCCGCGGAGCGGAAGGGCGAGCGGAGCTTCTGCAGCCGCTCCTCGATCTCGATCATCTTCGCGGCCGGATCGTCGGCCCCCTGGATGTCGGCTCGGTAGGCCGCCTCGATCCCGCCCTCGAGCGGGAGCGAGCCCCAGCGCCCCGACGGCCAAGCGTAACGCGGGCCGTAGCGTGCCCCCGGCTTGTGCGCGGCCCCCGCCACTCCGAACACGTTGCGGATGATGACCGCGCACCACGGCATGGTCGACTGCCAGATCGCGGACATCGCGCGCACGCCCTGCTTGATGGTGCCGGTCTGCTCGGCCTCGAGCCCGATCAGGAAGCCCGGGCAGTCCACCAGGTAGACCACCGGCAGGTGGAAGGTCTGCGCGAAGTCCACGAAGCGCTCCACCTTCTGGCAGGTATCCGCGGTCCAGGCGCCGCCGTAGAAGTAGGGATCGCTGCCCAGCACCGCGACCGGCCAGCCGTCCAGCCGCGCCAGGCCGGTGATGATCGCGCGCCCGTAGAGCGGCTGGATCTCGAAGAACGACCCGCGGTCCACCACCGCCTCCACGATCGCGCGCATCTTGTACGGCTTGCGGATGTCGCGCGGCACCGCGTCCGACAGCCACTCCTCGCGGCGCTCCCGATCGTCGGTCTGCGGGCCGCGCGGAGGCAGCTCGTAGATGGACGACGGCAGGTAGGAGAGGAAGCGCCGCGCGACCGCGAAGGCCTCCTCCTCGGTGTCCACCGCCTGGTCCACCGCGCCCGCCTTCAGCTGGATCTGCCAGCCGCCGAGCTCGTTCTTGGTGAGCTTCTGGCCGAGGCGCTCGACCACCGGCGGGCCGGCCACGAAGAGCGCCGACTTGTCCTTCACCATCACCGACAGGTGCGCGGCCGCGAGGTGCGCGGCGCCGAGGCCGGCCACCGAGCCCAGGCCCAGGGCCACCCGCGGCACCGTGCCGATGCTGTTCACCACCCACTCCCAGCCGGACACCCCGGGCACGTTGGCGCGTCCCGTGGTCTCGATGGTCTTCACGGAGCCGCCGCCCCCCGAGCCCTCGACGATGCGGATCAGGGGCAGCCGCAGCTCGTTGGCCATCTGCTCGCACTGGTTGTGCTTACCCTTGATCGTCGCGTCCGCCGAGCCGCCCCGCACCGTGAAGTCATCGCCGCCCACCACCACCGGGCGGCCGTCGAGCCGCGCGCGGCCGAAGACGAAGTTGGACGGGGTCAGCTCCTTGAGATCGTTCTGGGCGTCGTAGGAGGCCTTCCCGGCGATCTTTCCGATCTCGTGGAAGCTCTGCGGGTCCACCAGCCGGTCGATGCGCTCGCGAATCGTGTAGCGCCCGCCGTCGTGCTGCCGCTTCACCCGCTCCGCGCCGCCCAGCCCCTCCGCGAACTCCTCGCGGCGCTTCAGCTCGTCCATCTCGGACTTCCAGTTCATGGGGAGACCTCCGCGGGGGATGGTAGCAGGGAGCGCGCGGGATGCCTAGGCGGAGCCGAACACGAGCGAGATGCGATTGCGGTCGCCGGCCCGCTGATATTCCGCGCGCTTGGCCATCCCGGAGACGAGGAGCACGCCGAGCCCGCCCACCGGCCGGTCCTTCACGTCCGCGGCCGGGTCGGGACTCGCGACCGCCGCGAAGGGATCGTGCGGCGGGCCGGTGTCCTCGTAGACGAGCGTGAGACGGCCGGGCGCCACCTCGCAGTCGAGCCGCACCGGCGCGTCACTGTCCGCGCCGTGCCCGTGCACCACCGTGTTGGTGAAGAGCTCTTCCACCAGCAGGGTGACCCGCAGGCACATCGCGCGGTCGAGCTCGGCGGCCGCGCACACCTCGGCCAGGAAGGTCTCGACCTGCGGCAGGGCATCGCGACGGGCGGGAAAGATCCGCTGGTGGGGGAGACCGCTCATTGGGCTATTGTAAGGGTCGCCGGAAGCGCGGTCACCCCCGCGGCTTGCCGGAGAGATCGACGGGAATCTCGGTCGACTCGTCGCCCTCCCTCACCTGGAGTACCGGGAATCGCTCATTGTTCGTCATGCGCACCGTGAAGCGCAGGGCCAGCGTCTCCGTGTTCCGCCGGTCGACCTGCGCGGCCAGGATGCGATAGACCGCGCTGCCCACTCGCACCTCGGTCCCGGCCGCGAGGGCGCGTGGATACGGGGTGGCGGGCCCCGTGGGCGGAGGGGCGGTGGACCTGCCCCCGGGCCACCCCTGCGGGCGGACTGGCCGGCGGCGGGGCCGTGGCGGTGCGGCTCGGAGGCTGCTGAACCGGCCGGGGCGCCGTCGTGAACACCCCGGCCTGGTGTAGCGCGGCAACCAAGCCCGCGACGGCGGTGATGATGCCCGCCGTCGCGGTCAGAATTCCTGGAAGGGTCAGCCACCACCCCTGCGACTTCGGCTCGGCCGCCATCGGACCACCTCCGTGGTCCCACGACAAATCGCACAGATCCCCATCCTGGACAAGACGGTTAGCCGGCGGCGGCCCGTCTCAGCGCGGCGACGTCGATCTTCTTCATCTGAAGCATCGCGGTCATGACCCGCTGCGACTTCGTCGCATCGGGGTCATTGAGCATCTCGATCATCGCGGTCGGCACGATCTGCCACGACACGCCGTACCGGTCCTTCAGCCAGCCGCATTGCTGGGCGCTCGGATCCCCGCCCGCGGAGAGCTTGGTCCAGTAGTGGTCTACTTCCGCCTGGCTCTCACAGCTCACCTGGAACGAGATGGCCTCGTTGAACTTGAACACCGGGCCGCCGTTGAGCGCGGTAAACGTCTGTCCTTCCAGCTCGAACGCCACGACCATGACGGTCCCCGGCGCCTTGCCGTGGATCTCCTTGCCCGCCTCGCCGTAGCGGGACACGGTCGTGACCTTCGAATTCTTGAAGATGCCGGTATAGAAACCAACCGCCGCTTCGGCCTGGTCATCGAACCACAGGCACGGGGTGATCTTGCTGATGACTGCCACGGTATTTCTCCTTTCAGGTCTCGTTTGAGAGTCGGGCACCCTGCTCACAGGTAGTCGCTGGAGACGGCCCGAGATCGACAAGGAAGGAAACCCCCGCCTCAAGGCGCCTTACAGCTGACACTCCATCTCCACGATCTCCAGCACCGAGCCCGACGCCAGCGGTCGGCGGACCCCGGTCTCTCGAAAACCCTCCCGCGAGTACAGGGCGATGGCGCCCGGACTGCGAGCCGGAGCCCACAGGCCCAGACCGGTCAGCTCACGCTCGCGGGCCCAGTCGAACACCGCCCGCAGGAGGAGCCGTCCCACGCCGCGTCGCCGCGACGCCGGGGCGACCCACATGCCGCCGACCCGACCCGCGCCGGGCCGGTCCCGATCGAGCAGCCCATACGTCGAGCCGACCGGGGCCGGGCCTTCATCGGCGAGGAACATCACATGACGTCCTGGCTCGGTGACCGACCGGGTCAGGTCCTCCCAGTAGGACAGGGGGCGGGCCCCGGCCTCGACCACCGTCTCGCCGAAGGACTCCGGAGCGTCCCCCAGAGCGCGCAGCCGGAGCTCACGGTGCAGCTCCACCTCATGGGCTTCCAGCCGCCGCACCCGCACGCGACTACTTCACTTCAGCCAGGTAGGTGGTCAGCCGCCTGATCCGGGCGTTGCTCATGACGAAGACATCGCAGAACACCGCGTTGAGCACGCCCCCGTCCCGGCGCTTGGCTTGGACCCGCCCTTCCGCAACGACGATGTCGTTCTCCTCGATCATCCGGACCGTGGTGATGGTCGGCCGGCCCACGAAGGCGTCGTTCTCGATCTCCTTGTCGAACGCGAGCTTCCCGACCAGATGAAATGCGCCAGGCATCTCCCACTCGACGTCGTCGGTCAGGCAGGACAGGATCTGCGCGTGATCCGACTTGCGGAACCCCTCCAGATAGCGCCCGACGGTGCTCTTGTTCTCGGACACGCTCATCCTCCGGAGGCGCTCACGGCGCCGAGCGGGCGTCAACGTACACCCAGGTCTGCTTCCCCGAAGACAGCATTGCGGCGATCCGCTTGTACGCGGCGAGCCGCTCGTACTCGTCCGCGGCCGCGAGCTCGGCGTCGCTGAGCTCGAACACGGTGCCGCTCACCCGACTGTCGTCTCGGCCGGTGAACGTGACGTTATCATGATGCGTCCGCCCGCCCGCCGCCGCGACCTGCGGATCCTCGATCGGCACCAAGGACGGCTCGAACCCGAGCAGCTCGTCCTTCTGCCCCTGGAGCCGCCGGCCGAACGTGGACAGCTGCACGTGCTCTTGCTGGAGCGTGCCGTAGGAAAAGAGTAGCGGCATGGCGAGCACACCTCGTGTGGTGATTGGAATCGAATCGCAATTCATCCGGTCGTTGGGCGATCGGGCGCGATCGGGCGCAAGTGTTGGAGAAGGAATCCGACGACCTCGGACTCGTAGCCCGCCGGGTCGAAGGCCAAGAAGTCTTGGTGATGGGCGCCGCTCACCACCCACAGGCGCTTTGGCGGGACCGCCGCACGGAAGAGCTCTTCGGACTCAGCGAGTGTTGTGTGCTGGTCGTGTGAGCCAGCGACCACAAGGACCGGTGAGCCCAGACGGGCGATCGAGCGGATCGGCTCGAGGTCCCGCGGCCAGACGTGCAGCCGAGGCGGAAGCAGGACAAGCAGGAGCGGCGCGAGCACTGGCGCGAGCGGCCCCACTCTGATGCGGATTCTATTCCTGACGGCGTCGGCAACTCGGGGATACACGGCTTCGAGAACCACGGCGTCGAAGCCGGAGGGTTGAGGGGCGAGCAGGACGGCTGCTCCGCCGAGAGAGCAGCCGATGACCCCGATTCGTCGCGCGGGCACGGTGCGCTTGAGCCACTCGAGCGCCACCCGGACGTCGGTGGACTCGCGGGACCCCAGAGTGATCGCCGCGCCCGGAGTCTCGCCATGGCCTTGAAGATCGATCAGGAGGACGGAGAACCCGCGATCCAACAACAGCTTTGCTCGAGACAGCATCGATGAGCGGTCGGCGCGGATGGAGTGAAGAAGTAGAACGATAGGAGAGTTCCCGCCCTGATCAAGCCACCAGGCGGCGATGGCATGCCCCGGCCCCGGAAGCGAGACCACCTGAGCCGGGAAGCCGGCTGGCAATGGAACCGGACGATTGACCGGCTTCACCAGCTGCGAACCAAGCAGCCAGGAGATGCAGGCACCCACGACAAGTAGACCGATACCGAGTGCGATAAGAGCGCGTGTTCGAATGACTCGACCGCTAAGCACTTGGTACGTCAGCCAGCGAGAAGTACACGGGCTTCCCGTGGCGCTCGGCAAGGGCGACCATCTCATCCGCTCCCTCAGACGCACCACCGATGCGAAGGCAACCGTCGCACCTGGCGACCAGACGACGAGAGATGGGGTGAAAAATCTCGTTGAACACCGGATCGCCAATGCCGGTGGACCCGGCGTATTCGATGAGAGGGAGCGCGTACCACTCGCCCATGACCGGCAGATGGCCCGCACGGAAGAGATGCAGGGAGGCTTCGGTCATAGCCGCCACATTCTTTGCGATGAGCGTTGGATCGTCGTTCGTGCCCGAACGGTACGGACCCGCCACCAGGATCATTCGTGCACTCACTCATCACCCTCCGTGTATGGTGCCCTACGGCCGTCTTTGGGAGATGCGAGGTTGGACAGGTCCCGTGGTGTCGGGTCCAGTTTACACAGACCTGGATACTGCCGGACGAGGACCGTAAGGCGCCGGGACTTCCCCCGGGTTCCAAGCTTTGCGCTATCATTGGGCGCTCCCGGCCCCGATGCCGGTCTAGGGTTCGATCCCCGCAGTCGAAGGAGACGGTATGAAGCGCATGGCTCTCTCGCTGGTCGTGGGGATGGCGGCTCTGGCGCCAGCTCTGGTGGAAGCGCAGGAGGCCGGGCACGTGAAGGTGGCCAAGGGCGCGGTGCAGATCGAGCGCGGCGGGCAGAAGGTGCCGGCGACACTCGGCGCGGTGGTGCAGACCGGCGACGTGGTGGCGACGGGGACCGACGGGTCGGTGGGGATCACCTTCCTCGACAACAGCCTGCTGTCCGCGGGTCCCAACAGCGTGCTCGCGATCGATCAGTTCGCGTTCGATTCGACCACGCATCAGGGCTCCTTCGAGAGCTCGCTCAAGAAGGGCACGCTGGCCGTCGTCTCCGGCAAGCTCGCCAAACAGTCGCCGGACGCCATGAAGGTGCGGACTCCCGCCGCGGTGCTGGGCGTGCGCGGCACCGAGTTCCTCATCCGCACCGGCGACCCGAAGAACTGACGCGCGACGGGGCGATGGCCAGCCAGACCGCCCTCGTGGCGCTCGCACTGCTGCTCCTCGTGGGCTGCGCCAAGCCCATGCGCAACGATCTCTACGTGCTGATGCCAGACAAGGACGGCAAGACCGGCGTGCTCAGCGTGGAGAGCGGCGGTCAGCAGACCGTTCTCGACAAGCCCTTCGCCTCCGCGCGAGTGACCGAGCCCGGCCGCGTGGCGGCCGGCGCGGTCACGGAGCAGGAGGCGCGCCAGGCCTTCGGCGCGGCCCTGGACGCGCAGCCGGCGCGGCCGGCCTCTTTTCTCCTCTACTTCCTCGAGGGCCGGGACGACCTCACCCCGGACTCCCGGCAGCTCCTCGGCCGCATCGTCGACGAGATCGCCCGGCGGCCCGCCCCGGAGATCGTGGTCATCGGCCACACCGATCGGGTCGGCGCGGTACCCTTCAACGACGCACTCTCCCTCCGGCGCGCCGAGCGGGTGCGCGACGAGCTGGTGAAAGTCGGCATCGTGGCCGATCGCATCCGGGTGGAGGGGCGCGGGGAGCGCGAACCGCTCGTGCCCACCGCGGATGAAGTAGCCGAGCCGCGGAATCGGCGGGTGGAGATCAACGTGCGGTAGAGCGTGCGTGCGCTAGACCACCCCTCACCCTGCCCTTTCCCCTGAGGGGAGAGGGGGAGCGGTGGGGCCGGTGTAGCGGAGGACCAGGACCGCCATGTCGTCTGCGGGATCGGTGCCGCCCGTGAAGGCGGTCACATCGCGGCGAATCGATTCCCCCACCTCGGCCGCGCTCGCCGCCTCATCCAGGCGACCCAGGAGCGCTTCGAGCCGCGCCCGGCCATAGAGCTGTCCGTCGAGAGCGGTCGCCTCGGTGACCCCGTCGGTGATCAGACACAGCGTGTCGCCCGGCTCGAGTCGCCGGGTGGCCGGCACGTAGGGAAAGCCGTCCACCGCGCAGAGCGGAGGGCCGCCGCCCTCGGCCAGGCGCTGGAGCCCGCGGCCGGCGCGCGGCAGGAGCAGGGGCGGCTCGTGGCCCGCGCTGCAGTACTCGAGCTCGCCGGTGCGCGCGTCGAGGATGCCGGCCAGCACCGTGACGAAGAACCCTTCCGAGTTGTCGCGCGAGATCTCCGCGTCGGCCTCGCGCATCATGACCGCGACCTGGCCATGCCGTCTCAGCGCGGTGCTCTTGTAGAGCGCCTTGCTGATCGCCATGAAGAGGCTGCCGGGCAGACCCTTGCCGGAGACGTCCCCGATCATGAAGAAAAGATGATCGGCATCCAGCAGGAAGAAGTCGTACAAGTCGCCGCCTACCTCGCGCGCCGGCTCCAGCATCGCGTAGAGATCGAAGCGCGTCTCGCCCGGGAAGGCGGCGCCGGGCCGCGGGAGCGTGCCCATCTGGATGCGGCGGGCGGCCTCCAGCTCGCCGGCGAGCCGCGCGGCCGCCTCGCGCTGCAGCTCCACCTGGCGGCGGAGAGCACGACGCTGCGTCTGGGTCTCGGTGAGGGCGACCACGAGCATCATGGAGAACAGGATGGCGAGGGCCACCGAGGGGATGGCGGCGTCCAGGAGGATGCCCATCTTCAGATAGAAAAGCAGCCCGGCCCCCGATAGCGCGACGACCAAGACCGCGAGGAGCCCCACCGAGGCGCGGGCCGGCTGCCGCGGCACCAGCACGATGAGGAGCAGCCCCCCGACCAGTAGCCAGCCGATCTCGATCCACTGGGTGTACCGCGGACGCGAGAGCAGCGATCCCTCCACGAGGTTCTCGAGAAACTGGGCGTGGACCTCGACTCCTGACATGGGGTCACCCACCGGCGTCGCCAGATAGTCTGCCAACCCGAGCGCGGTCACCCCGATGAGCACGAGGCGACCCTCGAAGAGGCTCGCATCCACCTGAGCCGCGAGCACGTCGGCCGCCGACACGAAGCGCTCAGGGTCGTGCCGGGTGTAGTGAACCCAGGCGCTGCCATCCGGCTCGCTGGGCGCAACGACAGGGCCCACCCCGACCGTCTGAATGCCGGCGGCCGAAACACGAACCGAAATCGGGGGCCCGCCTTCCCCCACGCGGAGCATCTCGAGGCCGAGAGATGGAACCAGGCCGTCGGCCACCCTGGCCAGCAGAGGGACCCGGCGGACCACGCCGCGCTCCAGGTCCACGCTGGTCAGGCCGTGGCCGGCCGCCGCGCGGTCGATCTCATCCACGCTATGCAGCGTGGTCCCGAAGCGCCGGAGGAAGGGCGCGGGATCACCGCCGATCGAACGCACCGGCGCGTGGTGGACCTCGGTCGTCGCCGCGGGGCCGTTGCCATCGAGGCCGGCAATGCCGAGCACCACCGGTCGCCCGCGAATCGCCTCGGCCAGAACCGTGTCGTTCCCGCGCAATCGCGAGAGCCGCTCCGCCATGTCGCGGTCAATGCCGGCCACCATGTCGGGCAGCCGAGCTGGCGAGAGACGGTCGGGCTCCGGCATGAGGATGGCGAGGCCGATGGCGGCCGGCCGTGCCGCCGCGACCGTTCCCACGATTCGCGCCAGCCAGGTTCGCGGCCAGGGCCACTGCCCATGCTGGCGCAGGCTTTCCTCGTCGATGGCGACGATGACCACCGGGGTCATGCGCGGCACGCGCGGGTGGAGGCTCTGGTAGGTGTCGAACGCGGTCGCGCGCAGCAACTGGAGCACCGGCGGCTGGGGCAACAGAAGCCCGAGCAGGAGCGCGGCCAACAGGAGCGCGCCGGCCGGGCGCCCGCGCCCGCCCAGGAGCGCGCGGGCCCACTGCCGCTCCGCCCACGGCGGGGAACCTACCCCGTGCCGTCGGTCGGGCGGGTCGACGCTCAGGCCGGTCTCCTCAGAGCGCCAGCTCCAGGCCGTCGTAGGCGGCCCAGACCTCCACCCGGTGATCGGTCCGCGTGATCTCCTCGAGCCGGCGCGTCTCGGCCAGCAGGCGGGCGATGCGCTCGTCGTCGAACATCGGCTCGTGGTGATAGAGACAGAGGCGGCGGGCTCGCGCGAGCTGGCACATCTCCACGCCCACCACGTTGCTCGAGTGCCCCCAGTCCTCCTTCACCGAGATCGCGTCGGCGAGCGAGTACTGGGCGTCGAAGATCACGAGGTCGGCGTCGCGGAAGAACTCCACGAACGCGGCCACCTCCTGCGGGTCGTCCTGCTTGTGCTCGGAATCGGTGGAGTAGACGACGACCTTGCCGCGGTGCTCGATACGGTACCCGTAGGAATCGCCGCCGTGGTGCTGGCGCTTGGCCCGCACCCGCAGCCCCGCGATGTCGTAGTTGCGCTCGGGCTCGAGGCGCACGAACTCGATCCGCGCTTCCATCCTCGAGAAGTCCACCGGGAAGGACGGGGCGCGGTTCTGCCGGCGGAACGCCTCCGCCAGCGTGTCGTGGCAGCCGTAGATCGTCACGTGGTTGCCGGGCAGGTAGGCCGGCATGAAGAACGGGAAGCCCATGATGTGGTCCCAGTGCAGGTGGGACATGAAGACGTGGAAGCGGTGCCCAGAGGGGCCGCGGGTGGCGAGCAGCGAGTTGCCGAAGCTCCGCGCGCCGCTCCCCAGGTCGCACAGCACGTGGTCGGCGCCGTCCGTCTCGAGCTGCACGCAGGAGGAGTTGCCGCCGAAGGTGTGGGAGACCGAGAACTCGAGCTCCTTCTCCACGAAGGCGCGCGCCTTGCCGGGGGTGTCGAGCCCGCGGCCCGCCGCGGCCACCAGCGCGGTGACGAGCTTGCGCTGCACCTCGGCCGAGGTCATGGCGACCGGGATCGAGCCGCGGGTGCCCCAGAAGCGAACGCGCACGCGGGGCCTCAGGCCGACTCGAAGGCGGCCAGCGCGGCGGGCGACAGCTTGGCCAGGGCCTCCCGCAGCGTCGGGAAGACCTCCAGGACCAGGTTGAAACGGCTGATCTCGAAGATCTCGCGCACCACCGGCTGAAGGTCCGCCACCGCGAGCGCACCACCCTGGGCCTTCACCTGCTTGCTCGCGAGCATGAGCACGCGCAGCCCGACGCTGCTGATGTACTCCACGCCGGCCAGGTCGATCACCGCGCGATCGCGGCCGGCCGCCACGCCGGCCAGGTGCGGGGCGAGCGCGGCCTTGAAGGCGTCCGCCGTCGCGTGATCGATGCGCCCCGCCGGATAGAGCGCCACCGTGTCGGCGAAGCGCTTCGCGGCCAGCTCCATGTCGGCTCCCAGGGGGTCGAATCGGGTGGAATCGGGGGTCCGATTCTAACACCGGGGCCGGCTGTGGCACACTGGGACGTCTTGGAGAAATCAGACCTGCTCAGCCAGTTACGTATCGATCGCGGGGCGGACCGCGCGCCGCGCCGGCGCACCCGTCTGTACGTCGTCCTCGCGGCGGCGGTGCTGCTCCTGGGCGGCGGGCTCTGGTGGGGTGTTCTCCGGGCCCGGCCTCCGGTGGTGCAGACCGCGGTGGCCCGCGCGGCCAGCCAGGGGGGCGGGGCCGGCTCGGTGCTCGACGCGAGCGGCTACGTCACCGCCCGGCGCCAGGCCACCGTCTCCGCCAAGATCACCGGCAAGGTGACCGAGGTGCTGATCAGGCGCAGGCCCAGCTCGGGCTCACGCGGGCCCAGCTCGTCGCCGCGCGCTCCCAGCTCGCCGAGGTCCGCGCCCAGCTCGTCCAGGCCGAGCAGGACTACACGCGCCAGAAGGAGCTCGCCGACCGCAAGCTCATCGCCCCGCAGGCGCTCGATGCGGCGCTCGCCCAGCGGGACATGCTGCGCGCGCGGCTCGCCGCCACCGAGGAGCAGGTCAAGGTCGCGACGGAGTCGCAGGCGGTCGCCCAGGTGCAGCTCGACAACACGGTGATCCGCGCCCCGTTCGGTGGGGTGGTCATCGCCAAGTCGGCCCAGCCGGGCGAGATGATCTCGCCGATCTCGGCGGGCGGCGGCTTCACCCGCACCGGCATCGGCACCATCGTGGACATGGACTCGCTGGAGATTCAGGTGGACGTCAACGAGTCCTACATCAACCGCGTGACGCCGGGCCAGCCGGTGGAGGCGACGCTGAACGCCTATCCGGACTGGAAGATCCCCGGCGACGTGATCGCGATCATCCCGACCGCGGACCGCAGCAAGGCCACCGTCAAGGTGCGCATCGCGATCCAGGCGAAGGACGCGCGCATCGTGCCCGACATGGGCGCGCGGGTGGGCTTCCTCGACGGCAAGCCGGCGGCCGGCGCGCCGCCGCCCGCGCCCAGCGTGCTGGTGCCCGCGGACTCCGTGCGCACCGAGGGCGATGCCGCGGTGGTCTTCGTCTACGCCAGCGGCAAGGTCGAGCGCCGGAGCGTGACCCTCGGGCCCGACGTCTCGGGCCAGCGCCGCGTCCTGAGCGGCCTGCGCGACGGTGAGCGCATCGTGCTCGCGCCGCCGCCGACCCTCGCCGATGGCCAGGCGGTGAAGACCGCCGAGCCCCGGTGAGCGCGATGGAGACTCTCGTCGAGATCCGCGGCGTCACCAAGGTCTACCGGCGCGGCCGCGAGCGCATCGAGGTGCTCCACGGCATCGACCTCGACATCCCGAGCGGGGACTTCGTGGCCCTGATGGGCCCGTCGGGCTCGGGCAAGACCACGCTGCTCAACCTGATCGGCGGGCTCGACACCCCGACGGGCGGCCGCATCATGGTGGGAGGCCGGCGCATCGATCAACTCTCGGGCGGCGACCTGGCCGCCTGGCGGGCGGGCCACGTGGGCTTCGTGTTCCAGTTCTACAACCTGCTCCCCGCGCTCTCGGCCCAGCGGAACGTGGAGCTGCCGCTGCTGCTGACCGACCTCTCCGCCTCCGAACGGCGCCGGCGCGCGCGCATCGCCCTGACCCTGGTCGGTCTCGAGGATCGCGCCCGCCACAAGCCGCGGGAGCTCTCGGGCGGGCAGGAGCAGCGGGTCGCCATCGCCCGCGCCGTCGTGTCCGACCCGACCCTGCTGGTCTGCGACGAGCCCACCGGGGATCTGGACCGCGCCACCGCCGACGAGGTGCTGCGCCTCATCCAGATGCTCAACCGGGAGCACGGCAAGACGGTGGTCATGGTCACCCACGACCCGAAGGCCGCGGAGTACGCGCGGCGGCGCGTGCACCTCGACAAGGGCACCATGACCGCGGAGCCCGTCCCCGCGTGAGGTACCTCCCGCTGCTCTGGGCCGGCCTCTTCCGCAAGAAGACGCGCACCGTTCTCACCCTGCTGTCCATCGTGGTGGCCTTCGCGCTCTTCGGTCTCCTCCAGGCGGTGGAGGTCGCCTTCGAGTCGGGCGCGGACGCGGCCGACGCCAAGCGCCTGCTCACCACCGCGCGCTACTCCATCATCGAGCCGCTCCCCATGTCCTACCAGCGCCGGATCGAGCAGGTGCCGGGGGTGGTGGGCGTGGCCTACGCGGACTGGTTCGGGGCCAAGTACCAGAACGAGTCCAACGCGTTTCCGGTCTTCGCGGTGGACCCGGCGCGCTACCTCGACATGTACCCCGAGTTCACCATCGACCCCCCGCAGCGCGAGACCTTCGCCCGGACGCGCACCGGCGCGGTGGCGGGCAAGCGGCTCGCCGATCGCTTCGGCTGGAAGGTCGGGCAGAAGCTGCCGATCAGCTCGGAGATCCATCCCAAGACCGACGGGAGCATGACCTGGGAGTTCGACCTGGTCGGCATCATCGACGCGGAAGACCCCGCGGTGCGCGGCAACACCGACATGGTCCTGATCAACGTGGCCTACTTCGACGAGGCCCGCCAGATCGGCCGCGGCAAGACCGGGTGGTACATCGTGCGGGTCGCCGACTCGACCCAGGCCCGCTCCATCTCGGCCACGATCGACGGCCTCTTCACCAACTCGCCGGACGAGACCAAGACCCAGCCCGAGAAGGAGTTCGCGATCGGCTTCGCCAAGCAGATCGGCGACATCGGCGCGCTGGTCACGCGCATCCTGATCGCGGTGTTCTTCACGATCCTCATCCTGACCGGCAACACGATGGCCCAGTCCATCCGCGAGCGCATCCCGGAGCTGGCGATCTTGAAGACGCTCGGCTTCTCGGACGGCAAGGTCACCGCGCTGGTGCTTGCGGAGGCGGTGTTGCTGCTCGTCCTGGGCGGGGGCATCGGCATGGGCGCGGCGGTGGCCGCGATGCCCGCGCTCAACGGCTCCACCGGCGGCCGCTTCCCCCCGCTCTTCGTCGGCCCCGAAACCTGGCTCC
>WNFK01074393.1_pt1 | contig 39675 bp, 36 predicted proteins | sample 5400281 | NCBI WGS metagenome assembly WNFK01 (sample SAMN13153350, study PRJNA577476) | soil metagenome | isolation source: 20 cm soil on Douglas fir-dominated hillslope | place: USA:California | collected 2013-09-17
CAGCGCACCGGCGTGCTGTCCACGCCGCTCCACAAGGACGAGGTGCAGTCCTCGCTACGCGAGCGTCCGGTCTAGCTGACGGACACCGACCACCATGGCGCAGACCGACAACAAGACCTCACTGTCCTCGGAAGAGAAGCGGTCCCTGGCCGAGTCGGCCCGGCTCTGCGAGATGATCGTCGAAGCCAATCCCTCGGATACCGGCGCGCTCGAGACCCTGAAGGAGATCTACACCAAGCTGGGGGATCGGGAGAATCTGGCCCGGGTCGTGGCCCGCCTCTCCGGCACGGTGGGAGGGCGCCCATCGGCGAGCGTGGCCCCGGCCCTGGAGCCCGCGCCCGGGCGCGCGCCGGCGACCGACGAGATGGAGGCGCTCGCCGCGTCCATCGAGGTCGCGCCCACCCCGGTTCCCGGCAAGCGGGGCGGGGCCTCGCCGACCGAGCGCCGGCAGGGCAGTCTCTCGCGCCTCGGCGACCGGTTGGTGGCCGAGAAGCTCATCAGCACCGACCAGCTGCAGCGCGCGCTCGCCGAGCAGAAGGGGAGCGCCGACAAGCTCGGCACGATCCTGGTCCGCCTCAACTTCATCACCGAGGACAGTCTCGTCTCGTTCCTCTCGAAGCAGTACGCGATGCCCGCGATCACCGTCGCGCAGGTGGACCCGGATCCGGACGTGCTCAAGCTGGTGCCCGAGCAGATCGCCAAGAAGCACAGCGTGCTCCCGATCAAGCGGATCGGGAACGTGCTCACCCTGGCGATGGCGGATCCCACCAACGTCTTCGCCCTCGACGACGTCGGGTTCATGACCGGGCTGCAGATCCAGCCGGTGGTCGCATCCGAGGCGGCCATCCGCAAGGCGTTCGAGCGCCTCTACGAGACCAGCGGCAGCGTCACCGACATGATGAGCGAGCTGGAGGAGGCCGACACCGACGTCGAGGTCGTCGAGGACGGCGAGGCCGCCTTCACCAAGGCCGACGTCTTCGATCTCAAGGAGTCGGCCGACGAGGCGCCGGTCGTCCGGCTCATCAACATGATCCTGACCGACGCCATCCGGCGGGGCGCCTCCGACATCCACCTGGAGCCCTACGAGAAGGTCTTCCGGGTCCGGTTCCGCATCGACGGCGTGCTGCACGAGATCATGACCCCGCCCAAGCGCCTCGAGGCGGCCCTGACCTCGCGCGTGAAGATCATGGCCACGATGGACATCGCGGAGCGCCGCCTGCCGCAGGACGGGCGCATCAAGCTGCGCTACCACCAGCGCGAGATCGACTTCCGCGTCTCGACGCTGCCGACGATCTTCGGCGAGAAGACCGTCATGCGTATCCTGGACAAGGAAGCCCTCCAGCTCGACCTGGGGGCGCTCGGCTTCGACCCCTGGAGCCTGGAGCAATTCAGCAAGGCGATCCACAGCCCCTACGGCATGATCCTGATCACCGGGCCGACCGGCTCCGGCAAGACCACCACCCTGTACTCGGCCATCCACACGATCAACTCGCCGGACATCAACATCATGACCGCCGAGGACCCGGTCGAGTACAACCTGAAGGGTGTCAACCAGGTGCAGGTGAACGACGAGATCGGGCGGACCTTCGCGGCGTGCCTGCGGAGCTTCTTGCGGCAGGACCCGGACGTGATCCTGGTCGGCGAGACCCGAGACCTGGAGACCGCCCAGATCGGCATCCGCGCCGCCCTGACCGGCCACCTCGTCCTCTCCACGCTCCACACCAACGACTGCCCGTCCACGCCCGCGCGGCTCCTCGACATGGGCATCCCGCCGTTCCTCGTCTCGTCGTCGCTGCAGCTGATCCTGGCCCAGCGGCTCGGTCGGAAGATCTGCAAGGACTGCAAGGAGCCGTACGAGGCGAGCGAGGAGAGCCTGGCTCCCTACGGGCACGTGCCCCAGGGGACCGGCACCGTGAACTTCTACAAGGGCAAGGGCTGCCAGACGTGCAACTTCACCGGGATGAAGGGCCGGGTGGCCATCTACGAGGTCATGCCGGTGACCACGGTCTCGCAGGGCATGAAGACGCTCCGGCAGAACGCGCTGCAGAAGGTGGTGGACGGCATCACGACGGTGGAGGAAGTGTTGCGGGTCACGCTCGGGTAGGTGGCCCCGAGGGGGCTACCCCCGCCCCCGGGCTAGACGGTGGGGGTGCGCCAGGTGCCGCGCAGGCGGTCCACCGCGCGGCCGAGCGCGGTGCGGACGCCCTCGTTGTTCACGTTACGGTCCGCGACCACGGTCACGTAGCCGACCGGGCTGCCCCCCACGAAGACGGTCCCGTCGTCCGCCGAGAAGAGCGCGGTGCGGAAGGCTCCCCGCTCCAGCCGGCTCGCCCCCAGCTCCAGCTCCCGCCCGAGGGTGGCCGCGAGCGCGGCGAGCGCCTCCACCGGGAAGCGGGGCGGCAGCTCCGAGGTGATGACGAGGCCGTCCGGCGTCACGATGAGGCCCCCCCGCACCCCGTCGAGGCGGGTCAGCTCGGAGAGCGTCTCGCGGAACGCCTGCGCCCGAGACGGGCGCGGGATGTTGGGACCGCCCAGAGGCGTCGAGTCGGAAGTGGGTTGCGGGTCGGCCACGGGGCTCAGGCCTTGATGTTCAGATCGGTCCACAGACGGCCCACCTGCACCAGCCCCGCTCCCACCTCGACCTCGCGGGCGAGCGCGACACCGAGGATGACGCCGCCGTCGCTGCGGAGGAAGGTCGTCTCCGCCGCGCCCTCGATCACGCCCCGTCGCATCGCGCCGAGCCCGGCACGGGCGAGCGTGGCAGAGGCGATGCGGTAGACCTGGGTCATGTGCAGCCCGAGGTGCTTCTGGCGCTCCTCGCTCCCCTGGGCGAACACGAGCGTCCCGTCGGCGTGCGTCAGCACGAGGTCGTGCGCCCCCGGCGGCAGTCGCAGCCGCTCGGTGGAGATCGTCCCGATCGCGGACGAGGTCCCCGCGGCGGGCGCGGCCCAGGTGGCCACCATCTCCTGGAGCGCCTTCGCTTCCGGGAAATCCGGGAAATACTGGATCGCCCGATCGAGGAATGGCCGGCATCCCTCGATATCTCCCTCTTCCAGCGCGATGCGCGCCAGGCCGAACAGGGCCCGGGGGTGGTAGGGATCGAGCGCGAGCACGCGCCGGAACGACGCCTTGGCCGCGGGCATCTCACGGAATACCACGTGCAGGTAAGCGTCCAGCAGGTGCCCGACCGCGATGTTGGGCGAGACGCGCAGTCCCTCGGTGATCAGCTCGGCGGCGTCCTCGTAGCGCCCTTCGTGGCGATACTGGTCGGCCAGGCGGAAGAGAGAGGAAGCCGAGCGCGGCTTGACGAGCCCGGTGATGCCGCTCCAGGTGCGCTCGAGGAACGTCGCTAGGCTCACTCGCCGACCCCCCTCGTCAAGGGCTGCCCAGCCAGGAGATCAATCACTGCCGCTCATCATAGCATGCGGGCACGGAGGGGATTCCAAACTACGGGTACCGGCTGAATCCCGAGGGAAGATGCGCGTTGGGGCCGCCCACGGGGCAAGGGGGCCCGGCGGCGCGAGGACGCCCGGCGGTCCTGGGGTCGCGAAGGAGGCCAGAGGCTCATTGGCCGGTCCCGTGCCATCGATACGCTACACTGCTCGCGCGGCCCCGGCGATGGAGAGACGCGCGAACCTGATGACCCTCGCGGCGATGATGCCGACGGGCCTGCTCCTCCTGGCCCTGGTGGGCGGCGCGGGCGTCTTCGCGGCGGACGGTGCGCGCGTGATCGCGTTCCCGTACCCGATGGACTACGGCGAGGGCCCGCTGCTGGCCCAGACGCGGGCGCTGGGACATCGCGAGAACATCTACCGTGCCGATCTGGGCTCGCCGCCGTACACCATCAGCAACTACCCGCCGCTCTATCCGCTCGTGCTGAGCCCGGTGGCCCGGCTCGTGGGCCCCGCGTTCTGGTACGGTCGCCTGCTCTCCTGGCTGAGTATCGCGGCCGCCGCGACGCTGATCGGCCTGATCGTGCATGCCCTCACGGGCGATCGCCTGGCCGCGGTGGTCGGTGGTCTCACGCTGCTCGCGTTCCCGCCCGCGTCATACTGGGCCGGACTCTACCGGGTGGACGCCTTCGCGCTCGCGCTCAGCCTGGGCGGACTCTACCTCTGCGTCCGCCGTCCCGACGCGCGATGGACGGTGCCGCTCGCGGCACTGCTGCTCACCGCGGCCATCTTCACGCGCCAGTCGTACGGGCTGGCCGCCCCGCTCGCCGCGGCCGCCTGGCTCCTCGCGGGCGGGCGTGGGCGCCGGGCGCTGGCCCTGCTCGGCCTGGTGGCGGCCCTCGGCGCCGTGCTCTTCGCCGGGCTCGAGTGGCTCACCCGGGGCGGCTTCTCGTTCAACATCGTCACCGCCAACCTGAACGCGTACCAGGTCGGCTCGCTCGAGCGCTATCTGGCCGACGTGTGGGCGCTCATGCCGATCGCGCTCACCACGGCCGGCCTGTTCCTGCTGGTGGCCGGCGCCCTCCGCGTGCCGTCGTGGCGCCTCGTCGGGCCCTACCTGATCGGCGCCGCACTCTCGGGATTCACGATCGGCAAGGTCGGCTCGAACGTGAACTACCTCCTGGAGCTGGGCGCGGCGGTGGCCATGGCCCTCGGCGCTCTGCTCGCCTGGCTCGGGCCCCGCCGGGCGGTGACCACCGCGGTGTCGCTACTGCTGGCACTCGACGTGGCCCTGATGGTCCTGGCGTCCCCCTACCGCGCGGTGACCCACGCCCGCCTCGGCCAGCTCGCGGACGCGCGTCGGCTCGAGGGGCTGGTGCGCGAGGCCGGCGGGATCGTGCTCGCCGACGAGGACATGGGGCTGCTGGCCAGGGCCGGGCTGCCCATCTTCTTCCAGCCGTTCGAGATGACTCAGCTCGCGCGCGCGGGGCGATGGGACCAGCGCCCGCTGCTCGGCGACATCGAGCGCCAGGCCTTCGCGGCGATCCTGATCTACACCATTCCCGAGGTGCCGCTCCACCGGGACCGATGGACCGACGAGATGCTCCAGGCGATCGAGCGGCGCTACGCGGTGTCCGAGCGGGTCGGCCAGACGCTCGTGTTTCGCCCTCGACGCGGCTGAGCCCGGCCTACTTCGTGGCCTGGTCCCCGGGCAGCTCGATGAGCCAGAACTTCTGGTCGCCCTTGACGAGCCGGGTGCCCTGGCTGAGGAAGTCGGCCAGCAGGGTGAGGCGCGCCTCGTTCTCCTCGCGCGTCCGCCGCTCGTCCACGATGGGGGAGCGGCGGTAGTCGAACAGGAGATCGTGTCGGACCAGCAGGTGGGTGATCCCGTCGGCGCGGACGCGCGCGCGGATCTCCTCGTATCCGGCCGCCGTCCGCACGTAGCGGGTCAGGGTGTAGTCCTCGAAGATGAAGTCCGAGAAGTACGGCCGCTCCAGGTGATAGGTGTCGCGGCGCATGTTGATGAGCCACACCTTCGCGGTCGGCGGCAGCTCCCGGTTCACGACCTCGTAGTACGGGTAGTAGTCGAGGCGCCGGCGGAGGAACTCGGCACGGCCCTCGCCGCCCAGCGCGACGCGCGCCGGGTCCATCGCCAGGAACCACGCGAGCGTGACGGGCACCCCGAGCGCGGCGGCGCCCAGGATCAGGGCGCGGAGGGCGCGACCTCTCGTCCCCCCGAGCGCGGCTCCCGCCGCTGCGATCGCGACCGCGAGGCCGGGCAGCGCGGGCAGCAGGTAGCGCAGCTGCTGGCTCGAGAAGAGCCAGAAGACGAACAGGCAGGCCGAGACCAGCACCGCCAGCCGCAGCTCGACGTCGAGGTGTCGTCTCCAGAGCGTGCCGGCGAGCAGGGGCAGCGCGAAGGCGACCGCGATGCCGAGCACACCGTCGTAGAACTGTGGCTGATCCGGCTGCGCGGCGACCGCCAGGCGCAGTGGGGTCAGGAGGTAGTCGAGCCCGCCCTGGGCACTCCCGTAGAGCGAGAACAGCGTCTCGTAGAGCCGGGAGCGCTCGAGGTCCCACCCCGGTGCCTGGGCCGGCCAGATTCCCAGGTAAAAGGGGAAGAGCGGGCTGCCGGTGCGGATCCAGTTCCGCGTGTACCACGGTGCGGCGAGCGCCACGCCCGCGCCCAGGGCGACGACGGCCGAGCCCGCGATCGCCGCGGTGCCGGAGGCAGGGCCCGACCGCCCGGAGGCGGGCGCGAGGGCGCGCAGGAGGGCCAGCAGGGCCAGGGGCAGGATCACGAACGCGGCGCTCAGCTTGATGGAGAGCGCGCCGCCGACTCCGACGGTGATCCAGACCAGGTGCCGCGCGTCGAGCGTGGTCCACCACCGCCCGAACGCCCGCACCGCCAGCGCGGTGTAGGCGGCGAGGGCCAGGTCCACGTAGGCGCTGGCCGCGACGTCGTACGCGGTGGGGACCCACGCGACGATCAGCGCGGCCGCCGTGGCCCAGGCGCGATCGAGCCCGCGCTCCCGCGCCCAGGCGTGGACCACCATCACGAGGAGCGGCGCGAAGAGGAAGAGGGTGGCGCCCGCCGCCGCCTCGCCGGCCCGCGCGCCCATCGGGGCGCCGAGGAGCATCGCCCAGACCGCGTGCAGCTCCACGCCGAGCGGGTAGTAGCTCGCGATGTTGTACGGAACCTCGATCCCGCCCCCCGCCGCGATGTAGGCCTTGGGAAGCGCGAAGTGATAGAGGACCGTGTCCTTCGCGGTCGGCGGGGCGAGCGCCGCGACCAGGGCCAGCGCCTGCGTGGTGACGACGAGCACGAGCGCGGCCGACCACGCGGCGCGGCCGATCGCGCGTGCGCTCGGTCGATCGCGCGCCAGCACGGCGGCCGCGAGCCCGAGACCGGCGAGGAGGGCGATCACGGCCACCGGCACGCGGTAGAGGTAGACGGTGCCGAGCAGGAACCACACGAGCGACCAGGCGGCCGCGCCGAGCAGCGTGAGGTCCGCGATCTCCGCGGTCCGGTCCTCGTGCGCCGGGCGATGCTGGAGCCCCGGAAGGCGCCGCGTGATCGCGTCGCCCAGCCCGTACCAGGCGAGCCCGATCAGGGCAGCCAGCGCGGTGCCCGCGAGCGACGCCAGGAGGCCGGCCGCGCTCCAGACCGGCCCGCGGCCGAGCGAAGCGACGAACGACGTGGTCAGCGCGGGCAACCGCCCGACGTCGTCGCCGCGGTTCCCCAGGAAGGCGATCGCGAGCAGGAGCCACCACGCGCCCGCGACGGCGACGACGCCGATCTCTCGGGCTCGGGCGCTCACGCCCGGTCAGCCGGCCGCGACACCTCGCCCCGATGGCGGGACGTAGCCCTGCTGCAGGTCCCGGGCGCGCAGGGCTGGATCGCGCTCGGCGGGATCGCCGTAGCCGCCGCCGCCCGGCAGCAGGACCTCCACCAGATCGCCCGGCCGCAGCGTCTGCTCGGCCTTGGGATTGGCGGGCGCGCACCCATTGATCAGCACCTGCCCGGGCAGGCCCGGCCCGCCGCCGAAGAATCCTTGCGCCGGGATCCGGGTGCGATCGCAGAGCACCGAGCAGGTGGCCGGCTCGTCGGAGCGCACCCGGAAGGCGATGACCTGGCCGAGCCCGCCGCGCTGGCGGCCGTCGCCGCCCGACCCGTCGCGCAGGGCCTTGCGCTCGATCAGCAGCGGGGCCAGCGACTCGATGACCTCCACCGGGGTCCCGAGCACGCCGGACGGGAACGCGGTGGCGGAGAGCCCGTCCTGCTGGGGCCGCGCCCCGGTCCCGCCCGAGCTGAAGAAGGTGTAGACCCACGGCGCGCGGTCCGCGTTCTTGCCGGTGAGCTGCAACCCCCAGATGTTGGCGGAGCCTTCGGCCATCACCCGGTCCGGCAGCGCCTCCTTCAGGGCCCCCGCGACCGCGTGCGGGAGGAAGTGGCCGACGATGTGGCGGGCCGCCACCGGAGCGGGCGGCCGCACGTTCAGGATGGAGCCTTCGGGGGCGGTGATGCGGAGCACCCGGAAGGCGCCCTCGTTGTTGGGCACGTCGGGGCTCACGATGACCTTCACCCCGTAGGTCGTGTAGGCCTCGGTGTAGTTCATCACCACGTTGATGCCGCGCCGGCTGGCCGGGGAGGAGCCGGTGAAGTCCACCAGGAGATCGTCTCCCTTGATCTCACAGCGGACCGCGATCGTGATCGGCTCGTCGAAGCCGTCCGAGGTGATCGAGTACCGGTACTCGCCGGGCCGCAGCGCGGCGATCGCCTGGCGCATCGCGCGCTCGGTGCGGGAGATGATCTCGTCGGCCAGGGGCTCGAGCCGCTCGAGACCGAACTCCTCCATGAACTCGAGGAGGCGCTCGCCGCCCACCGCGCCGCCCGCCACCTGCGCGTGGAAATCGCCCATCACGAGGTCCGGGACGCGGGTATTGGCCCGGATGATCGCGGCGAGCGACTCGTTGAGCCGGCCGGCTTCATAGAGCTTCATGATCGGGATGAAGAGCCCTTCCTCGTATACCTCCCGGGCCTCGGCGGAGAGGACGTGGCCGCCGATGTCGGCGCTGTGGCAGGTGGAGGCGAAGAAGGCGACGCAGTCCGATCCTCGGAAGACCGGATTGCAGACCGTGACGTCGTTGAGGTGCCCGGAGGTCTTCCAGGGATCGTTGGTGATGAGCACGTCGCCGGGCCGGAGCGTCTCGATCGGGCACGCGGCCAGGAGGTGCTTCATGGCCAGAGCCATCGAGTTGATGTGCCCGGGCGTGCCGGTGACCGCCTGGGCGATCATGTAGCCGCGGCGATCGAAGACGCCCGCGGAGAGGTCGCCCGCCTCCCGCACGATCGAGGTGAACGAGGTGCGCATCAGCGCGGCCGCCTGTTCGTTGACCACCCCGATCAGCCGGTTCCAGCAGATGTCGAGCGTGATCGGGTCCATCACCGCGCCTCGGGGGCCGCCGGCTCGGCGATCAGGGTCCGCTGCGCGTCCACCGTGATCTCGGCGCCCGGCCCGATGACGGTGGTGGACTCGCGCTCCTCGACGATGGCCGGCCCGGCCAGACGCGCGCCCGGACCGAGCGCGTAGCGGTCATACACCGGAGTCGGGACGTAGCCACGCGCTTCCGGGAAGTACGCGGCGCGGTGCTTCTTGGGCGCCGGGGCGGCCGCTCCGCCGGGCGCCATCCCGCCGGAGATCGTGAGATCCGGCCTCGGGCCGGAGACGACCGCGCGCCAGTTGAGCGCCTCCAGCGGTACGCCCTGGGGCGTCCGGCTGTAGAGGAGGCGGTAGGCGGCCTCGAACGAGGCGGTGATCGCCTCCAGGCTGGCGGGGCCGAGCGGGCCCGCCGGGATCTCCACGTCCACCTCGTGGCCCTGGCCCAGGTAGCGCATCTCCGCGCTGCGGCGCACGGTGACGTCTCGATCGGCCACCCCGGCGCCGAGGACGATGCGGCGGCCCTCCGTTTCCATCTCGTCGAAGAGGCGGTTGATCTGCGCCCAGTCCGCCGCGGCCATGCGCTGTGGCGCGGTGCGCACGAAGTCGAAGGCGAGCGGCGCGGCCAGGAGGCCGTAGGCCGAGAGCGCGCCCGCCCCGAAGGGCACCAGCACGCGCGGCACGCGCAGGATGCGCCCGACCTGCCAGGCGTGCACCGGCCCGGCGCCGCCGAACGCGAAGAGGGGATAACCGCGCAGATCCTTGCCGCGCTCGATGCCGTGCACGCGGGCGGCCCCGGCCATGTTCTCGTTGACCACGCGATGGATGCCCCAGGCCGCGTCGGTGAGTTCGAGACCCATCGGCCGCGCGACACGCTCCTCGATCGCGCGCCGCGCCGCCTCCACGTCGAGCCGCATGCGGCCGCCCAGGAAGAATTCGGCGTCGAGATAGCCCAGGAGCAGGTCGGCGTCGGTGACGGTGGGCTCGCGGCCGCCCAGCCCGTAGCACGCCGGGCCGGGATCCGCGCCCGCACTGTCCGGGCCGACCTTCAGCAGACCCATGCGGTCGACGCGGGCGATCGAGCCGCCGCCCGCCCCGATCTCGATCAGCTCCACCACCGGCACCCGGATGGGCAATCCCGAGCCCTTCTTGAACCGGTCCGCGCGCGCGACCTCGAACTCACGCGCGAGCAGCGGCTCGCCGCGATCGATGACGCACGCCTTGGCGGTCGTGCCGCCCATGTCGAAGGAGAGGACACGGTCCATGCCGACCTGGCGGGCCATGCGCGCCGCCGCGAGCGCCCCCGCCGCGGGGCCCGACTCCACGAGCCGGATCGGCACGCGCTTGGCGGTCTCGGGGGTCGCGATGCCGCCGGCCGACATCATAACGTAGAGCCGCCCCGGGATGCCGAGGCCCCGGAGCTTGCGCTCGAGATCGTCCAGGTAGCGTGACATCAGCGGCATCACGTAGACGTTGGCGGTGGTGGTGGAGGTGCGCTCGTACTCGCGAATCTCCGGGACCACGTCCGAGGAGCAGGACACCGGCACGCCGGGCGCGATCTCGGCGCAGAGCCGAGCGAGCGCCCGCTCGTGCGCCGGGTTCCGGTAGGCGTGCAGCAGGCAGATCGCGATGGCCTCCACGCCCAGGGCGCCGAGCTGGGTGACCGCGGCGCGCGCCTGGGCCTCGTCGAGCGGGCGGAGCACGGAGCCGTCGGCCTGCACGCGCTCGGCCACTTCCACGCGGAGCTGGCGCGGGACGAGCGGCACCGGCGGGTCGATGAAGAGGTCGTACATGTCGTAGCGGCCTTCGCGGCCGATCTCGACCGCGTCCCGGAATCCGGCGGTCGTGAGCAGGCCCACCCGCGCGCCCTTGCGCTCGATCAGGGCATTGGTGGCCAGCGTGTTCCTCCACCGCCTGCGACGGGTCCTTCGGCGTGGTCAGGAGCTTGCCGACCCGGACCGCGCCGGTGGCCTCGTCTACCCAGACCAGGTCGGTGAAGGTGCCGCCGATGTCCACGCCGATCCGAGAAGGGTTGGAGCCGGCCGTCATGTCGCTGACCTCACGTGAGGGATCGCTGCGAGGGAGAGTCTACCGCATCTCCTGCTCGAGCAGGCGGGCGAGCTGCGGGTCGAGGAGCGCGAGCGTGGGAATCTGCTCGCGCGCGGCCGCGCGATCGCCGCGGGCCAGGTGCGCGCGGGCCAGCCCCAGGTGCGCGAAGGGAGAGGCGGGATCGATCGCGAGCGCCCGCTCGAAGACGCCCCGCGCGGGCTCCGCGCGGCCGTCGGCGAGGAGCGCCCGGCCGAGCGAGGTCAGAGCCGGCACGGAGTCCGGCTTGACGCGTAGCGCCTGCTCGAGCTCCGCGACGGCTTCCGCGGCGCGGCCGTCCTCGATGAGGGCGATCCCCAGATTGACCCGAGCGTTGACGTCGCGGGGGTTGCGCTCGAGGCGGTAGCGGAGCCGCGTGATGCCGTCCGCGCGCCGGCCCATCTGGATCAGGAGCGGCCCGTAGTTGCCGTGGAACTCGGACTGGTCGGGCCGCAGCGCGATCGCCCGCTCCAGCAGGGCCTGGGCCTCGGTGAAATCTCCACGGCGGCCGAGACTGACCCCCAGGTTGTGGAGACAGATGGCGCAGCCGGGATCCACCTCGATCGCGTAGCGCCAGAGCGTTTCCGAGTCGTGCCAGACGGAGGACTGGGCCCGCGTGGTCAGCGCGAGGCCGCCGATCCAGATTCCCACGACGCCCAGGGCCACCGCCGCGATGGGGGCACCCAACAGGCCTCGGCGCCGGGCGAGGGCGACGGCCATCGCGAGCGCCCCGACCAGGAGCGCGAACCCCAGGCACGGGATGTAGGTGTTGCGATCCGCTCCGAGGTGATTGCCGGTGTGGACGAGTCCGGCCACCGGCGCGAGCATCACCAGGTAGAAGGCCCAGATCGCCAGGCCCGCGGGCCAGCGCCGCCGCAGCAGCCACAACGCGACGGTGATCGCGAGGCCGGACCCCGCGCTCAGCAGATAGGGCAGATCGAGCGGATTCACCCGCGGCGGGAGCTCGTAGATGGGGCCCAGGTTGAGCGGCACGACCGTCTTCCAGACGTGGAACCATACGTTGTACGCGACCATGCCGATCCGGCCGGCCGGGTCGGCGGGAGTCAGGTACCCGGTGCTTCGCTGGACCACGTACGCGGTGGCGGCGGTGGCGACCGCGAGCAACGCGAAGGGGATCTTCTCGCGCCAGACCGGCCACGCCCGGGCGCTCCACCAGTCGTGGAGGTGGGGGCCGAGCCGCTTCAGCGGATAGATATCGAGGATGAGCAAGGCCAGCGGCAGGCCCATCACGATGGACTTGGACGCGAGCGCGAGCGCGGCCGCGCCCAGCGAGACCCAGCGCCATCCGGTCCTCACCTCGGCTGCGCGCTCGTGCGTCTTGAGGTACGCGAGGATCGTCAACAGGAAGAACAGGCCCGACGTGAGGTCGCGCCGCTCGGTGATCCACGCGACCGACTCCACGCGCAGCGGGTGCAGTGCGAAATAGAGCGCGGCGACGACGGCCCCGAGGTTGACGGTGCCGGGCTCGGCCGACCGGATCGCGAGCTCCAGCAGGCGCCGCGCGACGAGATAGAAGAGCGCGGCGCTGGCTGCGTGCAGCAGGAGACTCGTGAGGTGGTAGCCGAACGGGTTCATGCCCCACATCGCGAAGTCGGCGCCGAGGGTCAGCCAGGTCACCGGGATCCAGTGGCCCATCACGCTCGCGCTCAGCATCCAGCGGAGCTGCGGCCACCCGAGCCCGCGGTAGTACGGGTTCTCCAGGAAATTGATGGGGTCGTCCCAGTCCACGAAACCGGCGTGGAGGACCGGGGTGAAGACCACGGCGGTGACGAGGGCGAGCACGAGGGGCGCAGCCCGCCAGGCGGGACGCAACATCATGATCAGTCTAACCGAGCCGAAAAAGCATCGACCCCTAAAATCGACCGGGCGACAATGGATTCGCGATGCGGAAGCTCCCCGCCGCCCTCCTTCCGGCCGGCATCTTCCTGGTGACCTGCGTGGCGTTCTGGCCCGCGCTCCAGGGGGACTTCACCTGGGACGACGACGTCAACCTGGTGGCGAACCTCAGGTTCCGGGGGTTCGAGGCGAGCCAGATCCGGTGGATGTTCACCAACACCCTGATGGGCCACTACATGCCCTTCACCTGGCTGAGCTTCGCCCTCGACCACGTCCTCGGCCGGATGGACCCCTGGGGGTATCACCTCGCCAGCCTGCTCCTGCACGCGGCCAACGCGGTCCTCGTCTACCTGGTCGCCCGCCGCCTGCTGACCGTCGTGCTCGGGACCACCGTGGATGCCCGGGCGGGAGCGGCCCTGGCCGCGCTGCTCTTCGCACTCCATCCCCAGCGGGTCGAGTCCGTCGCGTGGATCTCCGACCGCGCGACCCTGCTGTGCGCGACCTTCTATCTCCTCGCGGTCCTGGCCTACCTGCGCGCGACCGGCTCCGTGGACGGGCGCCGCCGGCTGGCGTGGGGGTCGGCGTCCCTCGTGGCCTTCGCGGCCGCGCTCCTGTCCAAGGGCATGGCCATGACCCTCCCGATCACGCTGCTCATCCTCGACGCGTACCCGCTCCGGCGATGGCGGGCGGAGTGGCCGCGCGTGCTCCTGGAGAAGCTCCCCTACGGTGCCCTCGCGCTCGCGGGGGCCGTGGTGGCCGCGTGGGCCCGGAGCCGGGGGAGCGAGTTCACCGACTATACGGGCTACGGGATCGCGGCCCGCATCGGGCTGTTCGCCTACAGCGTTTGCTTCTACCCCTTGAAGCTCGTGTGGCCCGCCGATCTGTCCCCGCTCTACGAAGGGCCCATCCAGGTGAGCCTCCTCGATCCTCGCTTCCTGGTGCCGCTGCTCGCCCTGCTCGCGGTCACCGCCGTGCTGCTCGCGCTCCGCCGCCGCGCTCCGGGGGCGCTGGCGGCCTGGGCGCACTCCGCGGCCTTCGTCGCGCCGGTGAGCGGCGTCCTGCACTCCGGCGTCCAGATGGTCGCGGACCGCTACAGCTACCTGGCCCAGCTCGGATTCGTTCTCCTGGCCGGCTACGGGCTCGTGCGGTTCCTCGAGCTCCATCGAGCGGGTCGAGTGGAGCGCCGCGCGATGATGATGGCGGGCGGCGGGATCATGCTGACGATCTGCGCCCTCGCGGCGTTGACGTGGAGCCAGAGCTACGTGTGGCGAGATTCGGAGACGCTCTGGCGATGGGCGGTGGAGCTCGATCCGCGCTGCTCACGCTGCCACAACAACCTCGGCGTGGCCCTCATCCACCATCGGCGAGACCCGCAGGGCCTCGCCGAGGCGGAGAAGCATCTCCGCCAGGCCGTCGCGCTGAGGCCCACCTACGCCCTGAGCCACCTCAACCTCGGCAGCGTCGCGCTGCTCCGCGGGCGCTACGTCGAGGCCGAGGCGGCCTTGCGCGGCTTCCTGCAGCAGCAGCCGGATGCGCCGGAAGGGGCCGAGCGGCTCGCGGTGCTCCACATCTTGCAAGGACGTACGGATGAGGCGATCCCGCTCCTGCGCCGCGCCCGGGGTATCACGCAGCCCGACGGCGCTCGACCCGATCTCGCGACCGCGGTGACGCTGATCCGCGATGGGGAGACCCTCCGCTTTCTCGGCCAGGCCTTGCTCGAACAGGGCCGGGCCGACGACGCGGTGCTGCCCCTCGCGCGCGCGGTGCAGCTCTATCCCTCCGCGCCCAGCTTCCGATTCTGGCTTGCGCACGCGTATCGTGGGGCGGGCCAGGTGGCACTGGCCGACGGGGAATTCGCCGCGCTGCGCCGGCTCAATCCCAAGGCGACCGCGCCGACCGCGGTCCGCTAGTCCTCGACCTCCGCGCCGATCGCGCGGGGCCTCAGCGGGCCAGGTGGCGCTGGAACGCCTCCAGGGCGGCGGTGCCCACCGCGGTGTCCTGCTCCCCGTTGCCGCCGCTGATGCCGATACCGCCGACCACGTCGCCGTCCACCTCGATGGGGAAGCCACCCACGAAGACCGCGAAGCGCCCGGGATACATCGCGTGGATGCCGAAGGCCTCGTTGCCGGGCAGGGCGGGCCCGGCGGGGGGCTGGTTGAACTTGTGGGTGGCGCGGCGGTGCCCGGCGGCGGTGAAGGCCTTGGCGGTGGCGATCTCCACGCCGGTGATGCGCGCCCCGGTCATGCGGTGCAGCGCGATCGGGTGCCCGCCGTCGTCGCACACGCAGATCGTCTCGGGGACCCCGATCTCGCGCGCCTTCGCTTCGGCGGCGGCGAGCAGCACGAGCGCGTCTTCGAGGGTCAGCCGCTTGACCGTGATCACGGCAGCTCCACGAAGATCGCGCCCGCGTCCACGCGCACCGGATAGACCGGCACGCTCGCGCCCCGGCCCGGGAAGAGGCACTGGCCGGTGCGCACGTCGTACAGCCAGCCGTGCCAGGGGCACGCGAGCCGATTGCCGTTGAGCTTGCCCTGGCTCAGCGGGCCGCCCCGGTGCGAGCACACGTCGCCGCACGCGTACACCGCGTCGCCGGTCCGGGCGAGCACGATTCGGGTGCCGTCGAGATCCACCAGCTTCAGCGCCCCGGCCGGCACCTCGTCCAGCGAGGCGACCTGCCGGGGCTCGCTCACGCGTCTTCCTTGAGCACGAAGGCGCGGTGGAGCCCCGTCATGTACTGCCAGCGCATCTCGGTCGCCTCGCGCACGGCCAGGGCGGCCTCCGCCTGTTTCTCGGGGGTCGTGCTGTGGCGCTCCACGATCTGATACCCGCGCTCGCCGTGGATCTCGTCGGCCTCGATGTGGATCGCGAAGAACTCGACCTCGTGATCCGTGAAGCCGTAGTGGGTCTTGAGCGGCGGGAGGTTCCGCTTGTAGATGCCCGGCACCTGCGACTCGAGGCCCACCAGGAGCCCGGCCGCCGCCACGTGGAAGGGCTTGCGCGCGGTCTCGTAACACCAGGCGGTCAGGCCGCGGGTGCTCGGGAGCTGCCGCGTGCTCTCGACCTCGGTCCGGCTCACTCCGCACGCTTCGCCGAATCGAATGAGGAGGTCGACGTGTTTCGTGCCGGATTCCTCCTCGATGATGTTCTCGAGGAGGAAGTCCCGGGCGTCGGGATCCGGGCACCCGCCGTACACCAGCGCGCACCACTGCGAGAACTGGGAGACGTACTGGTAGTGCTGGCACACCCACTGACCGAGCTGGGCCCGGGTCAGCTCGCCGTTGACCCATTTCTCGGTAAACGGATTCATCCGGCTGTGCCGGGCGTTGACCGCGTGCTCGAGCTGGGTGCGGAACGGGCTCATGGTCGTCATGGCAAACCTCCGTGCGCGGCCGCGTTACGTCCGCGGATCGGTCTGGGCCAGCAGGGCCTGGGTTTGCGCGTCCCGGTATTTCCGGAGCGCGGCGCGGATGTGGGGATGCTTGTTGGCCAGGATCGCCCCGGCGAGCAGCCCGGCGTTGGTCGCCCCCGCGTTCCCGATTGCCAGCGTCCCGACCGGGATGCCCGCGGGCATCTGCACGGTGGACAGCAGCGAGTCCATCCCGTTGAGCGTCTTCGACTGGATCGGCACCCCGAGGACCGGGAGCAGGGTCCGCGCCGCGCTCACTCCGGCCAGGTGGGCGGCGCCGCCGGCGCCCGCGATGATGACCTCGAGTCCCCGAGCCTCGGCGCCGCTCACGTACTCGTCCACGAGGCCCGGGGTGCGATGGGCCGACATGACGTTGACCTCGTACGGGATACCGAGCGCGTCGAGCGCTTTCGCGGCGTTCAGCATCGTGTCCCAGTCGGACTTCGATCCCATGAGGATTCCGACGAGCGGCTTCTCCGCTCCGGGTGACATGGCGGCTCATTCTAGCAAGGCCGTGCGGGGTGATGGCGTTTGAGTCATCTCGTGCAGGGCTTTGTCCGGGGCTTCCGTTCCGTCTCCTTGGCATGGCCGATGCAAGTTATGCGTGCTCAACGACGATCGAGACCCCAGAGCCAGGCGGCACCCGAGCCTCGTGAGTCAAATCAACCTGTTGATTTACAAGGCGGTTCTTGCCTATTCGGCAGCCAGATGGGCGGGGCCGGGAGCCTCCAGTCCGAGGGGTTGGGTGACCAAGAGCGTCGACGGCGAGACGCTGCTCGTTAGCCGGCCGGGGCATGGCCGAGTCTTCACATAGGCGAGGACGATGACGACAGATTCCCGGGAGAAGCTGCTGCGCGACATGGTCCGGATCCGCCGCGTCGAGGAGACGCTGGCCGAGCTCTACCCGTCGGGGGAGATGCGCACGCCGACCCACTTCTCGATCGGGCAGGAGGCGGTCGCGGTCGGAGTGTGCGGCGCGCTCCGGCGCGACGATGTCGTCTACAGCGGTCACCGGTGCCACGCGCACTACCTGGCCAAGGGAGGCGATCTGCGCGGCATGGTCGCCGAGCTCTACGGCCGTGAGACCGGCTGCGCGCGGGGCCGCGGCGGCTCCGTGCACCTCAACGATCCCGCGGCCGGCGTGATCGCGTCGTCCGCGATCCTCGGCCAGACGATGGCGGTCGCGGTGGGTACCGCGCTCGCGTTCACCATGGACGGCCGCGACCAGGTCGCGGTCACCTTCTTTGGGGACGGCACCGTCGAGGAGGGCATCTTCCACGAGACGCTCAACTTCGCGGTGATGCGCCGGGTCCCGGTGCTCTTCGTATGCGAGAACAACGGGTTCTCCACCCACACCCGCCTCGAGGTGCGCCAGCCCGCCTCGGTGTCGATCCACGCGCGGGCCGCGTCTTACGGCATGCCGGCCCGCCTGGTGGACGGCAACGACGTGTTCGCGGTCCACGCGGCGGCCCGCGAGGCGGTGGCCCACGCGCGGGGCGGCGCGGGCCCCTTCTTCCTCGAGTGCACCACCTACCGGTGGCGGGAGCACGTGGGCCCGCAATGGGACTACGACAAGGGATACCGGACGAAGGCCGAGGTCGATGCGTGGATCGCGCGCTGCCCGATCCGGCACGCGTCGGAGCGTCTGCTGAGCGAGGGAGTGTGCACGCCTTCGCAGATCGCGGCCATGGGGCGCGCCAGCCAGATCGAGGTGGACGAGGCGGTGGCGGCCGCGCAGGCCGCGTCGTTCCCGGCGGTCGAAGACCTCACGCTCGGGACCGTTTGAGGACGACGATGCGTCGACTCACCTACGGGCAGGCGATCAGCGAAGCGACGGTCCAGTGCATGGAGGCCGATCCCAGCATCTTCGTCGCGGGCATCGGGGTCGACGACTTCAAGGGGATCTTCGGCACCACCGCGGAGGCCTTCCGGCGCTTCGGCCCCGCGCGCGTCTTCGACATCCCGAACGGTGAGAACGCGATGACCGGGATCGCGATCGGCGCGGCCGCGGTCGGCAAGCGCCCGCTCGTCGTGCACCCGCGTAACGACTTCATGTTCCTGTGCATGGACCAGCTCTTCAATCTCGCGGCCAAGTGGCGCTACATGTTCGGCGACCGGAGCGGCGTGCCGATCGTCTTTCGCGGCATCGTGGGACGCGGCTGGGGCCAGGGGGCCACGCACTCCCAGAGCCTGCAGGCGCTCTTCGCGCACTTCCCCGGGCTCTCGGTGGGCCTGCCCGCCTCGCCGGCCGACGCGAAGGGCCTCCTGGTGAGCGCGCTCCAGGGTAGCGGCCCGGTGGTGCTGCTGGAGAATCGCGCGCTCTACGAGCTGGAGGGTGAGGTGCCGGAGGGGCTCGAGGCGGTGCCGTTCGGGCAGGGTAAGGTGGTCCGCGCCGGCACCGACATCACCATCGTGGGGGTCTCGCTCATGGCCTACGAGGCCGCCCGCGCCGCCGAGATCCTGCTCCAGCACAACGTGAGCGCCGAGGTCATCGACCTGCGCAGCGTCCGGCCGCTCGACGCGGAGATCATCGTCCGTTCGCTTCGCAAGACCGGGCGCCTGGTCGTGGCGGATACGAGCTGGGCCCTCTGCGGAGTGTCGGCGGAGGTGGCGGCGATCGCGGCCGAGAAGGCGTGGCAGTACCTGAAGGCGCCGGTGCGGCGGGTCACCCCGCCGGACTGTCCGGCCCCGGTGTCGAAGCCGCTCGAGGACGCGTTCCATCCGAATCCCTCGACCATCGCGCAGGCCTGCCTCGACGTGCTGAAGGCGGGCACGCCGCTCGGCTCGGGCGTCGCCGACGTGCAGGCCACCTTCGCGGGGCCCTACTGAGATGAACGTCGCGCGCCGGGTCAGCGTGTTTCTCCCCGCGTTCAACGAGGTGGACAACCTCGAGCGGTCGGTGGGGGACATCGTGTGGGCCGCCTCCCAGGTGCTCACCGAGTACGAGATCCTGATCATCAACGACGGGAGCACCGACGGGACGGGCGAGCTCGCGGGGCGGCTCTCCCGGGAGAATCCCTGCATCCGGGCTATCCACCAGCCGCGCAACATGGGGATCGCGGCGGCGTACGAGCGGGCGCTCGCGGAGGCGCGGCTCGACCACTTCAGCTTCCTGGCCGCAGACGGGGAGATCGCCCGGGAGTCGGTGCGGGACATCCTGGACTCGGTCGGCCGGGCCGACATCGTGGCGCCCTACCACCAGAACCCGCTCGCCCGCCAGCGGCACCGCCGGTTCCTGACCTGGGCGTCGACCGCCCTGGTCAACGTGCTGTTCGGCCAGCGCCTGCACTACTACCAGGGTCCCTGCATCTATCCGATCGCGCTCGCGCGCGCGCTGCCCAAGAGCGCGGGCGGCTTCTACTTCCTGACCCAGATGCTCATCCACGCGCTCCACGCGGGGTACAGCTACGTCGAGGTGGGGTTGACCCACGTGGACCGCACCCACGGCCGCTCCAAGGCCGTGTCCGCCAAGAACATCATGAAGGCGCTGCGGACGATCGCGCAGACCTGGTGGGCCATCCACCTGGGCCGCGAATCCGTGGCGCGGAGGGCCTAGCAATGGCAACCAAGCGACCGACGGTGCTCGTGACCGGCGGCGGTGGATACGTCGGGGCGGTGCTCGTCCCGAAGTTCCTGGCCCGGGGCTACCGGGTCCGGGTCATCGATCTCTTCCTGTTCGGAACCGACGTGCTGCCGAAGCACCCGGCCCTCGAGCTGGTGAAGGCGGACATCCGGGACGAGAAGGCGCTCGCCAAGGTCACCGCGGGGGTGGATTCGGTGATCCACCTCGCCTGCATCTCGAACGACCCGAGCTTCGAGCTGAACCCGGGGCTGAGCCGCTCGATCAACTACGACTGCTTCGAGCCGCTGGTCGACATCTCGCGCCGGGCGGGCGTCCGCCGGTTCGTCTACGCCTCGACCTCGAGCGTCTACGGGGTGAGCGACGCCCCCGACGTGACCGAGGACCACCCGCTCGTTCCGCTCACCGACTACAACAAGTACAAGGGCATGTGCGAGCCCATCCTGCTTCGCTACCAGGCCCCGGAGTTCACCACCGTGATCATCCGTCCCGCCACCGTCTGCGGGTACTCGCCGCGGCAGCGGCTGGACCTGACCGTCAACATCCTCACGAGCCTCGCGGTCAACCAGCGGCGCATCACCATCTTCGGCGGCGCCCAGAAGCGCCCGAACATCCACATCGAGGACATCAGCGACCTCTACGTGGAGTTGCTCGACATGCCCGCGGACATGATCGCGGGGAAGACCTTCAACGCGGCCTACCAGAACCACACGGTGGCCCAGCTCGGCGAGCTGGTGCGGGGCATCGTGAGCCGCGAGATGCCGCAGCTCGGCCCCATCACGATGGAGACGGTGCCGAGCAACGACACGCGCTCGTACCACGTGTCGTCCGAGAAGATCAAGCGGGAGCTCGGCTGGGCCCCCCAGCGGACGATCGAGGACGCGGTGGTGGATCTGTGCGCGGCCTTCCGGACCGGGCGCATCCCGGATCCCCTCAACGACACCCGGTACTACAACGTCAAGACGATCCAGGCCTCGGGGCTGGCCTGAGCGATGCCGCGCGCCGTCGTCACCGGGGGGGCGGGGTTCATCGGCAGCCACATGGTCGATCTGCTGGTCGCCCGCGGCTACTCGGTCGTGGTGATCGACAATCTGACGACCGGCCGGGCCGAGAACCTCGCGGAGCACCGGCGCGAGCCGCGCGTGGAGTTCCACGAGATCGACATGTGCACGGTGGCCGCGGATTCGCGCCTGTTCAAGGGCGCGGACCACGTCTTCCACTTCGGCGGCATCGGGGACATCGTGCCGTCGATCGAGCGGCCGCTCGAGTACATGCGGGCCAACGTGAACGGCACGCTGGCGGTCCTGGAGGCGTCCCGGCACGCGGGGGTCCGCAAGTTCGTCTATGCCGCGTCCTCCTCCTGCTACGGGATGGCCACCGAGCTGCCGACCACGGAGCAGGCGCCCATCCGGCCGGAGTACCCCTATGCCCTCAGCAAGTACCTGGGGGAGAGCGCGGCGCTGCACTGGGGCCAGGTGTACCGGCTGCCCGTGATCTCGATCCGCATGTTCAACGTGTACGGGCCGCGCGTGCGCACCACCGGAGCCTACGGCGCGGTGTTCGGGGTCTTTCTGGCCCAGAAGCTCCACGGCAAGCCCTTCACGGTGGTCGGGGACGGCTCCCAGCGGCGGGACTTCGTGTACGTGACCGACGTGGCCCGGGCCTATCTCATGGCCGCCGAATCCGCGGAGAGCGGGCAGGTCTTCAACCTGGGGGCGGGCGATCCCCAGACCATCAATCGGCTGATCGAGCTGATGGGAGGCGACGTGGTGTACGTGCCGAAGCGCCCGGGCGAGCCCGACTGCACGTGGGCCGACGTGGGGCGCATCCAGCGCGCCCTCGGGTGGAAGCCCGAGGTGTCGTTCCCGGAGGGGGTCGCCGCGATGCTCGGCCAGATCGAGGAGTGGAGAGCCGCCCCCCTGTGGACCCCCGAGAAGATCGAAGCGGCCACCCGCACCTGGTTCGAGCATCTCGCGCGATGAAGGCCGACTATCGGCAGAAGGTGAAGACGCTCGAGGAGCTGGCCGTCGCCATCGGTCCGCGGCCCCGCGCCAAGAGCGTGATCATGTGCCACGGGATGTTCGACATCGTGCATCCCGGCCACCTGCGGCACCTGATGTACGCCAAGGAGAAGGCGGACCTCCTCGTCGCGAGCCTGACCGCCGACGAGCACGCGACCAAGGCGGCCTTCCGGCCGTACGTACCCCAGGAGCTGCGCGCCGCGAACCTGGCCGCGCTCGAGATGGTCGACTACGTGATCATCGATCCCAACGCGACCCCGATCGCGCACATCAAGTACCTACAGCCCGACTACTTCGCCAAGGGCTACGAGTACTTCTCGGAGGGCGTGCCGCCCCGGACCCAGGAAGAGATCGACCCCCTGGAGAGCTACGGGGGGGAGATCGTGTTCACCCCCGGCGACGTCGTCTACTCCTCGTCGCGGCTGATCGAGTCGGCCCCGCCGAATCTCGGGGTCGAGAAGCTCCTGGCCTTGATGGAGTCCGAGGGGTTCGACTTCGACCGGCTCCGCGAGACCCTCGGCCGGATGCGAGGCCTGCGGGTACACGTGGTGGGCGACACCATCGTGGACAGCTATTCCACCTGCTCGCTCCTGGGGGCCACCGCCAAGTCGCCGACCTTCAGCGTCAAGCACGAGCGCACCGAGATCTTCGCGGGCGGCGCCGCGGTGGTGGCCAAGCACGTCAAGGCGGCGGGCGCCGAGGTGTCCTTCTCGACCGTGCTCGGCAACGACGCGGCCAAGGACTTCGTGCTGAAGGACCTGGAAGAGGCCGGAGTGGTGGTGCACGGCTTCGTCGACCGCACCCGGCCCACGACCCAGAAGGAGCGGTTCTTCGCGGACGGCTACAAGATGCTCCAGGTCGACCGGGTCGACAACCGCGCGGTCTCGGACCGTGCGCTCCGGTATCTCAGCGAGTCGATGGCGGACAGCCGTCCGGACGTGGTGATCTTCAGCGACTTCCGCCACGGGATCTTCCGCTCGAAGAGCATCCGCGTGCTGCGGGAGCGCGTGCCCGACGGGGCGATCAAGGTGGCGGACAGCCAGGTGTCGAACCGCTGGGGCAACATCCTCGAGTTCACCGACTTCGACCTCCTGACTCCGAACGAGCGCGAGGCGCGCTTCGCCCTGGGCGACCAGGACTCGGTCGTCCGGCCGCTCGCCCTGCAGCTCTTCCGGCTCGCGCGGTGCAAGCACCTGATCCTCAAGCTCGGCGAGCGGGGCATCCTCGGCTACCGTACGCCCGGCCACATGCCTCGCGAGTTCTTCACGGTGGACAGCCTGGTGGACACCCTCAAGGACCCGGTGGGCGCCGGCGACGCGCTCCTCGCCTACGCCGCGCTCTCGCTGGCCGCCACCGGCGACATCGTGATCGCGTCGGTCCTCGGCTCGGTGTCGGCCGCCCTGGCCTGCGAGCACCAGGGCAATCGGCCGATCACCCCGGAAGAGGTGACCGAGAAGCTCAACCGGATCGAGAAGCGGGCCCACTTCGAGTGAGATACCTCCTGGTCGGTCTCGGCAACATCGGCGGCAAGCGCCGTGCGGTCCTGGGCGACCGGTGCGTGGCCACCGTCGATCCGTTCAATCCCGCCGCCGACTTTCGCCAGCCGGACCAGTGCCCCGACGACCGCTACGACGCGGCGATCCTGTCGGTGCCCAACGACGTGAAGGTCCGGCTCATGGAGTACTTCCTGACCCGCGGCAAGCACGTCCTCGTCGAGAAGCCCCTGATCCTGGACGCGGCGACCGGCGAGCGGCTCGGCCGGCTCGCCCGCGCCTCCGGGGCGATCTGGTACACGTCCTACAACTTCCGGTTCGAGCCGAACGTGGTGGCGCTGAAGCGTCACCTGGATGCGGGCGCGATCGGCCGGCTCTACCGGGTGCGGATGTTCTACGGGAACGGGAGCGCGGGCAACATCGTCGGCACCTGGCGGGACAGTCCCCTCGGCATCCTCGAGGACATGGCCTCGCACCTCATCGACCTCACTGGATTCGTCTTCGGACGCTTCGGGTGCGAGTTCCGGGTGTGGGAGCGTCACCGCCACGAGCTGAAGGGCTTCGACCACTGCCTGCTCGCGACGTCCGATCGCAGCGTGACCATCGAGTGCAGCTTCCTCTCCTGGAAGAACCGGTGGCGGATCGAGGTCCTCGGGGAGGAGGGAGCGCTCGAGATGAACGGGCTCACCAAGTGGGGCCGGAGCGAGCTCGTGATCCTGCGCCGCCGGCGTCCCAGCGGCGTGCCGGACGAGGGCCGCGAGATGGCCCACGGGCCCGACCCCACCTGGGCCGCCGACATGCGGCACTTCGAGGCGATGGCGGCGACCGGCGCCACCTCCGGTGAGAACGACCTGTGGCTGTCCCGGACCGTCCACGCGGCCGCGGCGGCCCCCCTGGAGGGTGGCGCGTGAGCTCCCGGCCGACCGGGTTCCTCGGATTGTCCCACCTCGGGATCATCTCGAGCATCGGCTGGGCCTCGCTGGGATCCCGCGTGGTCGCGGTGGACCTCGACCGGGCCCCGGTCGAGCGGCTCGACCGGGGCGAGCTCCCGGTGCACGAGCCCTCACTGCCCGAGCTCTTCGCGGCCGCGCGTGACCGCATGCGCTTCACCAGCGATCCGGCCGGCCTTGCCGAGTGCGATCTGGTCATCGTGTCGCGGGACATTCCGACCGACGCCGACAACGGCAGCGATCCGGGAGTCGTCGATCGCCTGATCGATGCCGCGATCCCCCACCTCCGGCCCGGGTCCACGCTGGTCCTGATGAGCCAGGTGTCGCCGGGCGCCACCCGCGCGCTCGCCGGACGCATCCACGCGCGCCGTCCGGATGCCGGCATCGCGGTCTACTACTGGGTCGAGACCCTGATCTTCGGCAACGCGGTCGAGCGGTTTCTCCGGCCGGAGCGGCTCATCGTGGGGGCCGCCGATCCCGGGCAGCCTTTCCCCGCGGCCTTGGACGAAGGACTCCGCCGGTTCGGCTGCCCGATCCTGCCGATGGGCTACGAGAGCGCGGAGCTGACCAAGACCGCGATCAACCTCTACCTCTTCGGCGCGGTGACCTACGCCAACACCCTGTCCGATCTCTGCGAGGCGGTGGGCGCCAACTGGTCGGAGATGGTGCCGGCCCTCCGGCTCGACCGCCGAATCGGACCCGCCGCGTACATCCGGCCCAGCCTGGGCGTGGCGGGCGGGAACCTCGAGCGGGATCTGGTGACCCTGCGCGGCCTCGGCCAGCGGCACGGCGTCGACGTGGCCTACGTGGACACCCTGCTCGCGCACAACGCCCGCCGCTACCACTGGGTCCACCGCCAGCTCGAGCGGCGGGTGCTCGACGGGAACGCGAGCGCGGTCGTCGCGGTGTGGGGCCTCGCCTACAAGAAGAACACGCGCTCCACCAAGAACTCGATGGCGCTCCGGGTGATCGAGAACCTGCGGGGCCGCGCGGAGGTGCGCGCCTACGACCCGCTCGTGAAAGCGCCGGGCGCGGACGTGGCCGCCACCCTGGTCGAGAGCCGCGGCGCCGCGCTCGTCGGCGCCGACTGCCTGCTGATCCTGACCGACTGGGACGAGTTCGCCACGCCGCCCGGGGGCGGGTTTCGGGCCATGCGGCACCCGGTCGTCATCGACTGCGTCGGGGTGATGGACGCGGGGCGCGCCGACCTCCGCGAGGTGGAGTACGTGGCGATGGGCCGGGCGGGGCGCCGGTGAGCGAGCGGGCCGCGTTCCTCGACCGCGACGGGGTGCTGGTGGAGACGCTCGTCCGAAACGGCCGGGCCCACGCGGCGGTGACCCTGGATCAGTTCCGCATCTGCCCGGAAGCGCCCGAGCAGGTCGCCCGGCTGCGGGCGGCCGGGCTGCGCCCGATCGTCTTCACCAACCAGCCCGAGGTCGCGCGGGGCACGCTGAGCCCGGAGACTCTCGAGATCATGCACGCGCGGCTCCGCGACGCGGTCGACGTGGACGACATCCTCGTGTGCGTGCACACCGATCGCGAGGACTGCGCCTGTCGCAAGCCCCGTCCGGGCATGCTCCAGGCGGCGGCGCGGACCTGGGGCCTCGATCTGGCCGCCTCGTTCGTGGTGGGTGACCGGTGGCGGGACATCGACGCGGGACGCGCGGTCGGATGCTACACGGTGCTCATCGAGCGCCCTTACAGCGAGTGCCGGATCGCGGACGCGCGGGTGGCCGATCTGGCCGGCGCGGTCGACGCGGTGCTGGCCCAGATAGAGGACCCCCAATGAACTTCGTCGCCCAGTACCTGGCGGAGGCCGCGCAGGTGGCGGCCCGGATCGATCACGCGGCCGTCGAGAGCCTGGTGGACCTACTCGCGGACATCCGCGACGGCGGCGGCCGGCTCTTCGTGCTGGGGGTCGGCGGGAGCGCCGGCAATGCCTCGCACGCGGTAAACGACTTCCGGAAGATCGCGGGCTTCGAGGCCTACGCGCCCACCGACAACGTGTCGGAGCTGACCGCCCGCATCAACGACGACGGCTGGGACACCGCGTTCGCCAACTGGCTCAAGGTGAGCCGGCTCGGACCGCGCGACTGCGTGCTCGTGTTCTCGGTGGGCGGGGGCGACCTGGTGCGGAAGGTGAGCATCAACCTGGTGCGGGCGCTCGAGTACGCCAAGACGGTGGGCGCCCGGATCGGCGCCATCGTCGGGCGCGACGGAGGCTTCACCGCCACCGTGGCCGACGCGTGCGTGATCATACCCACCGTGAGCGCGGAGCGGCTCACCGCGCACGCCGAGGCGTTCCAGGCCGTCGTGTGGCACATGCTGGTCGCCCATCCCCGCATCCAGGCCGCGCCGATGCGCTGGGAGAGCCTCACCCGATGAACCGGATGCCGGAGCGGGTCGTGATCCTGGGGGCCAGCGGCTTCCTCGGCCGGGCGCTCCACGCCCAGCTCGAGCGCGACGGGGTCGCGGTGGTGGGGCATTCGTCGCGCACGCTCGACCTCATTCGGGCCGACGCCCTGGCCGTCCTCGACGACGTGCTGGGGCCCGAGACCGCGCTGGTGCTCGCGTCGGCCTTGACCCCGGATCGGGGCCAGACCCCCGCCACCCTGCTCGCCAACACCACGATGGCGGCCAACCTGGCCGGCTACCTCGAGGGTCGCCGCCTCGGTCGGCTGGTCTACGTGGGCTCGGACGCGGCCTACGGCTTTGGCGAGGAGCCCATCACCGAGGACACGCCGGCGTCGCCCGCCGGATACTACGCGATCGCCAAGTACGTCGGGGAGCGCGTCATGGAGACCGCCGCCCGCGCCGCCGGCGTGCCGCTGCTCACCCTGCGGGTGACCGGTGTCTACGGGCCCGGCGATCCGCACGCCTCCTATGGACCGAACGCGTTCGCGCGCTCGCTGGCCCGTGACCGCAGCGTGCGCATCTTCGGGGCCGGGGAGGAAGAGCGCGACCACCTCTACGTGGACGACGCGGCCCGCGCGCTCGCGGGCCTGCTCCGGGCCGGCGCCGACGGAACCTACAACGTGGCCACCGGACAGAGTCAGGCCTTCGCGGAGGTGGTGAAGACGATCCGCGACCTCGTCCCCTACGAGGTCACGGTGACGAGTGCGGCGCGCAAGGGACCGATCACGCACCGCCGGTTCGACGTCGGCCGCCTGACCGGGGCGCTGCCCGATCTGCGCTTCACCCCGATCCGGGAGGGCCTCCGCGCGACCCTCGAGTTCTTCGGGGCAAGCCAGAAGGGCGGAGCGACCGCCAATGGCTGAGGTCGATCTCCTCGACCGTTACCCGCGCACCAGCCGGAACATCTCGGCCCGCGCCGCCGCGGTCCCGGCCCAGCGCGAGGTGGCGAAGCGATTCGCCCGCGAATACTTCGACGGCGAGCGCGGCCAGGGCTACGGCGGCTACCGTTACGACGGGCGCTGGGAGCCCATCGCGGAGCGCATGCGCGACTTCTACGGGCTGCGGGCCGGCGATCGCGTGCTCGACGTCGGCTGCGCCAAGGGCTTCCTGCTCCACGACCTGCGCCGCGCGGTCGGGGGCGTACAGGTCGCGGGGCTCGACGTCTCCGCCTACGCGCTCGGCCACGCCATGGACGACGTCCGGCCCTTCCTCACCCGGGGATCGGCGGAGCGGCTGCCGTTCGCGGACAAGACCTTCGACCTGGTCGTGTCGATCAACACCCTGCACAATCTCGACCGCGCGGACTGCATCCGCGCGCTCGGGGAGATCGAGCGGGTGAGCCGGCGCCACCGCTACGTGCAGGTGGACTCCTGGCTCGACGAGACCCAGCGCGAGAAGTTCGAGCGTTGGCAGCTCACCGCGCTCACCTACTCGGATCCGGAGGGCTGGCGCCGTCTGTTCCGCGAGGCCGGCTACACCGGCGACTACTACTGGACCGTGACGGAATGACGGAACGGGACCTCAGGGAGGCACCATGAAGATCTTCGTCGACTCGGCGAACCTGGTGGAGATCGAGGAGGCGCTGGAACGCGGGTTTCCCGCCGGCATCACCACGAATCCGTCGATCCTCGCCAAGGAAGAGAAGGCGGACTTCCGCGAGCACATCAACAAGATCATCGAGCTCGTGCAGCGCTACGGCTACGACATTCCCCTGAGCGTCGAGGTCTTCTCGACCCGGCCCGAGGAGATGATCACCCAGGCCGAGGACTTCGTCCGCGACTTCGGGCACTACCCGAAGCTGAACATCAAGATCCCGGTGGGCTGGGACGAGCTGGCCGTCATCCGGGAACTGCGCCTGCGGGGCATCCCGGTGAACTGCACCTGCTGCATGTCCTACGGCCAGGCCATGATGGCGGCGGCGGCCGGGGCCAACTACGTGAGCCTCTTCTACGGGCGCATCCGGGATATCGGCTACGACGCGGCGTCGGTGGTGCGGGACGTCCGGGCCACCTTCCGTGACCGGGGCACCCCGTGCGAGATCATCGTCGGCAGCATCCGCCACATCGCCGACATCAGCGAGTCCTTCCAGGCCGGGGCCGACATCGTGACGGTGCCGCCCAAGTTCTTCCGTCCGATGCTCAGCCATCCCAAGACCGACGAAGCGGTGCGCCAGTTCGTGACCGACTTCCAGAAGTGGATGCAGTAGATGAAAGGGCTGGTCCTGTCCGCGGCGGCCCTCGTCCTCCTGGTGATCGGGAGCGCGGTCGCGCTCCGCTTCTACCGCGGGAACAAGGAGTTCCGGCTCTTCCTCGGCGCGTTCGTCGGCGCGGTGGTGCTGTACGCGGGGACCTTCTGGATCCTTCCGGCCGACCTGGGCTTCCTGCCCGCGGGCTGGCGGGAGAGGGCCGCCCTCGTGGATTTCGGCAACGGCCTCCTGCTCCTGGTGCTGCTGTTCCACGGCTACTGGTGTTTCTCCTACTTCGCCTGCCTGAGCCCGTCCATGAGCGTGATGGTGGCGCTCCGGCTCCGGGGACGGGACGGCATGACCCGCGCCGAGGCCCTCGCGATCCAGGGAAGCGACCAGCCGGTCAACCTCATCTTCCAGCGCCGGCTCCCGAAGCTCTTGCAGGGCGGCTACGTGCGGGAGGAGGCGGGCGGGTACCGGATCCTGGCGCCGGGCGAGCGGGTCGCCGCCCTCGGCTCGTTTCTCAAGCGATTGATCAACGCCCAGGTGGGCGTGTAGAGGATCCCCGTGCTGAAGGGTCTCGTGCTCTGCGGGCTGCTCATCACGACGTGGCTGATCGTGCAGGCCACGGTGTTCCATCTCGTGGCGCCCCGGAAGGCGTTCGCCTCGATGCTGGCGTCGTTCGCGCCCACCCTGCCGCTCTATCTGCTGCTCTATCTCGTGACTCCGGCCGATCTGGGTTTCCTCCCGTCCGCCTTCGTCGGCGCGGACTGGCGGCTCGGGCTCGTGAACGGCCTGGTCCTCCAGGTGCTCCTCTTCCTCACCGCCGGCCTGTTCTACTCCCACGCCGACCGCTCGATCACCGTCCGGCTCCTGATCGAGCTGGCCCGGGCGCCCCAGCAACGCCTGACCCTCGCCCAGATGCAGGCGGTGTGCGGGGTCGAGGTGCTGATGGCCGACCGGCTGGAGATCATGCTGGCCAACCGGTTCCTGATCGCGCGGGGCGACCGGTTCGTGCTCACCCCCAAGGGCTGGATCGGGGGCAGCATCGGCCTCGCGGCCCGCAAGATCCTCCGCATGAAGGCCCTCTAGGACGATCGTCATGGAAACCACGGAAGCGAGCCGGACCGGAGCGGGTCTCGAGGACATGACGGTGGGTGCGCCCCGGTCCGCCCGGGAAGCGCTGCAATCGGGCGCGATCAGCCTCGAGGCGCTTCGCGGGGTCCACCGGATGCGCGACGGCCGGAGCGCGCTGGACGTGCTCGGCGCGCTGGCGTCGTTCGTGGCGGTTCAACTGCGCGGCGCAGCTCGTCCACGAGAGCGACCACGGCACCCTCTTTCGTGACCCGCGCCTGAACCGCACCTTCGGCAATCTCTTCGCGTATCTGCTCGGCTACACGCGCGGGGGGCACCGGACCGCGCACATGGACCATCACCTCTACCTGAACACCGATCGCGATCCGGACATCATCTTCAGCCAGCCGGGCGCCTCCGCGCCCGCGATGCTGAAGGGTCTGCTCGGCGACCTGTTCTTCGTCTCGGCGATCAAGCGCCTGCTCCAGTACTCGCAGTCCGATCGCGCCACCTACTCGGTCTCGCCGTGGCGGCGGCTCACCCTGGGCTACTTCGTCCGCATGGCCGCGACGATGATCCCGGTGGCGGCCACGCAGCTCGTGCTCCTGGCGGTGTTCACGGTGGCGGGCGGGCCGTGGGCCTACCTGCTGCTCCACGTGCTGCCGATCATGACCCTCTATCCGCTCCAGATCCGGGTCCGGTCGATCGCCGAGCACGGTTTCGAGGTGGGCTACCATCCGGAGTCGCCGCAGGAGGCGTGGGTGACGCGGACCAGCCGGTTGAACGTGGTGGAGCGGTGGATCATCGCCCCCTTCGGGCAGTATCTCCACTATGAGCACCACGTGTTTCCCAGCATTCCCAACTACAACCTGCCCGAGGTGCATCGTCTCCTCGTGGCCGCGGGGATCCCGGTGCCCACGAATCGAAGCTACTTCGGCTTCCTGTTCCAGAAGATCCGGGCCGACTGGCGGAGCGCGGCGGCCGTGCGCGAGCGCGCATGAGCCCGTCCGTGCGGGACGCCGAGCTGACCGGGCGGGTGTGCGATCTCTGCCGATCGGATCGTCACGCGGTGCCGGTGCTGGAGGCGGGGGACTACGAGTACGGAGTCCCCGGACGCTTCACGCTCTCCCATTGCACCGCGTGCGATCTCTACTACCAGACTCCGCGGCCGGCCCTCGAGGTGATCCCGACCTACTACCCGCCGACCTACGCGGTCTACGGGGACGATCCGGTGGTGGGGTGGCTGTTCCGGATCACCTACTGGCTCGACGCGCGGCGGGTGGCCCGCCTGATCGGGCCGCGGGGCCGGGTGCTCGACGTGGGCTGCGGCGCGGGCGGCGCCCTGAATGCCCTCGCCGGGGTCGGCGAGTGGGACGTGTGCGGTCTCGAGCTCGACGCGGAGGCGGCCCGCCAGGCGGTTCGCCGCGGGTTCAACGTGCGGCAGGGCGACCTCGTCGACACCGATTTCCCGCCGGAGTCGTTCGACCTCATCCGCATGGGGCACGTGATCGAGCACGTCCGCGATCCGATCGCCACCCTGCGGCGGGCCTGGGAGCTCCTCCGGCCGGGAGGAATCCTCTTCGGTGAGACTCCGAACATCGACTGCTGGGACTTCCGGCTCTTCGGGCGCTACTGGGGGGCGCTGCACTTCCCCCGGCACATCGCGCTGTTCAGCCCCGAGACGATCCGAGCCGCCTGCGAGCAGACCGGCTTCGTGGGAACGCGGATCGTCCCCCGGCTGCGCACGGTGGGATGGAGCGCGGGCATCCAGAACTGGCTCGCCGATCGGGCCGGGCTCCGGGTTCCCTCGAACGGCCGCGTCCGCTGGTACCCGGCGCTGATCGCGCCCTTCCTCCCGGTCACCATCTTCCAGGCGCTGGTGAGCCGGACCGCCACGATGGCGTTCATCGCCCGCCGGCCCGAGGCCTAGCCCGCGATGGCTCTCCGCTACGCGACCGAGCTCGGCGCGTTCGACCGCGTCAGGAACGATCTGGCCTTCCAGGTCCGGCGGCGGATCTTCGAGCGGTTCATGCGGGAGTGCGCGCCCGGTCCGGACGCGCGCGTCGCCGACTTCGGGGTCTCCGGGCATCGCGACCACCCGGTGCACTACTTCTTCGAGAGCCTCTACCCCCACCGCCGGCAGCTCACCGTGATCGGGCGGGCCGCGGAAGAGGCGGGCTGGTTCGAGGAGGCGTTTCCCGGTCTACGGTTCCTGGAGGCGGATCTGCGGGAGATCCCGCTGCCCGACGGGTACTTCGACTACGGGATCTGCAACGCGGTGGTCGAGCACGCGGGCACGCGCGACCAGCAGCGGGCGCTCGTCGCGGAGGTCTGTCGCGTCAGCCGGTGCGTGCTCTTCACCACGCCCAACAAGCGGTTCCCGCTCGAGCTGCACACCTGGCTGCCGCTGCTCCACTGGCTGCCGGACGCGACGTACCGGGCCAGCCTGCGGCGGCTCGGCCTCGATTACTTCGCGGAGATCGAGAACCTGAATCTCCTGGACGCCGAGGCGTTCCTGTCGCTCTTCCCTCCATCCCGGCAGAACCGCCTGCTGAAGTCCGGTCTCCCGCTCCTGCGCTCGAATCTCGTCTGCCTCTCCCGCGACGGGCGCTAAAGCGCCCGCTCGGGCGATCAGGGCGAGACCCGCCGCAGCACCAGCCGCCTCCCGTCCATCCCGATCACGTAGGGCACCCGGTCCGGAAAGGCCCGCATCAGCACCTTGTTTCGCTCCGGGTCGAGGAAATTGACGAAGAGGACCCGGTCGCTCAGATCCGGCCGATTGTTCCGGCGATAGTACGCCCACGAGAATGGAGGCTGCACGGTCACGGGCAGGCTCTGGACGAAGACGAGGGCCGGCTCTTGCGCGTCGCCGGCCACGAGCTCGTAGGGGGCGTTCACCAGGTCGGCGCTGGCCCGCAGGGAGCCGCCGTAGACCGGCAGGAAGGTGACGAGCGCGCAGAGCGTCGCGATGAGCGGGAACGAGGCCGTGAGCGTGGGCGCCCCCGCCGGGGCCCCGGGGCGGCGACTCAGCTCGAGGAGCCGGGCGAACCCGCTGGCGGACAGGAGCACGAGCGGCGCCGCGAGCTCGCCGTAGTGGGCGGGGCCGGTACTGCTGATGGTCGCCGCCGAGATGCCAGTGTAGACGAGCAGCACGCCCGCGCAGCTGGCGAACAGGCGGGCCCCTCCCGCGAGGCGCTGGAAGAAGCCCACGAACAGCAGCGAGACCGGCCATCCGAATAGCCAGAAGTTGAAGCGGGCGAGGGTGTGGCCGAGCTCGTGGATCGACGGCAGGGGAGGCGGGGCGGTGACCGCCTGGCCAACGAGCCCCCAGTTGCGAATGCGGCTGTAGGTCTGGTAGCCGCTCTCGAACGGCGATCCGGACAGCGCATGTTGATATACGAGCAGCAGGACGCCCGCGCCGATCATGACCAGGACCGCCGCGCCGGCTCCCATGAGCGCCCGGGGAGAACGTGCCGTCCACAGGCGCAGCGCGAGCCAACCCAGCCACGGCGCCGCGAAGGCCGGCGCCGAGAAGGGGCGTGTCAACGCGGCCCACCCCAGGGCCGCTGCGGCGAGGAGCCACCAGCGGAGCGCCCCCGGACTCTCGTGCGCGCGCAGGGCCGCGTACACGAACGTCATGAGCAGCACCGCCATGGTGGAATGGGCGAGCAGGGTGGCGGACGAGAACACGAAGTACGGCGAGACCAGGAGCATCGGCAGGGCCAGCAGGGCGGTCCGCTGGTCGAAGAGGCGTCGCGCGATGCCGAACGCGAGCGGCACCGTCAAGGTCCCGGCCACCGTGCTGACCCAGTGGAGGCCCCCGAGCCACTCCCCGATCGCGAGCGCGGCGGGATGGCCCGGGAAGTAGATGCCATACATCTTCCCGCTCTTGATGATGAGGAACTGATTCTCGAAGAACGGGCGCAGCGACTCGGGCGGGGCCGGCACCAGGATCTTGCCGGACGCGAAGAGCTGCGCCATGAAGACGTAGGCGTTCTCGTCGTCGCTGATCACCGCGTCCTTCAGGACCACGATGCGGGCCAGCGTGATGAGGAAGAACATGAGCGACGAGGCGCCGAAGACGATCGCGCGGGCCTCGCGAGGGCTCAGCGAATCGAGGCGGTCGAAGGCGTCCAGGATCCACGGGCCCGCCGAATTCCGGACCGCGAACGTCAGGAGGACGATGGCCGGGATGCCGAAGAGGAGGTAGTGCAGGAGAAAGGCGAGCTCCCCCGGGAACCACCCGTGCGCGCCGTACCAGATCTGGTGGTTCGCGTAGTTGAGGCCGGCGATCCAGATCTCAGCGATACAGAGGAGTCCGGTCAGCCCGAGGAGCAGGCCCTTCATCCGCGGAGTCAGGTAGCTCACGACGAGCCCGCGGGGCCGAGGTAGGAGGAGACGAAGCCCGCGGCGGCCGAGCCGCCGGCCGAGCCGAAGCGATCGAGCCGGAACGGGGTCGGGCTCACCGGCGAGCGCGCGCCGGTGACGAGCGCGGCCATCATCTCGCCGACCGCGGGCGAGAGCTTGAATCCGTGGCCCGACATGCCCGCGGCGATCCAGAAGCCGCGCACCGGGGACTCGTCGAGAATCGGCATCCAGTCCGGCGTGATGTCGAAGGCCCCCGCGTAGCCTCGGCTGAATCGCGCGTCGGCCAGCGCGGGGATGGCGCGGGCGGTGCGGGCCAGGATCAGGGCGGCCTCGTCGAAGCCGGCCTCGCTGCCGAGGAGCTCCGGGTCCATCGGGTGCTGGGTCTCGTCGTCGGTGAGCGATCCGGTCAGGGTGAGGTTGCCGGTCTCGGGCCGCACGTAGCTGCCCCCCGCCAGGTCCAGGTACACGGTGTGCGCGGGGCCGAACGCCGCGTCCCGCGCCACCGTGAAGACCGGGTGCCGCCCGATCACGATCGGCAGGTCGACGCCAGCGAGACCGGCGACGCGCGGCGACCAGAGCCCCGCCGCGTTGATCACCACCGGCGCGTCGATCCGCTCGCCGGTCGCGGTGTCCACCCCGACGACCCGGTCGGCCGCGCGGCGAATCGCCACCACCTCGACGCCCTGCTCGATCACCGCGCCGCGGCGTCGGGCCGCGCCGGCGAAGCCCGCGGTCACCGCGCTGGGATCTCCGTAGCCGGAGCCCGGCTCCCACAGCACCGCGCCCAGCCCCGAGGCGTCGATGCGGGGCTCGATGCGGGCCAGATCGGAGGGGTCCACGATCTCGGCCTGGATGCCGATGCCCCGCTGGAGGGCCAGCGTCCGCTCGAGCGTCGGCCGCATCGCGCGAGAGACCCCGATCAGCGCGCCGGTACGGATGAAGCCCGCGTCGCCGCCCACCGCCTCGCCGAAGCGCTCGAAGATCGCGAGGGACCGGAGCACCATCTCGCTCGTCTCGCGCGTGGGGTAGAGCTGCCGGATGATGCCGACCGACCGGCCGGTGCCGCCGGAGCCCAGGAACTTCCGCTCGAGGACGAGCACGCGCCGGAGGCCCGAGCCCGCGAGATGGAACGCGATCGAGACGCCCGTCACTCCTCCGCCGATGATGACGGCGTCGGCCGTCCTCATCGGGAGCCGATCCCGGCCGAGGGCCCGGACCGCCGGGGCATGTCGCCGGGCGACACCCTGGTCTGCACGATGCGACGGGCTCGAGTCATAACCTCACCTCGACAAGTATCCACCACCACCCGCGCTTTCCGGGTGGTCATCGTGTGCCCGAGGATGGAGCGGACAGCCCCGCCGCCGCGGCCGGGTCCAGCGACCTGAGCACGCCGATCTGCGCCTGGGCGTCGAGCGGCTTGTCCGCGCGGAGGTAGGCCCGCGCCAGCCAGAACCGCTCGGCCGCGCCCGTGGGATGCAGCGCCACGGCGCGCTCGAGTGACGGAAGGGCCTCGGCGATCTTCCCGTCCTCCACCAGGGCCTGACCGAGGTTCCGCCAGAAGGCCGCCTCCGACGGTCGGAGCTGCGTGGCCTCCGTGAATAGCGAGGCCGCTTCGGCGGGCTTACCTTCGCGGGCGAGTTCGATCCCGAGGCTGTCGAGGGCGAACGCGAGGTTGCCCTGCGTGCTGTCGAGCGGCGCGGACAGCGCGATCGCGCGCCGCAGCTCGACGATCGCTTCGGGGTATCTCCGTTGCCGGGCATGGAGCGCGCCCAGGTTGGCGGTCGCCTCGGGGTAGTCCGGAGTCAGGCGGATCGCTTCACGGAACTCGGCCTCGGCCTCGCCGAGGCGGCCCTGCTGCACGAGGAGCGAGCCGAGGCTATTGTGCGCGGTGGCCCGCTCCGGCCGCAGCGCGATGGCCCGCGTGAGCTCGGCTTCCGCCTCCCGGGGAAGGCCGGCCGACAGCAGAACATTGCCCAGCTTGCTGCGGCACAACGCGCACGCCGGGTCGGCTGCGACCGCGGCGCGCCACAGGCTCTCGGAGTCGTGCCAGATCCGGACATGCACCCAGGTGCTCGCTCCGAGTCCGGCCAGGGCGAGCACCACCGCCAGCAACGTGGACGCGAACACCCATCGACTCACGCGCCCGCGCGCCCGCTGCCGGCCGAGCCAGGTCACTCCCGCTCCCGCGAGGACGGCGAACCCGAGACTGGACAGATAGCTGTAGCGGTCGTGCGCGAGCTGGTGGCCGGCGTGGGCGATGCCACTCACCGGCGCCAGCACGATGATGGACTGGAGCCAGGCGGCGAGGGCACCCGCGAGGCGGCGACGCCCGAGAACGAGAAGCACGGTGGCCACGACCACGACAAGGGCCGGATACAGGAAGCGGGCGTCGAGGAGATGGATACGGGCGGGGAGCTCATAGAGCGGAGAGAGGTTCTCCGGCCAGACGAGCTTCCACGGATAGAACCAGAAGCTGTAGCCGGTCATGGCCAGCCGGGCCTCGAGCCCCTGCACGGCATAGCTCGTCCAGCCCGCGCCGCGGGTGACCGCCCAGCTCGCGACCACGGCGCCGACCGCTCCCAGCGCGAAGTGGCCCAGCTTCTCGCGGATCAAGGCCGGCCAGCCCAGGTGAAGGCGGCGGAGTGGATAGATGTCCAGCACGAGCAAGGTTGCCGGCAGCGTCATGGCCATGGCCTTCGAGCCGAGCGCCGCGGTGAAGGCGGCGAGGGATGCGACGAGCCAGGGGCCGGAGAGCGTGCGCTCCTGTGTGACCCCGCGAACGTAGGCGAACACGGCCAGGAGATAGAAAAAGCCGCACAGCACGTCGCGCCGCTCGGTGACCCACGCCACCGACTCCACCCGAAGAGGATGGACGGCCCACAGGAGGGCGGCGGCGGCGGCGCCCAGGCTGACGGTCACCCCGCCTGGCCGGGACGCCCGGTCCTCTCCACTCTCCGGTTGCGCGTTCCCGAGTGTGATCGCGAGGAGTCGGCGCGCGAGGAAGAAGAAGAGCGTCGCGTTCGCGGCGTGGATGACGAGATTGCCCAGGTGGTAGCCCCACGGCTTCATGCCGCCGACCGCGTAGTTGAGCCCGAGGCTCAGCCAGGTGAGCGGGATGTAGTGGCCCATCCAGGTCGCGGTGAACATCCACTGCAGCTCTCGCGGGCCGAGGCCGCGATATCCCGAGTTCCACAGGAAGTTCCGGTCGTCGTCCCAGTCGACGAATCCGCCGTCGAGGGCGGGGAGGAACGCGACGAACGCGAGGACACCGACGACGAGCGGGAGCGCCCGTTCGAGGCGGGTCACCGGCCGAGCTCGGCGGCGTACGCCGGGTCCAGCGCGCGCAACGTCGCCGCCTCACGGTCGGCCTCGGGTGTCCGTCCGGCGAGCCGATAGGCGCGCGCCAGCCAGAACCGCTCCGCTCCACGCCCGGGAGCCAGTGTCACCGCCCGCTCGAGGATCGGGATGGCCTCGGTGCCATTGCCCTGCTCCACGAGCGCCTGGCCCAGGCGGCGGAACAGATCGGGATCATCACCCGCCAGGGGTGAGCCTTCCTGCCAGAGCCGCTGGGCCTCGGGGAGCCGATTCTCGCGCACGAGCTCGATGGCGCGGCCCCTCAGCGCCCGCCCGAGCTCGGTCCGGGTCCCGGCGCGTCGACTGTCCAGCGCGAGAGCCTGGCGGAGCTGGGCGATCGCTTCCTCGAGACGACCCTGCCTCGAGTAGAGGACACCGAGGTTCGCGGGGACATCCACCAGGCGGGGCGACAGCCGGGCCGCTTCACGGAACTCCGCCTCGGCCTCGCGGTCGCGGCCCTGGGTGGCCAGCGCCACGCCCAGCGCGTTGCGGGACGCCGCGCGGTCCGGGTGGAGCGTCGCGGCGCGCCGGAAGTGCTCCTCCGCCTCGGGGTATCGGTTCTGCGCGAGCATGATCGTGCCCATGTTCTCGTGCGGTCCCGGCCGATCGGACCGAAGCGCGATCGCGCGTCGGACGTGCATCTCGGCCTCGGGGAACCGGCCCGGCCGCGCCACCACCCGGCCGAGATTGCTCTCGCAGAGGGAGCAGGTCGGATCCACTTCCACCGCCCGCCGCCAGAGCGTCTCGGAATCCTGCCAGATCGCGGTCTGCACGCGCGCGGCCGCTCCGAGTCCCAGCACGACCAGCAACGCGGCCGCCCACGCGAGGGGAGGCATCCAGCGTCGCGCCGGCCGGGCGGCCGCGTGATGCAGGACCCAGAGGAGCCCGGAGCCGGCCACGACCGCAAGCCCGAGGCCCGCGAGATAGCTGTAGCGGTCGGCGGCGAGCTGGTTGCCCGAATGGACCACGCCGCTGATCGGCACCAGCACGATGATCGACTGGACCCACGCGGCGAGCCCGGCGGGCCACCGCCGCCGAAGGAGCACGAGCGCGGCGGTCAGCGCGGCCACGGCCAGCAAGGCTCCGAGGAATCGCGCCTGGCCGAGATCGACGCGCTGGGGCAGCTCGTACATGGGCGACAGGCCGGCCGGCCAGATCGACTTCCACCAGGAGAACCAGACGGTGTGCACGGCCAGGGCCAGGCGGGCACCCATGCCGTACTGCGCGTAGGCCGTGATGCTGCCGCTGTCCTGTCGCGCCACGAACGCCACCACGCCGCCGGCGGTCGCGAGCACCGCGTAGGGCAGCTTCTCGCGCGCGAGCATCCACCACCCGAGCCCGCGCCGGCGAAGCGGGTAGACGTCCAGCAGGACTAGGGTGAGCGGCAGTGTCATCGCGATGCTCTTCGATGACAGCGCCGCCGCGAAGGCTCCGAGGGAGAGCGCCCACCACCGGCGCTCGATCCCGGACCCGCAGGCAATCCCGCGCAGGTAGGCCAGCACCGCCAGGAGATAGAAGAGCCCGCACAGCAGGTCGCGCCGCGCGCTCGCCCAGGCAACGGCCTCTACGCGCAGGGGGTGCAGGCCCCAGATCAGCGCCGCGATGGTCGCGCCGCCCGCGACGGTCGCACTCGTGATCGACGCGCCCGACCCGATCGCGAGCAGCCGTCGCGCCACGAGCCAGAACAGGGCCACGTTGGCCGAGTGCAGGAGGAGGTTGCCGAGGTGGTATCCCCACGGGTCGAGGCCGCCCGTGACGTAGTTGAAGCTCCAGGTCATCCAGGGGAGCGGGCTCCAGTGGCCGAGGAGCGTGGTGGTGAACATCCACCGGAGCTCGGTCCAGCCGAGCCCCCGGTACGCGGTATTCGTGAGGAAGCTCGCCTCGTCGTCCCAGTTGACGAAGGTGGCCGTGAGCGACCGAAGGAAGGCGATGAACGCCAGGCCTGCTACGAGACCTGGCAGCAGCCTCCCGATGGGTCTGGTCTGTCGGCGGGTCGTGGTCATGGTGGTAAATGGAAGAGAAGTCGACCACTTCCATCATAATCGCGGGGGTGT
>WNFK01122139.1_pt1 | contig 39341 bp, 34 predicted proteins | sample 5400281 | NCBI WGS metagenome assembly WNFK01 (sample SAMN13153350, study PRJNA577476) | soil metagenome | isolation source: 20 cm soil on Douglas fir-dominated hillslope | place: USA:California | collected 2013-09-17
GACACAGATCGCTTTTACGGCGTTTGGCCGCACACTCAGCCCCTTCCCCAAGGGCGACGTGCGTTACATCACGACCTCCGAAGAGGACGTGGCAGATATGAATGCGGTCACGCTAGATCAGGCGAAGCAGTTTTATCAGGACTTCTACGGCGCCTCGAACGGGACCCTTACGGTCATTGGTGATTTCGACAACGCCGAGATCAGTAAGCTCGCGGGAGATCTTTTTGGCAACTGGAAAAGTCCCAAGCCCTTTGCGCGCGTACCAAGCGTTTACAAAGACGTTGCCGCCGTTAATCAATCGTTTCCGACGCCGGACAAAGCTAATGCATTCTTTGTTGCCGGACTCAACCTCAAGATACGCGACGACAATCCGGACTATCCGGCGCTGTTGCTTGGCAATTACATGCTTGGCGGCGGTTTCCTGAATTCGCGGCTCGCTGCCCGCATACGGCAGAAAGAGGGACTGAGCTATGGTGTCGGTTCGGGAATCACCATCAGCGCATTTGATGAATACGGGCGTTTCATTGCTAACGCGATCTACGCACCGCAGAACGTTGAAAAGCTCGAAGCTGCATTCAAGGAAGAGATCGCGCGCATGTTGAAGGATGGTTTTACGGTGGAGGAGGTAGAGGCTGCTAAGTCAGGATACCTGCAATCGCGCCAGGTCAGCCGTGCCCAGGACAACGAGTTGGCCAGCCGTTTGAACAATTACCTCTTCATCGGACGCACGCTCCAGTTTGATGCTGACCTCGACGGCAAACTGCAGGCCCTGACGCCTGAACAGATCATTGCGGCCATGCGCCGGCACATTGATCCTGCAAAGATAACGATCATTAAGGCTGGAGACTTTGCCAAGAAGCCCTAGAAGGCAGAAGGCAGAAGGCAGAAGGCAGTAGGCAGAAGCAGAAGGCAGAACCATTTTTCTGCTTACTGCCCTCTGCTTACTGCCTTCTGCCTTCTGTTCTCACCTGCCCGTGTAATCTTCAACGTTGAAGCGTTTCTTCAGCAGCTCTAAATTTCCTTGTGCGAGGTCAAAGTTGGTGCCCGCGATTACCTTCTTGCCTTCGTCGCTGGTAACCCAATCAACAACCTGGGGCGCGTTTGTCCTTAAGAAAGCACCGTCCTCTTTATCCAGCTGCTTGCCGTCTTTCCGCGAGAAAACCCAGACGTAGGTGTACTGGCCCTTACGAACATAATCCAGGTCTGCCTCAAATCCACTCTTCGGTGAAGCGGCAGCTGATGATTGCGCGCCTGGGGATCCTGGCGAACCGGGGTTTGTCTTTTCGTTGGTACATGAAGTGGGCGAGATCGCGATCAGAAGCAGCGCCATAGTGACCAGCGTCGGAGAAATAATCTTATGTGGCATCGTGTGTCAGATATTAATTCAAAACGTGAAAGTTAGGAATGTCGGCGTTGGTGCCCACTGGCTTTTCTCTTTCATTAACACCGCGGCTTTAGCCCGGTGGACCCGGAAACCCTTTCGAAACGTGAAACCGTTTAAACGGTTTCATTTTCCCTTCGCCGACTTGTTCACCGGGCTGAAGCCGCGGTGTTAATGAAAGTAGTCCAATTTTCGAACTGCGCCCTGCAGTTGGGCAGATCGGTTGCGCTGGTTGTTTTGGCAATCAGCGATTGGGAGTAGGAGCAGCAGACTCGGGACTCGATTCATCGCCAGAAGTATCGCCGGTCTCCGAGTCATCAGCTTCTGGTTCAACTTTCTGATCGCGAATGTGGAGTATCGTGCAATCGCGATCTTCGTAAACGATTTCAAACCAGCCGCTCTCATTGGCATAGTCGAAAAAATCGTCATGCGAGTTATCAGTGAATACGTAACGCGCGCCGAAACGATCGCGAATGAGGGGGCCGGGGTCCTTTTCCTTTCCGAGCGTGATTCGATCGTACAGTTCTGAGAGCGCCGGATTCTTGTCGTAAAGGTAGGTTGGATCCAGTCCCGAAACGTAGACATGAGCAGGATCGTAATAAAACAAACGAGGAAAGTCGTCCCAGTCTGTATTGAAGACTATTTGGCCCGGTTCAATATTGGCGCGCATCCATTCTGCCCCGGCGCGGTAAAACTCGTGCGGCTGACTGTCTGCGATCTCTGCGATGACGCCCTTGATCCGCAGTTCCTTGATGTCGGCAATATTTAGAAAAAAGATGAAGCCAAGAACAAGGGAGACAGTTGCGGCTATGGTTAGTTTCCACAAGTCCCTGCGTTCGGTCTCCTTGAGAACCGCCGCCGGCTCATGCCGGTCAAGAAACGGTTGCAGTTCATCAAGCATATCGGTTGACAGTTGAGTCAACGTCGAACGCGCGCCCTCTAACCACGGCTGGAGGGCGAAAGCACAAAAGATTACCGCAAAGGGTGGCCAGTATTCCGCGATTCTCCTCCAGCGCGCCATCATGAGCATTAGCACTGTCGCGAACACCAGCAGAAACAGCGAGTGGTGAGTTCGCTTTCGGTCTGACGGATCGAAGGCAAGGTAACCAACGACCATCGCGGTGCAGGCAACGACGGAGTTACCAAAGAATTCCCAGGAGTTGTAGGGGTACCATTCCTGGCCGACTTTGGTGGAAAAATCCGAAACTTTTACCTTGACCTTCAAGTGTTCATACAAAAGGTGAAGATTGGTGGGGAAGTAAGGATTAATAACTAACGCGGCCGTTGTGCCGGCGAGAACCCAGACGATTGGTCGCCACTCAAAGCGCCGGTCCGTCCAACCAATAACTGCCGTCCAAATGAAGACCGCGAGAACCAGCAACACAAACATGTCGTAGGTTTCCGCAAAGATGAAGCTCAGCGGAAGCAGTGGCCAATATTTCCTGGTGAAGAGCAGATGAATTCCGATGATGAGATAGATGATCGCGAAGGGCGGGGCCTTAGCCATGTTGAGCCGGTAAAGAAAGGGGGACGAACAGGCAAGCAACGCCAGCAGCCAGACCAGCGAGTAACGAATTCGGTGTCGCACCAGCAGCCAATAACACGAGAAGACAGCCAGGCTCGCAAAGATAGTCGCAGAGATTTTGGCGCCCAGCCTGAGATCACCAAACCAGGTGAAGGGCATTTGAAAGAAGTGAAACAGCAGGTGGTGGTCTACGTAGTGTTTTGGATCGAGGGTAGTAAGCGGAAGCCAGCTAAAGGTTGGCGGAAAGTTATGGTTGCGCAGCGATTCCCAGAGCATGCGGCTCCACTTGATGTGGTAGTAGCCGTCGAAATCTCCGCAGCAAATGGCTGAAGTTGAAAATTGAAGTCGCCAGAATATTAAGCCAATAGCGATCGCAGCCGCGCCTAGTTGCACTGCGCGCAATGCAGATTCGGATTGAAAGAGTCCGGAAAGATAGCGGGAGGATTTCATTTACCGCCCAACTGTTTTGTGACCAGTGCGGTTAATCTCACAGTTGTTCGATAAGTTCGAGAAAGGCGCGCGGATCAATCGGCTTGGTAACATGTTCACTGAATCCGGCGGTCAACGAGCGATTCCGATCATCAAACATTGAATAGCCAGTCACAGCCACCAGCGGCACCGTTTCATAACCAGGCAACAGCCGGATCGCTTTGGCGAGTTCGTAGCCATTCATTTCAGGCATGCCGATATCGGAAATGACCACATCGAACTGGTGCTCGCGCGCCAGAGCAATCGCCTCCGGCGCGCTGGAGGCGGTGGAAACTTCATACCCGGCGTGCGTCATCAACACCGAAAGCATTTCGGTTACGTCAGCAACATCATCAACGACCAGTGCCCAGCGATGGGCTTCGGATTCCGTCCGTGACGCCTGCGCGTCCGGCGACGGCCCCGGGGATTCCGGCACCTGAGAAGGTAAAAACTGACTTGAGAGTTGCAGGGACAATACGTCAAGAGCGGCAGCCGGGATAAAGTTTGACTCGATCATCATGACCTTCCGCATGACCTTCCGCTGTTAATAATTTTTGGGGGAACTTAATGTAGCTGAAAGGGGAATCTGTGTCTAGGAGCTATATTTACCCGGTCAAGTTATTTGCTGGGACCGGTCAAGTGACTTGCTGGGTCCGGTCAAGTGACTTGCTGGGACCGCGGGCGTCCCGCCCGCATCGGTAACCCTGCGGTCAAGATCATAAGTCTCATTCAAGTTCAGACTCTTTGGCATTCAACGAGGGCGGGCGGGACGCCCGCGGTCCCAGCAAATCACTTGACCGGACCCAGCAAATCATTTGACCGCGCAGCAGCCAGCGCGTTCGAATTTGTGTTACGTTTTGCATAATGTACCCAGCCGGCAATCTCTTCATTCCAGTAGTGCACGGCCAGCTTGAGGCGATCCTCAAGGAACCGCGCAACGGCTCACGCTCGGGAGTTGCGCTTGTGCTTCATCCGCACCCACTCGGGGGCGGCACCATGCACAACAAGGTCGTGTTTCGCGCGGCGAGCGCACTCAACGAAGCGGGTTTGCTTGTGCTGCGAATAAATTTTCGCGGCGTAGGGCAAAGCACAGGAATCCATGATGAAGGACGTGGTGAACTCGAAGATGTGCGCGCCGGCATCGAATACCTGGTAACAACTTATCCGCGAGAACCCATCACACTTTGCGGCTTCTCATTTGGCGCGCGAGTAGGCCTCGAAGTTGGAATCACAAATGATCGCGTCCAGCAAATGATTAGCATCGGGACGCCGGTGGACAAATACGACTTTGGCTTCCTCGAGTCGTGTAACAAGCCACTTCTCCTGGTTCATGGAGAGCACGATGAATTCGGCAGCGTCCCACGGGTGCAGCAGTTAGTGAGTTCAATACAGCGTCACAACGCGCGTGTTGAGTTGCATGTCATCGAGGGAGCTGGACATTTCTTTGAAGGACAGCTTGATGAGCTGAAGCAGGTCATAACAAACTGGGCACGGCAACAGCTGGAGATTTAAGCACATGCGAGCGATCCTACGCAGATTCGTACCTCTCGTTTTATTGTTCAGTTGCGCATCAGCTGGCGTCATGGCGCAAAAAATTACGAAAGAAACGATTGTCTCTGAAGGCAAAAAACGGACTTACTATCTTTACGTCCCCAAGTCCATTTTGCGCGGACTGGTGATATTGAAGCGAGGGGAAGCTGAGGCGGCACGGAGGATTTTGATCGAGGCTTTAAACTCAATCCCGGCCTTCATGCCGAATTTGATCCGATGATCGAACAACTTCAGCCGACTAAAAAGCCCTAAATCACAGGAGGCTAGTCGGCCGGCGGCTTTGCTGCGCCGTCTTCCTCCGTGCAGGAAGTGACAGAAATGAAAGCCCTTGGCGGGTTCGTGTCGCGCCGCCGAAATTTGATGACAGTGAAGGCAATTACAACGACAACTGCTACGGCGAAGCCTACAAGTAACTTACGTCCCTGGTCGCCGAACTCGAGACCGATTGAATCCTGGAGGAGAATTGCCAGCGATCCAGGAAAATAGAGCGCGAACGTGAGCATGGCTATCCGACCTTTCGTTTTTGCGGACGGAACGCAGCCAGCTCAAACTTAGACACGCCTCTCTCGCTTTTGTTCCTGGTGTTAGTCTATCTGCCATGATCCAAGGGTTGTCGTTGAGTCTTACTATCTACATCGGCTTTGCACAAGAAAGGCGTCTCTAAGTCCGCTTTAGCGGACGACTGATAGTAGCCCAGCGATTCATCGCTGGGCTTGGCAGTAGCCGCGAGATGAAAGTCCGTAAAGCGGACGGCTGAAAAGAGTGGGATCTGGTAGTTATCATTCAGCCGTCCGCTTCACGGACTCCCAATTCTTCAGCTCTTATCCCCAGCAGTGAACTGCTGGGCTACTATCATTCGTCCGCTTTGCGGACTAATTAAACTTTTTTGTCCAAAGGCTTTACCATTCACCTTCATTAAGGACATAACCAATGACCTCTTACCGCGACCCGGCAATTCGAATTACACTTCTGCCTCGTGATACCAATTCGGCGGGCACAATCTTTGGCGGTGTGATTCTCAGTTACATTGATATGGCTGGCGCTATCGAAGCCCACCGGCACACCGGGATGGATCGGTTCGTTACTGTAGCGATGCGCGAGGTTATCTTCCACAAGCCGGTCTTCGTCGGCGACCTCGTTAGCTTTTATGCAGAGACAGTAAACGTAGGAAACACTTCGATAACGATTCGTGTGATTGTGGAAACCGAAAGAATTGGATTAAAAGCGGAGCAGGTCAGGGTAACTGAAGCTGAAGTTGTTTACGTGGCGGTCGATGAGCACCGCGTGAAGACTAGAATTAAGGTGAGAGAGTAGCTTAAGCGGAAGCAACGCCAAGGAATGGATTCACAACCTTCACGCCGTCATAATATTGACCGTGATTGAGATCTTCGCTGTAGAGAGTATCGCAGCCCAGCCGTCGTGCCGCGATAATGATGGCGGCATCCCAGTAGGAAAGACGATATCGAACTGCTAGAGCGACGGCCTCCAGAACCAGATCCCGAGTGACCGGCAAAACGGGAAAGGGACTTAGCGCTTCCAGGATCAGCACAGCCTCATCGTGCGTGATCTTGAGTCGCTCTTTACGCACCGCTGCATAGTAAAACTCCTGCATTACCTGCGCCGAAAAACCAATATCAGCCTGCGCCAGCACTTGTCGAGCGATAGCCCTCTTCGCCTGGTCCTCATTAGCTCCCGATCCAGCATAGAGCAGGACGTTAGTGTCGATGAAGTACTGGGCGGTCATGAAGTTCTTCACGCGAGAGGGGACGGATAGGCTCGGTGTTGCGTCCTTTGTCCAGAGCAGAGAAGAGGTTGTTGATGTCGTGAGAGTTGGGCTGAGCGCTGTCGGTCGCGGACTCTACCAATTCTTCAACCAGGGCACTCACCGAAATTTTTCGGGCTTTGGCAATGTCTTCGGCACGCCGATATGCGTCATCATCAATTTTTAGAACTATCTCTTTCATAGATTCAAATTAACTGCGAAAGGTGGGCGCGTCAAGGTTCACCGTCGCTGTCTCAGGCGATCCATTCAAGCTATTCGCAAAACGGGAAGAACCGTGTTCGCAATGAAGATTGGTGTGATTCATGAGGCGAGGGAGTAGTTTTGGGAGTCACTTTAGTAGGGGGCTTAACCCTGCGCGGGCGGCCTCGATTAGTTGTTGACAACCCCGAACTGCGCGCCAAGCCCGATCAAGCGCTTGACCAACTGTGTTAGGAAGCGCCGAACTGTTAATCGCACCTGTGACAAGCTGGTTAGCGCGATTCATGTGTAGGTACGCACGAGTAACCGCTTGCCTTTCATCGATAGGCAAGGCAGACAACGCGCCATCCTGTAAGGCTCTATCGAATTCTACCTCTCTAAAGAGGGTGCCCATCGAATCTATCGTTGGAGTGCCCTGGGCAATCGCAAGATTGACCTCAAGTTCATCCTTCAGTCCCGACAACCTGCGAACTGGAACCAGAATCCGCAAAAGGTCGGCGCGGGTGGCTGCTCTAAGCGCTGTACCTTCTCGCCATGGCACTACAAACTGCGGATAACTACCTCTCGTATACTCGACGACAAAAGGAGCGCCTTGCTCAGTTTCGAAATAAAGACCGACCACGGTGTCGCTGCCAAATCTTACATTGGCATCGATAAGCAGACGCGGAGCAAAGCCGTCGAAGTGTGCCTCGACAGACGCATACCAGTTTGTAAGCTCGACAGGATCAGCGTTGGTCAGCTTGCGACTCTTCTCGTCAACTCCAATCAGCCACAAAATAGGCGTGCCCCTAGCGGCATTCGCATGTGCCGCCAGCCGATCTGCTGCTTTACGCGGCTCTGGCCAAGACGATTTCAGCTCAATTTTCGAGTCTTCGATCCGCTGATTCGCCAAGACAGTTTCAACGATTTCTCGCGTCCAAACTTCGACTCCCTGGTGGGTCAAAAAGGTCTCCTCATTATTAATTCAACAGCGCCTGCATGCGGTGCAGTCCTGCCGCAGCCTCAGTGAAGCCCGGCTGTTGTTCGAGCGCTTTGCCATAGTGCCGGGCGGCTTCGATGTACTTCTTTCGCATCTCGTAAATGCGTCCAAGATTAAAATGCGGAAATGCGTAGGATTCATAACGCGGCGCATAGAGAGCGCGTTTGAACCAGCGCACGCTGCTGTAGTTATCGCCCTTGGCTAAAAGGTAACTGCCAATATCGTTGTAAGGATTGCCGAGCGTTTCGTCGACGCGAATTGCTTCGAGGCACTCTTCAATCGCTTCATCGTAGCGATTCTGAAAACTATAAACCCAACCGAGAAATGTGTGCGCTTCGGCGGTCGGATAGGTTTCGATCGAGCGCTTGTAAAGCTCAATCGCTTCTTCGTAGTTCTCCGCCAACTGGGCCTGGTAGGCCTCCTGGAAAAGCTGCTTGGCTTCATACTTCGCGGCCGGCGAAGCATCATCCTCGTAATCGTCGTCGATCATTTCTTATTTACGGGCAATCGCTCTTCGGTTTCTGGTTCTGATCCAGACGCTTGATACGCCCGTCAGTTTTTGGGGCAATAACTTTTTTGGCAACAACCGCCGCCTGCAGAACGTCGGAATCAAACTGTGCTCGTTCTCGCGGAATAAGCAGACGCGCCGTCTTCAACATCGCGTAGCCGTCGCCGCCATCAATGGCTACGTAATCGCTTGCGGCGAGCGTGTACATTTTCTTCTCGTCCAGCGGCTTACCGTTAACGGACAGATCTACAATCCGCGAACCCGGCGGACGTCGCGCATCAAAAGTGAACCTGATACCGGACACCTGCGGAAAACGGCCGGGCTCAGCATCCTCAGCACTGCGGGCCACGCCGTGCTCCAGCGCTTCGCGCAAGGTTTTGCCGCTCACTTCCACCTTTACCACTTTGTTCTTGAACGGCAGGATCGACAAGATGTCCCTTCTGGTTAACGGACCGGCCGCGATTATCTCGTCGGCGCGAATGGAACCGCCGTTCATCAAAGCAACGTCAGCCGCAGTCGAGGCGCGAAAGGCATCGGCAATCAGATCACCGACGTTTGTTTCCTGATTTCGTCCCGCTGCGCTTCTGGCGTCGAGTTCAACGCTGCTGCGACCGACAACCCGGGAAAGTTCTTTTATTAGTGAACCATATTTGCGATTGAGGACCGCGAACTGCGGATCTTCCGGCGTCTTGCTGGTGACGGGAATTATCTTCCAATCGATGCTCTCGACAGCGCCGCTGTTCTTCGAGATGTTCAGATCGATTTGTCCTAACTCACGCGCGTCGGCGGTCATCTTAAAAATAGGCGCGCCCCCGGCACTTGATTCCAGCAAGGTGTGCTCATGACCGCCGATGATTACGTCCACGCCGGAACAGCGCGCCACTTCTTTGTCTTCACTCATTGAGAGATGCGTCAAGGCGACTACGGTCTTTATACCGCTGGCGTGAATCTCCTTGACCATTTTTCTCGCCGTCTCGCAGGGACTGAGAAACTCGACATCCGGACCGGGTCGCGAGGTAATCTTTGTTTCCTCAAGCGTCAGTCCGAAAATCGCCACCTTTACACCGTCAAACTCGCGAACCGCATACGGCTGTGTATCGCCAAAGGGTTTGCCGGTTTTTTTGTCAATCACATTGGCAGCGAGCCACTTGAATTTGGATTCCTGCATTCGTTGCCGCAACACGTCTGGACCAAAGTCGAACTCATGATTACCTAAGGTCGAGTAATCTAGTTGGGCCAGGTTCCAGGCGTCGATCATCTGCGCACCTTTGTAGGTAATGGACTCAACTGAAGGTGAAATCGTGTCGCCGGACAGCAGAAAAAGTGTATTGGGTGATTCCTTCTCGATCGCCTTCTTTAGTGTCAGCAAACGAGCCAATCCCCCACGAGTGCCCTGATCAACCGGAGCGAATTGGTAGACATCATTAACCTGCAGCAGAGTTACGCGTACAGTGCAATCAGGCTTTTGCTGCGCTGCTAACGACATGACGGCAACGAGGAAAATCGTGACAGTCAGCACAAACCTGCGCGGGTCTAGTCTTGCAATTCTCATTTGATTCTCTCCAACTATCATCGTGGCAAGTCGCTGAATTATACTCGGCTCATTAGGACGAAGCGAAAGCGATGAGTGTGGCCTGGATTAGTTTTCCAGAGCAACTCCCTTTTCTTATGCCAACGGAAGACACAGTATTTCTAACAGGCTTTCCTGGTTTCATCGCCAGTCGATTGTTGCGGCGACTTGCCCGGGACGGCGGACGTTTCCTTTTGCTCGTGCAGCCGGAATTCCTAGAGCGTGCACAAAAAGAGCTGGTAAGCATTGCACAGCAAGCCGGCAGATCAAGTTCTGATTTTAAGATATTGTCAGGGGACATTACAGAACCCAATCTCGGACTGTCGCCGGCAGATTTAGAAACCGCCCGCGCTGAGTCAACCATTGTCTTTCATCTGGCAGCAATATATGACCTCGCGGTTGCTCGCGGTCTGGCCTTACGGGTAAACGTCGAGGGCACGCGCAGCGTTAATGAGTTTGCACGCTCGCTGCCTCGTCTGCATCACTATCATTACGTTTCTACCTGCTATGTCGCCGGAAAACGGACTGGCCGGATTCTGGAGAATGAACTGCAACATGAAGCGGGCTTTCGCAACTATTACGAAGAAACAAAGCATCTGGCGGAAATTGAGGTCGAGGCACTAAAGGCAGAATTGCCAATCACCATTCATCGTCCGGCGGTGGTTTGTGGCGACTCGCGCACGGGGGAGACGGCCAAGTATGACGGCATTTATTACTTGATCTTTTATTTGCTGAAATGGCCATCTGTGCTTTCCGCCCTGAATATCGGCAACAGCGAGGTGGCCTTGAATCTAGTCCCAGTCGATTTCGTCGTCGATGCCATGTCGATTCTCGCACGGGACCCGCTCGCCATTGGCAAGACGGTTCAACTTGCCGATCCCGAACCGTTATCGACGCGCAAGCTTTTTGATTCCATCTCCCGCCGCATCTCTGGCAGGGAATCGCGTCTCACCGTACCTGCCCCTTTGGTTCACACCTCACTAATGTTGCCTCTGGCGCCGCAGATTACCGGCTTGCCGCATTCCGCCGTTCCCTATTTCTTTCTAAAGCAGACTTATGACACGAGCCAGTCCACCGCGTTACTCAAACCTCACGGCGTCGCCTGCCCGCCATTCGAGAGTTATGTAAAGACGATAGTCGATTACGCTGCCAGCCATCCAAAGTTGTGAGCGCGCTTAACCGCCGGTAGACTTAATTCGAAATAGCCACTGCGTTCTCTGTGTCGGGTAATACCCCAAAGTCCTATCACCTGAGACACGAAATTAGGCCATTACCCAGTCGTTTTTGCCCCATTTGACAAATAATTAGACTTAGTCTAAATATATAAGCGTGCCAAGAGAGACCGGAAATCTAAAGACTGAAGAAAAACTAACACGCCAGCGCGACGCGGTGCTTCAGGTCATTCGTGCGCGTGAAGATCACCCGACGGCGAATGAGATTTTCCAGGCGGCGCGTCAGCACTTGCCGACGATAAGTTATGCCACCGTCTATAACTCGCTCCGCTTCCTAAAAGAAGCCGGACTGGTACACGAGATCAAGTTTGGCGATGGCGCCAGTCGTTACGATCGCGAAACCGATCGGCACGACCACGCCATCTGCAACGATTGTGGGAAGTTAGTCGATTTCGACCTTCCTCAGGCGGCCGACCTGATGCAGGCAGCCGCGCGAAAGTCGAAATTTCAACCCGCGTCGGTTCATCTGACGCTAAGAGGAACATGTCCTGAATGCCGCAAGGCATAACGGTCAGTAAGTAGATCTTAAACTCGAAAATCATTAACCAAACATTGGAGGATTCATGACAGCGACAGCGACAGCAACAGCAACTGAGCAGGCGATGGTGGGCCAGCCTACGCCGAATTTTGATATGGCCTCGACCAAGAACATCGAGAAACTAAACGAAGGCGTGAAGCTTGAAGACTATAAGGGCCGGTGGCTCGTCCTTTTGTTTTACCCGTTGGACTTTACTTTTGTGTGTCCTACCGAGTTGACCGCATTCAGCGATCGTTACGAAGAATTTCAGGGCATCGGCGCCGACATCATTGGCGTGTCGACTGATTCCGTGTTTTCGCATCGCGCCTGGATCAAGACGCCGCGCGACAAGGGTGGTGTAGAAGGATTGGTTTATCCGCTCGCCGCTGACGCAACCAAGAATGTGTCGCGCGACTATGGCGTGCTGATCGAGGACCGAGGCATTGCGCTTCGCGGACTTTTCATTATCGATCCCGAAGGCATTCTTCGTTATAAAGTCGTGCACGACCTGAACATCGGACGCTCGGCTGAAGAGACGCTGCGAGTGATTCAGGCACTGCAAACCGGCGGTCTATGCCAGGCGGAGTGGAAGCCCGGTCAGAAGACGCTTAACGGGTAAGGAGGACGGAAGACGGAGGACCGGCGACCGCGGGCAGCGTTGCTCTAACCGGTCTCCGGTCGTCGGTCAGTAAGAACATGGGAATGAGAATTGGAACAGAAATGCCGCGGCTAGACGGCGCGACGGAATGGCTTGGCGGCACCCAGGCCCACGCGGAAATGGAAGCGAAGGGCCATCCGACGCTGGTTCATTTTTGGTCGATGAGTTGTGGAATGTGCAAAGAGAACATGCCACGCCTTGCTGAGTGGCGCGAAGGTTTGAAGGACCAAGGGCTGCGGGTGATCGCGGTTCACATGCCGCGCTACGAAACAGACACAGACGTTGAGGGTGTGCGTGCTGCTATTGCGGCTAACTCAATCATAGAGCCCTGCGCGATTGATAACGAACACAAGCTCAAGGATGCGTTCCAGAACGATCAAGGCTACGTGCCGGCATATTATCTTTTCGATGGTGAAGGGAAGTTGCGCAGCTTTGCAGCCGGAGAGCGCGGCCTGGACTTACTTAAGTCAACTCTCGACCGCGTATTGGCCGCGCACAACAAAGACCGCGAAGTTGTCACCCAGACGTCGTAGTAGTAAGGCCGGACCTACCTCGTCAGAGCGGTTGAAAACTGGCCCGCGATCAGCAGGAGCAGATAGATGCTCAGCGCCGCGGAGCCGATGGCTAATCCTGCCAGTACAAAAATCATCAATCCTACAAACAGCCAGTCGCTGAGCCGGCCCTTGCGTGCTTCACTTGCGGATACGGTCGCGCGCTTGCTGAGCAGGGCAACGTTCATCTGGTTGGATTTCCAGAACGCGTCGAAGAAGTCGCCAACGAAGGGGATCGATCCCACCAGGTAGTCGATGCCTATATTCAAGCCCATGCGCAATAGCGTGACTTTTGGAACTCGATAACGAACCGCCGAAGCCAGAATGTAGAACGACACCATCGAGGTGACAGTGTCCCCGAAACCAGGGATAAGGCCGACCAGCGCATCCAATCCAAAGCGCCAATTGACACCCGGAATCCGGATCAGGTCGTCCATCAACCAACTCAAACGATCAAGACTCTCGTCAATCTTGACTGCTTGTCTCGAAGTTTCGGGAGTTTGATTGAGGAGTTCTCGGCGTTCCAGTTTGTAGGGACTTGTCATCGTGTTCACCCTAAATCCTTGTTTTCTCGGCCATGATCATCGTATTCGAGTCATCTGTTGCCAGAAGAATTTTCCCACCCGCGCAAAAGCGCCAAGCGGATTCCGGTCGCCGCGCTGTTGGTTTGGCTTGGAAGGCAAACCGAGGGAGGTCGCCAGTTCCTGATCGGGTTTGGCGATGTCCTCGTCACCGCGGCGGCTGGCCAACCAGCGGTTGAAAGTACGCGCCACGCCGCGCCTTTGTTCCAGCGGGGCTTCCGCGATAAGGGCGCCACGAAGATCGTCAAGCTCGGCGATCTCCAGCACGTTTGTCCGGTAATAGTTTCTAAAAGCTTTCAGTAACTTTTCTTCGCCCAGCAGCCGTTGCAACTCAACAAACATTAGTGTGCCTTTGGTGGTAACTACCGCTGCATATTGAAACGTGTTGCGATAATCACGCGACGGCCGATTCGCATCCATGTCTTCGCCACCAAACGTTCGGTATAAACGGTAGACGCCTTGTAGCTGGTCTTCCAAAATCAGCGCGGCCTTCTGCTCGCCATAGATTTCCCGGAAGTACAGCAACGCCGACCAACTGGCCATCGCTTCATCGAGCACCGGTTCGCGTGCCGGATCGTTACCGACGGCCCGGCCCCACCACTCGTGAGCGGTTAGATGGGCCACGCTCCATTCCAGACTCTCTTCTACGGAAGGGCGTTGCTCGCGAATAATCTCGGGAAGATTTCGCATCGCCGGCGAGTCGAAGTCGACGTAGTAGGCGCTCGCGATTACTTCAAGTCCGGAAAACTCTTTGCTTCCCAACCCGGCAACCAGCGGAGCTTCAGCAATGTTGATATTTTTGATCGGCAGCGGTCCAAATTTGGAGGTAAAAATCCGCAAAGAGTCTTCAGCCATTGCCAGCACACGTTTTCCAATTCGCTCGTGCTCGGAAATGAATATTGATCTTACGGTCGTGTCGCCAATTTGAGATTGTTCAGACCGTAGGTTGCGGCCGGCAATAATCGCGAAGTCCCGCAAAGTTGGTGCAGAGAAGAGAAGCGACTTCCCATTATCCGCCTTTTGCTCTCCGGCTGAGGTGAAGACAACTACGCCAGGCGCCGCCTCTATTTTGACTTCGTAATCCGCGGTTTCGTTGAAGATTATGTCGCCAACGCTCGGCTCAAGTTTTCGCTGCCACTCATCGCCATCGTGAACGGCGAGCACTGGATAGGAAGTGCCCAGCAGCATGATGCCGCGGCAATGGAAGTTCAAATCGCGCGGCCGTCGCATTTCACGATCCCCGCGCAGTGCAGCGCTGACTTGCTTAACGACGTGGGCAGTCAGACCAGTTTCATCCGGATCAACTTCCGGCACATTTCCTTTGAAACCGATGATCACCTCGGCCGAATTTCCCGGCGCTACTTGTTCGCGCAGGTTGACCCGCAAGGTTGCGCCCTGGTCGTCGATTGAATAAGGCAACGGCGTCCTGTCTATCGCGGAGCGAACTTCGGTAATCTCAATACGAGGCTCTTCGATTTCTCCGCTTTGCGGGCCGGCGTTGACACCAGTCGGTCCCAGATCCGGACGAAGATTGGAATAGAGATGAAAGTAGAGGATCGTGCTGGCGCGGTCACCGTGATTGACCCAGACTACTCGCTCGGAACCGCTGTAAGACAGAGCGTCGAAATCGAGTTTCAGTTGAATCTGATAACGATGTCGTTTGATTTCCGTTGCCTGGCTCGACTGCGTTTGGGCGGCAGTTTCCAGCGACAGCACCACTGCGCAAAAGCACATCAGAACCGGAAGCGACCGGGTTAAGTTTGCCAATTGATTTTGAAAACGAATCATTCGACTACTCTTATTCAGCGGCGCCCGAACCCGCGCGGCGTGGTCTCCGTTATTGCAACCGAACGGATAACGTCGCCGCGAACGATATTGTCAACAACGTCCATGCCGGTCACAACGTTACCAAACACTGTATACCCGCCATCGAGATGCGGTTGCGGTGAATGGGTGACGAACCACTGCGATCCGCCGGTATCTTTACCGGACAGCGCCATCCCGACCGCCCCGCGTTTGTAGGTCGCTTCATTTATCTCGCAGCGAATCTGATAGCCGGGGCCGCCGTTACCATCGCCGCGCGGATCACCGTCCTGAATAACAAAATTTGGGACCACGCGATGAATTGTGATGCCATTGAAGTAACGGCGCTTGGCGAGTTGGATGAAATTGTCGACGGTCATTGGCGCTTCTTCCGGCAACAACTCAATCGTAAAGTTACCTTTGGTGGTTGTTACGATGGCGCTGAATCGTTTGCCGATACGGGCGAACGCCCGCTCGTAGTCTGCAGCAGCGTTGCGAGTTCCCACGATGCCGATGCGCGAGGAAAAATCACCGGCGCCATTGGCTTTCAAAACGGCTACCGCTTTTCGGCGGATCAGATGGTCGTTTGAATTGAGTGCGGTCTTAACCGCCTCATTCGCTTTGGCACTCTTCTGTTTCCCAAGTGCATCCAGAATAGCAAGCGCCGCATCGTTAAGGTGCGCGTCCGCCAGCGCTGGCGGCAACGCTGCGATCAAGGCGCGCGCGTTTGTTTCATCAGGTGGCAGGCCGCCCAATAACTCAGCCGCAGTCGCCCGTATGACGACATCGGACTCCCCGAGATGCTTCCGCGCGAGTTCCGCCAGATCATTGGTTTTGAATGCAGCGAACGCTTGCAGCACGTCAGGAATAGCATATTCAGAATGGACGACGACCAGAGTATTGATATTGATACCGGAGTTGCGATAGTCGAGCATTGCGCGCAAAAGATCTTCGGCTTGAGCTTTTTGCGATTTGCTTTGGCTAGCTGAAATTTCGCCTAGTCCCTGGGCGATGCTTGAAGCGGCCCGCCAATTCAGCAAGAGCGTTTCCTGAACCATTCGTTTGGTAAGCGGCCCTTCACCGAACTGGTTGAGATAAGCGGCTGGGTGAACTCTGGCGAAGGCTATCTCCACTTCGGGAGCGGCGGGTCCGGTAACGGGGCGGACGTTTCGTAACCAGTTAGTAACCCTTTCGTCGCTTGAATCCTGCCTCATTCGGCCCAGCGTGGAGGCAATCTCGAGCAACTCATTTGCTTCCGCGGGAAGCCCGGCCGACGAAGATTTCTTTCTTGCTGAGGTTGCAGTTGCGAGCAGTGTTATTCCACGTTCGAGCAGTGGAGAGGTTGCCCGCGCATCCTTCAAAGTTGCCAGGGCCCTAATGGCGCTGACGCGCACGCGAGCGTCTTGATCTTTCAGCGCCCGATCCAACAAATCGGTGTAAGCGCTCTTGTCTTCAGTGGCGCCAAGTACACGTGCGGCGTTTGCACGCACGACCGCATCGGGATCACTCAGGAGAAGTTTTCGCAGCTCATCGTTTCCATCTTTCAATTTGAGCCGCGCCAACGTGTTTGCAGCGTCGGCGCGAATGCGCGGATCTGAATAGTGCAAGAACTCAGTCACGACGGGGCCGGTGTTATCAGGTTTGGCCCGAAGAACAGCAGTCAAACCAAGCAGCATCGTCAAGGTATCGGGGGCGGAGCGCCGGCGGGCCTCGAAGTTCAAGGCCTCCAGTACAACTGCGCCGAGGTCGTGGGCGCGGGTCGCCTGCTCTTTTGGCAAAGCTGCGGTGATTTTCCCCAGTGCTTCGACTGCTCGCGAACGCAGTGAAGAATCATGAGTGTCTCTCAATACTGCGACCAGCGCGTCTGCTCCCAGCGGCGATTCAATCTCTCCGAGCGCAAACGCGGCCATAGCTCGAACTTCCGGCTCATCATCTCTTTGTAGCAAAGGAATCAGACCGGCCACAGCTTGCTCGTCGCCGATGCGTCCGGCTGCCAGCGCGGCGCGCGCGCGCACATTCGCGTTCCGGGCTTTAAGCAGATCGCTCAAGTCGTTATCCCAACGCCGTTCGTCCTCAGCACGCACAATTTGCAACCACAGAATTCGAGACACCGGCTCGCCGGAGGTCGGGTTCTGCAATCTCCGGCCATGAGTCTGCGAAAGGGCATTTGCCACCAAAAAAAGCAGCAAGGCGCAGGCGGTTAATGTCCGCATGCCGGAGAGCGACAGTAGGCGGTCAGTTTTGACGGTAAGATTCATCAGCGCATGCTTTCGTCGCTGGCAGCGAGATCGAAGAAGGCACTCTTGCTTTTGGTTCCTGGGATTTGCTCTTCATGTATCAGGCAGGCGGCTCAATTATGTCAAGGTGCTGGGGCGCGGCAATGAGACTGCTTAAAAATAAAAGCGCCTCATCCCTTTTCAAGGACGAGGCGCCAAAAAGCCCGCTAGCCGCAGTCTTAGCTGGCGACGCTCGAGACGTTCGCAATCTCCGTAGACTCGGGACTGCCGTCAGCGCTGATTGATTTCATACTCGTGGTATCAAGCGGCTGATCATCGCGCCCATTACTCTTGCTCTTGCCGGTGGTCATTTTGATCATCTTGCAGCTACCTTCAAAAAGGGCGCCCGGCTCGATCATCAATGAAGCAGTTTGAATGTTGCCATTCAGTTTGGCCGCCATGAACGATCGCTACGGCTACTTCGATATTGGCATCGACCTTACCATTCGCTCCCACAATAAGCGTCCCGCTGGTGGAATTGATGCGGCCGGACAGGTGCCCATCAACTCGCATCATCGCTTTGAAGTTGGCTTCTCCTGTCACTATCGTGCCGCTGCCAACAAAACCGCTGAGATTGCCTTCCTTGATTTCGCGCGCCAGGGTTTCGCTTTCTGTCATTGCCTTGGGCGAGGCCGGAGCGTATTCCGCGGGTGCCTTTACTTCCGGCGCTGCCGGTTGATATGAACTGTACGTTCTGGGGCTGGTATACGCTGACGCGTCCTGTTTTTCCGGGGAAACTTCATTATCCGCCGAGTCTTTTGGATTCTTTCCTATCCTAAGCATGTGTAAACCTCCGTAGTTTGGGGGCCGCGGGATTAAGTCACAGGTGCCATCGGAGACGGTAGAGTAACAAAAGACGCGCGTGCCTGTTTTTTGGAATGGTCAGCCTTGACGACTGCTCTGATTAGTCAACCGCCCAGAAGCGGGGAAAACATAATAGACAAACTAACCTTTCGGTGTCTAGCTCTGCAATGCAAATGTAACAGGGTGAAAAGCTTCTTCTTCACGCTTGTAACTTCGATCAGTTTTCAGCCAGATGCGGAGCGCTCAGGCGCCTGCGGCAGCTGCCAGGTGTTCGAACCAGTGAGACTTTTTTCGTTGGGGCGGCTCAGCAACTTCGCGGGGATTTTCCGGAGCGCTTAACAAACATTCACCATCAAAAACTGCCCCCAGCCTTACCGAAAGCGCGCGTGTTTGGATCTGACCTGTAACCCGGGCCTCACTTTCGAGAACCACGCTCTCAGTCGCCGTAATATTTCCGGTGACCCAGCCGTTGATCACCGCAGCCCTAACATTAACGTCAGCCTCTATGCGTCCTCGCTTTGTCAGCACCAGCGTGCCTTCGGGTGAACTCATATTTCCCATTGAGTAACCGTCGAAGTGCAACACGCCTTCAAAGGCAATTTCGCAATTTGAACCAGGAAAGGAACCGATGTAGATTTCGGAGTCTTCAGCTTTTTCAGCCTCCGTTTCACGAGCGAATGGGTTCCGGGCTGCCTCAAGGTCCTGCAACCAGCGATCGAAGGACCGGCCTATACCAAACGGATCCGTAGCCGCAAGACTATCGTTGGTATCGCCGCCCAGCTCAGTGGACTCTGCGAGAGTGGTCATTGGTTGTCGGATTCCCCTTCTTAATGTCCCAAGCCGAGTCGTCAAGGACAATTCGGCCTTTTGAAACCCGGGAATTTCTTCAATTGTGGGAGCGATCAACCGTCCCTGCGTAGTGGGGTGATGAAAAAAAACTCAGGGACCAAAACCTTGGAGGCCCAGAACGTAACATAGCAGCCCCGGATACTACAAGCGCTTTTAGACCAGCGGACTTATTTGGTTGTTTGCGCGTTTACAGCTGCTTACCAGCCAGACAGTATTCTTCATTTTCCACTTTGAATACTTGCCGCCAGGACGTCGTTTAGCGCACAGATGGTGACCTTCTTTGGCGCCGAGGGCAGCTTGATGTTCGTAATATCAACCGAACTATTCCCAAGGAGAGTAGCTGCGCCTAATCTGATCCAGCCCTTGCCGAGATCAACGTATAGGGGAACCAGCATGACGAAGTCATTTGAGACGCCACTTTGAGTAATCTTGCCGGAAATTGAGTTGTCGCTGTTCACCTGATAATCGAATCGATAACTGGGCATTTCAGTTCCATAGACATACTCATTGAAGAACCAATCCATCTTCCCGGTGTGATCGACGTTCATCGCTGGCGTGATGTGCTTTTCAATAATGCTTTTGAAGTCTTCCGTGGAAACGTCTTTATTGAAATGGGTCTGAACGAAGTCTTTCATCATGGCCTGGAATTTCGCATCGCCGGAACGCTGGTCATACATCATCATCCGGATCATATGCAGGATGTAGGCGCCCTTTGGATAAACCAGGAATTGATAAGCGCCGCCGGTCTTGCCACTGTTCAAACGATAACCCTGCGTGACCGGGCCGACGGTGTATGGCTTACGTCCCTTCGTTGCCGGCCTGGCTTCGACAATCTGCGAGCGTTTATCTTCCCAGAAGTCGATGAACTTATTCACGTCTTTGCGTACATACCAAACGTAGAGCGAGGCAGAGAATTCGGCGAAGCCTTCGCTCATCCATTGGTCGCGATAGCTGTTCCAGCCAACTATGTGTCCCCACCATTGATGGGCAATTTCGTGCGGCGCGACGTAGCGCCAGAAATTGTCGGTGCCGCCGCTCACGCCCAGTAGTTGCGAGCGCTGAGTAGAATCCATAAAGGCTGTGTAAGGCATGAAGACGAGTGTGGGCCATGCCTGGCCAAAATTGAAGGCCGGTTGTTGAGTCATCGCAAGGCGAGTATAGGGAAGCTTGCCAAAGTAGAGGTTGTAAATACGCGTGGCATTCTGGGCGTCGCCGATGGCGGAGTCTGCCATCGCGGTCGTCGAGATCGATCCGAGGGTTGTCATTGTATTTATGCCGGCAGCCTCGGCCCGTTCGATCGCTAACTGCACCTGCCTTAGTTCGTCAGGAATCACTTCGTTGGCATAGAACTCGATGTTATAACCAGTTTCCGGGTCCGCAAATTCTTTCTTCTTGAACTTGCCATAGTTGAATCCGGCAACGGCTAATTCAGTGGTACCGCTCGACCAATGAGCCACGGCCAAATCGCCCTCTCGCGAGTCTGGCGCCCCTTTGGATAACGGAAAGTGATTTCGAAGATGGCCCGATCACCAAACTGGGAACCGCCGTTATTGGGATACCAGGTTGAACGCGGGATAAGAATGAAATTCCCGCCGCCGGAGTCTCGCAAAGCGTCACCGCCGTCGTATTTGATCGTCAGCGAGTATGTTTTCCCCACCTCCAAAGATTGCGGCATGATTATTCCCAGATCGCTATCCTGATCTTTTGCTTCCTGGATAAAGTTCAGCTCTTTGCCCTGTTCATCTTGTACGCTACTAACTCGGAGTGAGCCGAAGAGGCTGAGCGGCACTACCCGCCCCGGAACCAGCGCGCGAAACGTGAGCCGATCGGTGGCAGTTATGTGGACCCCCTTTATCGTGCCTTCAATATCATGTTTGGTCAGGTCTATTAGCCGGTGATCCTCGGAACTGCTTGCCGTTCCTTTGGCATACTCGTCCAGCCGATGGAAGGCCGTCCAGAATCCTCCATCCGTTTCTCCATAGCTGAACAACAAAACTTCTTCAGGAGACACTTCGGGGATCCCCAGTGGGTTGAAGAGATACACGAGCTTGCTGAACCGCTTGCCGTTGATGAATGCCGTGAAAAAGCCCGGACGTTCCGGGGCATAAAGATCCCCCAGCACTCGCAACTCGCTATTGTCGCGAAGCTCCTTGCGCAAGAGCGTTTGATTGTCACGAAACTGGTCGCTCGCCTTGCTAGCCTGTGGCCCGCTATTTCCCATCGTTACCGCCGGAGAGTTCTTCACTTCATCAAAAGTCTTGTCTGTAAATCGCATCACGAGGGATGAGAACTGCTCAGTTATGGCAGGCTCGTTAGTAAATAGTTTCAGACTATTCTTCTCGTTCTGCGTTGGAGGAACTAACGAGAACTCGCCGTCACCGAAGAAGACGGCCCCGGTGTAGCGACCTTCTACCGGCGTCAGGAAATAGATCTCGCCACTGCGAAGGTTGAAAGCCGCGCCTTCTTTCTTAAGCGTTAAGTTATTGACAGTGGCGTAAGCCCCTGAAAAATCCTGAGCCGATTTTCCCTGCAACCGGAGTTGTTGATAAACGGGATCTGCATTCGCCTTGTTTCCGGCACCGACAACGCTTACGTTTGCTTCAACCGGAGCTATTTCCAGTCGCAAATTGAGCGGAACCGTAGCTCCGTCTTCGACTGCGACCGCCTCCTTGTCCGGCCGGCAACCCTTCGACTTTGTAGTGTCCCTCGTGGTCAGTTACTCCGGTAAACTTTTGCGGGTTGCCCTCAGTCGTAATTGTTACCGAGGCGCCGGCCACCGCGGCCCCTTTGGGGTCAGTAACTTTTCCTTCGATTCCGCCACCCGCGCTGTGGGCCACGATCATCGAGACCGTCAAGGTCGCGAGCAAAACAAGCAAGGGAGTGACACTTCTAGTTCTCTTACGCATATTTTCCTTTCGGGAATCCAGTCTGGACGGAGATCGAGGCTATAGCCAATCAATAAGCCATTATTGAGGGCGAAGCATGCGCAGTCAAGCCCCCGGCAATCACCTCTTCAGCGCCTAATTTGACCTCTTCGTGCTCTGGTGGTGAATAAACGTTTAAGGGAAACATTCACCATTGGGAAACAGATTAGGGAGGTTTCAAAGAGAAAACTGAAACCAGGTCACTTCGGCCATTTGTCACAAGCAAATTAGACGTGGCATCCTTGAAGGCATGTTCGCCGAGAATAAAATAAAGACGAAGCTGCTGCGCGCGGTTGGCAATGCTATCGAGGACTTCGGGATGATCGAAGACGGCGATCGCATAATGGTTTGTCTCTCCGGTGGTAAAGACAGCTATACCATGCTCGACTTGTTACTCGACTTGCAGCGGCGCGCGCCGGTAAGTTTTGATCTCCTGACGGTGAATCTGGATCAGAAACAACCGGGATTTCCGGCGGATGTATTGCCCGGCTATCTTCAAGCGCGTGGTGTTCCTTTTCGCGTAATCGAACGAGATACCTATTCCATCGTCAAGCGTTTGGTTCCCGAGGGCAAGACCTTTTGCTCGGTCTGTTCGCGTTTGCGGCGCGGAATTCTCTATAACCTGGCAGTTGAGGAAGGTTGTAACAAGATCGCGCTTGGCCATCATGCGGACGACATCATCACCACTTTCCTGTTGAATCTATTCTTTGTTGGATCATTGAAGGCGATGCCGCCGGTGCTGCGTTCAAACGACGGACGGAACACTGTCATTCGTCCCCTCGCTTACTGCCGCGAAACTGATATCGCCGCTTTTGCCGAGTCGCAGGCATTTCCGATAATTCCCTGTGACCTGTGCGGCTCTCAGCCAAACTTACAGCGCGCGCGTGTCATGCGCTTAATCACCGAACTGGAAAAAGATATTCCAAACATACGCAGCTCGATGCTGACCGCGCTCGGTAACGCGGTGCCTTCTCACCTTTTGGATCACAAGCTGTTTGATTTTAGGAGACTAAAAGCCACCACCGGTGATATTGAAGCCGAGCTCGATCTCGCAGTCGGGCACACAGATGTAGAGTTGAAGCCGGCCCTGGTTTCGATCATGTGATTGCTGGAGCCCGCGCGTGCAGGGTGTTGTCAATGAGCGCCTCTGGTTTGGCTCAAGTGATTGTTGGGACCGCGGGTGTCCCGCCCCGCTCTCGATGAATGCAAAAGAGGCTGACTTGAATGAGACTTGTGATCCTGGTCGCTGTGGCTACCTGATGCGGGCGGGACGCCCGCGGTCCCAGCAAGTCACTTGATCGGTCTCGGCAAATCAGGCGTGCCGCCCGCAAATGAGCGCCGCAGGCGCGAACCAGTGCCTTATGCCTACCGTAAAACAGAAACCGCTTGACCTGAGCGCCTTCCCGCCGGGAAGCGTGACCGAATTCTCCACACTTGTCTGTCTGGCCTGCACTTTCGACATCTTCACTACTCAACTCGGCCTGGCGCCGCGAACGGCATATTCCGAAATAAGAAAATACTCGCCAACAGTCGCCGAGTTGACCGCCTCGAAGGCCGCCCCGCCCTTCTTTGATTCGGAGGAAACGCGTCCACATTGTCCTTACTGCAATGCCGCTAAACGTTGGCATGCGCGCTTCGATACGTTTTGCATTGAGGGAGGAAAAACTACCGACGCTGCTCGCCGGCAACTGATTAAGTCTCTTCCGAAGAAGGACAATCAGGTTGAAGTCATCGAAGTAAAGAGCGACAAACGAACTGTTTTTTTCGACTGGCTCGATACCCTGCTCGGCAATTTGGATCTCGACGACGAGGCCTGGCTTTTGGAAACGGCGCGGGCTTACCTCGCGCGTCTGGAGCCAAAAACTGATTGGGCAGAGGTTTTCGCGGGACTGCGCACGATTCGCCGGTCGCAGCGACTGGAGACAGGATGGGAAAGGGACGGGTCGCGATTGTTTCTCGCGCCTGCGGTGTACAGCGAAGTAGTGATAATTCAGTATCTCGTCAGCCGCTCGCACGTCCATGGCGGCCGCACACTCGATGGCCGGCTGACCCTGCAGGATCTAATTCGGCGTCTAAGGTATAGCGGTTATCTTGAGGCGAAAGAAATTGTGGCGGGAGATCAGTTTGAAATCTTCGAGCAGCTAATTGAAAAACTCGCCGGCGGTTCAGGTAAGGTTAAGCGTTACTACATCGTCGACCGCCGGGATTTTCTCGAGAAAGTAAAAACAGTTTACGCGCACTATGCAGCGTGAGCGCTGTGAATCAGCATTGCGATGGCCGGTGATAACGATGCGTGATTGGCCGACGCCGGCCGATGCCAATCGCATTGCGCGAGATTATTAACGTCGGCGGCAACTGGCGCCGCTTGAATTCATTGGCTGGCGATTCAACGCGATTCAAAATGTCGAAGACCAGGCTGGCATCATTGCCCGCCGCGATGATCTCATCGGGGGTCGCCTTCAGCTCAAAATACATTTTCAGGACTGGATCAAGCTCGTCATAGGGTGGTAGCGACTGATCGTCAAACTGTCCCGGCGCCAATTCCGCCGACGGCCGCTTTTCGATAATCGCGTTAGGGATAATTTCACTACCGCGATTCAGCAGGCGCGCCAGCGAATAAACTTCCGTTTTCAGAACATCTCCAATCACTGCCAGTCCGCCGTTGGTGTCGCCGTAAAGGGTGCAATAACCCAGCGCGAGCTCCGATTTATTTCCAGTGGAAAGCAGCAAACGTCCCTCTGCGTTCGAAATTGTCATCAGAATATTTCCGCGCAGGCGCGATTGTAAGTTCTCAGTTGCATGAGAGCTGCCTGCCGCGCCTGTAGCGGCAACGGCCGGCAAATCCAGCTCCTTGAGCAAAAGCTCGAAGGCGTTCGTTATGGGATGCTCAATCACTTTCATCCCGATGCGACGTCCCAGTTCGACTGAATCATCAACACTCGAGGGCGAAGAATACGGCGAGGGCATCATCACTGACAAAACATTTTCCGCGCCCAGGGCTTCGCAAGCCAGCACTGCGACTACCGTCGAATCAATGCCGCCTGACAAGCCCAGCACGGCTTTGGTGAAGCGGTTCTTGCGCGCGTAATCACGAATTCCAAGTACGAGGGCGCTGCGGATCGTTTCGATATCATCGCCAGGAAGACAACGTTGGTCCGCCACGCCGCAGTCGAGGTCAACCGTTCCGAAAAACTCCTCGAAGGGCGGCGCCTGTAAAACGATCTTTCCCTGAGCGTCTGAAACGATGCTGGCGCCGTCGAAAATTATTCCATCGTTGCCGCCTACGAGATTGACGAACACGATGGGAAGTTTGGCCGTCTTCGCTCGATGCGAGACCATAGCGCAACGCTGCCCCATCTTGCCTTTATTGAACGGCGAAGCGTTTATCGAGATCAGAATCTGCGCTCCCAGATCGATCAATTCGTCCGCCGGGTCGTGTGTGTAAAGGCGTTCTTTCCAGAATGTTTTGTCGTTCCAAAAATCTTCACAGACGGCCACACCCATTCGGCAACCGTCGACTGCAAACAGTTGACGTTCGCGCGCCGGTTCGAAATAGCGCGGATCATCGAAGACGTCGTATTCCGGCAGCAGAGTTTTGTCGGCAAAACCGATCAACTTTCGATCGCGGATAATGGCCGCAGAGTTGTAGAGCCGGCGGCCGGTGGCGAGCTCGTTGGGCCTTACAGTGCCGACGATTGCTGTTATTCCTTCAGTTGCATGGATGATTTTCTCAAGCGGTTGTAGAACGCAGTGGGCGACATCGCGGTCGAGGAACCAATCGAGCGAGGTATAACCCTGCACGCAGGCTTCGGGTACAACGACAAGATCCGAGGCGTCCTTTTTGCCCTGCTCGATCGCTCGAAGAATGCCGGCAGTATTGCCTTCGTAGTCTCCGTTGGTCGTGTTTATCTGCCCGATGGTGACGCGCATTTGTGTTAGTTGATCTTAGCCTTCGATGTGTGGAACCTGCAAATGAATCAACCAGTAGAGGCGATGCAAATGTCGACTTGCAGAACCGCGAGCGGTAGCGAGCGGATGCTATTCGCATCCTTAGCCGGGCAGTCTTACCCTGTGTTAGTGGCTTCTAGCATCCGCTCGCTACCCCTCGCGGTTCTGCAATTTGCCAGGCTTGCGCCCTGCCGAGCATACTCCTTTTGCCCGCAGGTCAAGGGCAGTATATTCTCGGCTCCGAGATCGGCATGAAAACAAATTCTGCAAAAGAGACTGGACGTCTGGTTGCCACTTTTCTGACCGGCGCGTGGCGTCGCGAGCCCCCGCCGTTGGAGTTTTCCGCGACTGGCTTCGAAAAAATTGCACCGCTCCTGCTGCAAAGCGGCGCCGGCGCGCTCGGGTGGTGGCGACTGCGTTCAAGTGAGCTCGAGGAGTGTGCCGCCGCCGAACAGCTGCATGAGAAGTTTCGCCTTTACACGCTCGAGTCTCGGCTCCACAAATCCCGGATCGAAGAAGTGTTCGGCTTACTACGCTCGCGCAGTATTGAACCCATTTTGATTAAGGGTTGGGCTGCCGCTCGCTATTATCCCGAACGTGGTCTACGCCCCTACGGCGACATTGATCTCTGCGTTCGTTCGGAAGATTTTCAAAGCGCCGAGCTGGTACTCGCTGGTTTGGATCCGCGGAAGTTCAGGGTGGATCTGCATTCGGGCTTCGCGAAGTTTGGCATCCGCGAGCAGGAAAAATTAATCGCGCGTTCAGAGCTCGTAAAGATGGACCACGCCGAGGTTCGCATTCTCGGCGTTGAAGATCATCTACGCGTAGTTTGTTATCACCTGATGCGCGAAGGTGCCTGGCGGCCACTCTGGCTCATGGATGTTGCCGCGGCTCTGGAGTCAGTCCCACAGGATTTCGACTGGAACTACTGTCTTGGTGAAAAGCGACAGGCTGCAGCGGTGGTTTGTGCAATCGATCTGGCGCACCGGCTGTTAGGAGCGAAAGTCGAAGGTCTCCCGGAAGGCGGACGTCAAAAGAAAACTCCCCGTTGGCTGGTACCGACAGTTCTCAACGAGTGGGGTTCGCGAGCTCCTTCGATGACCAGCAGGCACGACTTCCCGATGTCGGGCCACTTGCGCCTAAGAAAAGATCTTTTGAAGGGACTGCAACATCGCTGGCCTAACGCGATTGAAGCGACGACTACCATGAGCGGACCCTTCAACGACCTGCCGCGGCTGCCTTTTCAAATTGGTAACTCATTGTTTCGCGTCGGCGCTTTTTTAACCCACCTGCCGAAAACCTGGGGCAAGTAACCGTCTTTGTTCAAGTGATTGGCTGGGACCGCGGGCGTCCCGCCCGCAATGAGCGCCGCAGGCGCGAACTCGTTGTCCCAGCAAAATGGATCGCATCAATTTTCCGGACGAAGCTCGCATCTTTCTCGACAAAGTTGAGCAAGCCCACGCGCGTGCGTTATAGTTTCCGAGCCAAGCGCGGAGGGGTCGCATAATGGTAGTGCAGCGGTCTTGAAAACCGCCGTCCGAAAGGATATGCAGGTTCGAGTCCTGTCCCCTCCGCCATCCTTCAACGTACATAAGACTCTCAATCTCTATCAGCGGAGCCGGCTTAACCCTCACTCTTCTGCTTCACCGCTTTAAGCGTGCCAAGGCGCAGGAATCTCCTATCAAAGAAGTACAGGTGAGTGATCGAGACGAGAAAGCCGATCGTGCTTAGGAGCGTGGCCATCACGATCCGGCGCAGCGTATCCTTCCAGCGCACGAAAAGAAGAACATTTTCTCCCAGAGCGTCTCCAAGCATGGAAGTGACTATGCGGGTGAGCAAATAGCCGCTGAACAGAGCCGCGATGAAGAAAGCAATTTGGCCGAGGGTTATCGTAGACAGTGTTGCTGCCAGCTGCTGAAGTTTACTTACCGGCCACATCACCAATGTAGTTCCCGAGTTTGCTACGAACGCCGGCAGCGGCTTATTCCATCTCAAATAGAACAGAGCTGCGATCGCAGCCGCTATTAAAAACAGCACGCTCCTCAGCCCGTACTTAAGAAGCGGATCAATCTGCCAGACTTTGAATGCCAGACTACTGCCCGCACTGAGCAGCTTTTTCAGGTAGTCGTATGATTGTCCGGATCCTTTCATGCTGTCTTCAATTTCGAGGAACTTCCAGGGTTCAGCCTGGGCCGGACTAGCAAAGCCTTCGACGCACTTCAGATACTTAAACTGATACTCGGTCATGCGATACGCACTCGTCATAAGGGCATAGGCTTCAGCTTCGGAGAATGAGTCCAAATCAGTCCGGATTCCTGAAAGGCGTTCCTGTATCTCCTTGGCAATGCCGTAGTTGGTCAACGGACCGCGCCGCGAGGCCGGACGCGAATCGTCGGAAGCATCATAAGGATCGAGACAGTTAATCCAGTCAATCGGATCAACTTCCAAATCGCCCTTCAGATGGACAAACATAAACCCGCGCAGCAGGCCCGAGCGACGGCGACCTTTTAAGTCGTGGTACTCAGCCTCGCGGATGCGCGCCTGGAAGATACTGTTGGTGCGGAGCAACACGCCGAAGATGCCTTTGCTCGTAGCCGGTTGAGACTCCATCTGTCCACTGGCATCGCTCACCAGTAGTACCTTGCAATCCTGCTCGAGCAAACTGGCAATGCCCTGGTTGTCGCAAACCCCACCATCAACGAGGCGGATTATTCGATCCGGATAGAGATGATCAAACGAAAGTGGTTCAAAGAGTCCGGGAACACATGCCGAAGCTCCGACTGCCTGGCCCAAACGGACCTTTTGGTAGGCTTTAGGAGCATCCGGATAATACATTCGCCGCAAGCGATCGTTGCCGTCGATCTCGCTATCGATTCCGGCCGGCGCTTCGCCCATCCACGACGCAGTAAATTGCCAGGTATGGCCCGTGTTAAGGGTGGCTGCGTTTAGGACCAGAATCGGTACCTTCGCATCACGGCGCCAGTTTTGATATTTGGGAGCAAAGTCCAGATCACAGAATGTCGTCCCAGCCTCGGTCTTCGTCGCTGGCGCGATCGTCAATCCATTGAGCCAGCGATCCTTTTGTTCATCTCCGTCTTTGACACGCGCATAAAGGTATCGTTCATACAATTCGGCGATGCGCGTCGTACGCGAATATTCCTTACTCCAAAACATTTTGAGATTTTTCAGAGGATTGACTGCCACGCGCATACGTATGTTCTGCTGAACGCCGCCCACAAACTCGTCGATCATTTCATGCACGATACGAATGTAGTCTTCGCGAGTAATCTCTTCCTCTGTTTTGCTCTGGAGCAGATTACGTACTTTCAGGTAGTAGTGCGCCCCCAGGATGGAACCGCCGGACACGCACGACACCACCTCCACATTTCTGAGCACGTCCAGCTCTGCAAGTTGCGCGAGTACGCCCAGGTGGTAAAGGGAAGCTCGAAAGCCGCCACCTGATAAGGCCAGGCCTATCTTGCCTACAAAAGCCGTACGCGGAACCGCATCAGCGCCGAAGGCCTCTTCCAGCGCGGCCCAGGCCTTGGTGTCGGCAAAGTCCTGGCCTTGCAACTGATGATCGTCCTGCAATCTGGCCAGCGCTGCCAGTTGCCGCGCGCAGGATTCCATTTCCCATTCAAAGGTTCGACCTGCTGCCTTTTGCCCGTCGATTATCCATTCGACTGCCTTGTCGTAGTTCTGCAATCCAAAATAGGATTCCGCCATGGTGGCGTAATACCACCACTGATCGGCGACCCCTTTTTGACCGGGATCAGCAATCAGAGCACCGACTTGATCCACGATATCCTTGCGGATAGCACGGGCCCGCCCACGTCGCTCCTCGGCAGCTTTTGAAGACTTGCTAGCCTTTTCCGCTTCGCCCTCTTCAAGACTCGCCAACTGATCAAGCACGAAAGCGGCGTTGACGCCGGTGTAACCCTGGTCCTTTGCCGGACCCTGTTCATAGCCGCGCAAATAATAAAACAGCGAACGCTCGAGATTCTGCCGCTGGTTATCCACTTCCCATTTGCGCTTAAAAATTGAGCCAATCAGGCCAAGCGTCTCCTGATCGGTGGTGGTATCAAAGTCAGCGATTTGATCCAGGATGCCCAGCGCACGATCGAGCCGGTCATCTACAGGCAAATCCTGATCTTTGTAGGTACAGAGCGCCAGTTGCTGATAAATATTCTCGCGCAGCTTCTTATCTCTGGCGATGCTTTCATGGCCACTAGCTCGCGCCAGCAAACGCCTGGCATAACTAAAACGTGTTTCTGCTTTTAGCTTCTTCGCCAGGTCCAACATCTCTCGAGGCTCCGCCTGACGCCCACGCAGTATCTCTTGGGCCTGACGCATGTTGTTACTGTCTCGGTCGGGAATCTTGAAATGTTGTTTGGATTCCACGGAAACATTCTCTGCGGTGATTGTTTTGTCGGTCTTTTCAGTCATGGGAGTTAAGGGCTCCTCATCGGATAAAGGGAAGGCTGGTTCCTAAATTCGGTATCCTGCGGCGTTGACCAGGGTGAACCACAGGTCTTTTTACTAAGGTGAAATCTTCTCGGATCGTTGCATGTGAGCTGACCAGGTGCGAATTAGAACTGGAAGCTAAAAGATGGTGCGACGATGAGTCCAGTAGTTATGACGCGGCCGCCTGTGGAGACTTAAGTAAGGTTAATAAGCTGCGAGACCGCCCCTTAATAATAAAAGGTCGGAGAGAAGTCAAGGAAAATACAGTTTTGGAGTGCGGTGACCGGTCACCGCTTTGGTCCGTCGCGACCTGTCGCGACGCTGCTGGTGACGGGTCGCCAGCGGCCAAAGCGCCGACAGGCCGGCGCACTCCAAAAACTGCATCATTTCGATTTGTATTGAAAAGTTATTTTGGTCTCCTCTTCCAACACCAAAGGTCGAACGAAGCGGTAAGACTTGCCGCTCCGCGGAACATCCACGTGGACCGGAAGAATGCCGGCCACCCGCCGCTGCAAACTGAACACATTTGCCGATGGTGCGTTTAGTTGAGCTAGTTGTCTTGTGCGCACCTGCGCCTCGAGCGTTTCAACCTCGCGGCCGTTAATTGGGCCATCGCCTCTTATTTGCACGGTCTCACTAACACTGCCGGGTTGAAGTGTTGTTCCCAGGCGAGCCGGCCGGGATCCGTCGATTGCGAATTCTTGTTGGAAGTTACTAAAGCCAGGTGAACCAACGGTAACGGTCACCGGACCCGGCTGAACACCGGAAACTACCCAATGTCCTTCGCCATCAGACTGAGTGGTTTGACTAGCGCCCGTTTGTTTGTTGACAACTGTTACGCTGGCATTAACTACGACTGCACCGTTAGGGTCGACTATTATTCCGCCCACTTGTCCTGCGGTCAGGTTGTCAATTCCCGCGCCGTTCTGGATCCACGCGTTTGCGTCTTTCTCATCGGAGTAGTCGATACCGTCGACGATCGCAGTCTGGGCCGCGGCGGGAAACAATTCCGCCGCGAGAGCGTTGCCGCCAAATTGTCTAACCTCAAGCCGATCAGGCAGCGAAACTTCCCAGGTCAGAACGTTCACCGGAATATCCAGCTTCGGAAGAGTCATTTCATAGCCGCCATTCTTCGCAAATTTTCCCCCGGAACTCAGATAAACAAATGACACGGTATAGGCCGCTGAGGAATTGAGCCCGACGCGCAACAGTGGAACGCGGCTGCCGTCTGGTCCAACGACAGGTTTCACTCGTTCGCCTTCGACCTCGGCGGATAGTAATTGGGCGCCGGCCGGTAACTCGACCTTGACGAAAGGCTGTGCGTGATTGCGCACGCGTAGCGTGACCTCAGTAAGCGACTTGCCTTCGATATTAGTCAGCGTAGTGATGGTCGCCCGTTCAGCGACTGCCGAGAGCACCGGGCTATCCGGAAACAGAGTCCATTCTAGTTGGAGCTTCGGAGTGTCAGTTTCCCGACGGTTATAACGAAACGCCGCCTGCAACGGAAAACGAGCGAGAGATCGGGCGATAGCTCCGACTTCGCGCACGTCCATCCGCCGCAGCCCGCCACTCTCGGTTGGCGTCAGCTCCATTGCGCCTACACCTTCCACCAGCAACTCGCCTGTTTCGCGTTGCGCTCCGGCAAAGGCAAGCAGCGGCGCGTCAACTTTGGTGTCGCGATTTGCACGCTCGATCGCAATGAGAAACTGATGATTGCGACGCGCCGGCTCGCGAACCTTCAGAATCAGAACTCCGGCGTCGATCTCAAAAGAGTCAAGCGTGCTACCGGTTGCTTCGGCGAGCTCAAAGCCTTGCGGTAGAGGCATCCGAAACTCCTCGGCCTCGCCCTGGATCACGGTGACATCGCAAAGAGCGGTGGTCCGTAGTTGCGAATCACCAACCGACACCACCGACTTGATGTCGGAAAGAAAGCGCACTTCGCGTTGCGCGACTGGCGCAGCTATCTCTCTGGTGGTCCACCATACTCGCGCCGGCTTGCCGGGTTCGAGGGTCGCCTCGACGATCGTGTGGCCATTTTCAGTCGTGCGGTTCGTTATCAGGCCTGGTTCGATACGAACGTTGGCGTGGTTGCCCGGAAGATCGAGCGTAAGCAGTGAGCTGCTCGCTGCCGGAACCATAACGGTAAACGAAGCGCGGCCGGCCTCGATCGTTAGCGCGGACGCGATATTCAAACTAACCGAAAAGGCGCCAGGCCCGTTCAGGATTGCCGAGTGAGTTTGTCCTTCCTGCAACAGCGGCAACGGACTGCTCGCCTGTTTCGCGTCCAGAATCGTCAGTCCGCTTGTCAGCGGAACCTTTACAGATCCTTTTTCCAGCACGGAGCCGTCGATGTCCAACGCGCCCGTCAACGACTGGTCGTCGACGCGTAACTTGAAAGCGGCGCGCGACAACACGAATGAGAGCGGCGCAGCTTCGGGTGTCTTGGGCTTGCTTGAGGCGAGTTCTGTTAGACGGTTGTATTCGGCCAGCGAAAGCGTGACCGTGCCTGAAGACCCTGGCAAGGGCAAAGTTGCGCCGGATCTTGTATCTCGATGTTGGCCGTAAGCGGCGGTTGCAAAGACCAGCAGAAAAAGTATGGTTCGTTTCATCGCTCACCTCTTTTCTTGTCACGTTGAAAATCAAGTTCGACAACCGGTATCTGGCTCTCGCTGGTCAATTCCGACTTCATAAAAATCGAGGGACCAAAATGTGGGAAAGCGACACGCAGCGGCAGGTTGCGTGAGGGCGTCGAACCACGTTTGGTATCTCGCAAGCGTGAGACGAGTTCCTTCGTCGCGTCGCTTGCTTCATCTGGCTGAATGGTTACTTCGGTATTGGTAGCTATCGAAGTCGAGCCCGATCGCAGTACCCCGGATTCCGGAACCTCGTAAGGCGCGACGCGGAAGGTTCCAGCAATACCCGGCGGCGGCGTCAGGCGAAAGAGTGGCGGATGATGCAATAACAAACGCGACCTTGAAATAGGAAGGTCAACTGCCAGCAGAGAAATTTTTAGGTGGCCCCGGTCGCTCCATGCCGGAGTTTGATCGAGATATGAAACTTCAACTACAAAGGCCGGGGCCTCATCTCCCGATCTGGTTTTTTCCAGTGGCAATAGCAATGAGCCGTCGGGCGCGCGCCCAGGTCTCACTGGCCGTCCCGCTACTGAAGCACTCCATAAAACCGCGTTTGCAGGCAGACTGAGTTTTAGAAAGTTTCTTTGGTTATTGCGTACCGCGAAGCGCGACTGGACCAGCATCTTTCCATCGGCGGTAACCAGCGTGCTGTAGTCGGCTTCTTCGATATTGGCGGTGAGTACGGCTTGGGGGGTATAGCGGGCGACGTTGAGTGAAAGTGTGCGCAGAGATTTTCCCTCCGCGGGTTGCAGGCGAAAGGCGATCAGCGATGGTGATTGCCGGCTGGAGATGGCTCTTTGATTTCACCGGCGCCCAGCACCTCGACGGCAACCCCGCCGGTCTCGCGCTCGGCCGCTGGAAGGCGTAGCAGCGGAACGTCAAGCTTGCCGCTCCGCGGTAGCCGGAGCTCTCCGCTTACGGTAAAGCGGACGGTGTTTTGCACCGGCTCAATGAAGCTGACCGTCAGTTCACGAGCGGTGTTGTCCCAGTCGGCCACCATCGCTCCTGATACCTGGTTAACGGTGAACTGCTCCGGCAGCAGCACATGAATTTCCGAGGCCAGACCCTGCAGAACCTCGACGTAGACTTCGGCATTAAGCTGAGTGGTGTCTTCTCCGAGTCCCACTAACTGAGTGACCGCTCCGCGCAGCCTCAAAGGTTGAGTTGCCCGTTGGTCGTCAACCTTGCGTCGCCACGCAAAGGTCAAAGCTTCGGCGCCATGTCCATTCGCAACCCAACGACTTCCCGAGGTCAGCTCGGAATGTTCCAACAGCAAGCCACCCGTGATGTGGACGTCAACACCTTGCCGCGTCAATTCGATCGTCGCGTGGGAGACGGCTGAATTGCTGACGGGAAGCTGCAGGATGTCAGTTCCGGCAACGGTCGAAACCGGCGCGACGATCTTCAGCGTCAAAATAGAGCGTCCGGTTTTGGAGAGAAGCAGGTCAGCGCCGCCCGGTCCTTTTTCAGCGGGACGAGTGAGGAGCGTGACCTGGCGGCCGTCGAGTTTTGCTTCACGCACCATCAAGCCACTGGGCAACGCCAGTCGTACCCAACCGTCTTTGATCACATCCACCGTAAGCCGCGCTTCTCCCGAGGCGAGATCGCCATCCACTTTCAGATCGTAATCGATGCGACTGAGCGTGGCTTCAACGGGCGGAGCCACTGGCTCAGCTTCGAGTGGAAAGGCCGCGTGTCTCAGCGCCGTGTATTCGTTTACAGGGAGCACTACCCAGCCATCTGAAGGAGCTGGGGTTTGAGCCAGGCCGGCAGCAGCAATAAGAATTACAAAGAGCGTTAGACAGACGGCCCTGGCGATCAGTGTGGTACTCGAGATCGCCGATGCCATCGCAGCTATCGAACGCGTGAACAACGTCTGCGGCGGATTCAAGCGCGGCAGGCGTAAATCAAATATTCCGAGTTGACTCATGGTATTTCTCCTGGTCTGAATGAAGATAGGGTCTTCTGGTTTAGGTAGTGCCTTATTGACACTCCATGGTTTTAGAACGCGATTGGCTCGGCGCCCTTGCAATGCTGGCGCTCTCGAGGCCGAGGCACACTTCCAGACAAAACGAACACGACTGGATCGTGCCGCACGATTTGAATTTCCTTATGTCTTGATCGAGACCGGGGCGTTGGTCTGTAGTTTGTAGAGACTACTCTAGACCATTTGCGGGGGAGACCGCGCGAGGTTTGCGCCTTGTCAGCGGCTATGATGCCGTGAGTTTATGCAAAGGTAGCCTCCGACGATCAGATTGTCTGGTCAAGTGATTTGCTGGGACCGGTCAAGAGATTGCTGGGACCGGTCAAGAGATTGCTGGGACCGGTCAAGAGATTGCTGGGACCGCGGGCGTCCCGCCCGCATCGGTAGCCATAAGATCAAGATCGTAAATGTTATTCAAGTCACGTTCCTGGCATTCAACGAGAGCGGGCGGGGCGCCCGCGGTCCCAGCCAACCACTTGACCGGGTGCAACGTCTGGTTAATATATTGAGAGAAATTAAGATCGGTAATGCTTCAATGAGTCGAACGCTGTAGAGTGGAACTGAATGAGCTCTCTGTTCCTAATAAATCAACGGTTCCTGGAGACACTGCTGCTTTTGCAGAAGGGCCTGGGCCTGCTTGAGAGTGTCTGGAAATTCCTTACCACTCGCTTCGTAGATTCTCCGACCATGAAGGTGTCGACCTTCAGACTGATAGTCGGCATCGTGCTGCTCGTTGCGGCACTGGTCTTTTCGGGAAGGTTGAGTTCGCTGCTTGATCGGCGTATCGCCAAACGCACGCAACTCAACCCCGGACTTCGCTACACTATTGCGCGCCTGCTCAGATACCTGATCCTTGTAATCGGGATCGTGGCAGTCTTAAAAGGAGCGTTTGAACTAGATCTAACGTCGATTGCGGTCGTCTTTACAGCGCTCTCGGTGGGTATCGGATTCGGACTGCAGTACATTGCTGCCGACATCGCCTCAGGTTTCATTTTGCTTTTCGAACGGCCGGTGCGCGTGGGCGATCGGATTACCATTGGCGAAGATGAAGGTGACGTACAAAGTATCAAACTGCGAACCACGGTCCTTTACACCAACGATCGCATCGCCATCATCGTCCCGAATTCCAGGTTGGTCAGCCAGCGCGTCATCAATTGGTCCTACGGCGATCCGCGAGCCCGCATTGCCATACCGATAAGCGTGGCTACCACTTCAGATGTCAACCTCGTCACAAAAACTCTGCTGAGCGCGGCTGAAGATCTTGATAATGTACTTACCGATCCACCACCCAAAGTACAGTTCTTGAAATTCGGCGACTACTCGCTCGACTTCCGTCTGCTGGTGTGGACCCGCCAACCCAGTCGCCACCCACAAATCAAAAGCGACATCAACTACCGCATCGAACGCTTGTTCCGCGAGAGTGGAATCGAGATTCCTTATCCCAAACAGGAATTTCTGCTGCGTCAGGTAAGGCCCGTGAACGAGGATGAGGAGTTGATTTCAGAAGATCGTGCGTCGGATGGCGAAACGCTGCTCAGACCTTCTCAGGACTAGATTAAATTTAGCCGCGGATTCGCGCGGATGAGGGCGAATCTGAACAGAACCAGAAAGGGACCTTGACGCTGTTTCAAGATCTCTTTTCCGATCCGCGCTCATCAGCGTGAATCCGCGACCGATTATTTCTTGTCGTTGAGCGCCACGGGCACGCCCATGATGCCGCCGCCTTGATGCAGGGGTTGCCCTAATACCAGACCGCGGTTACGCTAAGCTCTTCTGGCACTGAGTGGCTGTTCATTCAGTTCAGTAAACGCCGCATGTTCCTTTGAAATCTAATGCGTTCAGCTCGCACACTTAATTCCGACCGCCCGGTAGTCACCGATAAACGCGAAGCAATTCTCCGCGCCGCCATTCGCGTGTTTGCACATAATGGTTACTTCAGCTCAAAGGTCGCCGATATCGCGAGCGAAGCGGGTGTTGCCGATGGCACCGTGTATCTCTACTTCAAAAGCAAGGAAGAGATTCTTCATTCCATCTTCGATCGCAGCATGGAGACGGCGATTGCCGACGGCCGCAAGCAACTCGAGCAGACTGACGATCCGCGAGAAAAACTGCGACGCATAGCCTGGTTGCATCTCGAGCGACTCGGCGACGATCGGGACCTCGCGGTCGTCTTCCAGGTCGAGCTGCGCGGCTCCACAAAATTCATGGAGGAATTCTCTGCGGCCGGCTTCGCGGAATATCTCAATCTTATCCGGTCCACCTTTGAAGAAGGCCAGCGCGCCGGCGTGTTTCGTCCGGAACTTAACGCCAAGATCGTCGCCAAGATCCTCTTCGGCGCCCTGGATGAAATGGCCACCAATTGGATTCTTTCAAAACGGCGTTACAAGTTGGCGCCCCTGGCCGATCAGGTGCTGGATATTTTTCTCAATGGGGTTAGCGCAAAGTGAATCAGACGACCGAAGCGTTGACGATGTCTTCCTCCGGCAAGGTCGCCGATGTGGAGACCGTCACGCGCGTTCCCTTGCACGAGGGAGAGCCCCGGACGCTCGTCGAAGTATTCGAGCACGTGGCCAGCGTTCATCCGCGGCCTGACACGCTTAACTTCAAAAGAGATGGACGCTGGCTGGCAATACCAGCCGCGGAGATGCTCAAACGCGTGCATTCGATTGCCGCGGGTCTCTATTCGCTCGGCGTGCGCCGCGGCGACCGGGTGGCGATTCTTTCCGAGAGCAGGCCGGAATGGGTGTTGGCCGATGCAGGTTGCATGTTTGCAACTGCGATCGATGTTCCCATTTACCCGACGTTAACCACCCCGCAGGTTCGCTACATATTGAAAGACTCCGGCGCTCGAGTGCTCTTTATCCAAAATGAAGAGAAGTTTCAACACGTCCGCGAAGCGATCGCGGAGTGCAGTGCGATAGAGCACGTAGTCTTTTTTGAAAAACCTGCCGGCACAGAACCTCGAGGGATTTCACTAGCTGAACTCGAAGAGCAGGGACGAGCGCTTGAGGCAGCCGAGCCCGATCTAATTAATAACTCCGCGCGCCGGCTTCAACCCGATGACCTGGCAACGATCATCTACACCTCGGGAACCACAGGCGAGCCCAAAGGCGTGATGCTTACTCACGAGAATCTCGTCTCAAATCTGATCGACTCCTCCAGCCATCTCAAATTTGCCCGCGACGACAGCACCCTTTCTGTTTTGCCGCTATCGCACGTGCTGGAGCGAATGGCCATGTATATGTATCTCTACCACGGCATGGCCACATACTTTGCTGAATCGCTCGACACCATTGGGCCCAACCTGCGCGAAGTGAGACCAACGATCTTTGTCGGGGTGCCGCGGATTTTTGAGAAAATTTTTGCGCGCGTGAAGGAGAAGACTGCCGAGAAAGGGCGGCTCAATGTCGGCATACTAAACTGGGCGGTCCGGGTGGCCAAACAACACGCGAAGCTGTCGACTCGTCATAAGAAGGTTCCAGCCGCTCTCGAGTTGAAACGGAAGCTTGCCGACAAGCTTATTTTTTCCAAATTGCGCAACGCGCTGGGTGGGCGGATTCGCTTGTTGGTGTCGGGCGGCGCGGCTTTGCCTGAAGAGCTTGCGCTTCTTTATATCGGTGCGGGATTGCCCATCGTGCAGGGCTATGGGCTAACCGAAACCTCTCCGGTAATCACCGCCGGAATGATGGAAGACAATCGTGTCGGCACCGTAGGAAAACCAATACGGAACGTTGACGTGCGCATTGCGAGCGACGGTGAGATAGAGGCTCGCGGGCCCAACGTGATGCGTGGTTACTACAACAAGCCCGCGGAAACGCGGGCGGTATTTACGGAAGACGGTTGGTTCAAAACCGGAGACATCGGCAGGATTGACGAAGACGGATTTCTACACATTACGGATCGCAAGAAGGAACTCTTCAAAACTTCAGGTGGCAAATACATCGCACCGCAGCCAATCGAGCAGATGATCAAAGGGTCGCGTTTTGTTAACCAGGTGGTGCTCATCGGCAACGGCCGCAAGTTTCCCGCGGCGCTGATCGTACCTGACTGGGAACGCATCGAATCCTATGCGCAACTTAAGGGCATTAAGGAAAAAAACCACGCTGAACTCTGTAGACACCCGCGCATCATCGATCTCTTCCACCGCCAGATTG
>WNFK01213051.1_pt1 | contig 39165 bp, 39 predicted proteins | sample 5400281 | NCBI WGS metagenome assembly WNFK01 (sample SAMN13153350, study PRJNA577476) | soil metagenome | isolation source: 20 cm soil on Douglas fir-dominated hillslope | place: USA:California | collected 2013-09-17
GGGAGCACGACGACCGCTGGTGGATCCACCCGATGGAGGACCGCCTGCATCCGGAGGAGCTGCAGCCCGGCGCCGAGAAGCCGGGGCAGGAGTGGCCGGCATGAAGGCGCGCACCATCGAGACGAAGCGCGGCGCGCGGTGCCGCGTGCTGGAGGCGGGCAGCGGCATGCCGCTCGTGTTCTTCCACGGCGCGGGCGGCCTCCTCGCCGACAACCCGTTCCTCGACCAGCTCGCGGCGCGCTATCACGTCTTCGCCCCCGAGCTGCCCGGCTACGGCGAGTCCACCGGCGAGGAGCTGCTCGAGGACATGCTCGACTTCACGCTCCACGGCTGGGACGTGGTCGCGGCCCTCGGCCTCACGAAGCCGCACCTGGTCGGCCACTCGATGGGCGGCATGATCACCGCCGAGATGGCCGCGATCGCCCCCGGGGATCTGGACAAGCTGGTGCTGGTCGCCGCGGCCGGGCTGTGGATCGAGGAGCACCCGATCCCCGATATCTTCGCGATGCTTCCCGGCCAGCTCGTCGAGCTGCTCTTCCAGGATCCGGTCAAGGGCATGGCGCTCCTCACCGGCGGCGCGGACTTCTCGGACATGGAGGTCTTCAAGGCGTTCTACCTGGGACAGCAGCGCCGGCTCGCGATGGCGGGCAAGATCCTCTTCCCGATCCCGAACCGCCGCGTGTCGAAGCGCCTCTACCGCGTGGCCGCCGCGAAGACCCTGGTCCTCTGGGGCGGCGCGGACAAGCTGATCGGCCCGGCCTACGCCGAGCGCTGGGGCCGGCTGATCCCCGGCGCCACCGTGGAGGTCGTGCCGGGCGCCGGGCACATGCTGCCCTACGAGGAGCCGGCCGCCTTCGTCGGCGCGGTCTCCCGATTCCTCGGATGAGCGAGCCCCAGGGCGACGGCTGGATCGGCCGCCCGCTCAAGCGGCGCGAGGACCATCGCCTCCTGACCGGCGCGGGCGCCTTCGTGGACGACATGACGCCGCCCGGGTGTCTGCACGTGGCCCTGCTCCGCTCCCCGCACGCCCACGCCCGCGTCGCCCGCCTCGACGTGGAGGCGGCGCGCGGCGCCCCGCGGGTCCTGCTGGTCGTGACCGGCAAGGACGTGGCGCACCTCGCGCCGATGCCGGTGAACCGCCTGATGCCCGACATGCGCGTGCCGCCGCATCCCATCCTGGCCGAGAGCCAGGTCCACGCGGTCGGCATGCCGGTGGCCGCGGTGGTGGCCGAGGACGTGTACGCGGCCTACGACGCGCTCGATCTGATCGGCGTGGACTACGAGGCCCTGCCCGGCCTGGCCGAGCCGGAGGCGGCCCTGGCCGGCGGCGCGCCGCTGCTCTTCTCCGGCATCGACGGCAATCGCGTGCTCACGCGCACCCTCCGGGAGGGCGACGCGGCGGGCGCCTTCGCGGCGGCGGCCCACGTGGTCCCGCTGCGCGTGGCGCAGACCCGCATCTCCGCGGTGGCGATGGAGCCCCGCTCGGTCCTGGCCGTCTTCGACCGCTTCGCCGACGAGCTGACCATGTGGGTGTCCTGCCAGGCGCCGTTCCGCATCCGCGGCGAGGTCGCGCGGCTGCTCGAGCTGCCGGAGAGCCGCGTGCGGGTCATCGCCCCCGACGTGGGGGGCGGGTTCGGGGTGAAGACCGGCCCCTATCGCGAGGACGTGCTACTGGCCTGGCTGGCCCGGGAGCTCGGCCGGCCGGTCAAGTGGGTGGCCACCCGCCGCGAGGACCAGGTCACCACCAACCAGGCGCGCGGCTCGGTGTGCGAGGGCGCGCTCGCGCTGGACGCGGGCGGGCGCATCACCGGGCTCCGCGCGACGATCACTTCCCCGCTCGGGTCCTCGCTGATGAACGCGGCCGCCGGCACGCCCTGGAACCACGCGCGGCTCCTGCCCGGGGCCTACGTCGTCCCGAGCTGCGACATCACGGTCACCGGCGCGCTCACCACCACCGCGCCGGTCGCCGCCTATCGCGGCGCGGGCCGGCCGGAGGCGTCCTTCTTCATCGAGCGGCTGATGGACACCGCGGCGCGCGCGATGCAGCTCGACCCGGCGGAGCTGCGCCGGCGCAACTTCATCCCGGCCAACCGCTTCCCCTACAAGACCATCACCGGTCAGGTCTACGACTCCGGCGACTATCCACAGGCGCTGGACCGCGCGCTCAAGACCGCGGACTACGACAGCCTCCGGCAGCGGCAGGCCGCGCGGCGCGCGAAGGGCGAGATCGTCGGCGTGGGGCTCGCCTCCTACGTGGAGCCGTGCGCGCTCGGCTGGGAGAGCGGCAGCATCCGCGTGGAGCGCTCCGGCAAGGTCACCGCCATCACCGGATCGAGCGCCCACGGCCAGGGGCACGAGACCACCTTCGCGCAGGTGGTGGCCGATCACCTGGGCGTCACCCCGGACGAGGTGACGGTGATGCACGGCGACACCCGCTCCGGCCCGGAGGGCTTCGGCACCTTCGGCAGCCGCAGCGTGGCGCTGGGCGGTGGCGCGCTCGTGCGCACGTCGGTGGAGGTGCGCGAGAAGGGCCGGCGCATCGCGGCCCGCATGCTGGAGGCCGCGGTCGAGGACATCGTCCCGGTCCGCGGCGGCTTCCAGGTGGCGGGCGTGCCGGCCAAGCGCGTGGCGTGGAAGGAAGTGGCGACCGCGGCCTACACGGGCGGCCAGGCCCTGCCCCCGGGCGACACACCGGGGCTCGAGGCCACCACCTACTTCCAGCCCGACGGAGAAGTGTGGAGCTTCGGCGCGGTGGTCTGCGCACTCCGCATCGAGCGCGAGACCGGCCTGCTCCAGCTCGAGCAGCTCGTCTGGGTGGACGACGCGGGGACGATCATCAATCCCCTTCTGGCCGAGGGGCAGCTCCTGGGCTCGCTGGCCCAGGGCCTGGGCCAGACCCTGATGGAGGCCATCGTCTACGACACCGACGGGCAGTGCCTGACGACGACCCTGATGGACTACGCGATCCCGCGCGCCGCCGACATGCCGGTGGTGCTCATCGAGAAGATGCACACCGCGTCGCCGCGCAACCCGCTCGGGGCCAAGGGCCTGGGCGAGGCCGGCTGCATCGCGATCCCGCCCGCCCTGGTCAACGCGGCGGTGGACGCGCTCGCCCCGCTCGGCATCGGCCACCTCGACATGCCGCTCACTCCCGAGCGCCTGCGCGCCGCCCTCACGGAGCCGCGCTAGCGAACCGCCGCTGCACCACCGCCGGGTACCGGCGGCTGAACCAGACCGCGGCCGCGAAGGCGGCGACCGAGGCCGCGACGTCCACCCAGATCGGAATCGCCTCCACGTACTCCGCCGCCGCGTCGGCTCCGACCAGCACCGCGAAGGCCGCCGCCCACACCGTGGTGATCAGGCGATTGGTGGTGTAGAAGACCGGCAGGGCCCAGACCGGCTCGGGCACCCGCTCGCGCGCGTACTGCAGCGTGAACGGCCGGCCGATGGCCAGCGAGACGATCGCGATCGCGAGCAGGCCCGTGTCCACCGCGAGCCGCACCGTCGCGACGGTCCAGGCCGGGGCGGCCAGCAACGTGTACGCGGTGAGCGCGCCGAACACCACGAGGCTGCCGACCTCGAGGATCTTGAGCGACTCGCCGCGCCGCATCATGCGGAGACACAGGACCAGCGAGACGACGACCGCGCCCACCAGGCCGGCCAGCGGCGAGCCGGTGCGCATGAGCACGAAGAAGGCCACGAAGGGGGAGAGGCTCAGGAGGATGCTCATGGCGTGCCTTTCGGTGAGGCGACGCCCGATCGCGCGCCTGCCACGAGCAGCCGCATCGCCTCTTGCTGGATGGTCTTGAAGTCCGGCTCCTTGGGCAGCTTGCCGGCCAGGTACAGCACGACGAGGCCGTGCATGGTGGCCCAGAAGACGTAGCCCAGGAGTTTCGGATCGCCCGCGAAGATGCCCGCCTCGACGAGCGCCTCCAGGCCCGCGCTCATCAGGTGGCGCGCCCGGGTGCTGGCGCGGACCAGCTCCGGATAGCGGTCCTGGTGGGGCTGCGAGAGATCGAACATCAGGCGATACGCGTCGGGATCGCTCAGGGCGAAGCGGATGTAGGCCTCGCTCATGGCCGCGCCGCCCCCACGCAGGTCGCCGCCCATCGTCCGGGTCGCGTCCTCGAGCGCGGTCGCGAACCGGTCGAACGCGGCCGCGCGCACCGCGGCGAGGATCTCGTCCTTGTTGCGGAAGTAGCGGTAGGGCGTCATCGGGCTGCAGCCGAGCGCGTCGGCGAGCTGCCGCATGCTCACGCCCTCCACCCCGTCCTTGGCGAAGCGCTTCTGCGCCACCGCGCACAGGCGCGCGCGGAAGGCGTCGACCTCGGCCCGCGACAGATTCCTGGGCATGGGCCTCAGGCGTCGGGCGGCAGCGCTCGGGGGAACTCGCGCACGTACTTGAAGAACCGCGCCATGTGGCGGTCGGAGGCCACCAGCGTCTTCGGACGGAAGCGGATGGTGTCGAGCACCGGCGCGTCCTCCGCGATGAGCCGTCGGACGAAATCGCCCAGCCCGGCCAGGCGCTCCGCCACACCGTCTCGCCCTTGCCCGGTGTCGCGTACCCCGTAGACGTAGAAGCCGCGGGTGTGGCCGTGGGCGATGGACGCGCCACTGAAGAGCATGAACATGTGCTGATCGCCCATGCCCAGGTGCTGCGAGAAGGTGTTGACGCCGGTAATGCGGCCCTCCTGGAGGAAGTCGGGCGATCCGATCCGGTACTCGATGGTATGCTCGCCGACGCTCACCGCGTCCGGATCCACCACCGGAAGGCCGTGGAGCGTACGGAGATGCTGGAAATCGACACCGTTCGACGTGGAGACCCAGGGGTCACTGGGACGCGTGCCACGGAAATGAGTCTCATAGATCAGCTCGCGCTCCTCCGCGCCGGGAATGCCCGGCACCGCGAAGGTCGGGGTCTCGCCGTTGAATGCCCAGATCAGCCCCCACGCCTCCGCGGACGGATAGGTCGCGAGGCGGGCGCCGGGCGGGATCTTGTCGCCGGCCGGGATGTCCACGCACGTGCCGGCGCAGTCGAACTTCCAGTGGTGGTAGGCACAGCGGATCTGCCCGTCCACCACCTGGCCCACCGAGAGGTCCGCGCCCAGGTGGGGGCAGAAGGCGCCCTGTACCACCGCCCGGCCGGTCGCGTCCCGGTAGAGAATCACGCGGGTCCCGAGGACGTCCTGGCCGATGACCCGGCCGGGCGTCACGTCGCTGGCCAGGGCCAGGGGAAACCAGGACTGGTGAAAGCCCGCCGTCTCTTCGTCTTGCTGCCGCCGCTCCAGGGTGAGGGTCATGTCGGCCTCCTTGGATAGACACCGTACATTTACGGTGTAAACACGTCAAGCGTTATTTCCGGAGGGAGCGACCCATGCGATCCATCGACATCCACGCGCACGTGGTGCCCCGGGCGGTCTGGCAGGCCGCGGAGGCCGGCCGCGACTGGCACGGCTTCCGCCACCAGGCCGGCGACGGTCTCGGCACCTTCCTGGGCGGCAACGGCAAGCCCACCGGCTTCACCTCCCCCAAGGTGCGCTTCACGCCGGAGGAGCGCCTGGCCGACATGGACGCCCAGGGCGTGGACGTGCAGGTGCTCTCCATCCACACCCCGTTCTTCGGCTACCACCTGGACGCGGCGCGGGGCACGGCGCTCGCGCGCGAGGTCAACGATGAGATCGCGGGGATGACCCGGCAGTGGCCCACCCGCTTCGCCGGGCTCGCCACCCTGCCCATGCAAGACACCAAGGCGGCGATCGCGGAGCTGGAGCGCGCGGTGACCGGGCTCGGGCTCAAGGGCGCCGAGCTCGACACGATCGTGAACGGGGAGAACTGGGACGCCCCGCGCTTCCTCCCCTTCTTCAAGGCCGCCGAGGCGATGGGCGCGGTACTCTTCTATCACCCACAGCCCCAGCACAACTTCCTGACGGAGCGCACCACGCGCTACGGGCTCTTCAACAGCCTGGGCGTCATCCTCGAGGACGCCATCGTGGTCGCGGTCCTGATCCTGGGGGGCGTGCTCGAGGCGTGCCCGAACCTCAAGGTGTGCATCGCCCACGGAGGCGGGCCGGCCTGCTACGCGATGGGACGGCTCGACCGGGGCTGGCAGGGCAATCCCGACGCGCGCCAGAGCATCCCGCGCGCGCCTAGTAGCTACCAGAAGCAGCTCTACTACGACACGGTGGTCGGCAGCGAGGCCGCGCTCCGGTTCACGATCGACCAGGTCGGCATCGACCGCGTGGTGCTCGGCAGCGACTGGCCGTTCGTGCCGTGGCACCCGTCCCCGGTCACGTGGGTGCAGGGGCTCGCCAGCCTGACCGCGGACGAGAAGGAGCGGATCCTCTGGCGCAACCTCGAGTCGCTGCTCCGGCTCTAGGGCCGCCGCGATGCCGACGCGCCACGACTACCTGACCGTCGACGTGTTCACCGATCGCGCGTTCGCGGGCAACCCGCTCGCGGTGGTGACCGCCGCGACCGGCCTGAGCGCCGTCCAGATGCAGGCGATCGCGGCCGAGTTCAACTACTCCGAGTCGACTTTCGTGCTCCCGCCCGAGGATCCCGCCCACACCGCGCGGGTCCGGATCTTCACCCGGCAGAACGAGATCCCCTTCGCGGGCCATCCGAACGTCGGCACCGCCTTCACCCTGGCGCGGCTCGCCGAGCGCAGCGGCCGGACGCTGGGACCGACCCTGCGGTTCGAGGAGGGCGCCGGCCTCGTGCCGATCGACCTGATGCGCGACGCGGACGCGCGGGTGATCGGCGCGACCCTCACCGCTCCCCAGCCGCTCACCCTCGGCCGGCAGGTCCCGGCGGCGGTCGTGGCCCGGTGCGTCGGCCTCGACGCCGCGGCCGTGCTCACGTCACGCCACGAGCCGGTGGTCGCCTCGGTGGGGCTGCCCTTCCTGATCGCGGAGGTCACGCCGGAGGCCATCGGGCACGCCCGGGCGGACGTGGCCGCGGCCACCGACACGGCCCGCCGCTTCCCGTTCAAGACGGGCCGCTTCTCGATCCACATCTACGCCCGCACGCCCGACCGGCGCGACGGCGCGGACCTGCGCGCCCGGATGTTCTCGCCGCTCGGGGGCACCGGGGAGGATCCCGCCACCGGCAGCGCCAACGGCGCCCTGATCGCGCTGCTCGCCGGTCTCGAGGCGGGCGTCGACGGCGTCCTCGCGCGGGACGTGCTGCAGGGCGTGGAGATGGGGCGCCCGAGCCGGCTCCAGGTCAGCGCCGAGACGAAGGCCGGCGCGGTGACCCGCGTCCGGGTCGGCGGCCGCTGCGTCCCGGTGATGGAAGGGACGCTGACCGTCTGACCGCTACTTGAACACTCCCGCGCGGTCGAGCTCCATCAGCGCCTGCGCCCCGGTGCTGAACGTGGGCCCGCCGCCCGGCACCGCGGCGGACTGGATGGCCTCGAGCAGCTCGCGCTTGGTCGCGCCGTGATCGATGGCCCGTCGCATGTGAGCGATCACGCCCTCCTTGCGGCCGCGGAAGGCGAGGATGCCGATGATGACCATCTCGCGATACTTGACCGAGAGCTCCTTGCCTTCCCCGATCGAGAGCGCGCTGATCGGCTGCCGCGCCTTCACGTACTCCGGGTCTTCCCGGGCGACCCACTCCCAGAACGGGTAGCCGTAGGGGTTCTTGGTCCCGCTGCTCGCGCGCGGGGTCTTCGTGGGCTGGCGGCGTGGGCTCATCGTGATCTCCTTCGCGCGTGGTGAGGCGTCAGGCGGCCAGGCCGAGCGCGCGGCCGGTCTCGGAGGCGAAGCGCTCGAGCGCCGCGGCATCCATCGTGGGCTGCGGGCGCAGGATCAGCCGGTGGACGCCGGCCTGCGCGTAGGCGTCGATCGTCGCGCGGTCGGGCACGTCGTAGCCCGGCGGCGTCACGCTGATCTCGAGCGGGCCGAGCTCGGCCGGCCGCTTCGCGGTCTTCGCGGTCTCCTGGAGCGCGCTCACCCGCTTGCGCGTCGTCTCCACGTCGAGGCCGAAGCCGTACCAGCCGTGGCCCTGGGTGACCGCGCGGCGATAGGCCGGCGGGGAGCCGCCACCCACCACGATCGGGATCGGGGCCTGCACCGGCCGCGGCATCGCCTGCACCGCCTCGAAGGTCACGTAGGAGCCGTGGTGCGCGGGCTTCGGCTGCGTCCACACCGCGCGCATCGCGGCCAGGTAGTCGTCGGAGACGCGCCCGCGCTCCTTGAAGGGCGCGCCCACCGACCGCATCTCGGGCTCGCACCAGCCCACGCCCAGCCCGAAGATCAGCCGGCCGTTCGAGAGGACGTCGAGCGACGCGAGCTGCTTGGCCAGGACCAGGGCCTGCCGCTGCGGCAGGATGATGACCCCGGTGCCGAGCTTGATGCGGGAGGTGTGGGCGGCGAGGTACGTCAGCGCCACTACCGGGTCGAGGAGCCGCATGTCGGGCGCCATCGGCCGGCCGGGCACCGGCGGGTCCGGCAGCACCACGTGATCGGCCACCCAGAGCGACTCGAAGCCGGCGGCCTCCGCGGCGCGCCCGATCCGGGCCGCCGCGTCCGGATAGGCGCAGGTGTTGAGGTTGACGCCGTGCAGGCCGTACTTCATTTGCCGGGCGCCTTCACGCCGGCCAGCCGCTCGATGATCGTGAACACCACGCTGGTGTCCTGCTCGCCGAGCCCGGCGGCCAGCGCGGCCTGCTGGTAGTGCTGGGCCAGGTTCGAGAACGTCACCGGGACGTTGAGCTCCTTGGCGATGGTGTGGAAGGTCTCGAGATCCTTGTTCATCAGCGTCACCTTGAAGCCCGGCTCGAAGTCGCGCGGGATCAGGGCGCGCGGGATGCGCTCGATGGCCTTGCTGCCGCCGCTGCTCGCCTTCACCACCTCGTAGATCGTCATCGGGTCGAGCCCCGCCTTCACACCCAGCACGAAGCCCTCCATCATGGTGGCGCTGTTCACGCACGCCATCATGTTGTTGATGGCCTTGATGGTGTTGCCCGCGCCCGCCGGCCCCACGTGGAAGATGTTGGGCCCCATGGCGCGCAGCACCGGGCGCGCCTTCTCCATCGCCGCCGGGTCGCCGCCGACCATGATGGCGAGCGTGCCCGCGCGCGCTCCGGTGACGCCGCCGCTGACCGGCGCCTCCAGGAAGGACACGCCGCGGGCCTTCGCGATCGGCTCGATCATCCGGGGGGTCTTGGGCAGCACGCTGCTCAGGTCGATCAGGATCGTACCCGGCTTCGCGCGCTGCACGAGGCCGCCCTCGTCGAGGTACATGGCCTCCACGTCCGGGGAGGCGGGCAGCGAGGTCAGCACGACGTCGGAGGCGTCCACCACCTCCTTGGCGGAAGCGGCCCGCTTGGCCCCCGCCTGGACGAGGTTCTCCATGGCCTTGGGGTTCATGTCGAACACCGTCATCGAGAAGCCGGCCTTCAGCACGTTGCCGGCCATCGGGTTGCCCATGTTGCCGACACCGATGAACCCTACGGAGAGAGCCATTGCGCGCCTCCTTTGGCGGGACTGGGTTACCGCGAGACCGACCGGGACGCGCCGAGCATAAACCTGCGCGACGGACGGATCAACGTGCGTTAGACTTCGGTCAGTGTTACGAGAGTTCGCGCTGGAGCCGATCGGGCCCGTCTCCATCGAGGAGACGTCGGCGCAGAATCTCCTCAAGCTCTCGACCCATACCTACTGGCGCCGGGTCTGGCCGGCCGGTCTGGGGCTCGCCGCCTACATCACCGACCGCTTCGGAGCCGACGGCCTGCGGGGCCGCGCGGTCCTGGACCTGGGCTGCGGCGTCGGCCTTATCGGCATCGTCTGCGGCCGCCTGGGCGCGAGCGTCACGTTCCTGGACCGGGAGGCGGAGGCCCTCGCCGCGGTCCGCCGCAACTGCCGGCGCAACGGCCTGGCGCCTGCCCAGACGATAGGCGGCGACTGGAACCACGGCGGGGAGCGCCTCGCCCCGGCGACCTACGACCTGGTGGTCGGCGGTGACGTGGTGTACGACGACGCGGAGTGGCCGGCCCTCGGCACGGGGCTCATGCGGACGCTGCGGCCGGGGGGCCAGGCCCTGCTGGCCGACCCCGGCTGGGTCCCGGACGCGAAGCTGCGGGCGGCCTTCCGAAGAAGTGGCTTCGCGGTGACCCGGGATCGCTGGACGGTGAGCTGGCCCCCCTGGCGGCCGACACACCGGCAAGACAAGACCATCAACATCTACACGCTCCGCCGGGCCTCGTAACCTACCCCCGCCCCGGCTTCGCGATCGATCCCCCGGGTGCCCAGAACCGGACGCGCGTGGTCAGCGTGTGCGCTCGAAGGTGACGAGGGTGCGGCGCAGGTCGGCGCCGCGCACGGTCCCACCGTACTTGGCGATCGCCTCACGGACGACCTCCCGGGCCCGCTCCCGCTCGCCCTTCTCCCAGTAGGCCCAGGCCATCCGGTCCCACGTCTCGGCCAGCTTGTACGGGCTGACGTCGGCCCCCCGCTCGTCGATGAGCCGGCGACAGACCGCGATCGCCTCGTCGGGGCGGCCGGCCGCCATCAGGAGCCGGCTCAGGTTCTGGGTCAACCCCTGCGTCCGATCTCCCGGCATGCAGTTGGCACAGTTGTCGACGCGCTGCCGGTGCTGGAAGTAGCGCTCCCAGCCCCACTGGGCGAGCGCCAGGCGGTGCGGGTAATCGTCCACGACCCAGTACATCAGGTCGACCGCGGTCGCCACCACGTGCTCGTCGTTCGGCTGGTCCACGATGCCCTGGTAGGCCGCCTTGAAGAACTGCCGCTCGCCCAGTCCGTCGTCGCCGCGCGGGAAGCCCTGCCAGGCCGCGAGCAGGTCGCCGACGTTCTCCACGTGATAGGGCGTCTGCACCGAGGCCCACCACGCCGGCCGCGGCGCGACAGACACGAACGCGGCGATGAGTTCGCGCTGCCGGGCCTGGCCCTCGACCTCGCTCTGGATCCGCTCCTCCTCGGCGCGGCGCCGCTCGCCCTCCTCGACCCGGTCGCGGACGACGTAGTAGGCCCCGCCCGCGAGCACGCCGACGATCGTCAACACGAGCGCCCGGCGCGCGAGCCGCCGACGGCGCGTGGCCGGCGCGGTGGGCAGGAACCGGATCGCGCCGATGACGAGGAGCACCACGAGGCCGGCGCCGACCACGTAGACCCAGCGCGGCAGGCTCGCGTTGCGGACCTGGAAGCGGTAGTTCCACGAGTGCACGCCCGCGTCGTGGGTGTAGAGATCGCCGACGAGACGGCCATCACGCCAGGCCGCGATCCAGAAGTAGTATCGCTCGTCGCCCGCGCTCGGCGGCAGGCTCAGGGCCACCTCGTTGGCGCCCGTCATCGTGCGCAGCACCTCGCGCTGGCGGTCGGGCTGGGAGCAGGAGACCGCGGTCACGCTGACCCGGTACTCGGCGCCCGCGACGATCGGGTCCCACGCGAACTCGATCCGCGCCGTCGGCCCCCAGGAGTGGCGGGGCGTCTCGAAGACCGGCTGGGTCGCGCAGCTCGTGAGCATGCCTTCGAGCGAGCGCGCATTGTCGCCCGGACGCGTCAGGTGAATGAGTCGCACCATGTCCACGGTGAGGCGCTCCGGCCCGCGCTCGGTGACCTCGAACCGGTGCTGGGCCTCGTAGTCGCCCGGGAAGCGACGCGGGTTGACCGGGTTCTCGTCGATGCTCACGTGCAGCCGGTACCGGCCGGGCTCGAGGCCCTCGAGCACCCAGGCCCCCGGTCCCTCGCCCCGCTTCACGCCGCAGCTCACCCAGCGGTTGGCGGTCGCGTTGAAGCACGTGAAGTCGGGCGGCGCCGCGGTCTCGATCGGTTGCCCGTCGAAGCGCAGGTCGAGCGGGATGACCCCGCCTTCGGCGCCGGGGGCCAGGGAGAGGACGAGCAGGGTGACGGCCAGCCAGGACCGCTTCATCGTCGGGCCCCACCCCCTCACCCTGCCCTCTCCCCCGAGGGGAGAGGGACAGTGGGCGGCGGCTAGTCGGCGGCCGGCCAGTAGACGAAGCCGCACCCGGTCTGGGCGCAGTGAGCGGGCACGTAGTCCACCACCTTGGCGGGGCGGTTCATCGCGGCGGCCGTGCTGATCCACGCGCGCACCTCGCCGGTGCCGGAGCGCATGGCGTCCGAGTCGAAGGTGAAGAGATGCTCCATCGCCTCCAGGTCGTTGCGCTCGAGGCGCTCGAGGATCCACCGGTCCAGCGGCTGGTCGATCCAGCCCGCGTTGTACATGCCCGGGAAGTGGGAGAGGCCGCCCGAGGCGTAGATCGCGATCCGCTCCGGGCGATCGCGGAGCACGTCGGCGATGGCCTCGCCCAGGCGCGCGCAGCGGGCCGCGCTCGGCAGCGGCGGGTAGTACTCGTTCATGAACACGCAGATCAGCGGGATCTCGAGCCCCGGGTCCACCTCGGGCACGAGGTTCGAGACCATGTGCGAGACGCCGCGCGTGGGATTGCCGCGCGGATCGAACCGTCCGATGCTGGCCATGTCGAAGCCCCGCTTGACCAGCCCACGAAGCAGGTGCCGGGAGAGCTCGGGATGCGGCTTGAAGACGAGCTTGGTCCGCTCCGCTGGCGGGGTGTCGTAGCTGTCGCGGGCGCTGCGGCCCCAGAGCGGCTCCTCGCCGGTGTAGACCGAGAAGGTGGGGTTGTTGGTCTCGTCGAACAGGTCGCCCTGGTCGTCGCCGATCATGAGGAGCGCGTCCGGGCGGTAGGCCCGGAGCTGCTCGCGCAGGGTGGCCAGGCCCCCTTCGATGCGCTGGATGTTCCCCTCGATGATGGCCGGGCTCGCGATCTCCTCCCGGGCGCTGCGCGGCAGCTGCTCGCGGGCCTCGGCCGGGATCCGCCCGACCACCCGCGGCCAGTACTGCGCCTTCTGGAACATCATCGGGGCGTGTGACGACGCCATTCCCAGACCCAGCATGGCAGAGCCTCCTCGGGGCCCCGGCTTGGAAGGACCGGAGCGCCCAGGAAGCGAATCTAGCCCCGCGGGGGCCCCGGGGTCAACGAGGCCCTTGCGCGGGCGCCGGCCCGCGCTAGGATGCCCCCCGGGAGGGAGCCACCCATGATCCTCGAGCGCTTCAAGGTGCCACCGCAAGATCAGGTGCTGGTTCCGGAGGCGGGCCTGCGCCGGACCACCACCCAGATCTTCGAGAAGCTGGGCGTCACCCCGGAGGACGCCGCCGACGCCGCGGACGTGCTGACCATGACCGACCTGCGCGGGGTCGAGACCCACGGCGTGTCCAACATGCTGCGCGTCTACGTCCGCGACTACCGGGCCGGCAAGCTCGACCCGCGCCCCGGCTGGAAGATGGAGCGCGAGGCGCCCGGCACCGCGGTGATCGACGCCGAGAAGCGGCTCGGCATCATCGTGGGACCGAAGGCGATGCGCCTGGCCATCGAGAAGGCCCGCAAGGTCGGCGTCGGGATCGTGACCGTGCACAACAGCGGGCACTTCGGCGCGATCGGCCACTTCGCGATGCAGGCCGCCCAGGCCGACATGGTGGGGGCCTGCTTCACCGCGGCGGGGCTCCACGTGGTCCCCACCTTCGGCGCGAAGCCGCTGCTCGGCACCAACCCGATCGCGCTCGCCGCGCCCGCCCGCCGCGAGGCCCCGCTGCTCTTCGACGCGGCCACCTCCGCGATCGCGGGCAACAAGATCCGGCTGGCCATGCGGATCGGCTCGCCGCTGCTCGCGGGCTGGGTGACCGACAAGGAAGGCACGCCGATCATGGAGGAGAAGCCGGTCTTCGACCGCGAGGACTTCTTCCAGGCCCCGCTTGGCGGCACGCGGGAGCAGGGCTCGCACAAAGGCTACGGCTTCGCGCTCATGGCCGAGGTGCTCTCCACCATGCTGGCGGGCGCCCTGCCCACGATGCTGGCGCCCGGCAGCGGGTCGAAGAACCAGTTCGCGGCGTACAACATCGAGGCGTTCACCGATCTCGGGCGATTCAAGGACTCCATGGACGAGATGCTCCGCACCCTGCGCACCGCCGCCCCCGCGCCGGGCCAGGAGCGCGTGCTCTACCCGGGGCTGTCGGAGGCCGAGGAGCTCGCGCACCGCCGCGCCCACGGCATCCCGCTCCACAAGGAAGTCATCGAGTGGTTCGGTGAGTGCACGCGGGAGATGGGGCTGCCGCCGCTGGCTACTTCTCCAGCGTCCGCTTCATGACGCTCATCCCCTGCTCGATCATCGCCTGGATGTAGCCGGCGACCTCGTTCGGCAGCAGGTCCGCGGTCCAGACGATCCGGCTGCGCCCGTCGCCCTCGGCGAACACCTGGAGAGACGCGTTGTGGTGGGTGAGACGCGGGCTGCCCACCACCGACCAGGCGAGCCGGCGCGCCGCGTCGTCCACGTCCACGATGAGCTCGCGCGCGGTCATGCCGTTGGCGAAGGTGACGACGCGCGCGCCCTCCTCCATCTTCGTGTCCACCACGAAGCCGGGCGCGAGCCGCTCGTGCACCGCCCCCACGTCCCGCACCGCGTCCCACACCTTCTCGGCCCGCGCATTGAGTTCCGCCTCTCTCCGGATCGACGCCATGATCAACCTCCAGATCTCTTAGAGGATCCGCCGCGCGATCTCCGGGTAGTCCCGCACCACGCCCTGCCCGTCGACCGCCAGCTCCGCAGTGAAGTCCGACTCAAGCGCCCGGAACCGCCACCGCTCGCCGGCCTCCCCGCGCTCGAGCAGCGTGTACTCCTGACGCGCCATCTGGATGGTGAGCGCGGGCAGCAGCACCCACGCCACGTCGATCGCCACCGGCCGCCCGACGCCCGATCCGGCGAGCCGCCGGATCGGCAGCGTGTTGGTGAAGGGCGAGGGATAGATGTCGATGTCCACGCAGCCATCGAGAGGCAGCGAGGCGCCGGTCACCGCGTCGGTCCAGCCGCCGCGCCCGTCCGCCCGGACCTCTATCACCCGCGCGGGCATCACCCGCGCCGGCGCCTCGAGCACCTCGATCCGCGCGCGCCGCATCACCCAGCCCGCGTCGCACTCCACCACGTAGCGGGCGCGGTACGGGCGCCCGTCGTCGTCCACCGCGATGATCAAGCTGTCCGCGCGCACGCCACCCGGCTCCACGGAGAGGGCCAGGTGCTCGAACCCGCGGCCGTCCCAGGCAGCCCAGAGCGCATCGGCCGTGGCCATGGCAAGATCATCCCAGACCGCGCCCGGGCCTGCTGGCGGGATCCGGACCCGGTCACCGATGACGTCCGAAACCCGCGAGACCGGGGGACCCCGCGTGCGTGACGATGAGGCCATGGACCTGGACGCCGACGCCTCCTACCGCGCGATCGCCACGCGCGACGCGCGCTTCGACGGGCGGCTCTTCGTCGCGGTGAAATCCACCGGCATCTACTGCCGGCCGATCTGCCCGGCGCGGACCCCGAAGCGCGAGAACCTCGTCTTCTACCCGTCGGCCGCCGCGGCCCAGGAGGCGGGCTATCGCCCGTGCCTGCGCTGCCGCCCCGAGAGCGCGCCCGACCTGGGGGTCTGGCGCGGCACGTCGAACACGGTGTCCCGCGCGGTGGCGCTGATCGAGAAGGGCGGGCTCGACGGCGCCGACGTGGAGGCGCTCGCCGACCGGCTCGGCGTGGGCGAGCGGCAGCTCCGGCGGCTCTTCCAGCGGCACCTCGGGGCCTCTCCGATCGCGGTGGCCCAGACCCGGCGCGTGCTCCTGGCCAAGCACCTGATCCACGACACACGGCTGCCGATGGGCGAGGTCGCGCTGGCCGCGGGCTTCGGCAGCGTGCGCCGCTTCAACGAGACCTTCCAGCAGCTCTTCGGCCGGCCGCCCAGCACGCTGCGCCGCGGGGGCGCGCCGGTCTCGGCGGGGCCGAGCGGCGAGGTGACCATTCGACTCCCGTATCGCCCGCCCTATGACTGGCCGGCGATGCTCGCCTTCCTGCGGGCGCGCGCGATCCGCGGGGTCGAGGTCGTCTCCGGCGACGGCTACGCGCGCACGATCGCGATCGGCGGCGCGCACGGCGCGGTGGCGGTGCGGCCCGACGCCGGGCACGCCCTGCGCGCCATCATCCAGTTCCCGCAGCTCTCGGCGCTGCCCGCGATCGTCGCGCGCCTCCGCCGGGTGTTCGATCTCGCCGCGGACCCGGAGGTGATCGGCGCCCACCTCTCCGAGGATCCCGCGCTGGCCCCGCTCGTCGCGGCGCGCCCGGGCCTGCGGGTGGCGGGCGCGTGGGACGGCTTCGAGCTGGGCGTGCGCGCCCTGCTCGGGCAGCAGATCACGGTGACCGCGGCGATCGGGTACGCGGGCAAGCTGGTCGCGGCCTACGGCAAGCCGCTCGCCGGCGCGATCGTGGCCGACGGGCTGACCCATGTGTTCCCCGACCCCGAGCGGGTGGCCGGGGCCGATCTCTCCACGCTCGGGCTGACCCGCGCCCGCGCCGCCGCCCTGGGCTCCCTCGCGCGAGCCGTCGTCGCGGACCCCGAGATCTTCGGACCGCGGCGCAGCCTCGAGGAGGCGATCCGGACCCTGAAGGCGCTCGACGGCGTCGGCGAGTGGACCGCACAGTACATCGCGATGCGGGAGATGCGGGAGCCCGACGCGTTCCCCGCCGCCGACATCGGGCTGATGCGCGCGATGGCCGATCGGAAGGGGCGCCGGCCCACTCCCGGCGCACTGCTCGCCCGCGCCGAGCGCTGGCGGCCCTGGCGCGCCTACGCCGCGCAGCACCTATGGGCGTCCCAGGGGATGAGCTATGATCGCCCGGAGGCCCCTCGTGACGATCGATCTCCTGTACGGCCGCTCCACCCTGCCCGTCTCGCCGCCTCCCGGCTGCGTGCCGACGGTGATCGAGAAGCGCGTGATGCCGGCGCTGGCCGAGCCGCGGGCCGCGGTCGAGCGCGCCCTGGCCGAGCCCGTCGGCGGGCCGGCGCTGCGCGAGGCCGCCCGCGGTAAGCGCTCCGCCTGCATCCTCATCTGCGACATCACGCGGCCGGTCCCGAACGGCCTCTTCCTCGGACCGCTGATCCGCGCCCTGCTCGACGCGGGCGTGCCGCGCGCAGGCATCACGGTGCTGGTCGCGACGGGGCTCCATCGCCCGAACGAGGGCCCCGAGCTGGCCGAGCTGGTCGGCGATCCGTGGGTCCTCGAGACGGTGACGGTGGCCAACCACGACGCGCGGGCGGACGAGGACCACGTGCTGCTCGGCCGGACCCCGGGGCGCGGCACGGTGGTGCGCCTCGACCGCCGCCTGGTCGGAGCCGATCTCAAGATCGCCACCGGCCTGGTGGAGCCGCACTTCATGGCCGGCTGGTCGGGCGGCCGCAAGGTCATCGCTCCGGGCGTCGCCCACGCCGAGACCATCACCACCTTCCACAACGCGGCCTTCATGGCGCACCCGCTCGCGGCCAACTGCGTGCTGGACGGCAACCCGCTCCACGAGGAGCAGCTCGCCATCGTCTCCATGCTCGGGGGCGCGCTCGCGCTCAACACCGTGATCGACGACCGGCGGCGGCCGGCCTTCGTCAACTTCGGTGAGATCGTCCAGAGCCATCTCCGGGCGGTGGACTTCGCCGGCGCCTACGCGCGGGTGCCGGTCGGCCGCCGGTTCCAGACCGTGGTCACCAGCGCGGCCGGCTACCCGCTCGACAACACCTACTACCAGACCGTGAAGGGCATGGTGGGCCCGCTCGACATCCTGGAGCCGGGCGGTGATCTGATCGTCGCCTCCGCGTGCGCGGAGGGCATGGGGTCGAAGCACTATGTAGAAGCGCAGCGGCGCCTCGTGGACCTGGGCGCCGACGGGTTCGCGTCGAGCATCGCGGGCAAGCCGCACGCCGACGTCGACGAGTGGCAGACCCAGATGCAGCTCAAGCCCATGCGGGTCGGCCGCGTGCGACTCTACACGGACGGCCTGGACGCGCACGACGCGGCGCTGACCGGCGTGGAGCGCGTCACCGATCTCACCTCCGCCATCGCCGAGAGCATGGCGCGCCATCGGGATCCCCGGGTGGCGTTCGTCCCCGAAGGGCCCTACGTGGTCCCGGTCCAGGAGCGGGCATGAACTTCGACGCGGTCGTGGTGGGCGCGGGCTTCGCGGGGATGTACATGCTGCACCGGCTGCGCGGGCTCGGGCTCACCGCGCGGGTCTACGAGGCGGGCAAGGGGGTCGGCGGTACCTGGTACTGGAACCGCTACCCCGGGGCGCGCTGCGACGTCGAGTCCATGGACTATTCCTACTCGTTCTCGAACGAGCTGCAGCAGGAGTGGCGCTGGACCGAGCGCTACTCGGCCCAGCCCGAAATCTTGAAGTACGCGAACCACGTGGCGGACCGCTTCGATCTCCGGAAGGACATCCAGTTCGAGACTCGGGTGACCGCGGCGGTGTTCGACGAGGCGGCCGGGCACTGGGCGATCGAGACGGACCGGGGCGACCGGGTGACCGCGCGCTTCTGCGTCATGGCCACCGGCTGCCTCTCGGATGCCCAGGTCCCGCCCTTCAAGGGCATCGAGAGCTTCGCGGGCAAGTGGTACCACACCGGCAAGTGGCCCCACGAGGGCGTGGACTTCACCGGCCGCCGGGTCGGGGTCATCGGCACCGGCTCCTCCGCGATCCAGTCCATCCCGATCATCGCGAAGCAGGCGAGCCACCTCTACGTCTTCCAGCGCACGCCCAATTTCAGCATGCCCGCCCAGAACGCCCCGCTCGACCCCGAGTACGAGCGCCAGGTCAAGGAGACCTACGCCGACTTCCGGCGCCAGGCGCGCGAGTCGCGCGTCGGCTTCGTGACGGAGCGCAGCGGCGACTCCGCCCTCGCGGTGCCCGCCGAGGAGCGGGAGCGCGAGTACGAGAGGCGCTGGAGCCGGGGCGGCCTCGGCTTCTCCGCCGCCTACACCGATCTGCTGATCAGCCAAGAGGCCAACGACACCGCGGCCCGCTTCTTCCGCGAGAAGATCCGCGCGATCGTGCGCGACCCGGCGGTGGCCGACCTGCTGTGCCCGCAGAGCTACCCGCTGGGCACCAAGCGGCTCTGCGTGGACACCAACTACTACGCCACCTTCAACCGCGACAACGTGACCCTTATCGACGCCAAGAAGGACCCGATCGACGCGATCACGCCTACGGGCGTGCGCGTGGCCGGGGTGGAGTACGCGGTGGACGATCTCGTCTTCGCGACCGGCTTCGACGCGATGACCGGGGCCCTGCTCAACATCGACATCCGCGGCCGCGGCGGCCGGAAGCTCGCCAGCGAGTGGGCCGGCGGCCCGCGCACCTACCTCGGGCTCACCGTCGAGGGCTTCCCGAACCTCTTCATGATCACCGGCCCCGGCAGCCCCTCGGTGCTGAGCAACATGATCGTGTCCATCGAGCAGCACGTGGACTGGATCGCCGACTGCGTCACGCACCTGCGCGCGAACGGCCTCACCACCATCGAGGCCACCGCCCGAGCCCAGGAGGCGTGGGTCCAGCACGTCAACGAGGTGGGCCACATGACGCTCTACCCGCTCGCCCCCTCCTGGTACATGGGCGCGAACATCCCGGGCAAGCCGCGCGTGTTCATGCCCTACATCGGCGGGGTCGGCGTCTACCGCCAGAAGTGCGACGAGGTGGCCGCGAAGGGCTACGAGGGCTTCGCGCTCCGCGCGTGAGGCGCGGGCGCTAGCTCGAGGCGGAGACGGTGGCGGCGCGCCAGATGCGGCGCGCACCCTTGTCGATGTTGAGCGCCACGATCGCGGCGGCGAGCAAGAGCCCGCAGGCCAGCGCGTAGGCCGGCCCGTAACCGCCGGTGGCCTCGAACAGCGCGCCGGCCAGCCACGAGCCGAGCGCCGAGCCGGTCTGGTGCACCAGGAAGATCAGGCCGAAGACCGAGCTGACCGAGAAGCGGCCGTAGATGTCGGCGGTGAGCGCCGAGGTCATCGAGCCGGTCCCCGCCAGGGTGATCCCGCCCAGCACCGCGACGATCATGAGCGCACCCGGGTTGTCGCGGATGAGGAAGAGCCCGGTGAAGATGAAGATGCGGCCCGCGTAGATCGAGGCCAGCACCGGCCGGCGCCCGAAGCGGTCGGACAGCGCGCCGAGCATGATCGTGAAGCCGATGCTCGAGCCCCCGAGCACACCCATGGCCCACGAGGCGGCCATCGGGGTGTAGCCGTGGTCGGTGAGCATCGGGATGCCGTGCGAGGAGAGCAGGCTCATCGAGAAGCCGCAGGTGAAGAACGAGCCGGCGAGCTGCCAGAAGGCGAGCGTGCGGAGCGCCTCGCCCGCGGTCACGCGCTCGGTCGACGCGGGAGGCGCCCCGGGCAGGGGCGGCGCGCCGTCGGCGGTCAGCCCGATGGACTCCGGCGAGTCGCGCATCACCCAGAGGCAGAGCGGCAGGGAGATCGCGAGGACGAGCCCCGCGATCACCACGTAGGTGTAACGCCACCCGGCGGTGAGGATCAGCCACGTCACCGCGGGCACGAGCAGGCTCATTCCCGTCATCGACGCGCTGCCGAGCACCGAGAGCGCGGTGCCGCGCCGGCGGCTGAACCAGCGCGCGACGACCCCCGAGGCGATCACCGGGCCGGTGCCGGCCAGCCCGAGGGGCACCAGGACGCCGTAGACCGCGGCGAACTCCCAGAAGGTCCGCACGTACGCGGTGAGCACGAGCGAGGCCACCAGCAGCAGGGTGCCCGCGGTGGTGACCACCCGGACGCTGAAGCGGTCGAGCGCCATGCCCGCGAGCGGCATGAAGACGCCGTAGAGGAAGAGGCTCAGCGCGATGACCGCCGAGAAGCTGGCGCGGTCGAGGCCGAGGTCGGCCACGATCGGCTTCAGGAAGGGCCCGACCGCGTGACGCACGCCGGTCGACATGAACGTGGTGACCGAGAACGCTCCCACGACCCACCAGCCGTAGAAGACCTTCCGGTCGGAGCGCATGTCCTCTGGACTATATCCCATCCGAGGAATCAGAAGCTCGGCTTCGTCGAGAACGGGGTCAGCTGCAGCTCGTGGGTCCAGCAGGACCGGTCCTGGGTGTGGAGGTAGTAGAACGCCTCCGCGATCTTCACCGGGTTCATGACGATCTCCGGCTGCTTCTGGGCCCGCGGCAGGGCCCGGGTCCCCGGCGAATCGATGAGGCCGTCGATCACCACGTTGGCCACGTGCACGCCGTGCTCGGAATACTCCTCGGTGAGGACCTGCGCGAGCGTGCGCATCATCACGCGCGGGTAGTAGAGCGACTGCCCGGTGAGCCGCTTGCGCCCCCGCAACGACGACGAGTTGTTCGAGATGAGGAAGGAGCCGGCGCCGCGCTTGCGCATGGCGGGGAGCACCTCCTTGGCGACCAGGAACGGGCCCCGGATCGCGATGTGCTGGGCGGTCTCGAGGATCTCGACCGGGACGTGCTCCAGCAGCTCCTTGTCGGGCGGCAGGTCACGCCCCTCGAGGTAGCCCGCGTTGTACACCAGGACGTCCGGGTCGCCCACCTGCTCGCGAATCGTGGCGAACGCCTTCGAGATGGACGCCTCCGACACCAGGTCCAGCTCGACGATCATGCTCGCGCCGCCCTGCGCGCGGATGGCCTGATCCATCGCCGCGGCATTGGCGGCGTGACGGGTCGTCAGCACGACCATGAAGCCCTCCCGGGCGAACTTCTGGGCGATGGCGCCGCCGACGCCCCAGCGCACCCCGACGGGCAGATCGCGGTCGTCGATCGCCTTGCCGTGCGCGAGCCGGGTATTGCGGCCATCCGCCTGCCACTTGGAGGTCGCGCCCACGACGACGGCGACCGGTTTGCGGATCGAGCTCATGGTCGTTTCTCCTCTATGCCGCCGCCGAAGAACTCCAGCAGCAGCCGGTTCACCTCGGGCGCGTTCTCGTAGGCCGACCAGTGGCCGGCCTTCGGGACGCGATGCAGGTCGAGACCCGGGACCGCGGCCTGGACCTCGCCGATGAGCAGCGTCGCGGGCCGGAACGCGGAGTCGTCCCGCTCACCCCACAGCAGGCGGATCCGGCCGCCACGCCGCGCCACCTCCGCGAGATCGCCCAGCAGCGTGCCGCCGCCGCTGACCTTCCGGCTGTCGAAGCGGGTCCGGCGCACCAGGTCCACCTGGATGTCCACCGTGTCCTCGGAGACGCTCGCGGGATCGCTCAGCATGTTCACGAGCAGGTTGTGGCGGCAGATCTCGCGGAAGAGCCGATCGTCGCCGGCCCCCTCCTTGTAGCTGCGAATCGGCCGCTCGCCGAACTTCCGCATCGGGAACCCGCCGGGCGAGATCAGGGCGAGATGCGTGACGCGCGGCCCGAGGCGGCGCGCCATGCTGGCCGCGATCGCCGCCCCGAACGAGAAGCCGGCGAAGCGCAGCGGAGCCTCGCCGGGCAGCAGCTCGAGGATCAGCGCGTGGACGAGGTCGAGGTACTGCGGACCGGTGGTCTCGCGCGGAACCGACGCCGAATCGCCATAGGACGGGTGGTCCAGCGCGTGCACCGTGAAGCGCTCGGCCAGCGGCTCCACGTTGCGGATCCAGTGCTTCCACGAGCCCATGCCGCCGTGGAAGAGGACGAGGGCCGGTCCGCGGCCGGCCCGATGGACCGCCATCCGGGGCGCGGTCAAGCGAGCTTGGGCCGGATGCGCTCGGCGAAGAGCGCCATCTGCTCGTCGAGCTCGGGCCCGTCCGCGGCCAGGAACTCGATCACGAGATGCTCGACCCCCGCCTCGCGCAATTCGGTGAGGCGCTCGACCAGTGCGGCGGGGTCCCCCACCAGCACGCTGCCGCCGCGGACGGAGGTGCCGGCGGCCCGGCCGGGCCGCAGCACGCAGAGGTCGTTGCGCAGCGCGATCGGGGGCGGCACCGCGCGGCCGCGGGCCTGGCAGAGCCGCGCCAGCTCCGCGCGGCCGTCGCGCAGCTCCGCCGCGGAGCGGTTGATCGGATGCCACGCGGCTCCGATCTCGGCGGCGCGCCGGAGCGACGCGCGGCCGTGGCCGCCGACCCAGATCGGCGGGTGCGGCTTCTGCACCGGCTTGGGCTCGAACTGCAGGCCGCTGAACTGGGTGTACTTGCCCGCGAAGGAGGGTGACGGGCTCGTCCAGAGCTCCCGCATCGCGGCCAGGTACTCGTCGGTCATCGGGCCGCGCTCCGCGAACGGCACCCCGAGCGCGGCGCTCTCCTCGGCCAGCCAGCCCGCGCCGACACCCAGCACGACCCGCCCGCCGGAGAGCGCGTCGAGGGTCGAGACCATCTTGGCGGTGACCACCGGGTTGCGGTACGGGATGATGAGCACGGTGTTGCCGAGCCGCACCCGGCTCGTCGCTCCCGCCGCCACCGCCAGCGTCACCAGCGGGTCGTAGATGCCGGCGCCGATGCGGTCCACGTTCGCGTCGGGCACCACCACGTGATCGCTGACCCAGACCGAGTCGTAGCCGAGCTGCTCGGCGCGGACCGCGGTGTGCCGGATGATCGCCGGCGTGGCCAGATGCCGGCAGTTCGGGATCCAGACCCCGACCTGCATCAGCGGTTGAGATGGCGCAGCGGGAGTCCCGGGCGCGGCCACTCGAAGGAGACGAGGGTGCCGCCCATGGAGAGGGTGGCGTACGCGGTGCGCAGATCCTTGCCGCCGAAACAGACGTTGGTGACCATCATGTCGGGCAGGGTGTACTGGTCCACCCGGCTGCCGTCGGGCGAGATGTCGCTCACCGCCCCGGTGATCAGGGTGGCCACGCAGACGTGGCCCTCCCCGTCCACCGCGAGCGAATCGAACATCTGGTAGCCGCCGAGCCCGGCGATCACCGTGCCCTTCTCGCCGCGGTAGGGGCCGTTCGCCGACTCGATCTCTCCGGGTCCGGAGAGCTTGAAGGACCAGCAGCGCGCGGTCGGCGTCTCGACCACGTAGAGCGTCCGCTCGTCGGGCGAGAGCCCGATGCCGTTCGGGCGCTCGAGCGGGAAGATGGCCTCGCGGATCAATGACCCGTCGGCCTTGGCGTAGTAGACGACGCCGCGGTCGCTGTCGCGCTCGCGCGTCTTGCCGAGGTCGGTGAACCAGAAACCGCCCGCGCCGTCGAACACGAGATCGTTCGGGCCGCGCAGCCGCTGACCCTCGCAGCGGTCGTAGAGGGTCTCGAACTTGCCGGTCTCCGGATCCACGATCTGGATGCTGCCGGTCACGTAGTCGTCGGCCTGGGCTATCGGGAAGAGCTTGCCCGGCCGCTCCAGGAACTTGAGGCCGCCGTTGTTGGTCACGTAGATCTTGCCGCCGGGACCCATCGCGGCGCCGTTCGGGCCGCCCCCGAGCGTGGCGACCACGTGGATCTTCCCGTCCGGCGTCACGCGCGAGAGCGTGCGGCGCTCGATCTCCACCAGGATGACGGAGCCGTCCGCCATGGCCACCGGGCCCTCGGGAAAGCGCAGCCCCGAGGCGATCTGCTTGAAGGCGGGCTTGTGGGTGGCCATCAGGACTGCACCTGCCGCATGAGCGCTGCGCAGCGATCGAGCACGGGGAGCACCTCGTCGGCCTTCGCGGGCGGAAGGTTGAAGATGAGCCGCGCCACGCCCGCGTCGCGGTAGCGCTTGATGAGGTCGGCGTCCTCGGCCACCCCGAAGACGGTGATGGGCAGGGTGGCCGGATCGCGCCCGGCCTCGACGACCATCTTGCGGAACTCGGGCAGCTTGGTGAGCACGTCGCCGTAGGCGGGCCGGCGCGCGTGCGGCACCCACCCGTCGCCGTAGGCGATGGCCCGGCGCGCCCCGTAGGGGAAGGCGCCGCCGACCAGCACCGGCGGATGCGGCTTCTGCACCGGCTTGGGCCAGGTCATCATGGGCGGGAACTTCACGAACTCGCCGGTGTACTCGGGCTTCGACTTCGTCCAGATGGCCCGCATCGCCTCGACGCGCTCCTGCATCACCTTGAAGCGCGACTTGAACTCGGTGCCGTGGTCGGCCATCTCCTCCGCGTTCCAGCCCGCGCCGATCCCGAAGAGGAAGCGCCCGCCCGAGACCTGGTCGAGGGTCGCCACCGCCTTGGCGGTCTGGATCGGATCGCGCTGGACTACCAGACACACTCCGGTGGCGACCTGGAGCTTCGCGGTGACCGCGGCGGCCGCGGCGAGCGTGACGAACGGGTCCATCACGTCGTAGTACTTCTTGGGCAGGTCGCCGCCCTGCGGGAACGCGGAGACGCGCGAGAGCGGGATGTGGGAGTGCTCCGGCGCCCACAGCGAGCCGAGCCCGCGCTCCTCCAGGGCCCGGCCGAGCGCCGCCGGGCCGATCGAGTAGTCGGTGAAGAAGATCGCCGCGCCTGCGTCCATGTGGCCTCCTCGGGTACCCGCGCGAATCTACCGCCGCGGGCGGGGCCGGTCAACCGGCCCCCGGCCACCGGGCCCGTTCAACCGTGCTAGGATGCCCGGCGAGTTGCGATCTCCCAGGAGGACTCCATGGCAACGAAGCTCACGGCTCGGCTGGCGCTGCTGGCGACGATCGGCGCGCTGCTCTTCCTTCCCACCGGCGCCGCGGCCCAGGAAACGATCCGCATCGCCTGCCCCACCAAGACCTATTTCCCCACCATCCTCGCCACCGTGGCGAAGGAGAAGGGGCTGTTCGAGAAGGAAGGCCTCCGGCCGGAGATCACCATCTACCGCGGCGGCGGCGAGACCTTCGAGGCGCTCGCCGCGAACTCGGCCGACCTCGGCCCGGTCGCCGTCCCGCTGGTCGCCACCTCCCGCAAGCGCGGCGTGCTCACCAAGATCGTCGGTGGTAACGGCGACGAGTGGTCGGGCTGGATCCTCGGGGTGAAGACCGCCTCCCCGATCAAGTCGGCGAAGGAGCTGGACGGCAAGAAGGTCGGCATCACCTCGGCCGGCTCCGTCACCGACACGCTCGCCCTGTGGGGCCAGAGTGAGCACAAGGTCACCTTCCAGCGGGTGCCGGTGGGCGGGGGCGGGCTCGTCCCGAACCTGCTCAACGACAACCTGGCCGCCGCGGTGATCTACTCCCCGCTCAGCTACCAGGTCGTCTCGGAAGGCAAGGTGCGCGTGCTGATGGACTTCGCCACCGCGATGCCGCCGAACCTCATCGGGGGGTGGGCCGCGACCGAGAAGAACCTGACCGAGCGGCGCCCCTTCATCCAGAAGGGGCTCAACGCGCTCTACGGCGCGCTCGAGTACATGCGCAACAATCCCGACTACGCGATCAAGACCATCGCGAGCAACAACGAGCTGCCGATGGAGATCGCCAAGATGGAGTACGAGAAGACCTTCCTCCGGCTCTCCCAGGATGGAAAGATGACGCTCGCCTCCGTGCAGAAGGCCATGGACCTGGCCGCCGCGAGCGGGGTGAAGGACATGGCGCCGGCCGCCGAGGTCTTCATGAACATGCCGATCAGCCCGACCAAGCCGTAGCGACGGACGATGCGCCGGCACGAGCGGTTCATCGTCGCCGCCGGCGTCCTCGGCCTCCTGGGCCTGTGGGAGGCGCTGGCCCGCCTGGGACGGCTCGACGCGAGCCTCGCGCCCGCGCCGAGCACGATCCTGGAGGCGCTGGGCCGGCTCCTCCGGCGCCCCGAGGTGCTGCAGAGCCTCGGGGTCACCGCGTGGGAAGCGCTCGCCGCCTTCGTGATCGCGGTGCCGGTGGGGCTCCTCATCGGCTTCACCCTCGCCGAGGTGCCGGGCCTGGGCGGCCTTCTCCGGCCCCTCGTCAACTTCCTGTTCGGGGTGCCCAAGTCGATCTTCCTGCCCGTCTTCATCCTGGTCTTCGGGGTGAGCATCCCGCAGAAGATCGCCTTCGGGGTCTTCACCACCATCTTCGTGCTGATCATGGGCGGCATCGCGGCGGTGCAGTCGGTGCCGCACGAGCTGGTCACGGTGAGCCGGGTGTACGGGGCGACCCGGCTCCAGATCATCCGGGAGATCTACCTCCCCGCGATGGCGCCGATCCTGCTGGAGTCGGCGCGGCTCGGCATGGTCTTCAACATCACCGCGGTGCTCCTGTGCGAGATCTACGGCGCGCGCGACGGCATCGGCTATCGCATCGCGGCGTGGGGCGAGAACCTCCAGATGCCCCAGCTCTACGCCGCGCTCGTGCTGGTGGCGGTGGTGGCGGCAGCGGTCGTGACCCGCCCCCTGGTCGCGATCCGCGGGGTGTCGCAGCGCTTCGGCGCGGACGGGGCCGGCGTGCTCGCCCTGGACGCGATCGACCTCGACATCCCGGATGGGCAATTTGTCTCGGTGGTCGGCCCCAGCGGATGCGGCAAGTCGACCCTGCTCTCGCTCGTCGCGGGCCTGCGCGCGCCCTCGAGCGGCGCGGTCCTCTGCGACGGCGAGACGATCACCGCCCCGATGCCCCGCAAGGTCGGGGTGATCTTCCAGGAGGCCAACCTCCTGCCCTGGCTCTCCGCGATCGACAACGTGGCCTTCCCGCTCAAGCTCCGCCGGGTGCCGAAGGGCGAGCGCCTCGAGGCCGCGGCGCGGATGCTCGCCCTGACCGGTCTCGCCGGCTTCGAGAGCCGGCTGCCGCACCAGCTCTCGGGGGGCATGAAACAGCGCGTGGCGATCGCGCGCGGGCTCGTGCAGAATCCGGCGGTCCTGCTGATGGACGAGCCCTTCGCCTCCCTCGACGAGCAGACCCGGATGGTGCTGGGCGACGAGCTGCTCCGCATCTGGTCGGAGACGCGCAAGACGGTGCTGTTCGTGACCCACAGCCTCAACGAAGCGGTCTATCTCGCCGATCGCGTGGTCGTCCTCAGCGCCCGGCCCGGACGCGTGGTGGACGACGTGGCGGTCGACCTGGCGCGCCCGCGCAGCTTCGCGATGACCTCGAGCGAGCGCTTCGGGATCCTGAAGGACCGGATCTGGCAGCACATCAAGCACGCGGAGCGCCGGTGACCCGCCTGCGCCTCGGCCAGGCCGCGCTCTACCTGGGCATCCTCGCGGCCTGGGAGCTGCTTCCGCGCGCGGGCGTCGTCCCGCGCCTGTTCGTGCCCCCGCTCACCGAGGCGCTCGGCACCCTCGTCGCCGACCGGCGCGAGTACCTGGGCAGCCTGCCCACCACCTTCGGCGAGATCGCGGTCTCCTACGTCATCGTCTGCGGCGGCGGCATCCTGGCGGGCCAGCTCATCGGGGCCTCGGCGGCGGCGCGGCGGATGCTGCTGCCGGTCCTCCGGAGTGCCTACGCGGTGCCGCTGGTCGTCCTCTACCCGGTGATGATGGTGTGGTTCGGCCTGGGCTCGGAGTCGAAGATCGCCTTCGCCTCGATCTACGCCTTCATCCCGACCCTGCTCACCGCGGTGGCCGGCGTGGCCGCGCTCAGCCCCGCGCTCGCCGAGACCGCCCGCGCCTTCGGGGCCACCCGCGCCCAGCAGATCCTGTACGTCTCCCTGCCCGCGAGCCTGCCGTCCATGGTGGCCGCGCTGCGCCTCGGGGGCGCGCTCGTGATCGTCGGCGTCATCGTGGCCCAGATGCTGGGCGCGGCCGACGGCCTCGGCTACCTGATCACCCGGCATCGCACGCTGCTCAACAGCCCCGGCGTCTACGCGGGCATCGTGCTCGTCCTCGGCATCACCGGCATGCACGAGATCCTCCTCCGCCGCCTGGAGCAGAAGGTGGCGGCCTATCGGCAGTCCTGACGCGAAGGAGATCCAGGCCATGACCCAGCAGATCCTCGCCACCACGGTGGTCGGCAGCTATCCCCAGCCCGACTGGCTCGTCGACCGGGCCATGCTGTCCAAGGGCGTCCCGCGGGTGCGCATGCCGGCGATGTGGCGCGTGCCGGAGGCGCTGCTCGAGCAGGCGCAGGACGACGCCACCATCGTCGCGATCCGGGACATGGAGCGGGCCGGCATCGACATCATCAGCGACGGCGAGATCCGGCGCGAGAGCTACTCGAACCGCTTCGCGACCGCGCTGGAGGGCGTGGACGTGGACCGGCCCGCCCTCATCACCGATCGCTACGGCAACCAGACGCAGGTCCCGCGCGTGGTGGCGCGGGTGCGCCGGGCCCGCCCGGTGGAGCTGCGCGACATGCAGTTCCTCCGCCGCCACACCGACCGCCCGGCCAAGATCACCCTGCCCGGACCCTTCACGATGGCCCAGCAGGCGCGCAACGAGTTCTACCGCGACGTGGAGGAGCTGGCCATGGACCTCGCGGCCGCGGTGAACATGGAGGCGCACGAGCTGCAGGCCGCGGGCGCCGACGTGATCCAGCTCGACGAGCCCTGGCTGCGCAACGATCCCGAGGGCGCCAAGCGGTACGCGGTCCCGGTGATCAACCGCGCGCTGGCCGGCCTCACCGTGCCCACCGCGCTCCATCTCTGCTTCGGCTACGCGGCGGTGGTGAAGCACCAGAAGCCCACCGGCTACTCGTTCCTGCCTCAGCTCGCGGGCACGACCGCCCAGCAGATCTCCATCGAGGCGGCCCAGCCCAAGCTCGACCTGGGCGTGCTCGCCGAGCTGTCCGGCAAGTCGGTCATGCTCGGGGTGATCGACCTCGGCGATCCCGCGGTGGAGACGATCGACCAGGTGACCGCGCGCATCCGCGCCGGGCTCGCCCACGTCCCCGCCGAGCGGCTGATCCTCGCCCCCGACTGCGGGATGAAGTACCTGTCCCGCGAGACCGCGTTCGGCAAGCTCTGCGCGCTCAGCGCGGGCGCGCGCGCGGTCCGCGCCCAGCTCGCCTAGCCCCGCTCACCCAGGAGGAGGAGCTCCCATGCCCGTGCTACTGACCGACGATCCCCGGCCCGGCGTCCGCCGGCTCACCCTGAACCGCCCGGAGAAGCGCAACGCGCTCAGCAACGAGCTGCGCGGCGCGATCCTCGACGCGCTCCGGACCGCCGACGCGGATCCCGCGGTCCGCGTCTCGATCCTGCGCGGCGCCGGCCCCGCCTTCTCCTCCGGCTACGACCTCTCCGCCGACAACTCGGTGAACCAGCCCTACTACTCGCCCGGCGGCCCGGGACAGTGGGCCCGGCACGTGGTGGACGGGTGGTTCACGATCTGGGACCTGGCCAAGCCGGTGATCGCCCAGGTGCACGGCTACTGCCTGGCCGGCGGCAGCGAGCTGGCCCCGCCTCATGAGCCCGCCCGACAACCAGTTCCACCCCTGGCTGATGGGCATGCGCACCGCCATGGAGATGTTCCTCACCGGAGACGCGATCACCGGCACCGAGGCGGCCGCGCGCGGCTTCGCCAACCGCGCGGTCCCGGCCGCGGAGCTCGAGACGACGGTGGTCGGCATCGCCGAGCGCATCGCGCTCGTGCCCACCGAGCTGTCCCAGATCAACAAGCGGGCCGTCCATCGGGCGATGGAGATCATGGGGCTGCGCGCGGCGATCCGGGCGGGCACCGAGCTACAAGCGCTCGCGTTCACCACCGCGGCCAGCCTCCAGTACCGCGCCCAGTTCAAGCGCGACGGCGGGAGCGTGCGCGATCTGCTGAGCCAGCGCGACGCCGCCTTCGGCGACTACCGCGAGCGCGACAAGCCGGGCTAGACGCCCGCCTGGGACGCGGCGGGAGGCCCGGCAGTTTACGACCCCACGAACCCGATATAGGCGCCGGCCGCGTGCTGCGGCGGCACCAGCAGGGCGCGCTCGCCGGTGTTGCGCACCCCCTCGACCACGTCGGGGACCCGGTGATCGGCCAGCGCGCGCGCGGCCGCCGCGAGATCGCGCGTCCGGTGCAGCACCTGGAACGGCCCGGGGCCTCGCCGGGCCAGCGCCTCCGCGGCGGGGCCCGGCTCCATGGGCTGGGCCACCGTGAGCCCGGTCGGGCCGAGGTCGAACACCGCCATGTCCGCCTTGATCACCGCGCCCCGGTGGATCGCGGGCACCGGCCGCCCGAGCACGCGGGCGTACGCGCGGGCCGACGCGGCCACGTCGGACACCGCCACGTACACGCGCTCGACCCGCGTCACGCCGTTCGGATGGCTGGGCAGGCGTCGCGCGTGCGCCTTCCGCTCCGCGAGCGGGGTCAGGTGCTGGATGAAGAAGATCGGCAGGGCGTCCCGCGGGCCAAGAAACGCGGCGCGCCACCGCAGCTCCTGGCCCTCCAGGCTGCGCCGGCCGCCGTCGCGGATCTCGCCCACGTCCACCCCGCGCGCGCGCATCGCGGCCACGTCGGTGGCCAGGTCGTCGCTCTGCAGCGCCACGATCCGGAAGCCGCCGCCCTCGTCCAGGTAGGCGGCGAGGCTCGCGTCCGGGCTGCCCGGCACCACCGCGCTCCGATCGCGGATGCTCAGGATCTCGAGGTAGTCCTCGTCGTGGAAGGCGATCGCGTTGTGGGTCGGCCGGCCGGTATGCGAGCCGCCGGGGTAGACGGTGAACCCGAGGCGCGTGTAGGTCTCGATTCCCTTGGCCAGGTCCGGGACGCAGATCATCGCGTGGTCGATGCGGGTCAGCACGCGGCAGCGCCCCCTAGCACGCCTTGCAGGGCGGGTAGTCGCGGTTGTACACGGGCAGCTTCAGGTACTCCTCGGGCTTGTAATTCCAGAACTGCGAGACTCCCGGGAAGGTGTGGATCACCGTGTTCTGCAGCTCCCCGCCCTTGCGCTCGACCTTGCGAACGTAGATGTTCTGCACCGGATTGCCCCACTGGTCGAGCTTCACCGGCCCGCGCGGCGCGTCGGGGAGCTCGACCTTGCGGAACGCGGCCATGAACTTCTCGCGGTCCTCCACGTTGCCGCCGACCAGCTTCGCGGCCTCGCTGATCCAGCGCGCGCTCGTGTAGCACGTCTCCGAGAAGTAGGACGGCACCTTGCCGTACTTCTTGCGGTAGTCCGCCACGAACTTGCGGTTGGCCGGGGTGTCCAGCGCCGCGCTGTACATGAGCGGGGTGACGTAGCCGAGGGCCTCGTCGCCGAAGCTCGGCAGGATGGACTCGTCCACGATCACCGCGCCCCCGATCACCGGGAGCCGCCCGAGCAGGCCCGCGTCCCGGTACTGGCCCGGGAAGCGGAGCGCGGAGGCCGCGACCACGATGATGAAGGCCGCGTCGGCGTCGCGCTTGAGCTGGGTGATGTAGGGCGCGAGGTCGCTCGCCCCGAGCGGGGCCCACAGCTTCTGGACGATCTGGCCCCCGGCCTCCTCGAAGCTCCGCTGGAACCCGCCGACCACTTCGTAGCCGAACGCGTAGTCGGTCCCGAACACCGCGACCTTCTTGTAGCCCAGGGTCTTCGCCACGTATTCGCCGAACGGGTGCGACGGCTGGCTGCCGGTCCACCCGAGACGCACCACCCACTTCGACGGCTTCCGCTGGGTGAGATCGTCCGCCGCGATCACCGGGAAGATGGTCGGCATCTTGAACTCCTCCGCCTTCGGGGCGAGGGCGTACCCGATGTGGGCGAACACCTCGCCGACCACCATGTCCACCCGATCACTCTCCACGAGCTTGCGGAACTTGGTGATGGCGGTACCCGGGTTACCCGCGGTGTCCTCGATGATCAGCTCGACCTTGCGGCCCGCGATCTGCTGCCCGGCCTCCTCCAGGTACATCTCGAAGCCATTCACGGTGTCGCGCCCGATCTGGGCGGCGCCTCCGGTGAGCGGGGCCAGGAAGCCGATCTTGATCGGCTTCGGCGCCTGGGCGGCGGCGGGCGGCGAGAGCGTGACCCCGCCGGTCAGGAGCAGCAGACCCAGGAGCCAGATCGAGAGCGCGTGTCGTGGGCGCATGGCTATCTCCCCGCTGAGATGCTGGGTTCTCCGGCGGCCAGCCGGGTGAACTGGCGCTTCATGCCGTTGACCTGCGCGAGATACCGGGCCGCGTCGTGGTCCCCGCACTGCTGGCCCGGGATGAAGCGGAACCCGCGGCGCGCGTAGGCATCGCCCGCGCCCTCGCCGCAGAGATGGATGATGGCGGCCAGATCCTGCTTCTGCCGGAGCGTCGCGGTGACGATGCGCCGGCGCTCCAGCGTGCGGGCGACCATGCGATCGAGCATCGCCGAGGTCAGCTCGACCGCGTGGCTCGGCAGCACGCGCGTGTAGAGACCCCGGAACCAGCACTCGTCCTCGGCCACCACGTGATCGCGCACGCAGAAGCGCTTCGCCTCCCGGAAGGTGGGATCGGTGATCTGGTACATGCCGACCGCGCTCGACGCGGGACGATACACCTCGAACGGGTGCCACGCCACCTGCCAGCGCCAGTAGGTGCGGGCCACCGGATCGCCCGCGCCCTCGACCTGGGCGAGCGCGGCGAGCAGCTCGGGGGTGATGGTGGCGGTCGCGTGGCGGCGGAAGAGCGGCGCGTAGCTGCGCCAGGTCTCGGCGGGCGCCTTGGTGAGCGTGCCGCTCACCGGGAAGAACAGCTCGCTGGGCTTGCGGATCACCTGGTACGTCCAGTTGACCGCCGACCAGACGANNNNAGCAAGAGCCGGCCCGCGCGCCGCAGGCCGCGGCCGAGCGCCCGCATCGCCGGGCGCAGGCGAGCGGACCGCACCCGTCGCACCCGGGGCTTCCGGGGCGCGCCTCCGGCGACTCGTGTGCGAGCGATCGTGGCCATGCCTTCGACTCTACGCCCCGCGGGGTTCCGCGTAACCCCTACCCGGGAGGAATTGCCGGGCCCCGGGAACACATTCCCGGGGCCCGGCGCAAGTAGCTGATCTTACGTCGGCCCGGCCTGGCATTTCCATTGCTCCCCATGGCTATGCCAAGGAGGAGCACCCCATGACTGCCACGAGATGGATTGCCGGACTTTTCCTGAGCCTGCTTCTGATCGGAGGCTTCGCGCTCGACGTGAGCGCGCAGCAGCCGGCCGCACCGCCCGCGCCCGCGGAGACCACGACGACGCCGGCGCCCGATAGCCCGGCCCGGCCGGCGCCCCAGGGCGACTCGAGCGTGCAACCCGCGCAACCGGCGGCTCCGTCCACGAACACCCAGGTCGAGACCCGTACCGAGCGGACCGAGCGCATCGTCGAGCGGCCCGCCACGTTCCTCGGGGTCAACGCCACCGTGGCGATGGTGATCGGCGCGGTGCTGGTGATCGTCGTCGTCATCGGCATGGTCGCGATGAGCCGGCGCGGCGATGAGGTGACCCACACGCATACACGGGGGATCTGAGGACACACCGCCCCTCACCCGGCCCTCTCCCCTGAGGGGAGAGGGGATCGCTCAGTAGTCGTAGATGTGCTCGATGGAGGCGCCCGCGGCCTCCAGCGTCCGGATCGCCGCGGCGAGGTGCTCGACGGAGACGTCGAGGCCGAGCCGCCGGCGGTCCGGGCGCGACTGGATCGAGGCCTCGAACAGCTCGGTGGTGCCGGGCGCCGGGGGCAGCGGATCCCTCGGCGCCAGGACGGTCACCAGGATCCGGTGGTTCCCGGCGATCTCCGCGACGTTCCGGCCGCGCCGGGCCAGGCGCACCAGCAGGTCGGTGTAGACCTGGTAGCGCGGGGTCCGGATCAGGGTCCGGCCGCCGCCCAGCTCCCGCACGACCCGGATCTTCGGCTCGCGGGTCAGATCGGCGGGCTCGAGGCCGAGGATCACCGTCTGGATCTCGAGATCCGAGGGGCCGAGGGCGGTGGCGGAGGCGTAGCCGATCAACGCGCCGTAGACCGCCTTGGTACCGTACTCGCCGGTGAACGCGACTCGGCGCTCGATCTTGCGCGCGAGGCCGTCGCCCCGCAGCGGCGTGCTCCGCCAGAAGGCAAGCAGGCGCCAGCCAAATGGATACTCGTACCAGGGCGTCTGCCGCAGGAACTCGGCGTAGGCCTGCATGTCGCGCGCGGCGAACTCGTCCTCCGCGGTCCGGGTGGGGCCCCGGAGCCGCTCGAAGGCGCGGCCGATCGTCAGCTCGTAGGCGCCCTTGATCGCGAGCTCGGCGGTGAAGCTCCAGCCGATCGTGTAGAGCATGATCCGGGTGTCCGTCCCCACCGGGCCCCGCGCGGTCACGACACGGGTGAGCCCGCACAGATTGCTCCAGAACCCGGTGATCTGGCGCCAGTACGCGAAGCCGCTCGGATCGCCGTGGCGGAGCACGCCGGCCAGGTCCTCGTAGGCGTACACGATGTGCCACTCCGGATACGACAGGTAGCTGTCCGACTCGCGGCGCGCGTACCCCCGCTCGTCCACCAGCGGCGCGCGGGTCAGAGTGCCGGACTCGCGCGCGGTCGTGCAGGCGACCTCGATCCAGAGGATCGGCGCGGCCAGGATCAGGACGAAGACGACGAGCGCGCCCGCGAGGCGCTTCGCCCAGCGGCGCATCTCAGCGCGGCGCGCCCGCGGGCGGCGCCCAGCGGCGGGCCAGCACGAAGCCGGCGAAGGCCGCGAAGCCTCCGATCGCGATGTGAGGCAGGTTCATGAGGACCCGGATCGTGAACGGCAGGTCCAGCACGCCGTGCAGGAAGATGCCGAGGTCGAGGTAGCCCGAGCCGGTGGCGAGGCCGAGCAGCCCGTCGAGGCAGTAGAGCGTGCCGAACCAGCGGAAGTAGGTGCCAACATGTCCTCCTCATCGGCCTGGGTCATCCGCTGCGAGAAGAGCAGCACCGCGGCCACCCGGTTCCCCCGCGCATAGGCCAGCGCGCTGGTCCGATCCTCCTGGACATAGCGTAGCGTGACATTCAGAAGATCCTGGCGTGATGCGGGAATCAACGTCCGGGACGCGGCCAGGAAGGGCTCGAGACCCTCCGCGGGCAGGAAGTACTCGTGGAGGATGTCGGTGCGCGACCGGTCGCGGCCGGCCAGGTTCGCCACCGGCTCGTTCAGGAGGCGGTTGCGCGACGCGATGCCCGAGGACGCGCGACGGGAGAGGGGCCTCGGCTTCACGGGCGCGATCCCGGCACGACTCCGGCCGGCAGCGACTCGACGTGGGCGCAGATGTCGCGCGGGCGCGTCAGCCAGACCCGGTCGCCGTGCCCGAGGATGTGCTGCAGGGCGCGGCGCAGGCGGCGGATGCGGTACGGGCGGCCGATCACGAAGGGATGCAGGGAGATCGGGCACACCAGCGGCTGCCCCGCCGACTGCGCCAGCATCTCGTCGAACTGGTCCACGATCATGTCCGCGAACTCGTCCGCGGTGTAGCGGTACCAGACGATGCCGCGCGTGTCGTTGACCTCGATCGGGTACGGCACCGAGAGGATCCGGCCCTTGCGGGTGCGGAGCCAGATCGGCTGATCGTCCATGGTCCAGTCCATCACGTACCGGTAGCCGGCCTCCTGCAGCAGGTCCATGGTGACCGGGCTGTTGGAGAGCCATGGGCTCATCCAGCCGGCCGGGCGCGCTCCCTCGTGGCGGGCGATCGTGGCGGTGGCCTCCTCGATCAACGCGCGCTCCTGGTCTTCCGGAAGATGCCCCTGCTCGTCCGAGTTGGTCAGCCCGTGGCCCAGGATCTCGTCGCCGCGGGCGCGCAGGCGCGCCGGGATATCGGGCGCGACGTCGTACACCGCGGCATTGAGCTGCGCCTCCGCCGGCAGCCCGAGCTCGTCGAGCAGCTCGAACAGGCGCCAGATGCCCACCCGGTTGCCGTAGTCCCGCCAGCTGTAGACGGAGTGGCTCTGGGCCTGGTCCGGCGGCGCGATGGCCGCGCCCTTGCCGACCCCGAAGCCGAAGGCCTCGATGTTGAGCGCGATGTAAACCGCCAGCCGCCGGTTGCCCGGCCAGCTGTAGTCCGGTCGTGCGGTGATGCTCGAGTAGTCGTAGCGCCCGTGGGTCGGCAACATGTTGGTCTTGGCCCTCCCGGCCCGCTATCATACCGCCATGCCCATCGCTCACGCCGGCTCGCGCGCGCTGCTCGGTCTCACGCTCCTCGTCCTCACCCTCGCCGCTCCGATCGCCGCCGGCGCCCAGACCGGCAAGGCCACGCCGGGGGAGATGCGCCGGGCGCTCCACGTCACCCTCGCGTCCCGCTGGCTCGACCCGGCGGAGACGGAGGCGTTCAGCACGCCGTTCATGGTCATGTACGCACTGCACGACGCGATGGTGAAGCCGATGCGGGGCCGGCTCACCACGGGCGGATCCCCGGCTTCTCCTACTCGGCCCCGTTCGAGGACCTGAGGCTCAAGTGAGATGAAGCGCCAGAATATCCAGCCGGCGTCCCTCAGCACGCGAGTGGTCGGCGGCCACGTGCTCTACTCGCACGTGGTGGTCGTCGAGGGGAAGAAGACGATCTTCGTGTCGGGCCAGCTCGCCCGCGGCCCGAGCGGCGACGTGGTCGGGGCCGGCGACATGCGCGCGCAGCTGCGCCAGGTGGGCGAGAACATCAAGGCCGCGCTGGCGGCGGCCGGGGCCACCCTCGCCGACATCGTCAAGACCAACACCTACGTCACCGACATCGAGGAGTTCTTCAAGCACGTGGACGTGCGCATGGAGTATTTCGGGGCGCTGCCGACCAGCACCACCGTGGAGGTGCGCAAGCTCGCACATCCGGACCTGGTGGTCGAGGTGGAGGCGATCGCAGTCATAGACTGACCCGGGGACTGACCCGGGGACTGACCCGGGCCGGCCTCTGTTGCGCCCGCGGCCCCGGGTGTATGCTCCCCGCCGTGGAGCGCGGCCGGTCCCGACCGCTCGGTGCCCTCGCCATCCTGGTCATGTGGGCCCTGGCCCTCTGGCCGGCGCCGCCGTTTGCCGACGCGGCAGACGGGCAGATCACGCTCGCGGTCCACGTCTCGCTGGCCCCCACGTGGTTCGACCCGGCCGAAACGCCGGGCGTCGTCACGCCGTTCCTGACGCTGTACGCGCTCCACGACGCGCTCGTGAAGCCAATGCCGGGCAACGCCTGGGCGCCCTGCCTGGCCGAGTCGTGGACGCAGTCCAAGGACGGGCTCACCTACGAGTTCGCGTTGCGCCGGGGCGTGCGGTTCCACAACGGCGACCCGCTCACCGCCGACGACGTGAAGTACTCCTTCGAGCGGTACCGGGGCGCGGGGGCGACCACCCTGAAGGCGCACGTCGCCGCGGTCGAGATCGTCGACGCGCACCGCGTGCGCTTCCGGCTCAAGCAGCCGTGGCCCGACTTCATGACGTTCTACGCGACGCCGGCCAGCGGGGCCGCCTGGATCGTGCCGAAGGCCTACCTCGAGCGCGTGGGCGACGACGGCTTCAAGCGGGCCCCGGTCGGGGCGGGCCCGTACCGCTTCGTCTCCTTCGCCCCCGGGATCGAGCTGGTGGTGGAGGCCCACGAGGGGTACTGGCGAAAGGCGCCGGCGGTGAAGCGGCTCGTCTTCAAGTCGGTGCCCGACGAGTCGACGCGCCTCGCCATGCTCAAGCGCGCCGAGGCCGACGTGGCCTACACGCTACGCGGCCCGCTCGGCGAGGAGGTGCGGCGGACGCCGGGCCTCACCCTGAAGGTCACCTACCCGACCTTCACCGAGTGGCTCGTGTTCACCCAGCAGTGGGATCCGAAGTCGCCGTGGGCCGACCGCCGAGTGCGGCTCGCGGCCAACCTCGCGATCGACCGCAAGACCCTGAGCCAGGCCGAGTATCTCGGGTTCGGCAAGGCCGCGTCGAGCATCATCCCCCGCGAGTACGACTTCTACTGGGCGCCCCCCGAGTACCCGCACGATCCGGCGCGGGCCCGGCAGCTCCTGGCCGAGGCCGGGTACCCGAAGGGCTTCGACGCGGTCGAGGTCGCGACCGACGTGGTCTTCGCGCCGGAGGCCGAGGCGGTCATCAACGGGCTGCAGGCCATCGGCATCCGGTCACGGCTGCGCCCGATGGAGCGGGCCGCCTTCTACAAGGCGGACCAGGACAAGCAGTTCAAGCACCTGGTCCGGGTGGGCAGCGGCACCGCCGGGAACGCGGCGACGCGGATCGAGGCGTTCGTCCTCTCGACCGGGATCCGCTCCTACGGCGGCTACCCGGACATCGACGCTCTCTTCCGGGACCAGGCCGCCGAGACCGACCGCAAGCGCCGCGAGACGCTGCTCCACCGGATCCAGCAGCTCATGCACGAGCGCGCGATGTTCGCGCCCATCGTGGAGCCGCCGCTCCTCACCGGCATCGGGTCGCGGCTCGCCGAGGCGCCCTCGATTCCCGGGCACCCGTACGTCTCGCCCTACGAGGACCTCCGGCTCAAGTAGCGCGGCTCGCGATCGCCGCGGCGATCTCGCGCCCCCGCGCGGCCCCCCGCTCCGCGAATTCCCGGCAGAGCCCCGCGTAGCGCGCGGGATCGAGCAGCGCCTCCATCTGCGACGGGGTGAGCCCGGCGCTCACGTGCGGATCGAGCGCCAGCATTTCGCGGAAGGGGCGGCCCTCGGTCACCGACCCCTGCGCGGCTTCATAGACCGCGTCGTGCGCGCGCTGCCGGCCGATCTGCTTGCCCAGCTCGAGCATGAGCGCCTCG
>WNFK01234916.1_pt1 | contig 39145 bp, 48 predicted proteins | sample 5400281 | NCBI WGS metagenome assembly WNFK01 (sample SAMN13153350, study PRJNA577476) | soil metagenome | isolation source: 20 cm soil on Douglas fir-dominated hillslope | place: USA:California | collected 2013-09-17
CCAACTCCGGGCGCGACCGCACCACCTCGTTCGCGTACGCGGTGGCGTGGACGCAGCACACCAATGGCCCCCAGACCATCGGCTGCTGCGCGCTCCTGCAGCTGCTCCTGGGCAACATCGGGCGACCGGGCGCCGGCGTGCTGGCGCTCCGCGGCCACGCCTCGATCCAGGGCTCGACCGACATGCCCACGCTGTACCACTCGATCCACGGCTACATGAGCGCTCCCTCCGCGCTCAAGGCCCACGACACGCTCCGCGACTGGCTCCTCACCGAGACGCCCCCGCGGGGCTACATGGCCAATACGCCCAAGTTCATGGTCTCGTACCTCAAGTCCATGTACGGGGCCGCCGCCACCGCGGCCAACGACTTCGGCTACGACTGGCACCCGAAGATCATCGGCGATCACTCGCACATGGCGATGTTCGTGGCGATGAACGAGGGCCGGGTGAAGGGCATGCTCTGTATCGGCCAGAACCCCGCCACCTCGCTCAACGCGAGCGTCGAGCGCAAGGGGCTCGCCAAGCTCGAGTGGCTCGTGGTCAAGGACAACTGGCTCACCGAGACCGCGACGTTCTGGCAGAACGCGCCGGAGGTCACGAGCGGGCAGGTCCGGAGCCAGGACATCCAGACCGAGGTCTTCTTCTTCCCGGCCGCCCAGGTCGCGGAGTACGAGGGCAGCTTCACCAATACCCAGCGGATGCTCCAGTGGCACTACAAGGCGGCCGAGCCGCCCGGGGACTGCCGGACCGATCTCTGGCTCACCCATCAGCTCGCCCGGCGACTCAAGGCGATGTACGCGGACTCGACGCTGCCGCGCGACCAGGGATTCCGGAACCTGGTCTGGGACTTCGACTCGGACGACCCGCACGAGCGCGGGCGTGGCGAACCCGACGCGCTGAAGATCCTCAAGGACATCAACGGGTACTACACCGACCAGCCGGATCGTCACCTCGCCGGCTTCGGCGATCTCAAGGACGACGGATCCACGACCTGCGCCTCCTGGATCTACTGCGGCGTGCTCCCCGCGAAGGGCCAGAACCTCGCCGCGCGCAAGCAGCCCGATCCCCCCGGGGTCGTTTCCGCCCAGCTGCAGTGGGGCTGGGCGTGGCCGGCCAACCGGCGCCTCCTCTACAATCGCGCGTCCGCGGACGTGCAGGGCCGGCCGTGGAGCGAGCGCAAGAAGTGGGTCTGGTGGGACGGGGCCAAGTGGACCGGCCGCGACGTCCCCGACTTCGCGTTGACCAAGGTGCCGTGGGCGAAGGGCGATCCGAACGCGATCGGGCTCGACGCGCTGTCCGGCCACGACCCCTTCATCATGAAGCCCGACGGGGTGGGCTGGCTCTACGTGCCGAACGGGCTCCTGGACGGTCCCCTCCCCACCCATTACGAGCCCGTCGAGTCGCCGGTGGCGAACCCGATCTACTCCCAGCAGTCGAGCCCGGTGCTCAAGTACTGGAAGCTCGACGGCAACAGCCTGGCCACGCCCGGCGACCCGCGCTTCCCGTACATCGTGACCACGTACCGGCTGACCGAGCACTACCTCTCCGGCGCCATGACCCGGTGGAGCCCGTGGCTCAGCGAGCTGCAGCCGGAGTTCTTCATCGAGATCAGCCCGGAGCTGGCCGCGGAGAAGGCCATCGGCAACACGGACTGGATCCGGGTCTCGACCCCCCGCGGCAGCGTGCGGGGCAAGGCGCTCGTGACCCGGCGGGTGCGCCCGTTCACCATCGCGGGGCGCGTCGTGCACCACGTCGGCATGCCGTTTCACTGGGGCTACCAGGGGCTGGTGGTGGGCGACGCGGCCAACGAGCTGACCGCCTTCGTCGGCGACCCCAACGTCTCGATCCACGAGGCCAAGGCCTTCGTGTGCAACGTGCAGAGGGGCTAGCCCGATGGCGCAGCCGATGGGTTTCTATACCGATACCACCGTGTGCATCGGGTGCAAGGCGTGTGAGGTCGCGTGCAAGGAGTGGAATCAGCTCCCGGCGCGGAACGGCGGTGTCGGCGTGCTCAGCGGCAACAGCTACGACAACACGGGCCATCTGGACGGCATCCACTGGCGGCACGTGAAGTTCATCGAGCAGTTCAGCGCCGACCGGCAGGACGGGCGCTGGCTCATGATGAGCGACGTCTGCAAGCACTGCGTGAACGCGGGCTGCCTCGAGGTGTGCCCGACCGGCGCGATCATCCGGACCGAGTTCGACACGGTGGTCATCCAGTCGGACGCGTGCAACGGCTGCCGGGACTGCATCGGCGCGTGCCCCTTCGGGGTGATCGGGATCAACCCGGTGTCCGGCACTGCCCAGAAGTGCACGCTCTGCTACGACCGGATGAAGGTAGGCCTCGAGCCGGCGTGCGCCAAGGCCTGTCCGACGAAGTCCATCAACTTCGGCCCCATCGCGGACCTGAAGGAGCTGGCCAAGGCCCGGGTGGAGCAGCTCCACGACGCGGGGGAGCGTCGCGCCCACCTGTACGGCGCGGACGAAACCATGCTCGGCGGCCTCAACTCCTTCTATCTGCTCGTGGACAGGCCGGAAGCCTACGGCCTTCCGCCGGATCCGCGCATCCCGTCGCGCAATCTCAAGCCGTCGGCCATCTGGTCCACGCTGGGAGCGCTGGCCCTCACGGTCATGGGCATCTTCCACTTCCGCGAGCGCGGGAGCGGCCAAGGCCGCCCGCAGGGCGTCGATGTCTAGCACGTTCTTCACCGCCTCGCCCGAGTGGCGATGGTTCATCGTCGCCTACTTCTTCCTGGGCGGTCTCGCGGGCGGCAGCTACTTCCTGGCCACCCTGATGGATCGCGTCGGCCCGGAACAGGACCGGCCGCTCGTCCGGCTCGGGTACCTCGTCGCGTTCCCGCTGGTGTGCGTCTGCGGATTCGTCCTGACCGTCGATCTCGGCCGGCCGGAGCGGTTCTGGCACATGCTGGTGCAGTCCCAGACCTTCCGCCCCATGCTCAAGACGTTCTCGCCGATGTCGACCGGCGCGTGGGTGCTGCTGCTCTTCAGCGGGTGCGCCTTCGTGTCCTTCGCCGGCACGCTCGCGGAGCGTGGCTGGCCGGACTGGGCGATCCTTCGTCTGGGGAGCCCGGCGGCCCCGGGGGGGCGGCTCGTCACCGGCGTCGGAGCGATCCTCGGCCTGTACCTGGCCGGCTACACCGGGGTGCTGATCTCGGTGACCAACCGGCCGATCTGGGCGGATACCACGCTGCTCGGGCTCACGTTCCTGAGCTCGGCCACGTCCACCTCCGCCGCGCTCCTGATCCTGCTCGGGGCCTGGATGGGGCTCTCGCGAGATCGCCTGCACCGGCTCGAGCGCTTCGATCGATCGGCCCTGATCCTCGAGGCCGGCGCGATCGTCGGGCTGGTCGCATCGCTCGGCCGGATCGCCACCGTGTGGCTCGACGGCTGGGGGGTCCTCCTGGCCGGGGTGGTCCTGGGCGGGATCGCGGTCCCCCTGCTCCTCGACCGGGAGCGGCGGCCCGAGCGTCGTCCAGTCTGGATCGCGCCCGCGCTCGTGCTCCTCGGCGGGCTGGTTCTGCGAATGGTCATCATCCTCTCGTCGGATCGGCTGTGATCAGGCGCTGGCGGTGGTGGATGGCGGCGCTCCTCGTGGCGGGGACCGGCCTCGCCTGCAACAGTCCGGAGGCGACCCGGACCCGCGGCGGCGGGCCCGGAGCCGACCTCGGCAACCACCCCCGCGGGCCGGTCGAGCTTCACGCCGGGGCCCGCATGTATGCGGGCACGCCGACCTCCGGCAAGGGGATCGGCAAGCCCGCCCTCATCGGGGGCACCGAGCAGGCCGGTCAGCGATAGACCGGTGATCTCCGCGAGACCCGGGCCGGATCTCCTCACCTCGCTGCGCATCGCGCACCCCGAGTGGAGACCGCTGCTCGCGCTGATCGAGGCGGCACTCCGGGAGGGCGAGCGGCCCGAGTGGCGAGAGTCGGTGCCCGCGATCTCGTCCCGGGCCCCGGGTCCGGAGCCGCCGCTGTCGAGCGCGGTGATCGCGATGGCCTCGCGCCCGATCGAGCGGTGGGTTCGCCGGGTGCTGGTGACCGCCACCGGCATGGGACCCGACGCCCCCTTCGTCGACGTGGACACCGCGAGCCGGATCGATCCGCGGTCGCTGCTCGAGGCCTCGGTGGCGCAGGACGCGGGGCGCCTCGGCGGCATCTCGCAAAGCGTGGGCGACACCCGCGGGGTGCTCGAGGCTCTCGCTCCGCTGATCGCGATGCCGCTGCTCCAGGCCTGCCGGCGGGCCTGGGCGGACGCGGCGCCATCGTCCTGGCCGCACGGCCATTGCCCGACCTGCGGCGCGTGGCCCGCCCTCGCCGAGATCCGCGGGCTCGACGGCGGCCGACATCTCCGGTGCCGGCGCTGTGGCGGAGACTGGGTGACCGAGTGGCTTCTCTGCCCGTTCTGTGGCGAGCGTGACCACGCGCAGCTCGGCTCGCTCGTGTCGGGGAACGGCCTCACGCGGGAGAAGATCGAGGTCTGCGATCGCTGCTACGGATACGTGAAGACCGTCATGACCCTCGCCCCGGTCCCGCCCGAGCAAGTGGTGTTGCAGGATCTCGCCACCACCGTCCTGGACGTGGCCGCGGTCGAGCGCGGTTACCGGCCTCCGAGTCCCCGGGGCCCGCTGGCGGTCAGAATCATCGCCCGCCGCTCGGGGCCGCGGTCGTTGCTGTCCCGCTGACGAGGCCCTTGGTCGTCCCACTCGCAGACGTGCAGGCCCATCCAGACCAGGCCACACGCGACCCAGACTACGACGGCCCACACCGTGCTCCTCAGCAGCGCGGCCTGGCCGATATTCCCCTCCGCCAGCAACCAGAGGAGGCCGCCCGCGATCGCGATGACCGGTCCGACCCTGAGCCACTCCCTCCGCCAGAGCCGCATGGCTCAGCGTCCTCCGACGTCGGCGGCCTGGACGGGATAGCCACGCCGGCGCCAGGCCGGCAGACCGCCGGCCAGCGGTCGAACCCTCACGGAGGCATTCGCATACGGGATCGCCGGGCCACTCTTGGGCCGCTTGAGCCGGCGGCCGTACAGCACCACCATCGCGTCCCGGGGAAGGTCGCGGAGTCGACGAGGCAGGTCGTCCGGCCTGATCCAGAGCGCGCCGGGAAGCGTGTGCGGAGCGACCGCGACCTCATCGTCCCCGCGAACATCGAGGATGGTCACGCGCTCGCCCCTCTCGAGCCGGGCCTTCAGCTCATCGGGAGTGATCCGGGCCTTCAGCAGCATCCGGAGCATGTGATGCCGTCGCGCGCGCCGGACGACCAGAGAGAGCAGCATCGCGGCGAGCAGGAACCCCATCAGGTGAATCCCATAGCGGAGCGCGAAGTCCACCACCGTGTTGCCCAGCAGGTACCCGACCCCGATCCAGGTCCCGGTCCAGATGAGGGCGCTGACCACCCCGCAGCCGACGAACCGGGTGATGCCCAGCCCCGTCGCGCCGGCCAGGCCGGCCGCGACGGGATTCAGCTCGGGCAGGAATCGCGCGGCGAGCTGAAATCTCCCCGGACGAGCCAGGAACGCGTCCTGAGCCCGCCGGACGAACGCCTTGGCATTGGGCGAGAGCCGAGCGAGGAGCGCGAGCACCCCCGCGCCGCGCCACCGCCCCATGGCGTACCAGCCGAGGTCCGCGCAGAGGGTCGCCCCCATCGCGACCGTGCCGATCTCGACGATGTTCAGCCGGCCGGTCGCGGCCAGCGCCCCCGCCGCGAGCAGGATGGGGACGACGGGCAGCGGCACCCCGCCCTGGTTGGCGAGGACCCAGCCGAACAGGACCCACTCGACGTGGCCGAGGCTCACCGCTGGAGCCACGTCCACGGCGCCCAGAGGTCCCAGATCACCGAATCGTCGTCGGGACGTTCCTTCATCGCAACGAGCTGGTCGGTCTCGCGGCGCTTCTCGAGGGCGACCTGGTACTCCGCCGGGGTCCCGACGTACAGGCACCGGCACACCACCGGATCCGCATAGACGTAATAGAGACGGCCATCCTGCCGGTGGGTGACCAGCTTTCGCGCCGGCGTGAGCGTCCCGAGATGAGCCAGCTTCTCGGGCGTGTCGGCGATCTTCTTCTGGAATCCCGCGGCGGCCAGGAGCTGCTCCGTCGTCTGGGTGCCCCACTCGCCATCGGCGGTGAGGTCGAAGGAGGCGACCTGGACCCGATAGGCCGGGGCGCTCCCGGGAACCCGCACGTCGAAGAAGGCGCGGCCCCCCGCGCGAACGACGTCGCCCAGCGGCTGGACGAGGCTGGCGACCGGGCGCCCGGCCTCATCGAGCTGGCTGATCCGTAGCCGGACGTTCACCGCGTCCTCGCCATACTCGTTATAGACGTAGCCGACGATCCGGGACTGATCGGCGCCGCCGGCGGCGGCGCTCCACTCCACGCGGAAAAAGCGCTCCGCGCGCGTCACCTGACGCTCCGCCTCACTTCCCGCCTGGGCGGGCTCCGGGCCCACCCCCGGTACCGCCACCACGAGCCCCGCCGCGATCAGCACTGCCGCGATGACCACTCCACGAATCGATGTCACGATGCTCCTCCTGTGTTCCGCCTGGCCGGGATGCCCCGGCTCTCGACCTGATCGACCTTGCGCCAGAAGAGGATGGCGATCGCCCACGAGGGAATTTCGTACGCACCCTGTCTCGTCATCATCGGCCTCCTTCAATGGCGGCGGTTCCCCTCGCGTCTCACCAGAAACCCCCCGGGCCCTCCACGAACAAGGAGGCGGCCTCCCTCTCTTCGGCCGCGGTGATCCGCTCGCGCTCCAGCTTCTGCTCGAAGCCGAGCCTCGCGTACTCCTGGTACTGGGCCTCGTTCCCGAGATAGAGGCATTTGCAGAAGCGGGCGTCCGGCCAGACGAAGTAGAGGCGATCCGGCCGCTCGTAGACGAGAATCTTCCGCTGGGTCAGCGCCTCGAGGGCGGCCAGCTTCTCGGGAGTGTCTGCGAGTCGCACCTCGAAGCCGGCCGTCGCGAGGCCCTGTTCGTTCGACTGGGCGTATCGCTCGGCATAGGACGCGCACCCGGCGAGTGCGATCACCGCGGCGACGATCAGGATCCGGGCGCCGATCCAGGTGATGGCCCGGGCCCCGTCGCGGATCAAAACCAGGGCCATGACCCCCACAGCCCCCAGTTCATCGTCGACGCGCTCAGGACGTTCTGGGACGCCATGAGCTCCTCGTCCGCGATCCGCTTCCGGAGCGCGAGACGCTGATACTCCTGGTACTGCGGCTCCGCGCCGACGAAGAGGCACCGGCACACCTCCGGATCGGCGTAGACGTAGTAGAGGCGCCCGTCGCGGGCCTGCGGCACGAGCCGTCGGGTCGGCAGGACTCGCAGGCTGGCCAGCTTCTCGGGAGTGTCGCCGACCTGCATTTGGAAACCCGCCGCGGAGAGCACCTGCTCGGTGTCCTGCGTCTCGTGCCGGCGAATGGTCGCGCAGCCGCCGAGCGCGATCACCATCGCGGCGAGAACGACTACGGTCCGGAATCGAAGCATGTGGAGACCACCCCCTCGACGCAGATACACTCGACCGGCTCCCCGCGGGGGCCCCTGCCGATCACGACGCTGCTGGTGCAGCCGGACATCGACCGCGTGCGACCCATCACCTGCATCGCCAGTACCACCACCAGCAGCACGAGACCGGTGAGGACCCACCCGAGGGTCTTCATGGAAGCGACCGCGGGTGAGCGGGCTCCTCACCCGCGGCGGCCGGCTTCGCCCGGTCGCCCGCCACGGTGAGGAGCCGCTCGGTCCGGTGCACGAGCTTCTTCATCGGTCACACCCGCGGAGACTCGACCTCACCCTTCTCACCACCCTCGTCGCCCCAGCGCGGCGCTTCCACTTCACCCTTCTCGCCGCCCTGATCACCCCAGCGCGGCGACTCCACTTCACCCTGCTCGCCGCCCTGATCGCCCCAGCGCGGCGACTCCACCTCGCCCTGCTCGCCGCCCTGATCGCCCCAGCGCGCCGGTTCGATCCGGGCCCGGTGCTCCGTGATGGTCCCGTCATCGATCACGTCCTGGCCGTGGGCGATCCCCACCCCGGGCATCGCGGCCCCGAATCCGGTCCCGAGCAGCAGCGACAGCCCCACCGTCAACCATCCCTTCCGACTCATTTCGACTCCTCCTTTTGGTGTTGAACTCCTTGCCCTCGTCCTTCAGATGACGTGGTGCGGGAGGCCGCCGCCCGGCTCCGGCTTTTCGGCAAGAACGTGACAGCGTGGTTGGCGCTGTCGCGTCCTTGCTGGTAGAACCGGAGTTATGCGGGAGAGCCAGGCGACCGCCCTCGTCACGATCGGCGCCCTCAAGCTCGCGAAGAGCATCCTGCTCGCGACGCTGGCTCTCGGTCTGCTCCACTGGGCTCCGCACGAGATCGCGGCCGCCCTGACGAGGCTGGCCGTCGCCGTGCACGTCGATCCGGACGGGCGGCACCTCTCCGATGCGCTCCACACGATCGCGGCGCTCGAGGCCCGGCGGGTGACCGTGATTCGCGCCGGCCTGCTCGTCTACGCGGCGCTGTTCTTCACCGAGGGCATCGGCCTCGTGCTCCGCAAGCGGTGGGGCGAGTGGTGGGGTCTCATCGTGACCGGCTCGTTCATCCCGCTGGAGCTCTACGAGAGCGCCCGACGTCCGGGCGCGCTCCGCATCGGGGTCCTGCTCGTCAACCTCGCGATCGTCTGGTACCTGGCCCGGAGCCTCCGTCGTGCGTCATGACGCCGGAACGGGCACCCATTCCTCCGGGCAGCTCTCCACGCTCGGGTAGTAGGCCCCGTAGCTCCGGCAGTAGTACCAGTAGCCGGGAGCCGCGTACCCGTAAGCCGGCGGGTAGTATCCGTAGTACGGAAAATATGGATAGCCGGGCCTGAAGCCGAAACCGCCGTGGAATCCGGGGTGCCCGTCGAAGCCGTGGTGACCGTGGACCGCGCCGGGATGACCACCTCCGAATCCGGGACCGCCCATTCCGCGCGCCCGGCCCGGCACGTTGACCGCGAGCACGATCGCCAGCGCGGTGATCGCCACGAACGCCACCTTCCTCGCACGGGTCAGCCCGTTCACGGTGATGCCTCACTTTCGCTGGATCGCGATCCTCTCCAGCAATGCGCCGAGCGCGGGATCCGAGTACACGCCGAAGGCGTCGACCACGGTCGCCTTGAGCCCGCGCCGGCCTTCGATGCCGTACACGACGGCCATGTCGTCGGGATCCGAAACGCCCTCGAAGCGATAGACCTCCCGGATAACCAGATCCTCCGTCCGGATCGTCTCTCCCGTCCCCACGACGCGAAGCCTCCCATCGACCACGCGCAGGCCTCCCGTGAAGCCGCGGCGGCCGAGCCCGTCGACCGCGCCGGCCACGCTCATGTACGCGGTCAAGGGCGGCGCCGTCATCGAGCGGCACGCGGCGCGGATCTCAGCGGCCATGCCCACCTCCACCGTGCCCCCCCGTGAACCCACCGCCCCCGTGGAACCCACCGCCGCCATGAAAGCCACCGCCTCCGTGAAAGCCACCGCCCGCGGCCGATCCCCGGCCCGCGCCGCCGAGGCGCTGCTCGCCGAGCTGCCGGGCCTGATGCCACTGCTCGTGCTCGGCGGTCGGCCCTCTCACGCCCTCCCAGCCGCCGGCGCGGTTGTGCTGAAGCCACTGGCCGCCTTCCCGCCGATAGACGTGGCCATCACGTCCCGCATACGCGTCGATGCCGGATCGCCCGACCCGCCCGCTCGCGAAACCGCCACCGACGTGACCGATACCCGGCCGGGCCGCGAAGCGTGCGTGATTGCCCCAGTGATGGTAGACGTTCACGTGACCGGTGCCGTGGTGGTGGAAGTGGTGCCGGAAGGCGAAGCCGAACTCGAAGTCGGGGAAGAAGCCGACCCCGAAGCCCAGGTCGAACGGCCCCCAGCCCCAGGTCGCGAGCGCGGGATACCAGTAGTCCCCTACCCAGTCCGGATAGTCATAGCCGGTGCCGTAGACCACCACCGGTCCCGGCGCCACCGCCGTCCCCAGATAGCCGGGCGTGTACCCGGTGTACACGACGTCGGGGGTGGACCCGTAGACGTAGGCGTAGGTCACGTAGTGGAGCAGCGAGCTCGGCGGGATCGTGTAGATCACCGGCGCGACGCTGGTGGCCACCGCCCAGGGCCCGGCCGGTGACGGCGCCACGAACCACACACCGCTCTGGAGCGCGTAGTACGTCGACGCGCTCACCCGGATGACCGGTACCGACGCGTTCACCATGTACTGGAGCGGCGTACCGTCGATCGCCTTGAGCGTGGGCGCCCCGTCGTACCGGACGTCGAGCTGGGCGAGCCGGCTGACCGTGGCGGTCTGCGGGATGTCGTTGGCGATCACCGCTTCCCGCGCCTGCGGCGTTCCGGGCACGGAGGCGAGCACCTCGCCCCGGGGATGACTGTCGGGAATGCGGGCGAAGTCGCGCGGGAGTCGATCGCCGCTGACGAACTGCCACGGGCCCTGGAGTGCGGGAGCGCGGAACCACCGGCCCGAGAGCAGCACGTAGTAGGCCTGCTCCGGCGTATAGAGGAAGAGATCCTGGTCCGAGTTCGTCACGTCCAGGATCGCGGTGCCGCTCACCGGCGCGAACGCGGGCTGGCCCCTCACCAGCAGGAGCTCGGCCGAAGTGGTGCTCACGTAGAGGGTCGGGGTCGAGCCGGCCTGGAGCAGCGTCGCGAGATCGGGGTCCACGTCGTTGAGGAGATCCACCTGTCCCGCCTGGACCGCGACCCGCTTGGCGGCTTCCAGCGAGGCCGGCGGGTCGATCGCCACCGCCCAGGGCCCGTCGAGCGTCGAGGCCGCGAGCCACTGATTCCGCAGCCACACGTAGTAGCGGCCCGCCGCCCGGTCGAGCAGAAGCAGGACCCGGGTGTTGATCACCCGCAGCAGCGGGGTGCCCGCGACCGGGCGCAGCACGGGCTGGCCGTCGATACGCAAGAGGAGCGCGGGCGCCTCGCTCACGATGATCCGCGGCGGGTCGTTGCGCACCGCGATCACGCCGCCCGGGCTCTCGGCCTGCTCGACCTCGATCTCGGCCTGAAGGCGATCGAGGGCGATCGTCAGGGGCGCGTCGGCGAGGGCGCGCTGGAGCGCCGCGAGATCACCGGACCCGCCATCTGGCACGGTCGGGAAATCGGCCCGCGAGACGGTGAGATCCTCGAGCGTGACCATCCCGGTCTCCTTGTTCACCTGCGTCCGGGCCGTGAACCAGATCACCCCGTACCGCGGCTCCGGTGACGCCTGGCTCTCGACCGCCACCGCCGAGCGGCCATCCAGCCGCCCCTGCTCCCAGCGGTCGTACTGGGGCTGGAAGATCGAGAACGTGTTGTTCCCGCTGGCGACCTCACGGGGCCACGCGTCGTCCGGCGGCAGCGGTCGGCCCGCGGCCGGCCCCATCGCGGCTTCCTCGCCCGCCGGCAGGGCGGTCGTGCACGCGGCCAGGCTTGGCATGAGGAGCACCATGCCGATGAAGGCCCCAAGCATCTTCCGGGTGCATCCATTCCAAGATCTCGACATCGTCGTCTCCTCCCGCGTGCTGGTCGCTTCTGTCTGTGTGACGAGCCCCGGGAGGGCGGCGGCTCCGCCGTACGGGGTTTGCGCAAGGGCGCGACACGCGCGTCGGCGAGTGGCTCCTTGCCGAATCTTGCGAAAAACTCCCGGCCCGGTCATCACGTCCGTCCCGGGTTGCGTCCCAAAACGGTGAGCCAGACTCCGTTCCGACCCGCGACGTTCTGTCGGGCGCTCCTGTCTGCCCTCGACGCCTCCGAAGGTCGGCGCCGGCGCCGCAAGCGTGACACCACCCCGGACGCGCTCGGCATGTCGCTCAAGCGCTCGCTGCTCGATGCGGCGGTCGCGGATGACCCCGCTCCTGACACCTTCGAGGGCTGGCTCCTCGAGCGCTGCCTCGATGGAGCCGACCTGGCCTCCTTCGGAGCGTCCCGGGCCATGGCCCGCGACATCCTCGAAGAATGGCGGCTCGCCGCGGCCTCTCCCGCCTTCCGCGACTGGCTGGAAGCCGGCGCCCCGTCCGAGGATCGCTGACCCCGCCGAACCGGGCACTTCCGTGCCCGATTCCTCCCCTTCCGGCCAGTCCCCACCCCACCAAGGTCGGGTAGACCGCACCCGGCCCAGGCCGTAGCCTTCGAGCTGTGGATGGGAACGACGTGCGGCTGGTTTCGATCGTGGACGACGACGAGTCACTGCGCCGGTCGGTCAAGAATCTCCTGACCTCGGTCGGCTTTCGCGTCGAGACGTTCGCCTCCGCGGAGGCATTCCTGCAATCCGGCCACCGGTCGGATACCCGCTGTGTCGTCCTCGACCTGCGGATGCCCGGGATGAGCGGGGTAGACCTGCTCATACACCTGGCCGCGGCCGGCTCCCCGATCCCGGTGGTGATCTTGACCGCTCACAGCGACGACGAAGCGCGCCGCCGAACGCTGCAGGCCGGCGCGGTCGCATTCCTTGGAAAGCCGTTCCACGGCGAGGCCCTGCTGGGCGCCGTGCGAAAGGCGCTCGCCGAGAACCCAGGAGGAAGAAGCGCATGACGACGATGACGACGACGCCACTCACGAGCACGCTCCCGCTATCGAGGCTTCGACGGGTCACCGACTACATCCGGGCGCATCTCGATCAGCACCTGACCCTGGCGCAGCTCGGCGCGGTGGTTTTCATGAGCCCCTACCACTTCGCCCGGCTCTTCCAGCACAGCACCGGGGTGCCGCCTCACCGGTTCGTGGTGCGCGCGCGCATCGACCACGCGGCCCACCTGCTCGCGGCGCCGGAGCTGACCATCTCCCAGATCTCGCGAGTGGTGGGGTTCCGGACTCCGAGTCACTTCGCCACCGTGTTCCATCGAATCATGGGCGTGACCCCGAGCGCGTACCGGGCGCAGCATCTCAACCCCAGCCGGATGGAGCGAGAGGGAGGCCGCGATGGGATTCAGTGAGGCGGCGGTACTCGAGGAGGCACCCGCCGGTCACCGGCGCACGGCCCTCGACCGGGACGCGGAGCTGGTCGAAGGGCTGCGCCGCCGGGACACGGCCGCCGCAGAGGCCCTGGTGACCACGTACGGCGATCGCGTCTATCGCCTGGCCCTGCGCATCACCGGCAACGGCTCCGATGCGGAGGAGGTCGTGCAGGACTCCCTCTGGGCCGCGGCGCGCAAGATCGATTCCTTCCGCGGCACCGCGGCCTTCGGCTCGTGGGTCTATCGCATCACCGCCAACGCGGCCTACCAGAAGCGGCGGCGACGCCGGGTGGATCGTCACAGCGCGTCGTGGGAAGAGCTCTCCCTGTCCCTGGACGAGACCGGCGAGCCGGTGCAGCCGGGCATCGACTGGTCGCCCCGCCTGAAGGATCCGGTGCTCCAGGCCGAGCTGCACGCGATCCTCCGCGCGGCCATCGAGGAGCTCCCGGAGGAGCACCGGGCGACGTTTCTCCTGCACGACGTCGAGGGGCTTTCGAACCCGGAGATCGCGGACACGCTCCGGATCAAGCTCGCCACCGTCAAGTCGCGGGTGCACCGGGCGCGGCTGTTCCTGCGGAGCCGCCTCGCCACCTACGTCGCCGGCACCCTCGAGCTCGGCTGAATCCAGTCGAGGCGGTCGAGCCGCGGGACGTAAAGGTGTGGTAGCCTGCAGCCCCTGCTCGCATTCATGCAACGCCTCTCACAACGTCGAGGGAGGAGCCCCATGGATCGCCGCACGTTCCTCACCGGGGTCGCCGCGTCCGCCGCCACCGCCGCCTGCTCGAGCATGACCACATCGCCGCGCTCCGCGGCCGCGCCCACCAAGGGCGTGGTGACCACCAACGACGGGGTCACCCTCCGCTACGAGGAGGCCGGATCGGGCCGGCCGCTCGTCTGCATTCCGGGCTGGTCGCAGACCGCCGCCCAGTTCAAGCATCAGCTGAGCGGCCTGAGTGACCGCTACCGGGTGATCGCGGTGGACATGCGCGGCCACGGGGAATCCGACAAACCGAACAACGGCTACACCATCCAGCGTCTGGCCAAGGACGTCCAGGACCTGCTCGTCGCCCGGAACCTGACCGACGTCACCCTCATGGGCCACTCGATGGGAAGCTCCGTCATCTGGAGCTACTGGCAGCTCTGGGACAAGGACCGTCTGTCCAGGCTCATCCTCGTGGATCAGATGCCGATGATCACCGCGGATCCGCGGTGGTCTCCGCAGGAGAAGGAGGACGCGGGCGCGATCTTCGACCCCACCTCGCTCTACGCCACGATCAGCCAGCTCGCGGGCCCGGACGGCGTCAAGACGACCGAAGGGTTCATCGGGGGAATGTTCACGAAGGCCTACTCCCGGTCCGAGGTGGACTGGGTGGTCAAGCAGAACTTGAAGATGCCGCGGCAGTACGCGGCCGCGCTCCTCTACAACCACTCGACCCAGGACTGGCGCCCGGTCATCCCGCGCATCACGCTGCCCACGCTGGTGGTCGGGGGCCGGGTGAGCGTCGTGCCCTGGAAGTCACAGGCGTGGATCCAGCGACAGGTCCGCGGGTCGAAGATCGAGATCTTCGAGGAGAACGAGGGCGGCAACCACTTCATGTTCATGGAGAATCCGGAGAAGTTCAACCGGATCGTCCGGGACTTCATGGGCTGACCCGGAGCAGCTCGGAGCGGACTCGGGGCGCGCGGGCGCGAGTTCGCGCAAGAACCGGAAGCTACGTATCCCGGAGACGGGACCCCCGGTGATGCACGAGTCCGGTCACGACCACCGCCGCCACGCAGAGGCACGGCAGCCAGGCGAGCAGGGACGAGGATCGCGCGTGCAGCACGGTGCCGACGAGCGCGCCCGCTCCGTAGACGAGGAAGACCGACGCCAGCAGGCGCAGATGCCGCGAGGCCGAGTCGGTCACGAGCTCGGCCATCAGGCTGGTCAGCGTGCCCGTGATGTAGGTCGAGGCCACCCCGGGGACGCCGAGATGGCGCACCGCCGCGGCCTGGATCCCCATGGCGAGTCCCGAGAGCGCGATGAGCGTGAGGGTCAGCGCGTCATCGCCGGCCGCCGGCCCCCTCGCGTGCCACAGCGCCGCGAAGGCGCCCAGGGCCACCGCCTCGATCGCCAGCGTGGCGGTCACGATGGGCGGCCACTCCCCGCCCGCCCGGCCCCGTCGGAGAACCATCGCGCCACCGGCCGCGCCCACGCTGAAGGTCACGAGCGCGAGGGTCGACCGGAGCGCGGCCATGACCTCGCCCTGGCCGATGGCGAGGGCCAGCAACACGGTGTTCCCGGTCATCATCGCGGTGAACACGTGGCCCAGCTCGAGGTAGCTGATCGCGTCCACGAGGCCCGCCCCGCACGTCAGCACGAGCAGCATGACGTCGCGAGTGGCGGTTCCCCCGGGAATCGCCTCGCTCAGCTCGCCGTCCCCGTCGATCACCAGGAAACGGTACCACGGCCTCGGCGCGTGCCCGGAGGCCCGCGGAGCGGGGCCGGCTGGATCAGCGTGATATCGTCCTCTTGAGATGGAAGCGCCGGATCCGGTCATCTTCGTGGTCGACGACGATAAGTCCGTGCGCGAATCGCTCCGCCGGCTCCTGACCTCGGTGGGGATGAGCGTCGAGGTCTTCCCGACCGCGCAGGCGTTTCTCGGCCGTCCCCGACTCGACACCCCGGGATGCGTGGTGCTCGACGTGCGCCTCCCCGGGCTCAGCGGCCTCGACCTCCAGCGGGAGCTGGCCGGCACCGACGCGCCGCTGCCGATCGTCTTCATCACGGGTCACGGGGACATTCCGATGTCGGTCCGCGCCATGAAGGCGGGCGCGGTCGAGTTCCTGACCAAGCCGTTTCGCGAGCAGGAGCTGCTCGAGGCGATCCGCCAGGCGGTCGAGCGCGATCGCGCGAGCCGCCGGGACCGGCGGGAGCTCGCCGAGCTCCGGCGGCGCCACGACCGCCTGACCCCGCGCGAGCGGGAGGTGATGGCCGGCATCGTGGCCGGCCTGCTCAACAAGCAGATCGCGGGCGAGTTCGGGACCAGCGAGGCCACCGTGAAGGAGCAGCGCGGGCACGTGATGACGAAGATGCGGGCCGGCTCGGTGGCCGAGCTCGTGCGGATGGCCGCCCGCCTGGGCGTGAGCCCGTCGCGGGCCGGGAGCGCGTGAATGGCGGACGCGCCGGCTCCCCCGCGCCGCCCGCCGCTCGCGCTCCGCTGGGCGATCGCGGTGATCAGCGTCGCGGTGGCCGCCGCGCTCACCACCGGCCCGGGCGGCGAACGGCTCTTCCCCGAGCCGCCGGAGCGCTTCGTGCACGGGGTCACCCTCCTCTACGCGGCGGGTGTGCTGAGCGCCTGGCTGGGCGGAATGGGCCCCGGAGCGCTCGCGGCCCTCCTGGGCGCGCTCGTCGTGGACTGGTTCATCACGCCCCCGCTCTATGCGATCACGCTCGACTTCGATTTTCTCCTGCGCATCGCGGTCTTCACGCTCTCGGCCCTCCTGGTCGGCTGGCTGAGCTCCCGCCGCCGCCGGACGGAGGACGCGCTCCGCCACTCGCGGGACGAGCTGGAGCTCCGCGTCCAGGCGCGGACCGCGGATCTCTCCGACAGCAACGCGCGGCTGCAGGCCGAGGTCACCGCACGGGCCCGCGTGGAAGAGACCCTCCGCGATCAGGCCGCGCTGCTCGACCTGACCCACGACACCGTCTTCGTCCGCGATGGGCAGGACGTCATCACCTACTGGAACCGCGGCGCGGAGCAGCTCTACGGCTGGACGAAATCGGAGGCGATCGGCACGGTGGCCCACACCCGCATGCGGACCGTCTTCCCGGCCCCGCTGCCCGACATCATGGCCGAGCTGACGCGGACCGGACGCTGGGAAGGCGAGCTCGTCCACACGCGCCGCGACGGAACACCGGTCGTGGTGGCCAGCCGCTGGTCACTGCGGCGCGGCGGGCCCGACCGGGCCCCCGCGATCCTCGAGACGAACAACGACGTCACCGAGCGCAAGCATGCCGAGGACGCCCTGCACCAGGCCCAGACCGAGCTCGCGCGCGTGACCCGCGTGACCACGCTGGGCGAGCTCGCCGCCTCGATCGCGCACGAGATCAACCAGCCCCTGGCCGCCATCGTCGCCGACGCCAGCGCGTGCCTGCACTGGCTGGACGCCGACCCCCCGCCGCTCGACCAGGTCCGCGGGGCGCTCACCGCCATCGTGGGCGACGGCGACCGCGCGGCGGAGGTGCTGACCCGGATCCGCGCCCTGCTCGCGCGCTCGGCGGTCGCCCAGCAACCCGGCCGGCTCGCCGACGTCATCGCCGACGTGCTACCCCTCGTCCGCGCGGAGCTGCGCCGTCACGAGATCACCCTCTACGTGTCCCTGGACGCGAGGATGCCCATCGTCGCGGCCGATCGCATCCAGCTCCAGCAGGTGCTCATCAACCTGCTGGTCAACGCGTCCGAGGCCATGCGCGACGTCCCGGCCGAGCGGCGGCGGCTCGTCATCCGCGGCACGCCCGATCGCATCGAGGACCGCAACTGGGCGGTCGTCACGATCGAGGACGCGGGCGTCGGCCTGCGGGAGCTCCAGGCCGATCGCCTCTTCGAGCCGTTCTACTCGACCAAGCCGGGCGGCCTCGGCATGGGTCTGTCGATCAGCCGCTCCATCATCGAGAGCCACGGCGGCCGTCTCTGGGCCACCGCGAACCCCGAGCACGGCGCCACGTTCCACCTGGCGCTGCCGGCGGCCGCCTCGTCGCCTTCCGGAGACCTCGCGGTTCAGGCATAATCGCGGGCATGGCAAAGTGGCGGGTGGTGCCGGAGGAGGAGCCGGCCCGCGCGGTGGCCGCGCTGGCCGAGCAGGTGGAGCGCGACGGCGGCTCGGTGCTCGCCATCTATCGCGAGCCGGTGGGCGACCACTGGCAGATCTTCTGCCTCCTGCCGATCGAAAAGGTGGAGCCGACCCCGTATCAGCGCGATCTGTCGCCCACCCACGCCAAGCGCCTGCAGGAAGTGGTGAAGAAGATCGACCGCTTCGTGGATCCGGTGGTGGTCATGTCACCGCGGGCCGGAGTCTACTGGACGCCCAACGGCAACCATCGGCGCACCGTGCTGACCAAGCTCAAGGCCAAGGTCATCCCGGCCATCCTCGTCCCGGAGCCCGAGGTGGCCTTCCAGATCCTCGCGCTCAACACCGAGAAGGCGCACAACCTGAAGGAGAAATCCCTCGAGGTGATCCGCATGTACCGCGGCCTCGTGGAGGACGAGCCGCAGTCGGGCGAGGAGGCCTACGCCTTCCAGTTCGAGGCGCCTCACTTCATCACCCTCGGGCTGCTCTACGAGCAGAACAAGCGCTTCGCGGGCGGCGCCTTCGCGCCGATCCTGCGCCGGGTGGACAAGTTCCTGAAGGGGCACTTCCCGAAGACCCTCGAGGAGCGCGAGGAGCGGGCCACGCTGGTGCGCGAGGCCGACGAGGCACTCGTGGCGGTGGTCGCGCGCATCAAGAAGCGCGGCATCAACCACCCCTACGTGAAGAATTTCGTGCTCGCGCGCACCACCCCGCTGACGCGCCAGCGCAAGACCCTGCCCGGCTTCGAGCAGACCTTCAAGAAGCTCGTCGACAACATCGAGGCCTTCGACGTCGCCAAGGTGCGCTACGAGGACATCCAGCGCTCCGCGATCATGGGCGCGCCCGCCGCGGGCTGAGAGCCATGGCCCGGCCCGCCAAGCTCGCCGACGCGGAGGTGACCCAGCGCCTGGCCGCCCTGCCCGGATGGACGCTCAAGGACGGCAAGCTCCACCGCGAGCTGACCTTCGCGGACTTCACCCAGGCCTTCGCCTTCATGACCGACGTGGCCCGCGAGGCGGACGCGCTCGATCACCATCCGGAGTGGTTCAACGTGTACAACCGCGTGGTCATCGATCTCAACACCCACGACGCCTCCGGCATCACCGCGCTCGACTTCGAGCTGGCGCGGCGGGCCGAGGACCTGGCCCGGCGCCGCGGGCGCCCCGCGTCGTGACCGCCCGCGTCGCGGTGGTCACCGGCGGCACCGGCGCGCTCGGCCAGGCGATCACCACCACCCTGCTCGAGGCGGGCGGGACGGTGGCGATTCCCTACGCGGTGCCCGCGGAACTCGAGGGGCTCGAGGCGCGGCTCGCCCCCGATCAGCGCGGGCGCCTCCTCGCGGTGCCCGCCGACGTGACCCGCGAGGACGCGATGGGCAAGTTCGTGCAGGTGGTCCGCGACCGGCACGGCCGGGTGGACGGCCTCGTCAACGCGGTGGGCGGCTTCGCGGGAGGCGACCTGCTCTCGACCCCACTCGCGGAGTGGGAGCGCATGATGGCGCTCAACCTCACGTCCATGGTCATCGCCTGCCGCGCGGTGCTGCCGATCATGATCGCGGGCGGCGGGGGCCGCGTCGTGAACATCGCCTCCCGGGCGGTGCTCGCCCCGCAGGGCGGCTTTATCGCCTACACCGTGTCCAAGGCGGGCGTGATCACGCTCACCCAGGCGCTCGCCCAGGAGGTGAAGAAGCACCGGATCACCGTCAACGCGGTCCTGCCGAGCACCATGGACACGCCGGGCAATCGACGCGCCATGCCCGACGCGGACCGCTCGGAATGGGTCAGCACCGGGGACGTGGCCCACGTGGTGGCCTTCCTGCTCTCCGAGCGGGCCGCCGCGGTCACCGGCGCCTCGCTCACCGTCTAGGCGGAGCCCCGCCATGGAGCGCTTCGATCTCGTCGTGATCGGTGCCGGCGCCGCCGGCCTCACCGCCGCGCGGACCGCGGCGGGCCTGGGCGCGCGGGTGGCGCTCGCCGATCGCGGCCCGCTCGGCGGCCTCTGCGCCAACCGCGGTTGCATCCCCAAGAAGGCGCTGGTGACCGCGGGACACGTGCACCGGCTGGTGCGCACCGCGGGCGGGTTCGGAACCTTCTCGGGCCCCGTCCGGCTCGACTGGGACGCGGTCCAGCAGCGGCAGAACGAGATCGTGGACGCCCACCGGCCCCCCGCCGCCGATCTCGAGAAGCGCGGGATCCACGTGGCGATCGGCGAGGCCCGCTTCACCGACCCTCACGTCGTCGAGGTCAACGGCCACCCGCTCCGGGCCGAGCGCTTCGTCATCGCGGCGGGCTCGCAGCCGGTCATCCCGGAGGTGCCGGGCCGCGAGCTGCTCATCACCTCCGACCAGCTCCTCTTCCTTCCCGCGTTCCCGGCCTCGCTCACCTTCGTCGGCGCGGGACCGGTGGCGCTCGAGCTGGCGGGGGCCTTCAACGACTTCGGCACCCGCGTCACCGTGCTCGCGCGCGACGCGGAGATCCTCCCCGGCCTCGACGCGGACGTGGCCCGCAACCTGCGCAAGCGCATGGAGGAGCGCGGGGTGACGTTCCGGCTCCAGACCCACGTCACCGGCCTCTCCCGGGCCGCCGACGGCGTGCGCATCGCCTTCTACAGCGCGGGGATGGCGAACGAGATGACGAGCCGCCAGGTGTGCGCTGCGGTCGGCCGCCGCTTCCATCCGCGGACCATCGGGGCCGCGCGCATCGGCCTCGAGATGGGACGGCTCGGCCTGCGCACCAACGCGTACCTCGCCACCTCGGTCCCGCACATCTACGCGGCGGGCGACGCGGCGGGCAATCGCCAGCTCAGCACGGTGGCCGCCCACGAGGGGTACGTCGCGACGATCAACGCCCTGCGGGGCGACACCGAGCGGGCCGACGAGGCGGTGATCCCCCAGGTGCTCTCCACCACGCCGACCGTCGGCCTGGTGGGCATGACCTACGGGGAGGCGCCGGCCCACGGCATTCAGGCCGCGGTGGCCCGCCACGACGCGAAGGGCAGCAGCTTCAGCGTGACCACCGGCGAGGACGCGGGCTACTTCAAGCTCATCTTCGACCAGGACTCCCGGCGGCTCGTCGGCGCGCAGATGGTCTCGCCCGCCGCCGAGGAGCTGATCCAGCTCTGCGCGCTCGCCATCCGCGCGCGGGTGCCCGCGTCCCTGGTGGAGACCCAGCTCCCGGTGCACCCGAGCCGGGCCGACCACCTGATCCGAACCTTCGCGCCCGAGCCGGGCGCGGTCCCCCGACCCGTCGCGGACGCCGGCGTAGTAGAATCGCGTCCGTGATCCGATCCGCCTCGCGGCGCGCGGTGCCGTGGCTGGCCGTCGCCCTGCTCGTCTCGGCCTGTGCCGGCTCCGGCGCCCGCTCCGCGTCGCCCGCCCCGGACGCGGCCCAGGCCGAGCTGCCCCCGCCCGCGCGCCAGGTGCTGCGCAACGGCATGCGGTTCATCCTCCAGGACCACCGCGCCTCCGACATCGTGGCGATCTACCTCTTCGTGGGCGTCGGAGTGCGGTACGAAGCCCCGGACCAGCTCGGCTACGCCCACTTCCAGGAGCACATGCTCTTCAAGGGCACCGACCGCTTCGGCCCCGGCTACGTGGACCGGACGGTGGAAGGCGTGGGCGGCCGCTCGAACGCGGTGACCTCGTTCGATTACACCTCCTTCTACCTCGTGCTGCCGAGCGACGCGACCGCCTCGGGCATCGAGCTCCTCGCCGACATGGCGTTCCGCTCGAGCTTCGTCCCCGACGAGATCGGCCGCGAGCGCGAGGTCATCTTCGAGGAGGCGCGCATCGAGCAGGATAACCCGCGCTCCGCGATCGTGCGCCAGCTCTACGGCCTGGTCTTCGCGGGCAATCCCTACGGGCGGCCGGTGCTGGGCACCCGCGAGACGATGCAGGCGGCCACCCAGGCGCGGCTGCGCGCCTTCAACCGCCGCTACTACGTGCCCGAGAACATGACGCTGGTGGTGGCAGGCCCGGTGGATCCGGTCGCGGTCCGCGGCATCGTGGACCGCACGTTCGGGCGCATGCCGGCCACCGGCTACAAGGCGGCCCCGGCGGCCGCGCCGGCCCCGCTCACCGGCGGGGTGCGCAAGACGGTGGAGCGCGACGAGCAGCAGGCCCACCTGGCCCTCGGCTGGCAGGCTCCGCGCTCCGACGACGCGGCGGGCGACGCGGTGGATCTCCTCACCACGATCCTCGCGGGCACCGAGAGCTCGCGCCTGGCCCAGCGGCTGCGCGATCGGGAGCGGCTGGTCTCCACCGTGACCATGAGCTACTCGGCGCTCATGGGCGGCGGCATCGTGAGCCTGCGGGCGGAGCTCGAGGCCAAGGACCTGGAGCGGGTCGAGGCCATCATCCTCGAGGAGATCGCACGGATCCAGGAGAGCGGGCCCACCGAGGAGGAGCGGCGACTCGCGGTCACCAAGTTCGAGGCCCAGCACGCCTTCGACACCGAGACCTCCGAGGGCCTGGCCTATGCCTACGGGCTCGCCGAGACCACCTGGACCCTCGACGCGGAGCTGCGCTACGTGGACCGACTCCGGCGCATCACCCGCGAGCAGATCCGCGACGCGGCCCGCCGGTATCTCTCGCGCACCGACTACGCGCGGCTGGCCTTCGTGCCGAAGCCGGGGACCCGCTGATGCGCCGGCGCGCGCTCCTGCTCGCCGGCCTCATCATGCTGCTCGCCGCGCCCGCGTGGGGCCAGAGCCCCCCGGTCAGCCGCGCGCGCCTCCCCAACGGGGTCACCGTGCTGGTCCGCGAGAATCCGACCGCTCCGGTGGTCGGAGTCTCCCTGATGGTCCGCATGGGCACGCGCTGGGAGACCGTGGACAACGCGGGCATCTCCAACCTCGTCCAGCTCATGGTCGTGCGCGGCACCACCACCCGAGACGGCGGCCAGATCGTCGAGGCGGCCGACGCGATGGGCGGCAGCATCGAGGCCACCGGCGACGTGGACTACTCGGAGATCGCGGCCACCGCGCTGTCGCGCCACTGGGTGGAGATCCTGGAGCTGGCGGCCGACGTGGCCCTGCGGCCCACCATGCCGGACGGCGTGGTGGTGGCGGTGCGGGATTTCCTCCTGCGCCAGGTGCGCAATCGCGGCGACAAGCCCTACGACGTGGCCCTCGACACGCTCGGCGTGCGCGTCTTCGGCCGGCACCCGTACGCCTGGGATCCGCTCGGGCTCAAGGACAGCCTGGCGCGGCTCGACCGCGACGCGCTCCTCGCCCACTACAAGCGGCACTACGTGACGGGCGGCCTCGTGCTGGCGGTGAGCGGCCGCGTGAAGACCGCGGAGGTGATCGCGCAGGCCACCCGGCTCTTCGGGTCGATGCCCGCGGGAGCCGCGCCGACCGCGGCCCCGCCGCGGCCCCCCGCGCCGGCGCCGTGGCGCGAGGCGCGCGTCGTGCCCGGCGCCCAGGCGCAGATCCTGATGGGCGCGCTGGCGCCGGCGCTCACAGACCCGGACTACCCGGCGGTCAAGGTGCTGGCGAACGTGCTGGGCGGCGGAATGGCGGGGCGGTTCTTCTCGGAGCTACGGGACAAGCAGGGCCTCGCCTACACGACGGCAGCGCAGTACCCGGCGCGCGTGGACACCGGCTACTTCGTGGCCCAGCTCGGCACCGCGCCGGAGAACGTGGCCCGCGCCGAGGCGGCGCTCCGGGCGCAGCTCGAGCGGGTGCAGCGCGAGCGGGTGTCGGCGGAGGAGCTGCGGGTGGCCAAGGCCTACGTGCTGGGCAACCTCGCGATGGACCGGCGCACGAACGCCCGCCAGGCGTGGTACCTGGCGGCCTACGAGGAATCCGGGGTGGGCTACGAGTTCCTGGATCGCTATGCGGCGGCGGTGCGCGCGGTCACCGCCGCCGACGTCCAGCGCGTGGCCCAGCGCTACCTGGCCGTCCTGCGCACCGTCATCGTCCAGCCCACCGCGCCCTGAGGCGGTCGCGTCAGGGCATCCTCATCAGCTCGATCCGCACCGGCGAGCTGGTGTACAGGAACTGGCCGACGAGTCGGTCGCCCTGCAGCGTGAACGTGGCCGCGAACGCCCGGCCCGGCTCAATCCCGTTGACCCACATGTCGGTCTCGGAGACGGACAGCTCGATGGGCGCGCCGAACGACGAGTTCTCGCGAAGCGACAGCGGCACCCCCTCGGCCATGCGCGCGTCCATGAGCACGAGCCGGCCCTGGCCGATACCGCCGTCGACCGTCAGCATCGCCTTCGCCACGCCGCCCCGCAGCGTCCGGGACATGCCGTAGCCGCTCCAGGTCCCTTCCCACTTCCCGGCGACGTTGGCCCGCGGGGCGACGAGCGGGGTGTTCCGCCCCCACCAGCCCTCGCCCTTGGCCTGGTCCATCAGCTCGGGCGTGACCTGGGGCGCGGCGCCCACCATGTTCTTCATCGAGAAGGACAGATGGTTGCCGGTGGCGTAGTGCGTCGGGTGGGCCCGCCAGACTTCCCACTCGCGGTGAGTGGCGGCGCAGCCGGTGGAGAGGATGACAGCACCCAGAATCAGCGGCAGGAAGGTCCGGTGGCGCATTGGTGAGTCCCTCCAATCAAAATCCATGTGGAATCACAGTGTTGCACACCGGAATTTTCCACCCAAGCTATTCGAGCAGCTCCGGAAAGGCGCGGATGATGCGGTGCGGCGCCACCGAGCAGCCAGACCCCTCGGAGGCCAAGGCGCTGGGGCGCGAGCACGTCCCATTCGAGGTTGTCGCCGACCATCCAGGCGTCCTCCGCCTTCACGCCGAGCTTGGAGAGGGCGTAACGGTAGACGACCTCCTCCGGCTTGCCGACTCCCATCTCCCCTTCCACCACGATCACGTCGAAGAACCGCTCCAGATCGTGGCGGTCGATCTTGCGCCGCTGGTGGCTGGCGTCCCCGTTGGTGACCATGGCGAGCGGGATCCCGCGGGCGCGCAGGGTCTCGAGCGCGGCGATGACCCCGGGGAAGAGCGTCATCCGCTCCCAGCGGCGGTCGGCGAAGTCCGCCGCGATGCCCGAGGCCAGCCCCTCGTCGGCGCGGTCCAGCCGGCCGAGCGCGTGGGCGGTGATCCGGGTCCAGGCGCGCAGCATGTCGGTACGCTCGGTGCGGTGGCGGCCCGGGTCGCTCCAGAACCAGCGCCGCGTCTCCACGATCGCGGCCACGAGACCGGGCGGGTCGATGCCGGCCGGGCCGGCGAGCGCCTCGCAGGCGTGGAGCCAGCACTCGTCGACCCCCCCCGAGTAGTCGAGCAGGGTGTCGTCGAGATCCACCAGGAGGGCCTTCAGGTGGCGGCCTCCTGGGGGGCGGCGAAGGGCGCGAGCTCGGGGCGGCACACCGCCCGGAAGTTGCACCAGCGGCAGATGCGCAGCTCCTCGGTCTTCTCGAAGCCCGACTCCTCGGCGAGATTGCGCTCCGGATCCTTGAGGTAGGCCTTCATGGAGCGGACCGAGAGCCGGATGTGCTCGCGGACCCGATCGAGGCTCGCCGCGTCCCACGGGTGCGTGGTCACCTTGCCCTCGCGCAGGTTGACCTCCAGCAGGTCCACGCGCCCCAGGTCCACGCCCAGCACGTCGAGGGCGTAGAGCGCGTAGCCGCCGAGCTGCAGGCCGGCGCCCTCGCCCCCGCCGCCGGTCTTCCAGTCCAGGAGCTGCAGCCGATCGGCGTGGCTCCAGTAGCCGAAGTCCGGGGCGCTGAACACGCGCGTGCCCTCGAAGGGGAAGGACCCGATGTCCTCGATGAAGACCCAGCGCTCGGTCGGGGTGCCCTTGATGTCGGCGAGGACGGGCAGGCGGTGGAAGTTCCGCAGGCAGCGCACCACGTGATCGCGCAGGGCCTGCCACTCGCTGTCGCGGATGGTCACGCCGTACTCGTGCTCGAACAGCGAGGGCCGCTTCGGGGCCTGGCGATACACCCCGGCGCGCGAGCCCTTCCACTCCTCGCGCATCTGGCGCACCGTGTCCTCGATGAGGGAGGCCTCGCTCAGGCCATGGCCGTCGCGCAGGGCGAGCAGGGAGCGCTCGATCGCCTCGTGGACGAGCCGGCCCGCCCACATCTGGCGGGTGGCGAGTTGCTTGAGCATGTAGAGGCGACGGACGGTCGGGTCGGCGTCGGCGCTCCAGCCGCCCCACGCGCCGTAGTACTGGTAGTAGTAGCGGCGGCGGCACTCCTGGAAGGCGTTGTCGCGGGTGCGCGACCAGGAGAATTCGTTGACGAGGTCGGCCACGGCTAGAGCATAGCATTGCGGACGCGATACCCTGTCGTGGCACACTTGGTGCGCGGGGTCCGCCAGAACCACCCAGGAGGTCACCATGCGAATGGTCATCGGAGCGCTGCTCATCGTGGGGCTCGCCACTTCCACCGCCGGCCCGATCCGGGCCCAGGGCAAGACCGGCGAGCGCCTCGGCACGGTGCGGTTCGCGACGTCCTGCGCGCCGGCCGTCCAGCCCCAGTTCGATCGCGCGGTGGCCCTGCTGCACTCCTTTCACCTCGACGCCGCGGTCGGCGCCTTCACCGACGTGGCGGCCGCCGACCCCACGTGCGGGATGGCCCACTGGGGCGTGGCCATGTCGTGGCTCGGCAATCCGCTGGCCGCCCCCCCGAGCGCGCGCGGCCTGAAAGAAGGCGGGGCCGCGGTGGACCGGGCGAAGGCGGCGGGCGCCCGCACCGACCGCGAGCGCGAGTACATCGCGGCGATCGAGACCATCTACAAGGACGCGGACCGGGTGGACCACCGCACCCGCGCGCTGGCCTACGAGAAGGCGATGGAGCAGCTCGCGGCGCGCTACCCGGCCGATCGCGAGGCCGCGGTCTTCTACGCGCTCGCGCTCAACATCACGCTCGATCCCAACGACAAGACCTACGCCAACCAGCTCAAGGCCGCCGGCATCCTCGAGAAGGTCTTCGCGGCGCAGCCCGATCATCCCGGGGTGGCCCACTACCTGATCCACAGCTACGACTTCCCGCCCATCGCGGCCAAGGGCCTGCCCGCCGCGAAGCGCTACGCGAGCATCGCGCCGGCGGCGCCGCACGCGCTGCACATGCCCTCGCACATCTTCACCCGGGTGGGGAGCTGGCAGGAGTCCATCGAGACCAACCGCGCCTCCGCCAAGGCCGCGGCGGACGCGCTGGCCGCCAGCGGATCGCCGACCGGCCTCCGCTCGTACGAGGGCCTGCACGCCTACGACTACATGATGTACGCCTACATGCAGCTCGGCCGGGATCGCGAGGCGCGGGCCCTCGTGGAAGAGATCGCCGCGACCCGCAAGCTGAACATCGATCACTTCGCGGGGGCGTTCGCGCTCGCCGCCATCCCGGCGCGCTTCGCGCTGGAGCGGGGCCAGTGGGCCGAGGCGGCGGTGCTGTCGCCGACCCCCGCGGATCTCGCCTGGAATCGCTTCCCGCAGGCCGAGTCCATCGTCTGGTTCGCGCGCGGGCTCGGCGCCGCGCGCAGCGCCAATCCGGCGCGCGCCCGCGAGGACCTCGCCCGCATCGAGGCCCTGCGCGACGCGATGATCGCGGCCAAGAACCCGTACTGGGCGCATCAGAGCGAGGTGCAGCGGCTCGCGGTGGCGGGCTGGATCGCCCGGGCCGAGGGCCGGAACGAGGAGGCCCTGTCGCTCATGCGGGCCTCCGCCGCCGCCGAGGAGACCAGCGAGAAACACCCGGTGACGCCCGGCCCGATCAAGCCGGCCCGGGAGCTGCTCGGCGACATGCTGATCGAGCTCGGGCAGCCGGCGGAGGCGCTCAAGGAGTTCGAGGCCTCGCACCGGGTGGAGCCCAACCGCTTCCAGGGGCTCTACGGCGCGGCCCGCGCCGCGGAGCTGGCCGGCGACAGCGCCCGGGCCCGCACCTACTATGGACGGCTCGTGACCCTCGGGAAGGACGCCGACGCGGACCGACCCGAGATCAAGCAGGCAAAGGGCTTCGGCGCGACGAAGTAGCCGCGACGCGGTCCGTCAGGGAACCCCCGGGGCCTCCGCGCAGTTTCCGTGCGTGGAGGCCCGTTCTCTAGATGCCGGGGTGCGCCTTGTCGACCGGGTGGGGGCGTGTTGGCCTCCCGCCTCGCGGATCGTCACCATGCGCGTCATACCACCGCAACAACCATTCAAGGAGGCTCTCATGCCCAAGTCGAAAGCTGCGGGTTTGACCCGGCGCCAGGTGCTCAAGGCCGGCGCCGCCACCACCTTCGCCGGCTACGCGGTCGGCGTCGAGAAAGCCCTCGGCCAGGCCATCAAGACCGACACCCAGGGGATCGTGGCCGGCGACGCGGAAGTCGCCATCGGCGGCTACCAGATGCCGGTGTACGAGGCCCGGCCGGCCAACGCCACCAACGCGCCGATCGTCATCGTGATCTCGGAGATCTGGGGCGTGCACGAATGGGTGAAGGACGTCACCCGGCGCTTCGCCAAGGACGGCTACTACGCGGTGGCGCCCGAGCTGTTCAAGCGGGAAGGCGGCGTGGGCCACCTCCCGAACGTGCCGGACATCCTGAAGATCGTGTTCGCGGTGCCGCGCAAGCAGGTGCTCGGCGACGTCGCGGCCGCGGTGGACTGGACCAAGAAGCGGCCAGGGGCCCGCGCGGACCGGGTGGGCGTCACCGGCCATTGCTGGGGCGGCTCCACCGTGTACCAGGTGGCGGCGACCAACCCCGACATCAGGGGAGCGGTGGCGTGGTACGGCCCGCCGGCCCGGCCCTATCCCGACACGCCGAACCCGGTGACCGGCTTCGACGTGGTCAAGGACATCAAGGCGCCGTTCCTGGGCCTCTACGGCGAGAAGGACACGAGCCCGACGCCGGACGACGCCAAGAAGTTCGGCGAGCTGTTGAAGCAGACCAACAAGGATTCGGAAGTCGTCGTCTACCCCAACGTGGGGCACGGCTTCTTCGCGGACTATCGCCCGTCCTACAACGCGGAAGCGGCCGCGGACGCCTGGAAGCGCTGCACCGGCCTCTTCGCCCGGACGCTCAAGGCCTGAGGGCGCCGTCATGGAGCTGGAACGTCGAGATTTCCTCGAGCTCGCCGCCGGCGCCCTGACCTATTCGCTCGCCCCCGACGCCGCCTGGGCGCAGACCAGTAAGGTCCAGGTGTAGTGGCTCCAGGTCTTCCCGATCAGCCCGGGAGACACGCTCAGCTTCTAGGCCCGGCGTACTCCGCGGGGAGGCAGACGCCGCACGGCCGGTATCCCGCCGCGACGGCGGTCCGCTCGTCGGCGAAGAACACCCGGTGCTTGACGTACCCGCCGCGCGCGATGGCCCGCAGGGCCGCGGCGCAGTCGAGGCGGCCGTACCGGCGGCCCGGCCGGTGTCCCCCGAGGCGACCGGGCGTCGCGCTCTGATAGAGCTGCCGGTCGGCGCCGAGGAGCGTGTATCTCCTCACCGGGCCGGACGTTCTTCTCGCCACCGCCGGATCGCTTGCGCGTGCTGAGGGTAGTGGTGGTAGGTATCGAGCCGCAGGCGCCGGCGAAAGCGCGTCTCGCGGGCAAGCTGGTCCTCGGGCGCGCTCTCGATGAGATCGATGAGACGGCGGTGGACCTCGTCCACCTGGACGAGCACCTCGGCCAGCGACAGGCTCTTCTTCCGCTCCGTCATCAGCGCGTTGAAGGCGTCGATGCCGCCGTAGGTGGGACGGTACCGCGGTGGCGTCCCACCCTTCAGGATGAGCGGCAGGTACTCGAGAGCCTCCTCCTCCCATGTGGTCACGTGCGCGAGGATATCTCGCACCGACCACTCGCCGGTGACCCCGGGCTCCAGCAGCTCCGCGGCGGAGAGGCCCGCGTACGACTCCTGGAAGGCACCCCACGCCGCGTCGAGCCGCTTCCGAAGCCCCGGCCGGTCCATTCCTCTCTCCTCGCATCGCGGCGCCCGATACGGCTGAGGCGGCGTGGCCTTGCCCGTCGCCCGGGCGGCGTGCTAGTCTCCGGCCACTTTCCCGGGAGGGCGTGCGCTCCCGCCCACTCCGGAGCCAAAGGAGACTCCGATGCCATTCGTCAATATCCGTATCTACGAGGGCTGGGGCAAGGACAACCTCAACGAGATCGCCAGGCGGGTCACCGCCGCGATCACCGACGTGACCAAGCTCCCGAAGGAAGCGGTCTGGGTGGTCTTCGAGGAGGTCGATCCGCCCGACTGGTACGTCGGCGGCAAGCCCGGCGAGCGCATGGCCAAGTGACCGCTTCCACCGTAACGCTCCGCGATCCGCGCTTCACCCAGGTCGTGGGCGACCGGGTCGAGTTCGAGCGGATCGCCACCGGGTGCCTCTTCACGGAAGGACCGCTGTGGCACCCGGCCGGCCGCTACCTCCTGTGGAGCGACATGCCGGGCGATCACCTGCGGCGGTGGTCGGCCACCGACGGCGTCACCACGTTTCGCAAGCCCTGCAACAAGTCCAACGGGCTCACGTGGGATCGCCAGGGCCGGCTCGTGGCCTGCGAGCACGCCTCGAGCCAGATCTCGCGCACCGAGCCCGGCGGTCAGATCGTCCCGCTCGCCACGCACTTCCAGGGCAAGCAGCTCAATAGCCCGAACGACGTGGTCTGCTCGGCGGACGGCGGCATCTACTTCAGCGATCCGCCGTACGGCCGCGCCGAGTTCTACGGCGTCCCGCGGCCGCAGGAGCTGGCCTTCCAGGGTCTCTTCCGCGTGGGCCCGGACCCGAAGAGCCCGGTGCTGCTCGCGGACGACTTCGACCGACCCAACGGCCTCTGCTTCTCCCTCGACGGCCGCCGGCTCTTCGTCAACGACACCGCCCGCCAGCACATCCGCGTGTTCGACGTGAAGGGCGACGGCGGGCTCTCCGGCGGCGCGGTGTGGGCGGAGACCACCGGGGAGGGCAAGGGCGCGCCCGACGGGATGAAGATCGACTCCCGGGGCCACGTCTACTGCTCCGGCCCCGGCGGCATCCACGTGTTCAGCCCGGAGGCGGTCTGCCTGGGCGTGATCCACGTGCCCGAGTACGTGGCGAACTTCGCCTGGGGCGACGCGGACTACCGGAGTCTCTACATCACCGCGTCCACCTCGGTCTACCGCATCCGCGTCGCCACCCCCGGTCTTCCCGCCCTGTGAGAAGCTGGATCAAGAACGCGCGCGTCATCGACGGCACCGGCGCGCCGGCGCGCGACGGCGGCCTCGTCATCGAGGGCGAGACGATCGTGCACGTGGGGCCGCTCTCGGCCGCCGACGCGCCCTCCGGCGCGGACACGCAGGTGGTGGACGCGGCCGGCCGGACCGTGATCCCCGGGCTGGTCGAGGCCCACATCCACCTCTCGTACAACAACGTGAAGGTGATCGCGGATCTCGACCTGAACTGCCCGCCCGAGTACTCCACCCTGGTCTCGGCCAAGAACGCGGAGCTCGCCCTCTCCCACGGCTACACCGCCGCGCGCTCGGCCGGCTCGGTGCACGGGGTTGACGTGGCGCTCAAGCGCGCGATCAACGAGGGCCTCTACCCGGGCCCGCGCCTGCTCGCGGCGAGCCGCGACATCGTGGCCACCGGCGGCATGTCGGACTGGAATCCGTCCTACCTCAAGCTCGGCATGGACGGCCTCGCCCTCATCGCGGACGGGGCCGACCAGATCCGGACCGCGGTGCGCCGCTCGATCAAGGACGGCGCCGACGTGATCAAGTGCTACGTGGGGGGCGACGCGCTCCTGCCCCACACTCCCATCGCGGACTGCACCTATACCCTCGACGAGGTCCGCGGGCTGGTCGAGGAGACCCACATGCGCGGCCGCCTGGCCGCGGCCCACGTGCGCGGGGCCCGCTCGAGCCGCGTGGCCGCCCAGGCCGGCGTGGATTCGATCGAGCACGCGACCTACGCGGACGACGAGACGCTGCGCCTGATCGCCGACCAGGGTCTGACCCTGGTGCCGGGGCTGCGCTACCTCTACTCGATCATCGAGAACGGGCCGCGCTTCGGAATCACCGAGGCGATCGTCGGCCCCTCCGGCCTGCGCGATGAGATCAAGCAGGCCGCGGACACGTACCGGCGGGCCCGGGACCTGGGGATCCGCATGTGCCCGGGCGGCGATTTCGGCTTCGCCTGGAACCCGCACGGCGAGTACGCGAAGGACATCCAGGTCTTCGTGGACGTCATCGGCTTCACCCCGCTCGAGGCCATCACGTGCGCCACCCGGGCCGGCGCCGAGCTCATGCGGATGCAGGACCGGATCGGCACGCTCGAGGTCGGCAAGCTCGCCGATCTCGTGGTGGTGAGCGGCGATCCCCTGAAGGACATCGCGGTGCTGCAGGACCGGAGCCGCCTGTCGGTGATGAAGGGCGGGCGGTTCGTGACAAGCAATCTCTCGTAGCCAAAGGAGGCTTCCCATGATGCTCCGCGTACTCACGATGCTGCTCGCCCTGGTGCTGGCGACGCCCCTGGCCGCCAGCGCCCAGAAGCCGATCAAGGTCGGCGTGCCCCTGCCCCTCTCGGGCCCGCCCGCGCTGTTCGGGGAGCCCGCGTCCAAGGGCGCCATGATGTTCGTCGAGGAATTGAACGCCAAGGGCGGGGTGCTCGGCCGCAAGATCGAGCTGATCGTGCGCGACTCCAAAGCGGACGCCAACGAAGCGGTGCGCGTCGCCCGCGAGCTGATCCTGAAGGACAACGTGGACTTCCTGATGGGCACGCTCACGTCCGCGGAAGGCCCCGCGGTGTCGGTGGTGGCGAAGGAGAACAAGATCGTCTTCATCGCCCCGATCCCGAAGACCGACCAGCTCACCGCCGCGGATAAGCTCCATCCCTACGTGTTCCGCGTCGCGGCCAACACCACCATGGAGGGCCGCAGCGCGGCCGAGATCGTGGCCAAGTGGCCGGTGACCAAGGTCGCCACCATCGCCTTCGACTACGCCTACGGCCAGGACGTGACGAAATCATTCGTCGACCACATGAAGAAGATCAAGCCGAGCGTGCAGATCGTGGACCAGCAGTGGCCCAAGATCGGCGAGCAGGACTACAACCCGTTCATCAACGCCCAGATGGCCAAGAAGCCGGAGGCCATCGTGTCGTCGATCTGGGGCGGCTTCTTCGTGACCTACTGACGACGAAGGCCATGGGCGCCGACTACCCGGTGGGGATCTGGGGCAACTCGTACGACGCCTTCTACTGGGGCGAGACCGCGGCCCACCGCGAGTACACCGAGAGGCTCTCGAAGTACCTGAAGGACGAGTACCCGTCGTCGTGGGCGGTCCAGGGCTACATCGGCATGCAGTTCCTCGCCGAGGCCATCAAGAAGGCGGGCAGCACGGATTCCGACAAGGTCTCCAAGGCGCTGCTCGGGCTGACCGTCGACACCCCGATCGGCAAGCAGACGATTCGAGAGAAGGATCACCAGGCGAACCGGGGGCAGCTCTACGGAAAGACGGTGAAGGACCCCAAGTTCCCGTTCCCGATCATGAAGCCGGTGGAGTACGTCGACCCCACCAAATTCATGGACTAGTAGCCACTCTCCCCTCACCCTGCCCTCTCACGTCGAGGGCGGGGTGAGGGGACCCTCTCGATGCCCGATCCGTCGTTCGTCTTCGCCCAGAGCCTGAGCGGCCTCACCGCCGCGATGTTCCTCTTCCTCATCGCCTCCGGGCTCTCCTTGATCTTCGGCGTGCTCCGCGTCCTGAACTTCGCGCACGGGACCTTCTACATGCTGGGCGCCTACAGCGCCTTCCAGCTCGTGCAGTGGATCGGGGTGGGGCCCGGGCGTTTCTGGCTGGCCGCCCTCGGGGCGGCCACCGCGGTCGCGATCCTGGGCGGAGTGGTCGAGCGCTTCCTCTTCCGGTACCTCTACGGCAAGGAGGAGCTCTACCAGCTCCTGTTCACCTACGCCCTCGTGCTGATCCTGAGTGACGTGGCGAAGGTCATCTGGGGCACCCAGCAGAAGTCGGTGAGCCGGCCGCCCGAGCTGACCGGGGCCTTCCACGTGTTCGGGGCCACCGTGCCGCACTACAACCTCTTCATCCTGCTGCTGGGCCCCGCGATCGCGCTCACCTTCTGGTTCGTCCTGCAGCGCACCCGCACCGGGCGCTTCATCCGGGCCGCCGCGCTCGATCGCGAGACGCTGGGCGCGCTCGGGGTGAACGTGGACGGGCTCTACACCGGCGTGTTCGTGCTCGCCTCGTTCCTGGGCGGCCTCGGCGGGGCCCTCATCGCGCCGATGCGGGCCACCGTGCCGGGCATGGACACCGAGGTGATCGTGGAGGCCTTCGTGGTCGTGGTCATCGGCGGCCTCGGCTCCTTCTGGGGCACGTTCCTGGGCGCGCTCATCTACGGCCAGGTGCTCTCCTTCGGCATCCTCTTCTTCCCGCGCTTCTCGATCTTCGCGGTCTTCGCCCTCATGGCCGCCGTCCTCATCATCCGCCCCTGGGGCCTGCTGGGCCGGCCGCTCAAGTAACCAATGCGCGGCCTCTCCCGCTTCCCCTGGATGCTGCTCGTGCTCGCGGTCGCCTTCTGCGTGCCCGCGATGGGCTCGCGCTTCTACACCTTCCTCGCCAACGACATGGTCATCTGGGCGCTCTTCGCGACCAGCTTGAACGTGCTGGTGGGCTACACCGGGCTCGTCTCCTTCGGCCACGCGGCCTACTTCGGGATCGGGGCGTATGCCACCGGGCTCCTGATGAAGAAGCTGGGTGTCTCGTTCCTGATCGCGTTCCCCGCCGCGGGGGTGGTCACCGGGCTCTGCGCGCTCGTGTTCGGGTTCTTCTGTGTCCGCCTCACCCGGATCTACTTCGCGATGCTCACGCTCGCCTTTGCCCAGATCGTGTGGGCGATCTGCTTCAAGTGGAACGAGGTGACCGGCGGCGAGCAGGGCATGCCCGAGATCCCGTACCCGAGCTTCGACTGGGTGGACCGGGTAGCGACGGTGCTCCCCTTCGTGGGCGGCTACCGCACCTCGGACTACTTCTACTTCACCTGCCTGTTCCTGGTGGCCGCGTGCTTGTGGATGCTCCGCCGGATCGTGGCCTCGCCCTTCGGACGGATGCTCACCACGATCCGGGAGAACGCGGAGCGTGCCGAGTTCATCGGAGTGAACGTGCGGCGCTACGAGCTGGCCGCCTTCGTGATCGCGGGGGCCTTCGCGGGGCTGGCCGGCGGCCTCTTCGGCATCTTCAACCGCGGGGTCTTCCCCGACTTCGCGTACTGGACCAAGTCCTCCGAGGTGCTGATCATGACCCTGCTGGGCGGCATGGGCACCTTCTACGGGCCCGCGGTGGGGGCGGTGGCGCTCATCGGGCTCAACCAGCAGATCGTCTCCTACACCCAGTACTGGCCACTCATCCTGGGCAGCATCCTGGTGCTCCTGCTCTTCGTCTTCCCGGGCGGGATCGCGGGCGCGGTGATCGACCTCTGGCGGCGGCTCGCGCGGAGGCCCGCCGGTGCTTGAGGTGCAGGACGTCCGCAAGAGCTTCGACGGCTTCCAGGCGGTGGGGGGCGTGTCCTTCACCGTGCCCCGCGGCTCGATCAGCGCCATCATCGGCCCCAACGGCGCGGGCAAGACCACGCTGTTCAACCTGATCACCGGGCACCTCGAGCCCGACGGCGGGCGCGTGGTCTTCAAGGAGCGCGACGTCACCGGGATCGCGCCCCACGACCTCTGCCGCCTCGGGATGGGCCGGTCGTTCCAGCGCACCAACATCTTCCCGCGGCTCAGCGTGTACGAGAACGTCCAGGCCGCCTTCGTCTGCCATCGCGGGCGCGGGTGGAACCTGTTCACCCCGGTGGAGCGGCTCTACCGGCCGGAGACCGAGGCGCTGCTGGAGGCGGTCGGGCTGCTCGACAAGGCCCGGGAGACCTCGGGCTTCCTCTCCCACGGCAACCAGAAGCAGCTCGAGCTGGGCATCACGCTCGCGCTCGAGCCCGAGATCCTCCTGCTCGACGAGCCCACCGCGGGCATGTCGGCCAGCGAGACCCGCGAGTCCATCCGGCTCATCGAGCGCATCGCGGCCGACCGGGGCCTGACCCTGCTCTTCACCGAGCACGACATGGAGGTGGTCTTCTCCATCGCCCACCGCATCACGGTATTGCACCAGGGCCAGGTGATCGCCGACGGCACCCCCGGGGAAGTGCGCAACGATCCCGAGGTGCAGCGCGTGTATCTGGGGGAGAGCCGGTGAGCGCGCCGGACCGCGTCCTGACCGTGGAGGACATCTACACCGCCTACGGGCTGTCCCAGGTGCTCTTCGGCGTGTCGCTCCAGGTGACCCGCGGCGAGTGCGTCTGCCTCCTCGGGCGTAACGGAGTCGGCAAGACCACCACCATGCGCAGCATCATCGGCCTGACCCCGCCCCGGCGGGGCCGCGTGGTGTGGAAGGGCCGCGACGTCACCGGCCGCGCACCCTACCAGATCGCCCGCGCGGGCATCGGGTTCATCCCGGAGGACCGCCGCATCTTCGCGGACCTCACGGTGTGGGAGAACCTGGACGTGGCCAGCCGCGCCCGGGACGGCGGCTGGACGATCGAGCGGGTCTTCGACCTCTTCCCCAAGCTGCGCGAGCTGGTGGGCCGCCAGGGCGGATTCCTCTCGGGCGGCGAGCAGCAGATGCTCACGATCGCCCGCACGTTGATGGGCAACCCGGAACTCCTGCTCCTGGACGAGCCGTCGGAAGGCCTGGCCCCGCTGGTGGTCGAGCACCTGAAGGAGCAGATCGGCCGGCTCAAGCGCGAGGGCCTCACGATCCTGCTCGCCGAGCAGAACGTGCGCTTCTCGCTCGAGCTGGCCGACCGGGTCTACGTGCTCGAGAAGGGGCACATCCGCTTCGAGGGCACCGCGGGCGAGTTCCGCGACAACGACGCGATCCGCCAGCAGTACCTCGCGCTCTGACGCGAGAGGCGGCGGCGCCCCCGGTGACGCCGCCCCCCGTCGAGACGGTCCGCGCTTAGCGGCGGACCTCCGCCTCCTGGTTCTTCACGAAGCGGTCGTACTCCTCCTGCGCCCGCTCCTTGGAATAGCCGTAGCGCTGCTGCAACAGGCCGACCATCTGATCGGCCTTGCCCTCGGCGCGGTCGAGCTCGTCGTCGGTGATCTTGCCCCACTGCTCCTTCACACGCCCCTTCATCTCCTTCCACTTGCCGGCAAGGATGTCCTTGTTCATCGCGGCTCCTTTTTTGTGACGGGGATCGAGATGCTGCTCACCAACGACGCAAAGGGCATGCCGCCCGCCACCCGGCGCTTCCGCGCGTTCCACGCGCGTTTTGGGTAGATCGGCGGGGCTCCTAACGTTCCCCCCGCGTATGTCCTACACGGTAGGAAGGCGCGGGCGCGCCGCGCTCAGATCAGGGCGCCCTGCCGGCGCAGCTCGGTCTGCACGTCGCCCGGCGGCACGTCGCGCACCGCCTTGCCCGCGCGCGCGGCCAGGGCGGCGCATACGCCCGCGGCCTGTCCGGTGGCCATCGCGATCGGCATGACGCGATAGGACGAGTGCGCCTCGTGGGTGCCCGAGATGCAGCGACCCGCCACCGCGAGCCGGTCCAGGCCCTGCGGCAGCAGACAGCGGAGGGGAATGTCGTAGGACTCGCCGTCGGGCAGCCGCATCAGCACGGTCCCCTTGCCCGTCGGATTGTGGATGTCGAGGGGATAGGTTCCGCGCGCGATCACGTCCTCCGCCTTGCGCGCGCCCAGGATGTCCTCCGCGGTGAGCTGGTACTCCCCGGTGATGCGCCGCGTCTCGCGCACCCCGATCGTCACGCCGCTCTGGGCCAGGTACGACCGCTCGAACCCGGGTACGTACTTGCGCAGGAACGCGGCGATCTGCTTCATCTGCCGGCGTGCCTGCCACTCCGCCAGGGTGAGGTCCCACACGCTGGTGCCGAGCGCCCCGGTGACCCGCGTGCTGTTGACCGAGAGCTCGCGCTCGTGCGGGGTGCCGAAGAACAGGATGTCCTCCCGCGCGAGGGCCAGCTCGCCCGCCGCGCTCGCCTCCCGCACCAGCTCCCAGAGCCCGTGCACGCCGCGCCACTGGTCGGGGTGCGCCTGCCGGTAGGCCGCGAAGGCGTTCCGCTCGAACTCCACCATGCGGAACATCAAGGTCATGGGCTGCACGAGCCCGTCGTCGGCGCGGCCGATCTCGAATGAGGCCCCGGCCAGGGCGGCCACGTCGCCGTCGCCGGTGGCGTCCACGATGGCCCGGGCCATGATCACGATCGGCCCCGACTTGGTCTCGAACACCACGCCGTCGGGCCGGGGGGCGCCAACCACGCCGCTGGCGAAGGCATAGAACAGGACGCGGACGCCCGCGTCGTCCAGGAGATCGAGGGCCACGAGCTTGAAGATCTCCGGGTCGAACGGCACCACGTACCCGGTCTGGGGCGACGGCCGGAGCGAGCCGCCCGCCGCCTCGAGCCGATCCAGCAACCGCTTCAGGGCGCCCTGGACCACCGCTTCCCCGGGGCCGTGATCGTGGGGCATCAGCTCCGAGGCGCTCCCGGGCGCCGCGGGCCCGCGCTGGGTGTGGAAGGACATGAGCGGCATCACGAGGGCCGCGGTGGCGTTGCCGCCCAGGAACGCGTGGCGCTCCACCAGGATCACATCCGCTCCCGCGTCGGCTGCGCCGAGGGCCGCCCCGAGGCCGGCGGGGCCGCCGCCCACCACCAGCACGTCGCACTCCGCGGCGACCATCGCGGGGCGGGGCGCCAGGGTGATGGTCGCCGGCGCGCGGGGCCGGAGCAGCGGGGGCACGGCTCAGGCCGATCCGCGGCCCGCCTCGGTGGCCCGGAGGTCGCGCCGATCGGTCAGGAGCCGCAACGCGATCTCGGTGGTGCGCCGCGCCCGTGCCTGGATCTCGGGCACCGTCTTCTCGAGCCGCGCCTGGAGGTTGCGCCGCAGGTCCCACCACCGGTCGATGTACGCGATGAGCTGCCCCGCGTTGACCTGCTTGAGCGGCGGCATCGCGATCTCGAGATCCTCGAGGAAGCCGGCGACCTTGCTCGAGTAGGGCAGCGCCACGAACGGCACCCGATTGAGCGCCGCGAAGATCAGGAAGTGCAGGCGCATGCCCACCGCGAAGTCGAAGTGGCTCATGAGCGAGAGGAGCTGGCCCGACGTGTACTCCCCCTTCAGCACGGTGGCCTGGTGGGCGTGGGCCATCTTGGACACCACCGCGTGGCAGTGCTGGGTGTCCTTCTGCCGCGGCTCCAGGGGCACGAACACCAGGTCCGCGTCGAGCCGGTCCACCATGTAGTCGGCCGCGTTGGCGAGCAGCGCGTGGTAGTGCGTCTCGTCGATGTCGGGCGCGGCCGAGCCCGGCTCGCGCACCGAGATGCCGATCAGCCGCCGGTTCTGGTTCAGGCCTTCCCGCTGCAGTGCCTCCGCGGGAAGCGGCTCGGGCTCGAGCAGGAAGGCCGGATCGGCGGTGACCTCG
>WNFK01072172.1_pt3 | contig 38927 bp, 22 predicted proteins | sample 5400281 | NCBI WGS metagenome assembly WNFK01 (sample SAMN13153350, study PRJNA577476) | soil metagenome | isolation source: 20 cm soil on Douglas fir-dominated hillslope | place: USA:California | collected 2013-09-17
GCGCGGACCGATCCCACGCCCGGCTTCCATTGGAACCCCGAGCGGGCGGAATTCGATCGCGGATCGCTCGATGGGATTACCGCGGTCGTAAACCTCGCGGGGGAGAACCTCGCGGGAGGGAAGTGGACCCCGGAGTCGAAGCGGCGCCTCGTCTCGAGCCGCGTCGCGAGCACACAATTCCTCGTGAAGCAGATGCGGGAAGGGATCCCTCCGCCGAGCGTGGTCGTGAGCATTTCGGGGGTCGGGGTGTATGGGAATCGCGGCGACGAGGTCCTCACCGAGGCGAGCTCACCGGGAACGGGCTTTCTCGCGGAGCTCTGCCTGGCCTGGGAGGATGCGGCCCTTTCGGCGAGGGCCGCGGGAACGAGGGTTGCCGTGCTCCGCCTGGGCGTCGTGCTCGACGCGAGGGGGGGCGCGCTCGCGAGGATGCTCCCGATCTTCCGGCTCGGGATCGGGGGCCCGTTGGGAAACGGCAGGCAATGGATGAGCTGGATCGCGATGCCCGACTTGCTCGGCGTGATCAGCCTGGCCCTCGACCGAGAGAACGTCGAGGGCCCCATGAACGCGGTCGCGCCCGAGCCTGCCCGAAACCGCGACTTCGCGCACGCCCTGGGGCTCGTGCTTGGGCGGCCAGCCTGGATTCCCGCACCTGCTCCCGCGCTCAAGCTCCTCTTTGGGGAAATGGCCGACGAAGTGCTTCTCTCGAGCGCCAGGGCCGAGCCCGCGAGGCTTGCGACGCTGGGGTACGACTTTAGCTTCCGGGATATCGAGGGGGCGCTGCGGCACGCGGTGAAGGCGTCCGAGAAGGCTACGTGATGTCTGGATCCCGCCCGACCCGGCTGATCTCCATCCTGTCGATGGCGGTGATCGCCCCCGCATTTGTCTCCCCGCGGGCCGCCGCAGCCGGGCAATCAGCGGTACCTAGTGCTCCGAGGATTCTTTACGCGGACACTCTCATGATCGTTCCGGAACCTTCTCCGTTCGCCGTACCTATATCTACAGGTATTTCGTCATGAACGAACGGAGCGCCGGAGCGGGGGTCTGCCGCTTCGCCGTCGCGCCGGTGGCCGTGCCGGACAGCGTGATCGTCCCGCCTGGGTGGACCGCGTCCTTCGAGCAGGACGAAGAGGACGACACCGTCGTCTGGGCGGTCGCGGATACCCCCACGCAGCCTCCGCCTGGTCATGAGGAGAGCGCCGCGTGGCCGAACCCCTTCGAAATACAACCCGGCCAGACCAAGGTCTTCGGCCTGTTTTGCCGCAGGCCCCCCGGGCCGCTGGTCTCGTTCCATGCCCAGGTATTCGACACGGCGTCCGATATCTACCCGGACGACGGCGCGAACCGGGATGGCGCCGACGCGCTACCCGCCACCGGGGTACGGGGGTGTGCCGTCGGGCCCGCCGGAGTGGGCGTGGAGGGAGGGGAAGCGAACGCGCGGCAGGCGGCATCGCCTCCCGAGCCTCTGCCTTCGCATGGCCCGCCGGGCACGGCCACGATCTCATTCTTTTTACCGGGGCGGGCGGAGGTCAGGCTGAGCGTCCACGATTCCCGCGGGCGTCCGGTGAAAGGTCTCATCCATGGATCGCTCGCCGGGGGATTTCACTCGATCACGTGGAACGGGACAGGCTCGAAGGGAATCGCCGCCGCGGGTGGTTACTTCTTCCGCCTGTTCGTGGACGGAAGTCGGGCGGGGCAACGAAGGGTCGCCTTAAGGCACGGACCCTGACGCGCCGCAGCTCGACCCTCACCGGCCATGTTCGAGCCCCGACGCGATGATCGCGATCGCTCCGGCCACAAACCCCGTACCCAGAATGGTCAGCACGCCCGTCCTGAATCCGCGTCCGCCCCGCCAGGCGGCGTATGACGCCTTGGCCGCCGTGTTCGCGAGGACCGCGATCGCGATCCCGCCCGCCGCGGTTTCGGGGGGGAGACCACGGGCGCTCACGCTCGAAAGACTGAGCGTGATCGCGTCGACGTCCACGAGGCCCGCCAGCGCCGAGGCGGCGATGATCCCCCAGCGCCCCGCGTAGCGCCGCGCCGCCTCGACCACGAAGAGGACGAGACCGAAGATCACGGCGAAACGGATCGCTTCCCGGAGCTGGAAGGGGTTGGTGAGTCCGGTCTCTTGCTGTGCGGATTGGGCGGACCGCCGCAGCAGGAAAGCGATCGCGATGACGCTGCCCGCGGCGACCGCCCCCAGGAACGGTGCGAGGCGGGCCAAAACCGCCGGATTCACGACCGCTGTCAAGACCGCGACCCGCACGAGCATGACGGTCGAAGCCAGCCCTGCTCCAATCGACAGACGCTCGCCGCCGCTCGACATGGCGCGCGACTGGGACGCGAGGGAAACCGTGACCGCGGTGCTCGATGCGAGCCCGCCCAAGACGCCGGTCACGAAGATCCCCTGCTGCGCGCTCCAAAAGCGGATCGCGATGAACGCCGCGAAGGAAAATCCGCAGACCAACACCACCACGAACCAGAGACTTCGCGGATTCCAGACTCCCCAAGGCCCGTAACCCGTGTCCGGAAGGAGCGGCAGAATCACGGCCGCGATCACGGCGAGCGTAAGCGTCGCCCGCAGCTCTTCCCGGCTCATCGCCTGCGGAAAGGCCTCGAGCCGTTCCTTGGAGGCGAGGAGCACGGCGATCGTGATCCCGAGGGCCGCGGCCAGAACGAGCGCGCCCGAGCCGGCGATCGCGCCGGTCCAGTACGTGGCGAGAGCGGCGCTCTCCGTCGTGGTCCCGACTTCGTTGTGTTCGCTCGTGCGCCAGTAGGCGACCACCGCAAGCGCCGCCACCGCGAGGAAGCCGGCGACGACCGCCATGCCGATCTCGCCCGTGACGACGGTGAGGCTCGCGCCCAAGAGCGCGAAGAGAGGAAAGGTGCGCACGCCGGCGAACATCCGCTCCCCGTTGGCGTGCGCGGCGCGCTCGCGCTCCATCCCGATCAAGCCGCCGAGGAGCCCCGCGACGAGAAGCCTCAGGAGGGCGGCATCGGGGTGGGCGATGAAATCGATCGTATGGCTCAGGAGCTGCAGTCCCTCAAGACCGAGGTTGAGGCGAGGAAGAGGTCGAGAGCAGGCGGCGAAGGACGAACGGCAGAATGCCGCCATTCTCGTAGTACCGGACCTCTTGCGGCGTGTCGAGCCGGACCCTGGCTTGGAAGGAATCGGGTCCGGCCGCCGTTCCCGGTCGATGCACGCGGACCGTGAGCTCGGTGGCGCGGGTCGCGTCGTTTCGCAGCGCCGCGGCGACATCTTCGATGTCGTACGTCTCGGTTCCCGTGAGGCCCAGCGTCTCCGCGCTCTGCCCGTCCAGAAATTGAAGCGGCAGCAGGCCCATGCCGATCAGGTTGCTTCGATGGATCCGCTCGAAGCTTTCGGCCACGACAGCCCGTACGCCGAGCAGCTTGGGCCCTTTCGCCGCCCAGTCGCGGGAGGACCCCGACCCGTACTCCTTTCCGGCAATGACGATCGACGGCACCCCTTCCTTCGCGTATCGCATCGCCGCGTCGTAGATCGGCAACTGTTCCCCGCTCGGAAGGTGGATCGTGACTCCCCCCTCGACGTCCGGGACCATCCTGTTCCGGATGCGTGTGTTGGCGAAGGTGCCGCGCACCATCACTTCATGGTTTCCGCGCCGCGATCCGTAGGAGTTGAAATCGAGGGGCTGGATCCCGTGCTCGATCAGGTAGCGCCCCGCAGGGCTGTCCTTCTTGATCGAGCCCGCGGGTGAAATGTGATCGGTGGTAACGCTGTCGCCCAGCAGAGCGAGCACCCGCGCGCCCCGGACGTCCTCCACCGCGGGGGGCGTGGGCGGCATGTCCTCGAAGTAGGGCGGGCATTTGACGTAGGTCGATTCGGCCTCCCAGGCATAGCGGTCCCCTTCGGGGACAGGCAACCCCCGCCATGTCTCATCTCCGGTGTACACGTCGCGATAGGTCTCGCGAAACGTCTCCGAGCGTACCGCCGTGCGGATCGTCTCGTCGATTTCCTTCTGAGTCGGCCAGAGGTCGCGGAGATAGACCGGCTTGCCGTCCGATCCTTCGCCCAGAGGCTCCGAGGTGATGTCGACGTCCATCTTTCCGACGAGCGCGTACGCCACCACGAGCGGAGGGGAGGCGAGATAGTTCGCGCGCACCTCCGGGTGGATGCGGCCTTCAAAGTTCCGGTTTCCGCTGAGGACGGAGGCCACGACCAAATCCTCCTCCTCGATCGCCTTCGAGATCGGCGCGGGAAGCGGTCCGCTGTTCCCGATGCACGTCGTGCACCCGTAGCCCACGGTGTAGAAACCAAGCGTCTCGAGATGCTCTGTCAGCCCGGCCCGTTTCAAATACTCGGTCACCACCTTGGAGCCGGGTGCCAGGCTCGTCTTGACCCAGGGCTTCGTTCGAAGCCCGCGCTCGACGGCCCGTTTCGCGACAAGCCCGGCGCCCACCATCACGGATGGATTGGAGGTATTGGTGCAGCTCGTGATCGCGGCAATCACGACCGCGCCGTCGCTAAGCGGGAAGGATTCGCCTCCCATCGTTACTTGGGGAAGCGTCGCCGTCGCGTGCCCGGTCGCGCCGTCGCCTCCTTCTTCTTCCCATCGCTCGAGCGGGCGGCCCGCGGCTGTCGGGGAGCTCTTCGCGACCCGCATCGTGGGGAGCGCCTCCGCGAAGTTCCGTTTCGCGTCGCGAAGGGGTACGCGGTCTTGAGGCCGACGCGGCCCCGCGACGCTCGGCTCGACGCTCGCGAGATCCAGGGAAAGGGTGTCGGAGTAAATCGCCTCGGGGGTAGTCGGGGAGTGAAAGAGCCCCTGCTCCTTGGCGTAGGCCTCGATCAGCCGCACCTGCTCGGGGGCGCGCCCGGTGAATTCAAGATAGCGCAGCGTTTCCGCGTCGATGGGGAACATGCCGCAGGTGGCCCCGTACTCGGGCGACATGTTCGCGATCGTGGCGCGATCGGCGACCGGCAGCGAGGCCAGCCCAGGTCCAAAGAATTCGACGAACTTCCCGACCACGCCCTTCTTGCGGAGCATCTCCGTGACGGTGAGCACAAGATCGGTCGCGGTCGCTCCGTCCGGAAGGGAGCCGGTCATGCGGAACCCGATCACCTGGGGCAGGAGCATCGACACGGCCTGCCCGAGCATCGCGGCCTCCGCCTCGATACCGCCGACCCCCCAGCCCAGAACGCCCAGGCCGTTGATCATCGTCGTGTGCGAATCGGTGCCGATGAGCGTGTCGGGGTATGCCTGGGGCCGATCGCCGCCGGTCGAGAACACGACCCGCGCGAGGTACTCCAGATTGACCTGATGCACGATCCCGGTGGCGGGCGGGACGACGCGGAAGTTCTGAAATGCCCGCTGTCCCCAACGGAGAAAGAGATATCGCTCCCGATTCCGCTCGAACTCCTTCTTCGCGTTGATGAGGAGCGCCGCGCGAGATCCGTATTCGTCCACTTGCACCGAATGATCGATGACCAGCTCCGCGGGCTGGAGCGGATTGATTCGCTTCGGATCCCCACCCAGCGCCGCCATCGCGTCGCGCATCGCGGCCAGGTCCACGACCGCGGGGACGCCGGTGAAGTCTTGGAGGAGCACGCGGCTCGGGGTGAACGCGATCTCGCGGCTCGGCTCTGACGCGGGGTTCCATCGTGCCACCGCCTCAACGTCCTCGGCGCGCACGACGCGGCCGTCCATGGTGCGGAGAAGGTTCTCGAGAAGAATCCGCATGGAGTAGGGAAGCCGCTCCGCCGGGAGGCCCGCCTTGGCGAGCGTCTCCAATCGGAAAATTTCGTAGCGCCGTTCCCCGACCTTGAGCGTCGAGCGTGCCCCGAAGTGATCATCCATGTGGTTCGCTCCATGTGGAGTCGCCGGCACGCCGCCGGCGGAATGAATTGCGCCGCGTGGAAACGGAATGAGAATACCCGATCGCGGCGCTCTCTTGGGAGCCAACCGCATGCATCGTTTGTCGCGGCGATCGGTCAAACTCCGCTTTTGGATCGGGACACGTTCGCTTACATTCTGCGGCCATGTCCCGCGAGCAATCCCCCCGGTTCCGATGGACCTATGCGATCGCGATGGCCGCGATCGTGGCTGTGCTCGTTTGGATCGGCATCGAAGCGGCGCCCGTCTTCACCCGGCCGCGTTTGGAAGCATTCGTCCGCGGCGCTGGGCCCTGGGGCCCGTTCATCCTGCTCGGGCTCCAAATCGCCCAGATCCTCGTGGCTCCGATCCCGGGCGTCTTCATGCCGCTTCTGGCGGGGGCCCTTTACGGTCCGCTGGTGGGCGTGCTCATCGTCTCCGCTGGAACCGTCCTTGGGTCGTGCGCCGCGTTCGCGATCGGGGGTCGAGCGGGCTTGCCCCTCCTCAAGCGATGGGTGGGGGAGGAGAACGTCGCCAGGGCGCAGGGCATCGTCGGGGGGAAGCGGTGGATCGCGCTCGTACCGATATTCCTCGTGCCGTTCTCGCCCTCCGACGCGATCTGCTTTGTCGCCGGGATGATCGGCATCAAGCCGGACCGGTTCTTTCTAGCGGTCCTGATCGGACGGGTCCCGAAAGACTGCGCACTCGCCCTGGCCGGTGCCGGTCTGATCCGCCTCGGGGGGTTGCTGTCGGCCTCGGGCTAGGGATGCCGGCCCTTGCGGATGATCTTGATGGGCGTGCCGGCGGGAACGATTGCCGTCGCCCGCATGTTGTTCAAGATCGCGGTTTCCTCCAGGCTCAGGGCTTGCGGCCCCAGACCACCCACGATGTCGGCGAACGTTCCTTGCCGGTTGGTGGTGACGATCGCCACGCGGTCCGACGTCACGTTCAGCATGGTTGGGTCCCGGAGCGCCGCGATGCTCCGGATCGACGCGAGGATTTGTTCGGCCGCGACATCGTTCGGGGAACGGGTCAGCCCCAGGACCTGTAGGAACTGCCCGGGGCGATAGCGCACGAACCCCGCGATGAGGCTCTGCCTCCCGCCGCCTCCGTTCACAAGCAGCTCCCCGATCCAGGCCGGGTAGTCGCGGAAGGTCTCCGATTTGCCCGATGCGTCCAGGATCTTCTTCTCCGCGATGAGCGACTGGACGTACTGCTGCGCGGTCGCCGTGGAATCCTTGGTTCGCTGGAGCGTCAGCTCCATCGCTCCTCCCAGGGACTGATTCGTCGCTTGGACCGAGCTGGGCTGATTCTGCGTCTGCCAGCCGTCCGGGAAGATCACCTGGATCCCGAGATCGGGGTGATAGAAGCGGTTCCCGACGAAGAAGCCGGCGCGGGGATCGTCTCCGAAAATGAGACCATCCAGTCGGGCGCGGTACTTGGGCGCGTTGATCGCGAGATCGCGCCGCCCGCCCGCGACCGCCGCCTGCGCGAGCTGCGAGGTACGGATCTCGCGATCGCCGGGGTCGGGGTGCGTGGAAAGGAAACCGGGAAGCTGCTCTCCTTGGCGCTCCGCGACGCGCTTCAGCATGGAGTACGTGCTGGGTATCTCGCGCGGGTCGTAGCCCGCCTTCGTCGCGTACCCCACTCCCAGCTCGTCCGCCTGCGATTCGTTGTCGCGGCTGTATTTCAAGAAGAGGAGTCCGAGCCCCTGCTGCGCCAGGCCGCTGTACGGCCGGAGCGCGCCGACGAAGACGGTTCCGACGAGCAACCCGACGCCCGCGATCTGGGAGCGTGTGATCTGCTGGGCGCTGTGCCGCGCGGTGACGTGGCCGATTTCGTGGCCCAGTACGCCCGCCAGCTGTGCTTCCGAATTCAGATAGGCGATGATGCCGCGGGTAATGTAGATGTAACCGCCCGGAATCGCGAACGCGTTGACGACCGGGCTGTCGAGCACGCGAAAGTGCCAGTCGAGCGTCGGCAGGTGGGACGCCGCTCCGAGCTTTTGCCCGATCGAATCGACGTAGTGCTGCATGGCGGAGTCCCCGTAGAGACCGTATTCCGCCTGGACGGCCGGGTCGGCCTCGCGCCCCATCTCCAGCTCCTTGCTCGTGCTGACGAGTGATATCTGACGCTTGCCGGTGGCCGGATTGGTCGCGCAACCACCGATCGCGCTCGCGAGCACGAACAACAAAACTGCCGGCGCGAAACGGCTGAGCGCGCGGCACGAACATCGGGGCATGTTCACTCCCATGGCCTGGGTGGTAGCGACGAATCCCTGTCGCGGTTTATAGTAACACCCGATCGAGTGCCCGCTCTGGAAATTAGGCGAATCGAGGAGGCCCATGCCCGCCACTTCCGTCGATCAGGCCCAGTTGTGCGTCAACACGATCAAGTTCTTGTCCGCCGACGCCGTCGAGAAGGCGAAATCGGGACACCCCGGCGCCCCGATGGGCGCCGCGGATATGGCGTACGTGCTCTGGGCGAAATACATGAGATTCGATCCGCGCGACCCCCTGTGGCCGAATCGCGACCGGTTCGTGCTCTCGGCCGGGCACGCGTCCATGCTGCTCTACTCGCTCCTCCATCTTTTCGAGTTCGACCTCTCGATGGAGGAATTGCAACGGTTCCGCCAGTGGGGTTCGAAGACCGCCGGTCATCCGGAGTACGGCCTTGTGCCGGGCGTCGAGGCCACGACCGGCCCGCTCGGCCAGGGCTTCGCGAACGGGGTCGGCATGGCGCTCGCGCAACGAATGATGCAGTCCAGGCTCAAGCACCACGCCGACCTTCTGAATCATCGGGTCTTCGGGATTGTGAGCGATGGAGATCTCATGGAAGGAATCTCCTCCGAGGCCGCCTCGCTCGCGGGACATTGGGGCCTCGGGAACTTGAACTATCTCTACGACGACAATCGCGTCTCGATCGAGGGGCCGACCCCCCTCGCTTTCTGCGAGGACGTGGGGAGGCGATTCGAAGCGTATGGCTGGCACGTCGAGGTTGTCGACGGGAACGACCGCGACCGCGTGGACCAGGCGTTATTCCGGGCGGTGGCCGATGAGATGCGGCCATCCCTCATCATGGCGCGCACGGTTATCGCCAAGGGGGCGCCCACCAAGCAGGGGACCGCGAAAGCACACGGCGAGCCGCTCGGCCAGGAGGAGCTGAACCGCGCGAAGGAGGCGTCGGGCTGGCCCCTGTCGCCTGCGTTCTACATCCCGGACGAAGTGCGCGCGCACTTCCACGGGCTCGTGGAGGAGAAGAGGAACGAGAGGGCCGAGTGGGATCGGCGCTACGAGGCGTTTCGGCGCGAGGACGCGGCGGGCGCGGCGACATGGGACGCCTACATGAAGCGCACCGTCCCTCAGACGATCGGCGAGCTTCTCGCCGCCGCGGCACCGCTCGAGGAGGCAGCGACCAGGACCCATTCGGGGAACGTGATCCAGGCGGCCGCCAAGGTGATCCCGTCCCTGGTGGGAGGCTCCGCCGATCTCGATCCCTCCACTATGACCTCGATCAAGGGGGGCGGAGATGTTTCTCCCGCGGGGCTCACATGCGGCGCGCCGGTGAATTACGCGGGCCGCGTCCTCCACTTTGGCGTGCGCGAGCACGCGATGGGAGGAATCGGGAATGGGATGTCGCTCTACGGATCCTTCATTCCCTACCTTGGCACGTTCCTCATCTTCTCCGACTACATGCGCCCTTCGATCCGTCTCGCGGCCCTGATGAAGCTCCGCGTGATTTATGTGTTCACGCACGACAGCGTCTTCCTGGGGGAGGACGGACCGACCCACCAGCCGATCGAGCAGCTCCCGTCGCTGCGGCTGATCCCGGGGCTCGAGGTGTGGCGGCCCGCGGACGCTCTGGAGACCGCGATGGCCTGGGCGCGCGCGATCGGACGGGAGACGGCCCCGACCGCGCTCCTGCTCACGCGCCAGAAACTGAAGCCGGTCTCGAGGCGGGACGGATTTGACGGCCGGGACGTCCTGCGTGGCGGATACGTTCTGGAAGACGCGACAGGCGGATCGCCGGATCTGGTGATCGTCGCGACCGGATCCGAAGTGCCCCTCGCCCAGGAAGCTCGAAGGCGCCTCGAGTCGAAAGGATCCAGCGCGCGGGTCGTCTCCATGCCGTGCGTCGAAGCCTTCCGCGCCGAACCGGACACCTATCGGGAGTCGGTGATCCCGAGGGGCGCGCGCCGCGTCGTCATCGAGGCGGCTCGTACCGAACCGTGGTGTGAGCTTCTGGGCGCGGACTGCCTCCGAATCGGGCTGAATCGTTTCGGCGCTTCTGCTCCCGCGTCCGCGATCGCCGAGCACCTGGGATTCACGCCGGAAGCCGTCGTGGAGACGATCGAACGCTGGCTAGGGCGTTCATGAGCGCTTCGTGAACGCGCGCTCGCGCGCGCTCCTGGTTCTGCTCCTCGTGGCCGCGGGAGCTTCGCTCGCGCCATTCATCGGTTACTTGACCGACGATTCGTTCATCCACTTCCAGTTCGCGAAGCATCTGGTGCAGGGGAAGGGTTTCTCGTTCAACGCCGGCGAGCCCACCTACGGAGCGACCAGCCCGCTCTGGGTGTTCCTCCTCGCCCTGGCGGGGAAGATCCTGCCGATCGAGGTGGCCGCTCCGCGGGACGCGTGGTCGATGCCGGCGCTCGCGTGGGTCGCGAAGGCGTACGGCGCCATCTTTCACCTGCTCACGATCTGGTTCCTGGTTCGGATCGGAAGGAGACTCGGGTGGGATGTCTGGACCTCCCTCGGACTCGGTCTTCTCATGGCGGTGCACGCGTGGGCCGTGCGGTGGGCCATCTCCGGAATGGAATCGCCCCTCGCGACCGCGTGCGTCGCGCTCGCGCTCTATGAACTGGCGGGCGTTCTGGTCCAGGGCCGATCCGCCTGGGGGACGGGGATCGCACTCGCGCTCGCGGCGCTCGCGCGACCCGAATGCTACATCCTCGCGGCGCTCGCGCTCCTCGCCGTTGGGGTGGGAGCCGAGCGCCGGGCCCGTCGCTCGCTCGAGCTTCTCGGCGGAGTCTCGCTCCTTCTCCTGCCCTGGCTTATCACCGCGTGGCGATGGTTTCATGCGATGCTCCCCAACACGGCGGCCGCCAAGGCGGGGGCTCTGGCCAATCCCGGGCTCGCGGTCGCCGCGATCCACTCCGTGGTCCAGATCGAGCTTGCGACCGACGCGCTCCCCCTCGCGCTCTTCGTCTTGGTGCTCGCGTTCGGTAGCCGTTCGACCGCGCTCCCCGCGGCGCGCGGGCGGCGCGTCTTCTGGAGCGTCTGCGCCGCCTGGCCCTTGCTCTTGGTCCTGTCCTTCGCGCTTGGCGGCGTGCAGGTCGTGTCCCGGTACCTCCTCCCCGCGATCCCGTGCGTCCTGCTCCTGGGTATGGCCTCGTTGAGATGGGTGATCGCCACCACCCTTCCGGGGCGATACACGCTGGCGCTGTCTGTCTTTCTCGGCGCGTTCGCGCTTCAGAACGTGCTCTCCACGGCGCTCGTAACCGTGCCGAGCGCGCGGACCCACACGCGCGGATTGCGGTCGTCGCTTATCGCGATTGGCATATGGGCGCGGGACCGGACACCGCCCGGCGTCTCCTTCGCGATTCCCGACATCGGCGCATTCGGGTATTACTCGGACCGCCGCGTCCTGGATTTGTATGGGCTGGTCACACCCGAGATCGCGCCGGTCGTCGTGCGCGAGGGCTACGATGCGGTCGTGAAGCGGCTCCTCTTCGAGCGCGCCGGAAGGCCCGAATACCTCATCGACCGGCACCCGGTGAAGGCGAGGCTCGCCGAGAGCGGGGATGAAACCAATCCGTTCCGGTTCCTCTTCGCGCGGGAGATCCCAAACCTCGGGATCACACGCGCGAGAACCTACTATTACTCGGTCTATGCCATCGATTGGAAGGTGGTAGACCAGACCCGGGTTCGGATCGCCGGACGCGGTCCCGCCTCCTGGACCAACGCGGGCTCGTTGCCCGGCGGGGGCTAGAGGCGTATAATCTCGTGTAGCCGCTCACCTTCGCGACGTGTTGAGGCAACAAACATCTTACGTACAAAGAGTTGCACTCATGGGCTCAAGCTCTGTCTTAGGCTTGGCTCCCGTGGGCATCGGGTTCCCCGACCCGGTTATCGTCTCGCGCCCGGGGCCCCGCTCGCCGTCTGCTTGATGCTCGCCGTCGCATCGGCCGCGCAGGCCCAGCTTCCCCCTAGGGCGCCGCGCGTGGTGCCGAACCCGCTCCGGGCGGCGCCGTTTCTTCCGACGACCCAACCATCCGGACTCGGCTCTCCCGTCGACTGCGTGATCGTCGCCCCGGACTCGCTCGCGGACATCTACCAGAAGCTCGCGGACTATCAGACCCGGATCGGCATCGCGAGCGTGGTCCGCAACCTTTCCACCGTGCGCGCCGCGGACCCCCGCTCGAACGACCTCGCCCAAGCCGTCCGAAGCTTCATCAAGGCGGCCCGGGATCTCTGGGGCGCCCGGTGGGCCATCCTTGCCGCGGACCATGACGCGATTCCGATGCGGTACGCACGGGTCAATTTCGGCGTAACGACCGACATTCCGAGCGACGCCTACTACGCGGATCTGGACGGCACCTGGGACGGAAACGGAAACGGGATTTACGGGGAGGTGGCCGACAGCCTGGACATGAACCCCGACATCGCGGTGGGCAGACTTTCGGCGACGACGCGGGCGGATGCCCAGGTGCTGGTCTCGAAGGCGCTGCGCTATGCGACGAATCCGCTCGCGGCGGCAATCTCGAGGCATCTGATCCTGGCCGAAGTGCTCGTGCCGAATAGTTGGCAGCCGGGGCAGCTCATCTCCGTGGACGGTGCCGTCGATGGAGAATCGCTCAAGGTGCGGGTTCCGGCCTGCGCCACCGTCGATCGCTACTATGAAAACGCGAGCGCGTATCCGGGAGCGTTGCAGCTGACGAAAGCCGCCGCTCTGGCGGCGCTCGGCCGAGGGTACGGTATCGTGACCCACATCGGGCACGGCGCGCGCTCGCAGCTATCGATTGGAAGCGAGATCGTCACGATGCCCGACCTGGCGACGCTCGCGAACGGGGACTCGTTGGGGCTCTGGATTGCCTCGAATTGCGCCTCAGCCGCGGTGGATTACGAGTGCGTGGCTGAGGAAGTCGTGCGGAATCCTTCCGGGGGCGCGCTGGCGTACCTCGGTGCGACCCGAGAGGATTGGCCGGGCGTGAGCGCCACGATCTCGACGAAGCTTCTTGATCTTCTCGAAAAGGGCGCGCCGACGACGCTCGGCGAAGCGGTAGAAAACACGCGGGCGGCCCTCCTGCCCGCGGCCCGAGGCGAGAGCCAGGAGCGGTGGGGGTATTTCGAGACGGTTCTCCTGGGCGACCCCGCGATCCCTCTCTGGCGCTGCCCTCCGACCGCCCTCGCGGTGACGCGGCCCACGACCGTTGCGTTGAGCGCGGGCAGGTTCACCGTCACGGTGCTTGCCTCCGGCGCTCCCGTCGAGTCGTCGCTCGTGGTGGCCTGGAAACAGGGGGAGGAATACCGGTCGGCCTTCACGGACGCCGCGGGTCACGCGACCGTCCTGTTTCATCCCGGGACCACCGGCAAATTCTCGTTCGCCGTGACCGCCGCGGGCCGGCTTCCTTTCCTCGACTCGCTCACGGTCGCATCGGATGCTCCGGCGCATTTTGCTCTCCTGAACGCCGGGGTTCGGGATTCGATCGGAGGAGACGGCGACGGCTGCGCGGATGCCGGCGAGGCGTTCGCGATCCGAGGCAGCGTGAAGAACGTCGGAACCGGATCCGCGGCCGGACCGGTCACGATCGCGCTCTCCGCGCTGACGAGCGGTCTCGCGGTGCTCCAAGGTGCCGCCGCACTCCCCGCGCTCGGGACCGGCGCCCAAGCACCGCTCCCGGACAGCCTCCGTGTCCGCGCGCTCGCGATCCCGGAAACGCCGCGTGGGGAACGGCTCCGCGTGATCGTGACCGACGGCGCGCGATCCGATACGACGGACATGCCGATCGCCGTGGGGGCCGCGTCGCTTCTCCTCGCGACCAATGGATTCGACGACAGCCCCGCGGCAGGGGGGAATGGAAACGGCGTCGTCGATCCGAACGAAACCGTGGTCTATCGCTTCGCGATCGTGAACGAGGGAAGCGGCCGCGGACGGGGCGTCTCCGTTCACGCGAGAAACCCGGCCGCGGGGGTCGCCATTCTCGATTCGGTCGCGGTCTCGGGGGATGTTCTTCCCGGTGGGACCGGGACGAGCGCCTTCGTGCGAATCCACACGGGAGGGGTCGTGCCCGCGGGACGGATGTTCGATCTCCGCGTCGATGACGCGTACTTTCACTCTCGAAGCTTCGCGATCGATCACACGGCCCCGGCCTCTCCCTCGGGTCTCCGGAGCGAGATTCCCGGATCGGACCGGATCAGGATCGTGTGGGACCCGGTGGTGGCGAGCGACGAATCGGGCTACCGCCTCTACCGGGCCCTGGACAATGGAAGCCCGCTTGCGCTTCTTACACCGGTCCCGGTCCGCCGCGTCTCCTCGTATGAGGACCAGGGGCTGCCGCCCCTCACCCGGTATCGCTACGCGGTCACCGCGGTGGACTCGGGAGGGAACGAGGGCACGGCCTCCGTGCCGCTCATCGTCAGCACGAACCCGCCCGCGCTCACGGGCTGGCCCGAATTCATGGCCGAGCCGACGTCCTCCTCCGTTTGCCTCGCCGACCTGGACGGGGACTTGCGCCCGGAGATTCTGGCCGGCGCGGAGTACCTGTACGTGTTCCGGCCCGATGGCACCGACTGGTACGATGGTGATTCGAACACCGCCACGACCGGCATATTCAGCACGGCGCTCCACCACATCGCCTCCTCGCCCGCCGCGGCCGACCTGGATTTCGATGGGATCCCGGAAATCATCGCAGCCTCCTGGAACGATTCGAGCGTGGCGGTCTGGCACGCCAACGGGGCCATGGTCCCGGGCTGGCCGAGGAAGGGAGCCGCACCCTTCTGGTCCACCCCCGCGGTGGGGGACATCGACGGGGACGGCGTGCCCGAAATCGTGATCGGCTCGAACACCAACAAGCTCTATGCATGGCACGCGAACGGCGCACCGGTTCGCGGAACGAGCGGCGTTCTCTACACGCCGGCGGGGACGGTCATCTCGTCTCCCGCGATCGCGGATCTGGGGGGTGACGGCGTGCGAGAGATCATCTTCGGTACCTCGACGGGTCACGTCTACGCGATCCACGCCGATTCCTCCACGGTGTGGGACGTGGCGCTCAGCGGTACGACAAGCTCCTCGCCGGCAATCGGAGACGTGATTCCCGGCGGCGGCCTGGAGGTGGTGTTTAGTTGCGCCAATGACAGCGTCTATGTGCTCACCGCGTCGGGGCAGCGGGCGCCGGGATGGCCCCGGCCCCTGGAGCTAACCCCCGGAAATGGACGCGTCCCGTCGCCGGCCTTGGCGCCGCTCCTCAAGCCGCTCGGGGATTCGCGTCTGGACATCGTGGTGTGCGGCACAGACGGCCGCCTGATGGCGTGGGATCCTCAGGGCAACATCCTGCCCGGATTTTCCAACCTGACGCTCGGCGCGGCGACGGAAGCATCCCCCGCGGTGGCCGACCTCGACGGCGATGGGACGCTGGAGATTCTGATCGGCGCGGAGGACCGGAAGCTCCATGCGTTTCACGCGGACGGCACCCCGGTGAGCGGCTTCCCGATCGAGATTGGCGCCGAAGCACGAAGCACTCCCGCGGTGTGGGACGTGGATCTCGACGGCGCCACCGACATCGTGTTCGCCGGGTGGGACCGCGGGGTCCACGCGTGGCGCTATCCCGGGACGTTCGTCTCGAGCAGCATGGCATGGCCGATGTTCCACCACGACAGCTGGAGAACGGGGTACGCCACATTCCCCGTGCTTACCGCCGTCGATTCGATGCCGCCCAGCCCGGAGACGCCGCCGCTTACCCCAAGGCGCTCTTCGCTTGGCCAGAACCGGCCGAACCCCTTCAACCCGACCACGTCGATCGAATTCGGCGTCGCCGGGCCCGGGCCCCAGCGTGTGGCCATCCAGATCTTCGACGTGCAGGGGCGGTTGGTAGCAACCCCGGTTTCCCGGCCGTTCGATCCCGGCTATCATGAGTTTCGCTGGGACGGGCGCGACGATCACGGGCGGCCCCTCTCCTCCGGCGTTTATTTCTACCGCGCCGCGATCGGAACGACTACGTTCCAAAGGAAAATGGCGCTGTTGCGCTGAGCGGCGCGTCGCTTCAGGCCGATTCCACCTCGAGACGGAAGGATCCACCGATGGCTTCCCCGGTACGCGTGCGTTTCGCCCCGAGCCCGACCGGATATCTCCACGTCGGTGGGGCGCGGACGGCGCTCTTTAACTATCTCTTCGCGCGCCGGCATCGCGGGACCTTCGTGCTCCGCATCGAGGATACCGATCAGGACCGGAACGTCGAGGCGGCGCTGAGCGGAATCCTGGACGGCCTCAAGTGGCTCGGGCTTCCGTGGGACGAGGGCCCCGAGGTCGGTGGCCCCTTCGGTCCCTACTTCCAAAGCGAGAGGCTTCCGCGCTATGCGGAGGCCGCGGCTCGCCTGCTCGCCGCGGGCAAAGTCTATCGGTGCTTCTGCGATCCCGAGGAGTTGAAACGGAAACGTGAGGGGGCTCTCGCGCGCGGGGAGCCGCCCAAGTACGACCGCACCTGCCTCCGGCTGTCCCAAGAGGAGTCCGTCGCGCGTGTCGCCAAGGGAGAGCCTTTTGCCCTCCGGTTCCTCATGCCTGAGGGGGAGACGTCCTGGGAGGACGAGGTGCGCGGCACCGTTACGTTCCAGAACGGCATCCTGGATGATCTCGTGATCTTGCGGTCGGATCAGCATCCGACGTACAACTTCGCGGCGGTCGTGGACGACGCCGCGATGGAGATCACGCACGTGCTGCGCGGCGACGACCACATCTCGAACACGCCGCGGCAGATTCAGCTCTACGCCGCGCTCGGTACATCCCCGCCAAGATTCGGGCATCTTCCCATGATCTTGGGTCCGGACGGCACGCGCCTCTCCAAGCGCCACGGCGCCGTCTCGGTCACCGCCTTCCGGGACGACGGGATCCTGCCCGCCGCGATGGTGAACTTCCTCGCTCTCCTGGGTTGGGCGTTCGACGGAGAGCGCGAGATGTTCACCATGGACGAGCTGGTCGACGCGTTCACGCTGGATCGAGTCTCGAAAAACCCCGCGATCTTCAACTACGAAAAGCTGGACTGGATGAACGGAGAGTATTTCCGCGCGCTCCCGCTCTCGACCCGCGCGGCCATGGTGGCCTCGTATCTTAAGGAGACCGGCGCTCTGCCCGAGTCGGCGGTCGCCGACCGGGGATCTCTCGAGCGCGCGGTCGCCGCGGTTGGAGACCGCATGAAGCGTCCGCGGCAGTTTCTCGAGTACGCCGGGTACCTCTACGTGGACCGGGTCGAGCCCGAGGCCCAGCCCTGGGCGGAGCTCGTGGCAAACCCGCACGCGGCCGCCCGCCTGAGGAAGCTCGCGACGGTGCTCTCCGAGGTCGAGCCCTTCGAGCACGATCCGATCGAAAAGGTGGTCCGCGGGCTCGCATCATCCGAGGGCGTGAAGGCGGGCGAGGTGATCATGCCCGCGCGGATCGCCCTGACGGGGAAGAAGGTGAGCCCCGGAATCTTCGACGTGATGCTGCTCCTCGGCCGGGAGCGGACGGTGAAGCGTCTGCGCGACGCGGCGGACCGGCTCAAGGCCCAGTCCCCGGCACCCACGGCGTGAGCGAGCGGACCGCGGCACCGGCGTCCACGTCCATCGACTCCCTGCGGGTCGCGCTTGTCCACGATTGGCTGACGGGAATGCGCGGCGGGGAAAAGTGCCTCGAAGTTCTCTGTGAGATGTTCCCGCGGGCGCATGTCTACACGCTCGTCCATTGGAAAGGGCATCTCTCGCGGACGATCGAGTCGCATCCGATTCATGAATCCTGGATCGCGAGGGTTCCCCTGGGGCGGAGCCGGTACCGGTGGTTCGTTCCGGTGTATCCCAAGGCGATCGAATCCTTCGACCTGAGCGGCTACGATCTCGTCGTCTCGATCAGCCATTGCGCGGCGAAGGGCGTGATCACGCGCGCCGACACGCTTCACGTGTGCTACTGCAATACGCCGGTCCGGTACTTCTGGGACCTCGCCCCCGAGTACTTCGCGCCCGGGCGTGCGGGCGCGCTCGAACGGTTCCTCGGTCCCATGATCGCGCATCGATTCCGATTGTGGGATCGGCTGAGCTCCGATCGCGTCGATCTGTTCGTCGGAAACTCGCTCAACATCCGCGACCGGATCCGGAAGCATTACCGCCGGCCCGCTCTCGTCGTCTACCCGCCGGTCGACACGGAATTCTTCACCCCGGGCGGCGAGACTCCGGGGGAGGACGCGGCCTTTCTCACGGTCTCCGCGCTCGTGCCCTACAAAGGGGTCGATCTCACGATCCGCGCGGCAAATAGGCTGGGCGCGAAGCTTCGCGTGATCGGCTCGGGCCCGGACTCGAGGAGGCTCCGCTCGATTGCGGGTCCGACCGTGAGGGTCGACGAGTGGGTCTCGATGGAGGCTCTCCGGGACGCGTATCGCTCCTGTCGCGCTCTGGTCCAGGCACATGAGGAGGATTTCGGGATCGCGCCGCTGGAGGCGCTCGCGTGCGGCCGTCCGGCGATCGCGCTTGCAAGGGGAGGGGCGCTCGAAACGGTGACCGGGGAGACAGGCATTCTCTATGACGAGCCGACCGAGGCAGCGCTCGAGAGCGCGATGCGGGAGGTGGCGCGGCGTCCTTTCGATCCGGCAGCGCTGCGCCGTCAGGCGGTTCGTTTCAGCCGCGAGCGCTACCGGTCCGAGATGCGGGGGCTGCTCGAGGAGGCGTACGCGGCGCATCGGAGAAGGTACGAAGACCAGGGAGCTGTGGAACGCCCAGCCAGGGATTGCGCGCGCAAGCAAGATGTGATATACTAGCCGCTTAGGTCAGGTTTCTCCGTGCCGCTGCAGGCCCGGCGTTTCCTGGGAGGCGTCCCCCTCAGTGCTCGCAGAGCGCATCCGACCCGCCCGCCCTCGCCGCGCCGCGTGGCTTCTTCTGGCGCTGGCTCCCGCCCTCCTCGTGTTGATCGCGGTCCGCACTCATGATTCGGTCTCCTCGACTCCGGTGACCCCGGACTTCCGCAACTTCGAATCGTTCCAGGTACATCCGCTCGCGATCACCCCGGATGGAACGAAGCTCCTCGCGCTGAACACGCCCGACGCCCGTCTCGAGGTATTCGCGATCGGCGCCGGGACACTCGACACACTCGGCGAAGTGCCCGTCGGGCTCGAGCCCGTCTCGGTCCATGCCCAAAATGACAGCATCGCATGGGTCGTGAATCATCTTTCGGACGACGTGAGCGTCGTCGATTTGAGGAGCTTGAGCGTAAGAGGGACGCTGCGCGTCGGTGACGAACCCACCGACGTGGCGTTTGCGGGAAGCCCCGAGCGCGCGTTCGTTTGCGTGAGCGGAGAGGACGCGGTCAAATCATTCAATCCCGCGACGCTCGCGCCGGCGTTCGCGCCGACTCCGATCTTCGGCCGCCACCCTCGCGCCCTCGCGGTAGGCGGGTCCGGGGGATCGCAGGTCTATGTATCCGTGCTCGACGCGGGGAATCGCACGACGGTCATCGGCGCCCAGGCGGTCACCGCCCTGGGCGGCCCTTCGCCGCCGAGTCCCCCCAAGGATTCCAGTCTCCCAGCGGCGCCGGAAGTTGGCGTGATCGTCCAATGGAACGGCACCCACTGGGTCGACGACGGCCAGCCGACCGCCAAGATCTGGGACGCGGGGGTTCCTCCAGGATTCTCTCTCTCCGACGTGGACGTCGCGGTCATCGACGCGAATACGGGCGCAGTGACCGCCAATGTGTCGAACGTGGGCACGAACAACTTCAATATCGCGGTCGATTCCGCTACCGGCACGCTCTTCGTCACGAACACCGAAGCAGCGAACCGCACCCGCTTCGAGCCGAATTTGAGAGGGAGGTTCGCGAGGGACCAAGTCACCCTGATCGGCTCGGGCGGATCCGGGACCGTAACCCCAGTTCACCTGAACGATCATATCAACTATGCGGACAGCACCGGGTCGCAGTCCGAGCGTGACCTGAGCCTCGCTGAGCCCGTGGACATCGTCGTGAATTCCGCGGGCGGAAAGGTCTACGTCGCGGCGATGGGGTCGAGCAAGGTGGGCGTGCTGGGTCCATCCGGCGATGTTACCAATCGGATCACCACCGGGGGCGCGCCCTCGGCTCCGGGGATCGCGCCGGGCGAACCCCGAGGCCCCACCGGACTCGCGCTTGACGCCACGCGCCATCAGCTGTTCGCGCTGAATCGGTTCACCAATTCCATCGCGATCCTCGATACCGACACCGAGACGAAGATCGGGGAGGTCGCGCTTCGCTTTGATCCGAGTCCTCCGGAGGTGCGGACCGGCAGGAGATTCCTCTACGACGGAGCCATCTCGGCCCACGGAGATCTCGCCTGCGCCACCTGCCATATCAGCGGGAACTTCGACAACCTTGCGTGGGATCTCGGAAATCCCCTGGGGCAGATGGAGGCGAGCCTTCAGATCCCCGCGCGCCAAATCCATCCAATGAAGGGCCCGATGACGACGCAGGCGTTGCGCGGCCTCGCGGATAGTTCGCCGTTCCACTGGCGTGGAGACCGGCTGGATTTCACGCGCTTCAATCCGGCGTTCCGAAACTTGATGGGGGCGCCCGATTCGCTCTCGACCGCCGACATGCAAATGTACAACGACTTCATGAATCGCAAGTTCGCGGCGTTCGCCGATTCAGGACGCGTGGAGTTCGAAACCCGGCCGCACGACGGGGGCCAGCCGTGCGCCACCTGCCACGCGCTCCCCAACGGGACGAATCGCGTGATCTTCCCCGGGCCAATCTTACAAGAGAGCCAGGATTTCAAGGTGCCGCAGCTGCGCAACATGTATCAGAAGACTGGATTCGCGCTCGCGGCGGGAGCGCAAAAGCGGGGGTTCGGGTTCCTCCACGACGGCTCGATCGACAACATCGTCGATTTCCTGAGACTCCGGGTGTTCAGTTTTCCGGACACGATGGCGCGCTACGAGATCGAGGCGTTCCTGCTCTCGTTCGACACCGGGATGGCGCCTTCGGTGGGGAGGCAGCTGACGATCAACGGCTCCAGCAAGAATAGCCCCGGGACGACGGCGCTCCTCGATTCGCTTTACCTCGAGGCCGACCTTGGGAACTGCGATTTGATCGCCCACGGAAAAATCGCCGGCGTCATGAAGGGATTTTTGTATCAGCCCGGTCACACCTTCATCAGCGACTTCAATCCTGAGGGCACGATCCAGGCGGACACGCTGCGCTCATGGGCCACGACCGGCGGCGAGATCACCTACATGGGCGTTCCGCCGAACTCGGGCATGCGGATGGCGATTGATCGGGATCGTGACGGCTACCGGGACCGGTGGGAGCTCGCGCTGCATTCCAAGCCGTGGGATCCGTCTTCGATTCCCATGGTCACGGCGGTGGCGGGGGCGGCTGCTCCCCGCGTCGCGCACCTGGATCAGAACCGTCCGAATCCGTTCAATCCGGAGACGGTGATCCCGTACGATTCGGGTCCCGGTGGCCGCGTCACCTTGCGGGTGTTCGACGCCTCGGGCCGCCTGGTCCGGACGCTCGTGGACGCGGTACTGCCCCCGGGTGTCCGCCGCGCGCGGTGGAACGGACGGGACGATCGCGGGACCGCGGTCGCGAGCGGGCGTTACTTCTACCGGCTCGCGGTCGGCAATACGGTCCGCACCCGCGCGATGACGCTCGTGCGGTAGCGCGGGCGGGCCCTACTCAGGGAACTTCTCGAGATCCCCCGCGACGATGATGCTGAGCTTCGTGGGATCGAGATGCGCGCGGATCGCAGCGTTCACTTCTTCGCGCGTGACGCGACCCACGCGGTCCGGGAACTCGTCGAGGTATGAGGGACCGTAACCGAGGGCCCCTTTCACGAGACCAAGCTGGTCAGGAAGCTCCGGCACGAAAAAGATGGTAGCGCTACGGGGATTCGAACCCCGGTTTGATGGCTGAGAACCACCCGTCCTAACCCCTAGACGATAGCGCCGCAACCAGCCGACGGCAGTTGCTCGAAATCTGAAGTGGCTGGGGGAAGAGGATTCGAACCCCTGTACCGTGGTCCAGAGCCACGTGTCCTACCACTGGACGATCCCCCAGAAAGGGAGAAGAAGACTAGCATCGGTGCCCGAAACCGTCAACGCGGCGCGGACTTGAAGTGCGAACGCAGCCAGAACAGGAACAGGGCCAGGAGGGCGATCAGGACCGCGATGTCGAACCCACGCCAGACCTCGTGGATCGATTGCCAGTGCTCGCCGAATTTCGCTCCGACCCACGCGAGCACGAAAGACCAAATGTAGGATCCGATAAACGTGTACATCGTGAAGCGCGCGATCGGGACCCGCGCCGCGCCTGCCGGGAAGGAGATGAAGGTTCGCACAATGGGAACGAGGCGGGTCCAGAATGCGACCTTCAACCCGTGGCGCTTAAGCCAACGATCGGCGCGATCGTATTCTTCCACGCGCACGACATGCCACCGGGAGAGGCGCTCCGCGAGAGGTCTCCCGCCCACCGATCCCAGCCAGTACCCGATCCAGGAGCCGAGTACGTTTCCGACCGCACCCGCGAGCGCCACCGTCCAGAGCTGGAACCGTCCGGTCGTCACGAGATAACCCGAGAACGGCATGATGATCTCGCTGGGGAGAGGAATGCATGCGCTCTCGATGGTCATGCAAACGACGATGCCCGCGTATCCCCAAGTCGAGATGACGGAGAGGACGAACGAGGTGACCGGCTTGAGAATGGTTTCGAGCAAGGGCACGACCTAGGGAGCGAAGAGCGCCGTCAGCTGGAACGTCAAGGCGGCCACGGCGGCGGCGGCAGGGATGGTGAGCACCCACGCCCACACGATGCGTCCGGCGACGCCCCAACGAACCGCCGAAAGCCGCCGTGTCGAACCCACGCCCACGATCGCGCCCGTGATCGTGTGCGTTGTCGACACCGGGATGCCCAGGTGCGTCGCCGTGAAGAGGCTTATGGCCCCCGCGGTCTCGGCGCAAAAGCCCCCGACGGGTCGAAGCGTGGTCACGCGGGCGCCGAGCGTGCGTACGATGCGCCATCCGCCGGAAAGGGTCCCGAGCGCCATGGCGGACCCGCAGGCGAACACGACCCATGCCGGTACGTAGAAATGATCGATCTGGTGCGTCGTCACGAGCAGGATGGTGATGATTCCCATCGTCTTTTGCGCGTCATTGGCCCCGTGTCCCAGCGAGTAAAGCGCCGCGGAAACGATTTGAAGCCTGCGGAACAGTTGGTCGACGCGGCTCGGCGCCGTTTTGCGGAAGATCCAGGAGACCGCGACCATGTTCGCGTAACCCAGGAAAAGCCCCGCGAACGGGGAGATGAAGATGAACAGAACCGTCTTCTGGACCCCGCTGACCACGATGGCGCCTGGTCCGGCATGGCAGAGGGCGGCGCCCACGAGGCCGCCCACGAGCGCGTGGGACGAAGAGGTCGGCAGTCCGAGCCACCATGTCAGGAGATTCCAGAGCGTGGCTCCCGTCAAGGCGGCGATGATGACGTGGTTGTTGACCGCTCCAGGTGTGACGATGCCCTTACCGACCGTGGCGGCGACCGCGAGCCCCAGGATATAGACGGCGAGGAAGTTGAATGCCGCCGCCCAGACCACCGCGATCCCCGGGGTCAGGACGCGCGTCGAGACGACGGTGGCAATCGAGTTGGCGGCGTCGTGGAACCCGTTCAGAAAATCGAACAGGAGAGCGAGCACGATGATGACCAGAACGTAGGTCGTCATGGAGTCGTCACGAGGGGGTGTCGTGCGGCACGAGGCGCGTCAGTTGTTCTTGACGGCAATCCCCTCCAGGATGTTCGCCACGTCCTCGCAGTCATCGGTCGTCGCTTCAAGGCGTCCATACAGCTCCTTCCACTTGATCAGTTCGCGGAAATCGCTCGCCTGTTCAAAGAGCTGCGCGGTCGTGTTCCTGGAGATGAAATCAGCCTCGTTCTCGAGGTCGTTGATCCTGATCAGATGGGCGGAAATGCCCTTCAGGTCGCGCAAGTGGCTCATCGCGGTTTGGATGGCCTCGCAGGACCGTTCGATGACGGAGACAAGCTCGATCGCCTCGGGCGTGACCGAGCGCACGCGGAACAGCACTAACCTGCTTGCAACCCCTTCGATGTTGTCCAGCACGTCGTCCAGCCCGGAGGCAAGGGCATGAATGTCCTCCCGGTCGAAAGGCGTGATGAACGTCCGGTTCAGCTTGTCGATGATGGAGTGGGTGAGGTTGTCGCCTTCGCTCTCGAGCTGCTTGATGTGACGGGCTTTCTCATCGACGTTTTCGTAATGCTCCACCATTTCTTTGAGCGCTCGGGCCGCCTCGAGAACCTTGTTGGCCTGTTCCTCGAAGAGGTCGAAGAAGCGAGTCTGGGTCGGCAGGAGGCGGAACATTTCGTGGAGAGTCTATACCATGGCGCAAATTGACCCGGCAAGCGGAAACAACGCCCCTTGAGGCGGTTCCACGGGGCGTGGTAGCGTCGAGCCAGATGACCCCATCTCCGCGACCGTCGCCCATTCCCGTCCTCATCATTCTCGTCGGTTGCCTCCTCGCCGCGCCGCTCCACGGCGCGCGCGCCGCGAGCGAGATCATCGCGACACGCCTCACGCCGTCCTCCGTATCCGCGCGGTACGGCCCCGCGGTTCCCGTATCCGTGGGCGCCGCGGGGGGGACCTATGTCGTCCCCACGCGGACCGGAATCGAGTTCCGCGGAGCCACCGCGGGGGACGTGCTGTTCGGGTCGTTCCGGACAGCCGGACTGGTGGACGAGGTCGCCTGGACCGGTCGCACGGCGTATCTCTTCGCGGGAGACCGCGGCATCGTGGCCGTCGACGCGACCGACTCCACGAACCTGGTCGCGATCGGGGGGCACGATCACCTGGGCACGCTCGAGCACGGCGCGTTCGCCCGCGGGAGCGCGACCCTCGCGGCCGCGAGCGAATCCACTTTGTACCTTTTCCGGGAAACGTCGCCTGGGGCCCTTTCCCTCCTGGATGCGCGCACGTATCGGGACGGGCGGGGAATCGTGCGGGTTCAAGCCCGCAGCGATTCATTTCTCGTGTTGAGCGTGCGCAGCACCCCGACACTCGGCATGTTCCTCACGTTGTACCGCGTGCGAACCGGAGCCGCGCCCGAGTCGCTCTGGGAGTTCGCGGCGAACGGGTACCAGGCGCAGGACCTCGCGTGGCCGGACGCGATGGCGTTCGTCGCGGTGGGGGACAACGGCGTCCTTCCCTTCGATACCGAAACCCGGGTCCCGGGAACGGCGGCGGTCGCGGGCACATTCGTCCGGGACATCGACGCCGATTCTGGCTCGGTGGTCGCGATCGGCCAAACACGCTTCTATGCCCAGTTCACGCGCGGCGGCGCCAAAGGCGGAGTCCTGACACCACAAGGGCTCCCCCGCCTGACCGCGATCGAGCCGTTCCACGTGTCGCTCGTCGGCGGATTCGCGGTGGTTTCGGAGGATGACCAGACGCAGGCCACGGAGCCCGACGAGGTGGGGCAGAGCCTGCTCGAGGTCTTCGACGTGGCGCAGCCGGCCCAGCCTCCGCGCACCACGACCACCGGAGCCGGCCGAGTCCGGCGCGTCGCATGGGACGCGGGTCTCGCCTACGTGGCCGACTACACGGGCGGGCTCCGCGTCTACCGCGCGGGGTCGGCCGACACCTCGCTCGTCGGCGTCCTGGCGCCCTCCGGCAATGCGCGGTTGTACGACATCTCCCTGGACCGCGTCCGGCATGTCGCCTATCTCGCGTCAGGCACCGGTGGTCTCACGGTCGTGGACGTCACCGACCCGGCCTCGCCGGTGCCGCTCGCGTCGGTCACCGCTCCCACCCTCCCTGGGATCACGGTCGCCGTTTCGGTGATCGACACGGGGCTCGTCGTTGTCGCTCGGCGAGGGGGCGGCTCGGCGGGCGTCACGTTCGTGGACGTGACCACCCCGGCTTCGCCCATTCCCCGCGGCAGCGTGAACTATCCCTTCATTTTTGACCCGCGCGCGATCGCGGTGAAGGACACCATTGCCTTCATCGCGGATGACCTCCAGGGGGTCCTTTCGATCCGCTTCGGGAATCCGGACGCACCCGCTACGCTCGGGCCGGCGTCGGTCATCGGGGCGCGAGACCTCGATCTCTCGGGGACGCGGCTGATCGTCGGGACCGGCGGCGGGGACGTGCAGGTGGTCGACGTATTCGATCCCACCTCGCCCGTCCTGCTCGCGACCGTTCCCGCGCCGGCCTGCTTCGGGGTGACCCAGCTTGGAGAGACAGCGCTGGTACTCCTCGGGGACGGCGGCGCGCTCGCGATCGATCTGCGGAATCCGTCGGCGCCTCGCACGCGTGGAGTGATCACAATCCCTGGCTTCTCGCGCGACGCGATCTGGGTGGGAGACACCTTGCTCATTGCCGGGAGCTTTGGGCTCGAACGTTTTCGCGCGAGCGCCGTGGTCGTCACCGACCCCGGCTTGGACCTCGAGATCGACCGGACCGCCGTGCGTCCCCGTGTGCGGATTTCCTGGACCGCTCCGCCGCCGCCGGGCATGGTCGGCTGGAACGTATACCGCGATATGGGAACGGCGACCCAAGGGCTCGCCTTCGGCTCCTGGGGCACCCGCGTGAACGATTCCATCTTGAGCCCGGCGACCACCTCCACGCTCGACGACGCCGTCCAGGCGGCCACACACTACCGGTATCGGCTGGAGGCGTTCTTTCCGGACGGCTCTTCGCGAAAGGCGGCCGACGGCGCGATCTACGTGCCTTCCAACTCGGCGCTGGGTCGGGTCTATCCAACCCCCTATAGGCCGAGAAACGGGCAGACGCTCACCGTTCCGTATCGCGTGCTCTCCTCCGATGGAGGAAAATCAATCGTGCTCCGTGTCTTCGATCCGGCCGGGAGAATGGTGCGCCGGATCGTGGGCTCCACCGCCGTGGGTGGAGGATTCGGCTCGCTCACGTGGGACGGACGTGACGGACGCGGGCGCCCCGCCGTGGACGGCGTGTACTTCATCCAGCTGGATGGACCTGGTATCGACGATGCCCGCCAACTCATCCTCCTCCGTTAGGGCGCGAGCCCTCCGTGGGCTCATCCTGCTCGGCGTGGCATGGCTCTGGAGCGGCACGGCGTCGGCTCAATACCAAAACCCGGGTCCGCCGTCCCAGGCGGAGGCTGCACCACCCGGAACGAGTGCGACCCGCCCCCGCTTTTCGGTCGACGCCACCCTGCAGCTGGGAGAGTCGGGTAAGCCGACGGTCCGGCTCGACTACCGCCTGAGCCGCAGCGAGCTCTTGTTCGAACGCACCCCTCCAGCCGGATACCGCGCCGCGTACGAGGTGCGCGTGATCTTCCTCAGGCAGAAGGGTGGAAGGCAGATCACCGGAGACACGTACACGCGAGAGCTTCGCGCATCGACCTATTCCGAAACGCGCAAGCGGGGGGAGGACATCACGGACCATCTCGACTTCCAGCTCCCGCCAGGCAAATACCGGATCGAGGTGGCGATCACGGATCTTGTCGCCGAGCGCACGTCTGGAACCGCGATCGATTTCGAAGTTCCCTCCTCGCCGCCTGGGCTTGTGTGGTTCTCTGACCTTTCCCTCGGTACCGCTGAGTCCGGCGCGGGGGGCTCCCTCAAGTTCGTTCCCAACCCGTCCCGGCATTACGGCGACAACATCGACCAATTCGCGGCCGCCGGGGAGATCTTCGACCAGAGGAACGACGCGGGATCGGACTCTCTCTTCCGCCTCTCCTACAAAGTGGTCAGCGAGAGCGGGGAGCAGGTCATCCTCGGCGACACAACATTCACGCGGCGGGCTGGCCGGACACCGTTTCTCATCCGCCCGAGGCTGGTCAGCCTGGGCCCTGGATCCTATCGGTTCGTCGTAGCGATGAATGTTCCACCCACGCCAGGCTCGAAACAGGGCAAGACCTCCACGATCCGCCGGGACAAGGGCTTTGATGTGGATCAATCGCGCGCGACGATGGGATTCGCTTCCGCGCAGTCATTGGATGTCCTCCGCTATATCGCGACTCAGCAGGAAATCGATGAGATCGGGAAACTTCAAGGGGAGGAAGCGCGAAAAGCCTACTGGGAAGCGTTCTGGAAGCGACGCGATCCGACCCCGGAGACGCCTGAAAACGAGGCCCGGGACGAGTTCTATCAGCGGGTCCAGTACGCGAACCAGCATTTCTCGACGGGCAGCCCCGGATGGAAGACCGACATGGGCCGCATCTATATCGTATACGGGGCGCCCGACGAGGTCGTTCGCAATCCGTTTAACTTCGATCGCCCTCCCGAGGAGATCTGGTACTACTACCGGGACCGACGGACGTTTGTGTTCGTGGATCGTGATGGATTTGGGCGATATGAGCTTGCTTCCCCCAGCAGCCCCTAGCTTCGCGGATTCCAGACTCCGCTGGGTCCAGTTTCTCGCGACCCAAAAGCTCCGGTCGACCGCGCCTCGGCAGCAAATCCTAGAGTCGATCCTGAACGCGCCCCGGCACTTCGATGCCGAAGCATTGCGTCTCAGGCTCCGTGGACAAGGAAGACGTCTCTCAAGGGCGAGCACTTATCGCACCCTGAGCCTTCTTGTGACGGCGGGAATCCTGCGTCGGACACAACTGGTCGACGGGACGCTGCACTACGAGCTCGCCAAGCCCAGCGATCCGCATCATCACCTCGTTTGCCGCCGTTGCGGCGCAATCCAGGAAGTCCTGGATGAGTCGCTGGGCAGGGCATTGGCCAACCTCGTGCGCCGATCCGCGTTCGCTGCTGAGGAAGTCGCGGTCAGGGTTCGCGGACTCTGCTCCAAATGCCGCGATTCGTAGTCTTTCGGCGCGCCCGGATTCGATCTAGTAAGTATCTGCGTCACAGTCCCTTGCGCTCAAAAGACTCAAATTTCGATTGACAGGGTAGGGCCGGGAAGCCTACGGTGCGCCGAAATTTTTAGTGCCCCCTTTACCTTGGGGGTCGGGGTAGGGGGATTTGGTTGGTCAGGCACGTATTTGAAGACCAGACCGAAAGGGGGTGGGGCAGCGACGACTCAAGCTTCGCGTTAACTCTCCGTGCACCGGACTTGATTCCCGTCTCTTCTAGCGAGTTCGGGCAAGAGACCCCTGGTCCATCGGGGTCACCTAACCAAGGAGGCTATAACAGATGTCTCAGCGCAAGCTGATGGCTGTCTTGAGCCTGGCCGCAGTCGTCGCCCTGACCGCGGGCGAGAGCCGGGCATCGTTGTCGCGTGTCGAGGGCATGGGGCTGTCGGTCCCGACGCTCAGCCAATTCACCGATGATTACGTGAACATCTATTACTATCCCGCGTCGGTCGTGCGGCAGAACAATCTCGTGCTGGCGGAACTGGGCAACAACCCGTCCGGTCTTTCGGATGTCAATGTCGTCACCCCCAGCTCCGTCACGTTCGGCGAGCAAAGCTTCACGGTCATCCGGAACTTCCCGCGCTTCGGAGCCATCGCGTTCCAGATGAAGCAAAGCGCGCTCAACAACTACACGGCATCGGGCAACCTCAACAATGAGCAGCTCGACGCAATCTGGGGGAAGGCGTTCAGCAGTTTCGATTTTGCGGTCCGCCTGGACATCACGAACTCGAGTGCCGAGACGTCGACGAACCCGGGAGCCGTCGTGGTGAAATCTCGGGGCATTGACAACCTCGCCGGTCTCGATCCTTATCCCTTCGGCGCCGTCACCGCCAACCAGATCGTCGGCGGTGGTGTCGAGCTCAATACGTTCGGCGTCACGCCTGCTATCACGCTCCATATGAGCAACGACAACCGCTTCGAGGGCGCGGTGACCTACCGCAAGTACTCCCTGGATCGCAGCTCGACCCAGCCCCCGAACGCGACCGAGCACTGGACGGATGACGGCTCCGCTTCCTACGTCGTCAACGCTCGCGTGTTCATGAATCAGGGCGACCGCCACGTGTGGGTTCCGGCCGCCTGGTACGTCAACGACGATCTCGGCTGGCGCGTCGACAACTTCGGAGGAGCGGCAGGTGTCACGCGCTCCGCCAAGGAGACCTACCGCCAGTATGGAGTGGGGATCTCCGACAACATGCGCGTGAACGACAACAACCTCCTTCTCTGGGGCGTGTCGGTCGCACAGGCGAAGCACCATTTCACGCGGTCGGACGCAGCCATCGTCGGGGGCGAAACGCAGGAATTAACTGAAAAGACCACGGCGGTCCCTGTCGTGTTCGCCGCCATCGAGACCGACGCCACGAAGTGGCTCAAGGTCCGCGTCGGCGCGAACCGCACGCTCGTCAGCGACCGCACCGACACCGTCACGTTCGGGCCACCCAACGCGACGACGATCTTGAAGGAGCGGACCTCGGCGTTCAATCTCAGCCTCGGAACCGGCCTCCGCTGGAACAACCTCGACGTCGACATGACGCTCAACGAGAAGTTCCCGCTCAGCGGTGGGTACATGCTCTCCGGCGACCGGTCCACGCCGTTCACGCGCGCCTCGGCGACGTACCACTACTAGAGGCGTAGAAGGCAGGCAGCACGGCTCCTCGGAGCCAAAAGGTAGGAGCAGTCCAAGGGCCGCCCGGGCACTCAATCCGGGCGGCCTAGTCTTTTGCATGGGAAAAAGTGTTGACAAATTTTCGGACAGGTACGTAATTTCAAGGTAGTGGAATGTGTTGCGGCTCACGCATTCGGAGCCGCAGCTCGTAAGTGGGCTTCGGATCAGGGGGTGAATGCGACAGAGCCGGTAACTTTTTGAGTCCTTCGGTGGCCAAAATGAGGGTGCCTGTGGGCTGGGCACGGGATGTGCGGAGTAGAGGTCGGATCGGTAAGTCAAGGTCCGATCGTTGCCAGGGATGGAGAACCCTCGAAATGGCGATACGGTGGATCATCAAAGGGGGGCGAATCATGCTTCGACCTCGTCTTAGGGTTGTACTGGGCGCGGCCATTCTTTTGGCCAGCGCCGTTTTTGTGTTTGGCACCGCGTGGGCTGGAACGACGGGACAGCTGTCCGGGGTCGTCCACGACGCGAAAACCGGAGAACCGGTAGCGCTCGCCAGCATCGCCATCCCGGATCTGAAGCGCGGGGCGGTGACCGACGCCCAGGGGAACTACAGCATCTTGAATGTTCCCGCCGGGCACTATTCGGTTCGAGTCTCGCTCTTGGGCTTCGTCTCGCAGGTACGGCAGGACGTGGAGATCATCCCCGACTTCAACACCAGGCTCGACTTCTCGATCGAATCCACGGTGCTGACGAACGTGCCCGAAGTCGTCATCAAGGCGGAGCGTCCCCTGATCCAGAGGGACCTGACAGGCTCCGCGAAGTTTCTCTCCGGAGACGACATCAAATATCAGCCGCTCCGCGGCTACCAGGATGCCGTGGCGCAGCAATCGGGCGTCGTCAACTTCAAGTTGAACATCGATAACGAAGCGCAGAACAACAACACGTTGATCATTCGCGGCGGCCGCCCCAATGAGGTGGCCTACTACGTGGATGGCTTCTCGCAGCAGGATCCGCTCACGGGCGTCTCGACGACGGCGATCAACGGCGACGCGATCGAAGAGATCGTGGTCCAGACCGGCGGATTCAACGCCGAATACGGGCGCATCAATTCGGGCGCGATCAACATCGTGACGAAGGAAGGCGGCGAGAAGTACTTCGGATCCGCGGAGGGTGTCCTCGGAGACTGGTTCGAGAAGAGCCGGGGCTACAAGAACTTCAGCGCCTCGGTGGGCGGCCCCCTGGCTCCAAGCATGAAGCAGGTGACCTTCTACGCGGCCGGGGAGCGGAAGGATGTCCAGGATCGCAGGCCGAGCATCATCACGGACCAGGTGGGGGATCCCTCGCAACCCGGGCTGTTTACGAACGGAGTCCTGCCCTCGAACGAGAGCAAGACCTGGTCCGGGGTCGGGAAGCTTTCGTGGAAGCCCAGCCCGCTCAAAACGCTGAAGCTTGGCGGAACATACAATGAGGACAAGTGGCAGCAGTTTCAAAATCCGTATCGGTTCGACCTCGAGCACGCTCCTCGCTTCCGCGACAAGAACTATTCGGCGTACGGGACGTGGAACCACAGCTTGAGCACCCGCGCCTACTACGAAGTGAAGGCCAACTACTTCCTCACCGACCGGATCCGCGGCGATGGGGTTTATTTTGACAACCTCAAGGCGTACGCGTTTCCGCAGGGAAAGGGCGATCCGACATACGATTCCAATGAAGCGCTTTTCTTCTACGGGGCTAAGGACCCGCAGGGCGCACACGTGTGGGACGACTTCCTCCACAGGACTTCTTCCTACTACGGCGCCGCAGCCGACTATGCGAACCAGATCTCGAAGGCGTTCCAGGTCAAAGTGGGCGGCGATTACCAACGTCACACGCTTCGCTATTACGACCACTACTACCCGACGGCGCTCTACGAAGACAGCGCCGGGGTGATCCTTCCCAAGAACACCCTGGATGCGGATCGGTACGGGTTCGATGCCTTCGGGGAGAAGACCGACGGGGGCCTGGACGGACCCAAGCATCCCAAGGTGGCGTCGCTCTACGCACAGGGGAAGTATGAGCAACTTGGGCTCGTCGTGAACGCGGGGCTCAGGTTCGATTACCTCACCCCGTCCACGCAATCGTTGCGGAGCGAGACCACGCCGCTCCAGTCGGACGTGAACGACTCGACCAACCTGCCGACGAAGCTCGACCCCCAGGATCTACAGGACTCGAAAGTCTATCGGAGGCTAAGCCCACGCCTTGGCGTCGGGTTCCCGGTGAGCGACAGGACGCTGGTCCATGTGAACTATGGAAAGTTCTTCCAGCAGCCGAACCTTCAAGACCTCTACGTGAGCTACGCCTTCCTGGAACACAAGATCAGAACCGGTGGGTACTTCGTCGGGTTCGGAAATCCGAATCTCAAGCCGGAGCAAACCACGGCCTATGAAGTCGGAATCGCGCACACGCCCACCGAGCGCTCGAGAATCGAGGCGGCCGCGTACTACAAGGACGTGAAGGATCTGGTCGAGATCACGAGCGTTCCCTCGAATCCGAACGCCTTCTCCTCCTATCGCAACCGCGACTTCGCGACGATCAAAGGGCTCGATCTCGCCTACACGTTGAGGCGCGTGGGCTATGTCTCCATGACGGCGTCCTACAGCTTGTCCTGGGCGACGGGCACGGGCTCGGTCTCGCAGACGCAACGGAACATCGCGTGGACCGCGGACGAGGTGCCGAAGATCGCGACGCCGCTCGCGTTCGACCAGCGGCACAAGTTTTCGTGGAACCTCGATTACAGGCTCGGCAAAGGAGAGGGGCCAGCGCTGAGCGGGAAAAAGATACTCGAGAACGCCGGCATCAACGTGCTCGTGAATGCGGGAAGCGGGTTCCCATACACGCCGACCCGTATTTACAACGAGGTGACACTCGCCGCCGTTTCGGCGCAGCCGATCGGCCCGATCAACTCTCGGTATGGGCCCTGGACCGTGTCGGCCGACGTCAAGGCCAGCAAGGGGCTGAGTATCGGTGCCCAGACCCTCGACGTATACCTTTGGGTGCTCAACGTCTTCGACCGCGACAATGTCCGCACCGTCTACACGGGAACGGGAAACGCGGAGACCACCAACTTCCTCAACACCGAGGAGGGGCAGAATACCTACAGCACGTCCAATGCCCAGCGGCGCTACACCCTGGCGGAACTCAGCCCAACGTTGCACGAGAACGGCCGGCTGGTGCGCTTCGGCGCGAAGATCAGTTTCTAAGCCATGCAGAGCTCCATCGAGGCAGTGGGGTCAAGTTTGACGAAGCCACGGAGGGTGAACACGATGCGATTTCTGTGTTGGCTGGGAACGGCGGGCCTGATCTTGCTGGTCGCCGCTTCGGACGCGGCGGCCGCGGCGAAACCGGTGGCGGGGCCAAACCGCCGCACGGTGCCCCGCCGGGCCGCCACCATTCTGGACAACAAGACCCATATCGATGCGAACAACATCGATATGATCGTGACGAACCACGGCTCGTTCGCTGAGGAGCTGACAAGCCAGGCCGCGGGGTTCTTCTACCCGAAGGGATCGACCAAGACGGCGGTCTTCGCGGCAGGTCCATGGATCGGCGCGAAGGTGAACGGCCAGGTGCGCGTCGCCGTGGGTGAGTACTCGCAGGAGTACGTGCCGGGTCCGATGTATAACGGCACGTTCCAAACGGACAGCCCGCGCTTCAAGAACTACAAGATCGTCCGAGGTGACAAGACGAGCGCCGATTACCTGAGTTGGCCCGTAGATCAGGGGGCTCCCGTCGATTCGACCGGGGCGCCGGCCCTCCTGGGCGACATGATGCTCTGGAGCGTTTACAACGACGCGGATCCCGATGTGCACAGCAACCTCGCCGGCTCAACGGAGCCGCTCGGGGTCGAGATCCAGCAGACGACGTTCGCGTTCAACCGGTCGGGAGCGCTCGGGAACATCATCTTCGTCCGCTACAAGCTGATCAACAAGGGTGGGAATACGCTCGACAGCATGTACGTCTCCGCCTGGAGCGACCCCGACCTTGGCGGATTCACGGACGACCTCGTTGGCTGCGACACCACGCGAAGCCTCGGCTTTTGCTACAACTCGACCAACGCCGATCAGCAGTACGGGAGCACGCCGCCCGCCGTGGGCTACGATTTCTTCCGGGGTCCGATCGTGCCCTCGGGGACGCCGGGCGTCTTCGACACGCTGGGGATGACCTCGTTCAACAAGTACATCAACGGGACGGATCCCCGCGGCGCCGATCAGACATACAACTATATGCAGGGGCTCAACGCAAACGGAACACCGGTGCACCTGTTCAACGACACGACCCAAGCGATCACCCGTTTCCAAGTTTCCGGCGACCCGGTGGCCGGCACCGGTTGGCTCGATTCGAGCCCGGCAGACCGCCGTCTCGAGCTGTCCACCGGGCCTTTCACGATGGCGCCCGGGGACTCGCAGGAGGTGACGATCGCGATCATCGTCGGGCAGGGGATCGATCGGCTCTCGTCGGTCACGGACCTCAAGGAAAAGGACAAGCAAGCCCAGATTGTTTTCGATCTTAATTTTGACATTCCCGCGCCTCCCCCCAACCCGACCGTCTACGTGCAGGATCTTGATCGATCGGTCCGGCTGATCTGGGACCAAACGCCGGTGGGCACGCACTCGGCGAATGTGTTTCTCAAGCAGGACTACGTGTTCGAGGGCTTCCGCGTTTGGCAGCTTCCGTCGAGCGGAGGGTTCAGCCAGGCCAAAGTCATCGCCACGTATGATGTCTCTGGGGACGGGTACGCGGCCCTGTATAGCGATCTCTTCAATTCGCTGGTGGGAGCGGTCGAGCGTTTGGAAGTGATCAAGGGGACGGACGAGGGGTTGCGGTTCCAGCTGGACATCAATACGGACACCTTCCACGGCGGCCGCCTGACCAACAACAAGCCGTACTATTTCGCGGTTACGTCGTTTGGGCTGGACACCATGAACGTCGCGCCCTATTTCGTCGGGGTCAACCAGGTCGGCACCATCACCGACGTGCTCGAGAGCGGGTTCAACGTGGTGACCGCGACCCCGCGAGGGAGTAACGCGGTCTACACGGTCACGGGCCGGCAGATCGGCACCGAGGTGGTGGGCGCCACGCTTCAGGTGAGTCAGGTCGGCGCGGTGAGCGATTCCCTGTACCACGTCGTGCTCCTCCCAGGCGGTAACTGGGCGATCATCAGCGCGGCCTCCGGAGACACGCTGTTCACAGGTCCCAGCAACCCCAGCACGGGCGGGTTCGACTCGCCTGTCGTGAGAGGCTTCATTACGACGGTCAATCCCGCCCCGACGAACCCCTCGATGATCGACCAGCTGGAGGGGGGCACCGGTCTTCTGGGGGCTGCGGACTCCCTCAACATGGCGGGTGGAGCGCAGGTGGATTCCTCCGGCACGATACTCTTGAAAAACTACATCGCTCCGTACGACATCCTCAACTTCAACTTCGCCGATACGGTCCAGCACGATTACCTGCTCCGGCTGCTTCCCACGGCCACGGAGCCGGCCTGGGCTTACGCCGGCGGCGATACATCGCTTCAGGCCGCGTTCAACGTGCCGTGGGAGGTTTACGACCTGGGGCAGTGCTCGTACGAGGACCCCTCGGACGACGCGAAGATGTCGATCATGGTGCGCGACCGCGACGCCAGTGGCACCTTCACCTTTGGCGACGCGGTCTACATTCGGCGGATTCCCTTCGCCTCGGTGGCGTGGGGGACGCCAGGCATCAAGTCGACCGATTACAACCCGGCGAACGACGACCAGACGCTGGGGAGGTTCACGCTCTACACGGCCGCGGGGGGCACCGGGGCGATCACATATCCGCTTCCCGGCGGCCGCTTTAGGGTCCGGGGCGGCAGCCTCTGTACGGGCGACACGTTCGAGTTCAGGGCGGTTCCCTCCGGTTCGGCCGCGGGCACCATCGTGAAAAACGACATGAAGAAGATCCTCGCGGTCCCGAACCCGTACTACGCACACTCCCAGTATGAGCTGACTCAGTTCGACCGCGTCATGAAGTTCACCAACATTCCGGCGTCCCGTAACGTCACCATCCGAATCTTCAACCTGTCCGGGGATCTGGTCCGGACCATACGCAGATCCGCCTCGGCAGGCGACGACATGTCGCGCGCTGAAATCGTTTGGGATCTGCACACGGACAATCGTCTCCCCGTCGGGAGTGGCGTGTACATCTACCGCATTGATGTCGAGGGCGTCGGCACGAAAACAGACCGACTCGCGGTGTTCATCGAGAAAGAGCGGTTGGATAACTTCTAATGGGGGGCCCGATCGCGATGAAACCTATAACCATTCCTTCCCATGGACGGAGGGTCAGGGACATGAGGGCGTTTCTTGTAATCGCCCTCCCGCTCGCGCTGCTCGGCATCGCAGGAAGCGCGGAGGCTGGGGGGCTCGACCGGCTCGGAACGGCCGGAGCGCAGGAGCTGCGCATCCCGGTGGGGGCCGCTGCGATCGCCATGAGCGGGGCGTCGACGGCGCTCGGCAATGGCGTCGCCAATCTTTACTACAACCCGGCATCGCTCGCGGCGACCGACAACGCGGAGGCGATGGTCGCCTACAGCAGCTACATCGCGGATACCAAGGTCAATTATGGGGTTGTCTCCACGAAGCTGGGGTCCTCCGGGAATGTGGCGTTCTCGCTCAAGGTGCTGAACATTGGAGACATCATCGTAACCACGGAGGACGCGCCGGAGGGAACGGGGGAGATCCTCAATCCAACGTATTCCGTATTCGGATTGTCGTACGGTCGCCGGATGACCGACAGGGTCATGCTTGGATTTACGGCGAGCTACATCAATGAAAAGATCGCGCAGACCTCCGCGACCGGCCTTGCCATGGATTTCGGAGTTCAATACGACCCGGGCTGGCGCGGGCTCAGATTCGGATTTGCGATGAAGAATGTCGGCCCCAACATGCGTTTCAGCGGTCCTGACTTCGAGCAGAGGTTCATTCTTCCCGGCGATGACCCCTCGGCTCAGCCTCACGTGGTTCGACTCGAGCCGACCGACTTCGAGCTGCCGTCGTTCATGCAGATCGGAGTCTCCTACGAACTGGGTATCGCGGAGAAGCAGCGCGCGACAGTCTACGGGACGTTCCAGGGAAATAACTTCTCCACCGATGAGTATCGCCTGGGTGCGGAGTACATGCTCGGCGAGCACATCGCCCTGAGGGGGGGCTACGTGGGTCAGGCTGCGCTCAATGAAGCGGACCGGCAGCCGGACTACCTCTATAGCTATAGCTACGGCGCCGGGCTCAATTTCAAAATGGGCGACCGTCCCCTGAGCTTCGATTGGGCGGGAACCCACATGGGCGAATTCTTCGACGACAATCAGCAGGTCTCGCTCAAAATCGCGTTTTGAGCTGGCCGCGAGCTGCTAGCCTTTCCCGGGGCGGGCCCTTCCTGGTCCGCCCCGGTTCGCTGCGCAGGCGAGCCGCCGCGGCTTTCTTGCTCCTCGTTCCGGTCCTCTCGGCGATTCTTGGGTGGGACAGCCATGTCTTCGCGGCGTGCGACGCACCCTCCGGACCGCTCGCCGATTCGCTTCCCTTCGGCACGGAGGCAGCGGCGCGCTCCCACGTCGGCATCCTCGCGGTATCTCTCGATCGGGGAGATACCCTGCTCGGGCTGAACCCGCAGGGCCGTTTCATCCCGGCGAGCAACATGAAGCTCTTCGTGACCGGAGCGTTCCTCAAGCAATTCGGGCCGGACGCGCGCGGGCTTTCGGACATCGCGGCGGTAGGCAAGCTCGACCGAAGCAAGGGGGGGCGCGAGCTCGCGCTCAAGGGGGATCTGATCCTGCGTGGATCGGGATACCCCGACGTGTACCAGCTGCTCAAACCGGGTTCCCGGGGCCTTCTCGATTCGCTCGCCTATCTGCTGTACGAGTCGGGGATGCGAAAATTCGAGGGCACGGTTTGGGTGGATGGGACCCTCTTCGCCCGCGAGCCGTACGGGCCGGGGTGGGCGGTCGACGACCTGCCGTGGTCCTACGGGGCTCCGCTGAATTCGGTGCTCGCGAACGGTAACGCCGCGACTCTCCTCGCGACCGCGACCCCAACCGGCGTCGTGCTCTCCTTGGATCCCCCCGAGACGCCGCTCAAGATCGAGGGCCGGCTGTCGCTCGTGGATTCCTCGTCGGCACCCGTGCTCTCGATCTCACGGGACCCCGGCTCTCGAGTTCTACGCGTCAGCGGGCGGGTTCCGCGCGGCGGCGTGGCCAAGCGCCAGGTCGCCGTGCCTGAGCCCGATTCCACGGCCGGGCTCGTACTCTTAGGCGCGATGAAGCGGGCGGGGATCAAGGTCAAGGGGACAGTCGCGACCATGCCGGCGAACGGCAGGCGGCCGGGCTCCAAGGATCCGGTGATGTTGACCAGCCTCTCGTCCCCCCCGGCGTCG
>WNFK01086943.1_pt1 | contig 38720 bp, 36 predicted proteins | sample 5400281 | NCBI WGS metagenome assembly WNFK01 (sample SAMN13153350, study PRJNA577476) | soil metagenome | isolation source: 20 cm soil on Douglas fir-dominated hillslope | place: USA:California | collected 2013-09-17
CCCAGCACCGGGTGTCCGCGCACCTCCGCGATCCACAGCAGGCTGCCCGGATGGGCCGGGGCGCCGTGCCGGATCATGCGGCCGCCCAGGCGCTCGAGCCCCGCGAAGACCGGATCGAGCGGATCGAGCGAGCCGGCGCCCGCGGCGATCAGGATGTCGGCCCCGGCGGCCAGGAGGGCGTCCATCTCGGCGGCCACCGCCGCCGCGTCGCCGGGCGCGTAGCGCACCGGGAGGAGCCGCGAGCCGAACCAGTCCACCTTCTCGGTCAGCGACGACTCGAAGCGCTGGCGCTGCGGCGGCGCCAGGGTCTCCCGGCTGAGCGCGGCCAGCACGCGGGGCTGGAAGAGCTTCACGGCGACGAGGCCTCCCGCGCTCCCGGCGCGCGCCTCCGCGTCCTTCACCAGGCGCTCCGGGATGGCCAGCGGGGTGATCTTGGCACGGGCCACCACCTCCCCGGCCTCCACCGGCTGCAGGTCGTAGAGCGTGAAGACCGACATGCCCTCGAGCCGGTTGACCGCGGCGAGCTCCGCCGCGTTGACGCTCACGAGGCCGCGGCGTTGCGCGCCCAGGCTCCACTGCCCGCCGCTGTAGCCCTTGACCTCCACGTCGGCGCCGCACGCCGCGGCGGCCAGACGCGAGCCGGCCGGCTCCTCGTGCACGTCGCCCGGATCCAGCTCGAGCAGGTGCACCTCCGGCCACGGCAGGGTGAGCAGGCGCGCCGCCGCGGCCGCGTCGAGGGTCTGCCCCTTGCTGATCGCGACCTTCCCCGCCTGATCCCGCACGTCGTGGCACGCGATGCGGCCTTCGAGGGCATCGGCGGTCGCGCCGGCAAGCTGGATGGCGATGGCTTTCATGAGGTTATTTCAGACCGCGTCGCACTTTCTCGGAGATCGGCATCCCGGTCGCGTTGCGATGGGTCGCGAGCGCCTCGGCCAGGATGCTCAGCGCGATCTCGGGCGCGGACTGGGCGCCCAGGTCGAGGCCGATCGGGACCCGCACGCGCAACAGCGCGTCCTCGGCCACGCCGTCCTCGCGCAGCAGGTTCAGGATCGCCGCCCCGCGGCGGCTGCTGCCGAGGAGCCCGATGTAGCCCACCGGGGTGCTCAGCGCGTGCTTGAGCACCGGGAGATCGTACTTGTAGTCGTGGGCGACCAGCACCAGCGCGGTGGTCGGGATCAGCGGGACCTGCTGCACCAGCTCGGACGGCACGCCGATCCGGAGGTCGTCCACGTCCGGGAAGCGCTCCTTGGTGGCGAAGCGCGGCCGGCCGTCCACCACGATGGTGCGGAAGCCGAGGGTCCGGCCGAGCGTGACCAGGGGCATCGCCACGTGGCTGGCCCCGACCACGACCAGCGTGGACGGCGGCGTGAACACCTCCGCGAAGGCGCGCACGTTCTCGAGGAACAGCGTGCGCGACTTGCCCGCGTCCATGGCCTCCCGGGCCTCGGTGGCGAAACGCTGATCGAGGAAGGTGTCGCCGAGCGTGCCCTCCTGCCCGCCGTGGTCGAAGAGCAGGAGCTTGGCGCCGTTGTGCGGCGCATCGAGACGGGTCACGATCACCGCACGCCCGCCCTGCTCGGCGTGGACGCGGGCGCGCTCGTAGTAGGCCAGCGTGGTGTCGTCCTTGTCGTCGAGCGTCACCGGCTCCAGAAAGACCTCGATGGTGCCGCCGCAGGTGAGGCCGATCTCCCACGCCTCCTCGTCGCCCAGGTTCAGCTCGAGGAGCCGCGGGGCGTTCTTGTCCAGCACGTCGGCCGACTCCTCGATGACCTGCGCGTCCACGCAGCCCCCGATGGTCACCGAGCCGAGCACGCGCCCGCCCTCGCCCACCAGCATCTTCGCCCCTTCCTTCCGGGGCGTGGTGCCGCGGGTGTTGACGAGAGTGGCCACCGTCACCTTGGACTCGTTCCGCTTGAGCTGGTTCAGCTGCTCGGAGAGCTCGGTCATGTCGGCTACCTCAGGTTGAGATGGCTGGCCAGCTCGCGCAGGCTTGCCAGGCTGTGCGCCGCCGCGAAGTGGTCCACGAGCGGCAGCGCCGCGGCCATGCCGCGCGTCAGGGGCTCGTAGGACGGATTGCCCAGCAGCGGATTGAGCCAGATGAGCCGACCCGCCTTGCGCTTGATCGCGAGCATCTCGTTGGCCAGGGTCTCGGGCTCGCCGGTGTCCCAGCCGTCCGAGAGCACGAGGACGATCGTGTGGCGGTTGACCAGGTTCCCCCACCGCGCGTTGAACTCCTGCAAGGATTCTCCGATCCGGGTCCCGCCGGAGAAGTCCCGCACCTCGGTCAGCTTGGCCAGGGCCTGGCGGTAGGACGCACCCTTGAGATGCTCGGTGACCCTCGTGAGTCGCGTGGAGAAGGTGAAGGTCTCCACCCGGCCGAAGACGTTCTGGAGGGCGTAGAGGAACTGGAGCAGGAATCGGCTGTAGAGGTCCATCGAGCCCGAGACGTCGCAGAGCAGCACCAGGCGGACCTTGCGGCGCCGTCGCTCTCGTCTCCGCAGCTCGATGATCTCGCCCTTCATCAGGTTGGCGCGCATGCTCCGGCGCATGTCGATGATGCCGCCGCGTCGGGTCGGGCGCTTGCGCCGGCTGATGCGCCGGGCGAGGCGCTTGGCGATCAGGATCGTGAGCCGGGCGACCTCGTCGAGATCCTCAACCGGAAAGGCCGAAAAGTCCTGATCCATGAGGATTTCTCGATCGCTGACCCCGGGGACCTCGAGCGGCTCGCCGTCGTCGTCTCCCTGCTCCTCCCAGCCCTCGAGCGCCACCGAGACCTTCTTCTGGGCCGCCTCCGCCCCGGTATTGCCGGCGTGCTCCTCCGGGATGGCGGCGTCGGTCGGGCTCATCAGGCCGTCGAGCCCCTGCCCCTCGTCGGCCTGGAAGCGCCAGAACACGTCGAAGCAGCGGTCGAAGGCGGGAAACTCCTCCCGCCGGGCGACCAGCGTCGTCCGCAGCGCCAGGTAGACGTCCTGGCGGTCCAGCAGGTCCACGACCTCGAGCGCCCGCACCCCGTCCATCAGCTCACCCAGGGTGAGCGGGAGTCCCGCCGCCCGCAGCATCTGGCCGAAGCGGAGGACGGCGGTGGTGAGGTCGCGAGGGCCCGCCATGCTAGCCCTCGGCGGCCGCGAAGCGCTTGAGCCCGCTGGAGGTCAGCTCCCGCTTGAAGCGCTTGATGTCGTCGGCGTCCTTGAGCACGCAGCCGAGCGTCTCCAGCACGAGGTCCTCGTCGAGATGATCGGCGTGGAGCGAGGCGAGGGCCTGCGCCCAGTCGAGGCTCTCCGCCACCCCCGGCACCTTGGAGAGGCGCATGGTGCGGAGGCCTTCCATGAAGCGCGAGATCTCGCGGGCGAGCGCCTCGTTCACGCCCGGCACCTTGCGCGTGACGATGCGGACTTCCTTCTCGAACCCCGGGAAGTCGATCCACAGGTAGAGACAGCGGCGGCGCAGCGCGTCGGAGAGCTCGCGCACCCGGTTCGACGTGAGGATGACGTACGGCGGATGCGCGGTCTTGATGGTGCCGATCTCGGGGATCGTCACCTGGAACTCGGCGAGCACCTCGAGGAGGAACGCTTCGAATTCTTCGTCGCTTCGATCGACTTCGTCGATGAGCAGCACCGGCGGCTTGCCGTCCTGGCTGATCGCCTGGAGCAGCGGGCGGCGGATCAGGAAGGGCTCCGAGAAGATCGTCGCTTCCTTCTCGCGAAGGGTATGGGTGGTCGCCTCCTCGAGCTTGATGTGCAGGAGCTGCTTGGGATAGTTCCACTCGTAGAGCGCCTGGGCCGCGTCGAGACCCTCGTAGCATTGCAGGCGGATGAGGTTGGTGCCGAGCATCCGCGCCATCACCTTGGCGATCTCGGTCTTGCCGACGCCCGCGTGCCCCTCGATGAGGAGCGGCTTCCTGAGCGTCATCGCCAGGTGCACGGACGTCGCGATGGCCGGGTCGGTGACGTAGTCGGCCTTCTCCATCATCTGCTGGATCGTCTCGATCTCGGCTCTCATGGCCCTCTCAGTCTACACCGCGTGATTGCCGGCCCGGAGGTTCGCCCGGATCTTCTCATAGTCGTCGGGCGTATCCACGTCCGGCGGCATGGGCAGGTCGAGATCGACCCACTCCACGCGAGCCGGGTCTCTCTGGATGATGGGCCGCGCGCCGAGGTCGCCGGTCAGGCGCAGCAGCTCGGGAAAGATCTCGCGCCTGAACACCACCGGGTTGCCCTGCCCGTCCCGGTAGCGCGGCGCCACGATGAGCTTGGGGCTCGTGCGGCGGGCCGCCAGGAGCGCCGGGATGATCGCCGGGGCCAGCAGCGGCTGGTCGCCGAGCGCGATCAGCGCCCAGTCCACCGACGCGGGTAGCGCGGCGATGCCCGTGCGCACCGAGCCGGCCTGGCCCTCCTCCGGCGCCGGATTCACCGCGATCTGCACCTCGATGCCGACCAGGGCCGCCTGGATCGGCTCGACGTCGGGCCCGGTCACGACCCACACCGAGTCCGCCCCGCCCGCCAGCACGCTCTCGACGACGTAGCGGATGATGGCGCGGCCGCCCACCTTCATGAGCAGCTTGGCCTGGCCCATCCGGCGCGAGAGGCCGGCGGCGAGGACGACCGCGGCGATCAGGGCGCCCTCCAAAAACGACGCCCCGCGGGGACCATCCCGCGGGGCTCGTCGAGTGGACGTCTCACCCGAGCGGCTTACTTCACGGCCGCGGCGGCCGCCTCCATCGCGCGCTTGGCGAAGACCCGTACGAGGTGGCTCTTGTACTCCACCGTGCCCTGCAGATCCGCCTGGACGTCCACGCCCTCGGCCGCCTTCTCGGCCGCGGCCTGGATGGACGCCGCGTCGGGTGACTTGCCGGTGATCGCGGCCTCCACCCCCTTGGCGCGCACCGCCTTCGTGCCCGCCCCGGTGACCGCGACGCTGGCCTTGCCGACCTTGCCGCCGTCCACGCTCAGCACCGCCGCGACACCGACCACCGCGAACCGAGAGGCCGGGTGCGGGAACTTCATGTAGGCCGCGCCCGTCTTGCCCGCCATCGCGGGCACTCGCACCTCGGTCAGGATCTCGTCCTCCGCGAGCGCGGTGGTGAGCAGGCCCTTGAAGAAGTCGTCGGCCTTGATCGTGCGCTTGCCCTTGGGGCCCTCGGCCACCATCTCCGCGCCGAGCGCGATGATCGCGGCCGGGTAGTCGGCGGCCGGGTCCGCGTGGATCGGGCACTTCGACTTCACGACCGCCGAGGACTCGACCTGGTAGTGGGTGGTCATCGCCCCGATGACGAGCGCGCCGCCGTCTTCCTTGATCCCGGAGAGGCCGGAGACCTTCCGGAGATCCACCAGGTGCTTGGGCTGCGCCAGGCGCAGCTTCATGGCCGGCAGCAGGCTATGGCCGCCCGCCAGCAGCTTGGCGTCGTCCTTGTGGCGCCCGAGCAGGTCCAGCGCCTCTCTCACCGTGCCGGGCGTGTGGTACTCGAACTGGGCTGGGTACATGTCGGCGTCTCCCTTACTTCCTGGATTTGGCGGCCTGGGCGGTCTTCCAGACCCGCTCGGGCGTCAGCGGCATGGCATCGATGTGGTCCACGCCGAGCCCCGACAGGGCGTCCACCACCGCGTTGACCACCGCGGGCGTCGACGCGATCGTGCCCGTCTCGCCCGCGCCCTTGACGCCGAGCGGGTTCACGGGGGTCGGCGTCTCGGTGCGGTCGGTCTCGTAGAACGGCAGCATGTCCGCCTTGGGGAGCGTGTAGTCCATCATGCTCCCGCTGACGAGCTGCCCGGAGGCGTTGTCGTACACCGCCTCCTCCCAGAGCGCCTGCGCCACGCCCTGGGCGATGCCCCCGTGGACCATCACCTCGACCACGCAGGCGTGCGCGCCGAAGGGGAAGCAGAAGTTGGACGGATCGTAGAAGCTCGTCTCCTCGAGCCCCGGCTCCACGCCCTCCGGATAGTTGTGCGGGACGTACGCGGTGAGCGCGACCTGCCCGAACGGGATCGCCTTCTGGGGCGAGCCCTTGACCACGAACTGGCCGCCCACGTACTCCATGTCCTTCGGGTTCGCCTCGAGCAGGTGCGCGGCGATCTTCTTGCCCTTCTCCTTGATCTTATCGAGCGACATCACGATCGCGGTGCCGCCCACCGAGGCCGAGCGGCTCCCGTAAGTGCCCATGCCGAACGGCACCCGGCCGGTGTCCCCGTGCACTATCTCCACGTCGTCCATCGGGATGCCGAGGTGGTCGGCCACGATCTGGGCCATGGTGGTCTCGTGGCCCTGCCCGTGCGAGTGGGAGCCGGTGAACACGCTGACCTTGCCGGTGGGATGCACCTGGACCTTGCCGGACTCCCAGAGGCCGGCCTGGGCCCCGAGCGAGCCCACGACCTTGGACGGGGCGATGCTGCAGGCCTCGATGTAGGTCGAGAAGCCGATGCCCATCAGCCGGCCCTGCGCGCGCGCCGCCGCCTGATCGGTCCGGAACTTCTTGTAGTCGAGCATGCCGAGCAGCTTGTCGAGCGCACCCTGGTAGTTGCCGCTGTCGTAGGACAGCGCGACCTTGGTCTGGTAGCCGTTGGAGAACTTCGGGATGAAGTTCTTCTTCCGGATCTCGACCGGGTCCATCTTGAGCGCGGCCGCCGCCGCGTCCATCATCCGCTCGAGCAGGTAGCAGGCCTCGGGCCGCCCGGCCCCCCGGTAGGCGTCCACCGGCGTGGTGTTGGTGAAGACGCCGGTCACCTCCGCGTGAATGGCGGGCCACTCGTAGACGCCGTTCAGCAGCGTGGCGTACAGGTAGGTCGGCACCGCGGGGGCGAACGTCGAGAGATACGCCCCCAGGTTGGCGGTGGTCTTCACGCGCAGACCGAGGAGCTTGCCGTCCTTGGCCACCGCGACCTCGGCGTCGGTCACGTGGTCGCGCCCGTGGGCGTCGGTCTGGAACGCCTCGCGGCGCGAGGAGGTCCAGCGGATCGGCCGCTTGATCTGCTTGGTCGCCCAGGTGCAGACCGTCTCCTCGTTGTAGAGAAAGATCTTGGAGCCGAAGCCGCCGCCCACGTCCGGAGCGATCACCCGCACCTTGTGCTCGGGGATGCCCAGCACGAACGCGGTCATGAGCAGGCGGTGCACGTGGGGATTCTGCGAGGTGACCCAGAGGGTCCACTCGCCGGTGGCGTCCTCGTAGCGGGCCACGCAGGCCCGGGGCTCCATGGGATTGGCGACCAGGCGCTGGTTGATGATCCGCTTCTTCACCACGACCGGGGCCGCCTTGAACGCGGCGTCGGTGGCGGCCGCGTCGCCGATCTGCCACTTGAAGGCCTCGTTGCTGGGCGCCACCTCGTGGATCTGGGGCGAGCCCTTGGCCGCCGCCTTCTCGGTATTGGTCACCCCGGGCAGGACGTCCCAGTCGACCACCACCATGTCGGCCGCGTCGCTGGCCGCCGACTGGCTCTCCGCGATGACAATGGCCACCGGGTCGCCGACGTAGTGGGCCGCGTCGGTCGCCAGCGGCATGTGCGGCGGGATCTTCAGCTCGGGCAGGAGCCACCCGCAGGGAAGCGAGTTCACCCCCGTCATGTCCTTGCCGGTGAAGATCGCCACGACCCCCGGAGCCTTCGACGCCTTGGCGGTGTCGATCTTGCGGATCTTCGCGTTGGCGTGCGGGCTGCGCACGAACACCGCGTGGGTCATCCCGGCCAGCTTCAGGTCGTCGGTGTAGTTGCCCTTGCCGGTGATGAACCGGGGATCCTCACGCCGCTTGATACTCGCGCCGAGTAGTCGGGCGGTGGCCATGGTCGCGCCTCACTTCCCCGCCATCTTCTCGGCGGCGTACTGGATGGCCTTGACGATGTTGTGATAGCCGGTGCAGCGGCAGAGATTGCCTTCCAGGTCGTGGCGGATCTGCGCCTCGGTCGGCCGCGGGTTCCGCTGGAGCATCTGGTGGGCCGACATGATCATGCCGGGCGTGCAGAAGCCGCACTGCAGCCCGTGCTTCTCCCAGAAGCCGTCCTGGATCGGGTGGAGCTTGCCGTCCTTGGCGAGGCCCTCGATGGTGAGCACCTGCGCGCCGTCGCACTGCACCGCGAGCAGCGTGCACGACTTCACCGCCATGCCGTTGACATGCACCGTGCAGGCGCCGCACTGGCTCGTGTCGCACCCGACGTGCGTGCCGGTCAGGCCCGCCTGCTCACGGATGTAGTGCACGAGCAGGAGCCGGGGCTCCACTTCGTGGGACTGGGGGGCACCGTTGATCGTCATCGACACGGTCTTTTTCACCGCGCAACCTCCTGAGTGATGAGGGTCCGAGGCCGGGAAAGCGCCCCCAACCGTATGCCGGGCCGGGGACGGTGTCAAGGGGTGGCGAGGAGGCGACGGCCCTCGACGCGCGCCTGCTCGAGCACCTCCCGGACCGGAAGGCCCGGGTCCGTGCGCGGTGTCGAGCCGGACCATCTCGCGCTCGAGGCGGGCGCGCTGGTACGCGGTCCAGCGGACGCCGATGGTGGAGGACTCCTCGAAGAGCAGGCGTGAGAGGTCGGCGACCCGCGCCGGCTCGCAGAGCACGGTCAGGACCACCCCCGGCCGGCTGCGCTTCATGATCACGGGGGTGAGCCAGACGTCCAGTGCCCCGGCCTCGAGGAGCCGCTCCAGCAGGGGCTCGTAAAGCTGCGGCGACATGTCGTCCACGGTGGTCTCGACCTGGACGATGGTCTCGACGGGCGCGGGGCCGGACGCCCCCGAGGCCTCGCCCACGAAGAGCCGGAGCACGTTGGGCGTCTCGAGGTCCATCGTACCCGCCCCGTAGCCGACCGCGGTGATCCGCATGGCCGGCATCGTCCCCGCCCCGGCCGCCAGGGTCGTGAGGATGGCCGCCCCGGTCGGGGTGACCAGCTCCCGGCGGATGCCGGTGTCGAGCGTGGGGAAGCCCTTGAGCAGCTCGGCGGTGGCCGGGCCGGGAACCGGCATGCGCCCGTGCGGGCCCTCCACGAACCCCCCGCCTACCGGGAGCGCGCCCACGTGGACCGCGTCCACGCCGAGCAGGTGGAGGCCGATGCACGCGCCGGTGACATCCACGATCGCGTCCACCGCGCCCACGTCGTGGAAGTGCACGCGCTCCGGGGTGGTGCCGTGCACCCGCGCCTCCGCCTCGGCCAGGCGCTGGAAGACGCGCGAGGCCATGTCCGATGGCCGGCCTCGTGGTGACCGAGCGCGACGTCCACCTTGGTGGCCCGGAAGCCCGCCTTGATGACCTCGCGGCGCTCGAGGCGATAGCCCGTCACGCCGAGGCCGGCCAGCTCGCGGGTGAGCGCCTCGAACGGCGCGCCCGCGTCCACCAGCGCGCCCAGGATCATGTCCCCCGAGGCGCCGCTCGGGCAATCGAAGTACGCCAGGCGCATGAGAGTTAGCGGAGCTTGGCCGCGAGCTTGTTGATCTGGTTCGCCTGCGCGGCCGCCCCGTAGCCGTTGTCGATGTTGACGACCGAGACGCCGGGGGCGCAGGAGTTCAGCATGGCCAGCAGGGCGGCCACGCCCCCGAACGAGGCGCCGTAGCCCACGCTGGTCGGCACCGCGATCACCGGGCGATCCACCAGGCCGCCGAGCACGCTGGGCAGCGCGCCCTCCATCCCGGCCACCGCGATGATCGCGTTCGCCTCGTTGAGCCGGTCCAGGTGCGGTACCAGCCGGTGCAGGCCCGCGACGCCGCAGTCGAACACGCGCTCGACATGGTTGCCCATCGCCTCCGCGGTGACCGCGGCCTCCTCGGCCACCGGCTGGTCGGAGGTGCCCGCGCTGACCACCACGATGAGCCCGACGCCCGCGCGCGCCACCGGCTTGACCACGACGAGGCGCGCGGCCTCGTGTACCCGGCAGGGCAAGCCGCTCGCGAGCAGCGCGGCCACCACCGCCGGCTCGGCGCGCGTGGCGAGCACGTTGTCGTGCGCCTCCGCGAGCCGCCGCACGATCGCCACCACCTGCTCCGGCGTCTTGCCCTGGCAGAAGACGGCCTCGGGCACGCCGTGGCGGAGCGAGCGGTGCAGATCCACCCGCGCGAAGCGCAGATCCTCGACGGGCAGCGCGCGGAGCCGGGACAGCGCCTGCTCGGGGGCCAGCGCGCCGCCCGCGACCGCCTCCAGCAGCTCCCTTACTTTTTCCCGATCCACTTCAGCACCTCGTTGGCGCTGCCGCTGCGGAAGCCCTGCAGGTCGAGCGTCACGTAGAGATAGCCCAGCTCGCCAGCTCCAGGCGGGCCAGCCGGTCGTGATGGCGCACCCGGAACTGGCGGAAGCCCAGGCTTCGCACGAAGGCCTCGGCGTCGTCGATGCGCCGGAGCTTCTCGGCGGTGATCGGATCGCCGTACTGGAAGCGCGACGACAGGCATGCGAAGGACGGCTTGTCCCAGGTCGGCAGCCCGAGCTCGCGCGAGAGCGCCCGGATCTCGTCTTTCCAGAGCGCGGCTTCGATCAGCGGGGCGCGCACGCCGCGCGCCTCCGCGGCCTTCATGCCCGGCCGGTGGTCGCCGAGATCGTCCATGTTGGCGCCGTAGATGACCTGCGCGGTGCCCGCCGCCTGCGCGATCGGCGCGAGCCGGGTGAAGAGCTCCTCCTTGCAGTGGAAGCACCGGTCGGGCGCGTTGCGCGCGTACTCCGGCCGGTCGAGCTCGCGGGTGCGGATGACCTCCTGGCGCATGCCGAGCAGGACGGCCAGCCGCCGCGTCTCCTCCAGCTCGGAGGCCGGGTAGGTCTCCGAGTCGGCGGTGACCAGCGTCGCGCCCTCCCCGAGGGCGTCCTTCGCGGCCCGGGCGAGGAAGGTCGAGTCCACGCCGCCGGAGAACGCCACGATCACGCGGGTCATCCCGCGGAGGAGATCCACCAGCCGGTCGTACTTGGCGTCGAGCTGATCCTGATCGGCCATCGTGGTTCCCTATCCGAGAATCGCGCGCGCGAGCTGGGCCAGGGGCACCATCGGCCGGGCGCCCACGTGGGCGATGACCTCGGCGGCGGCCAGCGAGCCGAGCCGCCCGCAGGTCGGCAGGTCGAGACCCTGGCTGAGCCCGTAGAGCACCCCGGCCGCGTAGAGGTCGCCCGCGCCCGTCGTGTCCACCACCGCGGTCACCGGATGCGCGGCGACCGCGTGTGTCCGCCCGCCTCCCGCGATCACCGAGCCCTTCTCGCTCCGGGTCAGCGCCGCGATCTCGCAGTGCCCGAGCACGCGGGCCAGCGCGGCGTCGAACTCGCCCACCTCGTACAGCGCGCAGATCTCCGCCTCGTTGGCGAAGAGGATGTCCACGTGGTGCTCCACCAGCTCGAGGAAGGCCTTGCGATGCCGCCCCACGCAGAACGGATCGGACAGGGTCAGCGAGACCTTGCGGCCGGCCGCATGCGCCATCGCCGCCGCGGCCCGGAAGGCCTCCTGGGCCTCGGGCGGATCGAAGAGATAACCCTCGAGGTAGAGGATCTTCGCGCGGGCGATGAGGCCTTGGTCGATGTCGCGTGGACCGAGCCGCACCGAAGCGCCCAGGAACGTGCCCATCGTGCGCTGGGCGTCCGGCGTGACCAAGATGAGGCAGCGCCCGGTGGGCGGCCCGTCGGTGGCGCGGGGCGTGTCGTAGCCCACCCCGGTCGCGCGCAGGTCGTGGCCGAAGACCTCGCCGAGCTGGTCGTCGCGCACCTTGCCCACGTAGTGGGCCCGCGCGCCGAAGGAGGCCACGCCGACCACCGTGTTGGCGGCCGAGCCGCCCGATACCTCGACGCCCGGCCCCATCGCCTCGTACAGCTCGCGGGCGCGCGGCTCGTCCACCAGGAGCATGGTCCCCTTCACCAGGCTCTGGCGCGCGAGGAAGGCCTCGTCCGCGTGGCTCAGCACGTCGACGAGCGCGTTGCCGATCCCGACGACGTCGAGCTCGGGCCGATCAGCCACGGCGGCCCTTGCCCTTCGGTGGGAAGTAGCGATCGAGCAGCAGGCCGAGCCGCTTCCGGGTGCGCGGCGGGAAGGCCTTGGGGCTGGTGATCACCGCGCTGGCCAGCGCGTCGCCGCAGGCCGCCCCGCAGGTCTTGCCCACCCGCGGGATGACGCGCTTGAGCACGACCTTCGCGGTGGCCGCGTTCTTGAGCAGGTTGGCCACGACCGCCTCCACCGTCACCGCCGCGTGGCTCTCGTGCCACACGTCGTAGTCGGTGGCCAGCGCCAGCGTGGCGTAGCAGAGCTCGGCCTCGCGGGCCAGCTTGGCCTCCGGCATGTTGGTCATCCCGATGACCGACACGCCCCAGCGGCGGTAGATCTGCGACTCGCCCTTGGTGGAGAACTGCGGCCCCTCGATGCAGATGTAGGTGCCCCCGCGATGCACGCGCGCGCCCGCCTCGCGGCCGCCGGCCTCGAGCAGGTCGCCGAGGGCCGGGCAGACCGGCTCGGCGAGCCCCACGTGGGCGACGATGCCGTCGCCGAAGAAGCTCGAGACGCGCCGCTTCGTGTGGTCGTAGAACTGGTCGGGGATGACGAGATCCAGCGGGCGGATCTCCTCCTTCATGCTTCCCACCGCGCTCACCGAGATGACCCAGCGGGCGCCCAGGGCCTTCAGCCCGTAGATATTCGCGCGGTAGTTGATCTCGGTGGGCGTGATCCGGTGGCCGCGGCCGTGGCGGGGTGCAGGTCCTCGATCCCCTCCATCTCGTAGAGCCCGCTGCCTCCGATGATGCCGAGCGCGGGCTCGCCGCCCGCCTTGGTCCCGGCCGCGCTCATGCGCCGATCTCCTCGAGCTGCCCGTGGGTGCGGTCCGCGTGGGCTTCCGTGATCGTGAGCGGCACGACGCGGCGGCCGAGGGTGTCGGGGCCGTCGAAGAGCACCTCGATGTAGTTGTCAGTGAGGCCGGCGAGGAGGCCGGTGCGCCGATCGCGCGCGCCCAGCACCACCGCGTCGCGCCGACGGCCGATCAGCCCACGGCGGAAGGCCAGGCTCTTCTCGTGGCCCAGCCGGCGCAGGCGTCCGCTCCGCTCGCGGATCACCGCGGCCGGCACGTGGCCGGGCCGGGACGTCGCCTCGGTCCCCTTCCGCTCGGAGTACGCGAACACGTGGAGCGACGAGAACGGCAGCGCCTCGACGAAGCGCAGCGTCGCCTCGAAGTCGTCTTCGGTCTCGCCCGGGTGGCCGGCGATGACGTCGGCGCCGAGCCCCAGGCCGGGAATCGTCGCGGTCAGCCGGTCCACGAGGGCCCGGTACATGCCGGTGTGGTACGGGCGTCGCATCAGGCGGAGCACGCGGTCGCTGCCGCTCTGCAGCGGCAGGTGCAGATGGGGCGCCACCACCGGCAGGGTCGTCACCGCGTCGACCAGCTCGGGCGTGAAGTAGGACGGGAGCACCGAGGACAGGCGCAGCCATCGGAGCCCGTCAATCTCCGCGAGCTCCCGGAGGAGGGCGGCGAGGGTGGTGCGGGGGTAGAGATCCCGGCCGTAGTGGCCGATGTCCACGCCGGTGAGCGTGACGTCGAGGTAGCCGACGGCCACGAGGTCGCGCACCTGGTCGAGCACGACCTTCGGCTCCTGGCTCCGGCTCCGCCCGCGCGCGGCGGGCACGATGCAGAAGGCACACCGGTGCTGGCAGCCGTCCTGGATCTTCACGAACGCGCGCGAGCGGCCGGTCACCCGCGCGAAGGGCGCGATCGGCACGTCACGCGCGGCGCCGATGTCCGCCACCGCCACGTCGGGCCTCGCCCGCTTGGCGAGGGACCCGAGCAGCTCGGGCAGGCGGTACTTCTCCTGGTTGCCCACGACCAGGTCCACCCCGGCGATCGCGGCGGCCGCGGCCGGGTCGGTCTGGGCGAAGCAGCCGGTCACGACCAGATAGGCCTCGGGGTTCTCGCGCGCGATGCGGCGGATGAGCTGCCGGTCGGAGAAGTCCGCGCGGCCGGTCACCGTGCAGGTGTTGATCACGAAGACCTGAGCGCCGGCCGCGGGCTCCACCACCCGGAAGCCGCGGCTTTCCAGCAGCGCGCCGATCTCCCGCGACTCGACCTGGTTGAGACGGCAGCCGAGGGTGGCCAGGGCCACCGTCACCGGCGCGCTCATACCGTAACCGTCGCCTCGCGGAGCTGGCCGCAGGCGGCGCCGATGTCCTCGCCCTTGCTCCACCGGACGGTCGCCCGGATGCCGTGCTCGAGCAGGACGGTCTGAAAATCGAGGATCCGCGCCAGCGGCGGCCGCGAGAAGCTCGAGCCCTCCCAGTCGTTGAACGGGATCAGATTGATCTTGCCGCGGATGCCCTTGAGCAGCTTCACGAGGCGGCGCGCGTCCTCGACCGAGTCGTTGACGCCGTCGAGCAGCACGTACTCGAAGGTCATGCGCTGGCGGAACGGCAGCGGGAAGCGGCGGCACGCGGCGAGCAGCTCCTCGATCGCGAAGCCCCGGTTGACCGGCATGATCCGGTCACGGATCTCGTTGCTGGTGGCGTGGAGCGAGACCGCCAGGTTGACCCGGAGGTTCTCCTTGGCCAGCCGCTCGATGCCGGTCACCAGGCCCACCGTGGAGACCGTGATCCGGCGGGGCGAGAACGCGAAGGCCTGCGGGTCGGTCAGGAGATGGAGCGACTTCACGGTGGCGGTGTAGTTGGCGAGGGGCTCGCCCATGCCCATGTAGACGATGTGGGTGATCCGGAGGCCCTCGGCCAGCCCCTGGCGCGCCGCCACCACCTGGGCCACGATCTCGCCGGCGCTCAGGTTGCGCTCGAGCCCCATCGTGCCCGTGTAGCAGAAGGCGCAGCCGAAGCCGCAGCCGACCTGGGTGGAGACGCAGAGCGTGAGCCGATCCGCGTCGGGCATCAGCACCGCCTGCACCCGCGCGCCGTCGCGGTAGCGGAGCACGAGCTTCTGGCTGCCGTCCTGCGACGGGGTGCGCCGCTCGACCTCGGGCACGTCCGCGCTCGCCGTCGCGGCCAGCGCGGCGCGGAAGTCCCTGGGCAGGTCGGTCATCGCGTCCGGGTCGGTCACGTTCTTGACGAAGATCCACTGGGCGAGCTGGCGGCCCCGATAGCGCGGGGCGCCCAGACTCTCGGCCAGGGCCTCCATCTCGGCGGGCGACAGATCGAGTAGATTCGTCGAGGACATACGCAACGTTGGATGATAGCACAGCGCCCCCTCACCCACCGGTGGGCGCGGCCCTCATCGGATCTTAACCGCCGCGTAACCGTCCGGCCGGTACCCTCACCGGCGATGTGGCCCGATCACCCGCTGGGCGTCGATCTCGCGCGGATCTTCGAAGCCGACTGGTGCCGTCGCGTTCCCGCCGACGCCCTCGTGCTCGGGACGCGCTGCGAGGGCGAGCGCATCCTCGACCGGAGGCGGCACCGCTGCCGGCTCGACCCCGCGCACGAGGGGGAGCACGTGTGCTGGTGCGAGCGCACGCTCGGCAAGCCGGATGGCCCGTCCACCGCGCGGGCCCTCCGGGCGATCGTGGCCTCGATCGGGCTGCGCCTCGCGTGGATCGTGCTGATCGTGATCGCGCTCGGCTGTGCCGGCCGGGGCGCCGGCAGGATCACCGCCCCGGCCGAGTTCGCCGGCACCTGGCTCGGCACCTTCTGGCAGGTCAACGCGGGTGACACCGGCTACATCCACGGCGATCTCGCGTTCGAGCTCAGGCCGGACGGCCGCTACGCGGGCACGTGGACGACGCGGGTCGTGGCGGGATCGTCCCGGGGTGGAACGACCCAGGTCGCGGGTCGGTACACGGTGGCCGGCGGCCGCGTGACCCTGATCGATTCGCGGCGACTGACGCCGCGGCGCGCGGGCGAGACCCTGTATGGCGTCACCGTGGATCCCGGGAGCGGGCGCACGGTCCAGGTGCGCCTGGATCGGACGGCGCGGCCTAGCGGCTGAACTCGACCGCCGGCGCGCTCTCGTGGTATCGGCCGCATCCGGACACGCTCAGGGCGATCAGGACGAGGGCTCCGGACAGGGTCCCGCGGACCATGCCGCCGCCGAGCGCTTCATCGGGTCAGCCCGGCGTCTCCGTCTCGTGTCCGGCTTTCGTCAGCCAGAGCGGCATGCCCATGTCACGGTACATCGTCGTCGCGGTCTCCAGGTGCTCCCGGGCCTGCTGGCTCCCGCCCGTCCGTCGGTACTGGTTGCCAAGCCCGAGATGGCAGTGGGCCACGAGCGGTGACATCCCGAGCTCCGCCGCGAGCGCGAGCGCGTCACGGTAGTGGTCCGTGGCCCTCTCCGGAGGCTCGTGAGCGGCGGCGACCTCGCCGAGCAGGCGGAGGGCCCACGCCTCGTGGCCGCGTTGCCCGCCCTCGCGGGCCAGCGCGAGGGCTCGCGTCGCGCAGTCGTGCGCGTCATCGAGCCGGTCGGCGAGGACGTACGCTTCGCCCAGGTAGACGAGGACGAGCGGCTGGAACAATCGAAGCCCCATGGACTCGAGCGCGCGCAGCGCCTGCTCCAGCAGCGGGAGGCCCTCGGCGATCTGCCCCGAGAGCGCGCGCACGTAGCCCAGGCTGGCCGTGTTCAGGACCGAGTAGAAGGTGAGGGTCCACTCACGGCTCAGGGCGAGCCCGCGCTCGAGCAGGCCAAGCGCGCCGTCGAGCTTCCCCCGGACGATGTGGAGATAGGCGAGGATCCAGCACCCGGAGGCCAGGCTGTACGGGTGACCGAGGGTCTCCGCGCGGAGGATGCCATCCTCGACGTGGACGATCCCTTCCTCGAACCGGCCGAGGTCGGCGAGGATCCAGGTCAAGTAGGCGCGGGCCATCACCGCGGGGAATCCGGGGAGGCCGAACCGTTCGCGGCTCCGATCACCGTCTAGGAGTTGCAAGACCTTGCCGAGAAGGAGCTCGGCCTGTCGATAATCCCCGGTCGCGAGGCAGGCCACGCCGAGGTAGAGGTTCCCGGTCACCTGGAGCGGGACATCCTGGAGAGACTCGGCGATGGTCCGGGCACTCTCGCCGAAGACGAGCGCCTCCCCCGGCCGACTGATGACGTAGAGGTGCTGGCACATGGAGACGGACACCTGCGCGAGCCGGCGCTGGTCGTCGAGTGTCCTCGCCAGGCCTTCCGCTTCACGGAGACAGGCCAGGACCCGCTCGAATTCTCCGAGCGGGAACAGAGCCGTGCGCAAGCCGAAGCGCAGGTCGACGGCCTGCTCCAGGGTCTCGCGCGCCTCGGGCAGACGGCCGAGGGCGGCCAGCGCCTGGTCGAAGCAGCCGACCGCCTCTCGATTGGCCGAGCGGGTCAGGGCCTTGGCGCCGGCCTGCCGGAGGTACCCGACCGCTTTCTCCCACAGCTCGCCGCGCACCGCGTGGTGAGCGAGTCGCTCGACGTGCTCGATCAGCCGGTCCGGGTAGCCGGGCTCGATGGCGCCGACGATGCGGGCGTGGAGCATCCGACGCCGCTTCTGGAGCAGGGTGCCGTAGGTCACCTCATGGGTGAGCGCGTGCTTGAAGGTGTACTCGACGTCCGGAGCCGGACGCTTCTCGTACAGGAAGTCGGCCGCCTGCAGACGTCTGAGCCCCTGCTGAACCGCATCCTCCGGCCTCTCCGCCACCGCGTGCAGCAGGGCGAGGGACACGTCCTTGCCGATGACCGCCGCGGTCTGGAGCAGCTGCTTGTCGGCTTCCGGCAGCCGATCGATCCGGGCGGCCAGGATCACCTGCACCGTCGACGGGACCTCGATGGTCTCGATCGGCCGGATCAGACGATACGCGCCGCGCTCCCCGGCGAGCGCGTGCGTTTCCACCAGTGTCCGGATGCTCTCCTCGATGAAGAACGGGTTCCCCCGCTTGACCAGCAGCCGCTTGAGCGGCTCGAGTCCCGGCTCCTCGCCGAGGAGAGCGCTCAGCAGCTTGCCCGTGCTGGCGGGCGGGAGCGCGTCGAGCCGCACTTGACCGTGGCAGGCCTTGCCGACCCAGCCATCGTGATAGCCGGGCCGGTAGCTGACGAGCAGGAGGAGCCTCGCGGCGGGCAGCCCTTCGACGAGGCCGTCGAGCAGGGCCTGGGTCTCGGCGTCGATCCAGTGTAGATCCTCGAAGACGAGGAGCACCGGTTGCTCCCGGCTCTCGCGCAGCAGGAGGAGCTTGACGGCCTCCAGGATGCGCTGGCGGCGCTGAGGAGGATCGAGTCCCTTCCAGCTGCCGTCCTCGACCGGAACATCGAGCAGGGCGAAGAGGGCGGGCAGGATCGACCCGAGCGCGTGATCGAGGGAGCGCAGCCTGGCGGTCACCTTCTCCCGGATCTCGCGGTGGCTGTCGCGCTCGTGCAGCTTGAAGTAGCCCTTGAGGAGATCGATCACCGGCAGGTAGCTGGATCCCTTGCCGTAGGAGACGGAGGCCGCTTCCAGGGTGAGCCACGCCTGGATGCCGTCGGAGTGAGTGAGCTCGTACAGGAAGCGGGACTTCCCCACCCCGGGTTCCCCGACCAGGGCGACGATCTGGCCGTGGCCGTCACGCGCGAGGGCGAATGCCCCTTGGATCTGCTCGATCTCGGTCTCGCGGCCGACGAAGCGGGTGAGCCCCCGGACCGCGGTCGCCTGCAGACGGGTCCGCTGCGCGCTGGCTCCGGTGAGCGTGTAGACGATCACCGGGTCCGCCAGGCCCTTGATCGAGACGGGAGATCCCGCTTCGACCTGCGCGTATCCTTCCACGAGCTGCCTGGTCGCCGGGGCGAGCAGGATCGTGCCGGGAGCCGCGAGCTGCTCCATGCGGGCGGCGAGGTGGGTCGTCTGCCCGACCGCCGTGTAGTCCATCCGGAGATCGTTGCCGATCGCGCGGACCACCACGTCGCCGGAGTTGAGCCCGACGCGGATCTGGACCTCGATCCCCTGGCTTCGCTGGAGATCCTCCCGGTAGCGGTGGATCGCATCCTGCATCCGGAGCGCGGCGTGGCAGGCGCGCAGCGCATGATCCTCGTGGGTCAGCGGTGCGCCGAAGAGCGCCATGATGCCGTCGCCCATCACCTGGTTGACGGTCCCCTCGTAGTGATGGACGGCCTCCATCATGCGCTCCAGGACGGGATCCAGGAGCTTGCGCGCCTCCTCCGGATCCCGGTCCGCCAGCAGCTCCATCGAGCCCTTCAGGTCGGCGAAGAGCACCGTGACCTGCTTGCGCTCGCCTTCGAGGGAAGCCTTCGAGGTGAGGATCCGTTCCGCCAGATGTCGCGGCGTGTACGACTCGGGCGTGCCGAACTGCGATTCCGGGATGCCGGGTGGGGAGACGAGGCGGCTGCCGCAGCCTCCGCAGAACTGTTCACCGCCCTCGTTCCGGAAGCCGCACGCCGGGCACGAGGCGAGCGAAAGCCCGCACTCGCCGCAGAACCTGCGACCTTCGCGGCTCTCGGTGTGGCATCGAGGACACCGCATGCCGTGGTCTCCGAGAAGCGCGAGTTCGTGAAGGGTCGGACAGGTGGCGCGAGCTTAGTCTCGGTGTCGGCGCCGGTCAAGACGGAAGGATTTCCTCCAGAGAGGAGAATCCGGAGGCGGCGGTCCCGGGCAGATTGGGCAAGGATTTCTCTACCCGAGAGGCGCAACCCTCGATCGTCGTCCGGTCATCGTTGGCTATGCACCATTTCCGTGGGCCGGTGGTGGATAACCCGGTGGGTCAGTGGGCGCGTGCTACACGATTTCGGGCACTAGGAGCGCATTGCCTTCGCGGTGAGCAGTCGCGTGAGCGCGCCCGCCCGCGCCTACTTCAGCGCCGCCTCGTGGAATAGCATCCACTGGTCGCCGCGCGGCGTCCACGTCACGCGGTCGCGGGTCGCGTAGATGTCGACCTGTTGCATGAGGAAGACCCACGTGGCGTCCTCGACCATCGCGCGCGCGAGATCCGCGTAGATCTTCTTCCGCTTGGCCGGGTCCAGGGTGGAGCGGCCCGCGTCGAAGAGGGCGTCGACCTTGTCGTTCCTGTAGTAGAGGCCGCGGCCCTTCGAGGAGACCAGGTTGTAGAGCTCGTCGCCGTCCTGCATCGGCCCGCCGAGCCCGAGCAGGTAGGCGTCCTGGAACTGCTTGCCGAGATAGCGTTTGTAGTAGGCGCCCCACTCCGCGATCTGCACGCGCGGCTTGAAGCCGGCCTTCTGCCACTGCCCGCCGAGCGCCTCCGCGATCTCCTTGTCGCCCTGGTAGCGGCCCGCGGGCGACTCCAGCGTGATCTCGACTCCGTCCGGGTAGCCGGCGTCCGCGAGGAGCCGGCGCGCCCGCGCCGGGTCCGGGCCGTAGCCCTTGACGGCGGCGTCGAAACCGAACATCTGCGGCGTGAAGGGCCCCGTCATGCGGCGCCCGTTGCCGTCGAGCACGCTCTTCACGAGCGCGTCCACGTCGGTCGCGAGGTTGAGCGCCTGGCGCACCCGCACGTCCGAGAGCGGCTTGTTGAAGGCGTTGAGCCCGAGATAGATGATCCAGGTGCTGGGGACACGCTGGACCCGGATGCCGCCGACCCGCTCGAGCTCGCCGGCCAGGTTGGGAGGCACGGTGTCGATGACGTCCACCTCGTTGTTGCGGAGCGCGGCGGCGCGGGTGAAGGGCTCCGGGATCGGCTTGTACACGATGCGCCGGATTTTCGGGGCGCCGCGCCAGTGCCGATCGAAGGCCTCGACGATCAGGTGGTCCAGGCCCTGGTTGCCCTTCTCCGCGGTGTAGCGGGGCGGCACGATCGGGAAGTCGACGAGACGGTTCAGCAGCGGGGCGTAGGGCTGGCGCAGCACGAGGTTGACGGTGTGGTCGTCGACCACCTCCACGCGGCCGACCTCGCCCACGTTGGCGCGGTTGGGCGACTTCTGGTTGGGATCGAGCACGCGCTCGACGGTGAAGCGGACCGCCTCGGCGTTGAACGGCTCGCCGTTGTGGAAGACGACCCCCCGGCGCAGCTTGAGCTGGAGCGTGAGATCGTCGAGCACCTTCCACGATTCGGCGAGCTGCGGCACGATGCGGTTTAGGGCGTCGCGCCCCACCAGGGAGTCGAAGATGCCCACGCCCACCTTGGCCCGGATGGACGAGAGGTTCATCGTGGGGTCGAGATTCTCGGGCGTCCACGGCAGCGCGACCCGCAGCTCGCCCGGGGACTGGGCGCCCGCCGGAGGCGCTACGAGCAGCAGCAGGAGCGCCGCGGCCAGCCTGAGCGCGGCGCGCCTCGTCACGCCGCCGACTGCACCGCCGCCACCACCGCAGCCAGGTTGGCGTCGGGCGTGGCCAGAGGCAGCACGCAGCCCGGCCCGATGATCACGCCCAGGCCGCCGGTCTGGGCGAGCGCGTCGCGGACCTCCGCCGCCGCCGCCTCGGGCGTGCCGTGCAGGAGCGTCCGGCCTTCGCCGAGCCCGCCGACGAGCGCGCCCGCGAAGCGCCGGTGCGCGTCGGCGAGCCGCGGCGCGGTGAGGCGGTCGTGCCAGTTCACCGCGTGCACCGGCAGGCCGGCCGCCTGGTCGAAGTAGATGTCGCGGCCGTGGACGTGGAGCAGCGTGAACGCGGAGCGCCCGGCCACCGCGTCCAGCATCCGGCGCATGCGGGGGAGATCGAAGCGCGCGTTCTCCTCCGCGGTGACCACGTCCGGGGCGGCGGCCTGGGTCGCGAAGAAGAGCCCGTCGGCGCCCGCGTCCAGCGCGGCCCGCGCGTGGCCAGCCATGGTCTCGGTGATGGCGTCGAGCGCGGGCTCGACCGCCGCCGGCTCCTGCCGCAGGTCCTCGACGAGCCGCTCGCCCGCCAGCTTGCGGGCCACCGTGAGCGGCGAGAACACGGTGTGCAGGATCGGCGCATCGTCGGCGCGGCCGCGGGCGATGAGGCGCACCGCCTCGAGCTCGCGCCCGAGCGCGCCCGCCCCCGGGTCGAGCGCGCGGATCCGCGCCCAGTCGCCGCGGCCCTGCACCGCGTGCTTCGTGCACTGCTTGGCTCCGTTGGGCGAGCCCTGGTAGGCGACCGCGCACCCCCAGTCCTCCACGCAGTACACCCCGCTCGACATCACCTTGACGAAGTCGAGGTCCCAGCGCCGCTGGAAGGCCAGCATGGCCTCCGCGAGCCCGGGGGCGGTGTGGTCCACGTCGGGGACGTGGCGCCAGAAGGAGAGTGGCGGGCGATCTACCGGCTTGCGGGAGAGGGCGGCCATCACGCGCTCGCGCTTGTCCATGATGCCGCGGAGTCTACCACGCAGGTGGACGGCAGGCGCCCGGCCCTCCGGGCCGGCGGCGGCATTTGTTGCGTCGGGAACTTCCCGGCCGCGGTATGGTCTTACCGTGCGAGAGGCGGAGGCAGGCGACGCGCCGCGCTTCCTGGACCGGCTACGCGCCGGCGACGGCAGCCGGGCCGAGGCGGAGGAGGTGGCGCAGGAAGCCTTCGTCCGCGCCCATCGCGCGCTCGGCGAGTTTCGCGGCGACGCCAAGCTCTCGACCTGGCTCTACGCCATCACCTCGCGGCTGTGCCTCAACCGGCTCGCCTCCGGGGAGCGGCGCATGACGCGGCAGGGCGAGGACGCGCTGCTGCGGCTGTCCGACGCGGGGCCGCGCCCGGACGCGGCGCTCGAGCGGCGCGAGCTCGAGTCGGCCCTCGGGCGGGCGATCGCCGAGCTGCCGGAAGATCGGCGGATCGTGGTGGTGCTGCGCGATATCGAGGGTCTCTCCTACGAGGAGATCGCGCAGGTGCTGGAGCTGGAGCTGGGAACGGTTCGATCCCGCCTGCACCGCGCGCGGGCGGACCTGAAGGAGAAGCTGGAGCGATTCCTTCCATGACCTGTGACGAGACGCGCGAGCTGCTGTCTCCCTACCTCGACGAGGCCCTCGCCCCGGACGAGCGGAGCCTGGTCGACGCGCATCTCGAGGGCTGCGCCGAATGCCGGGGCGAGCTCGAAGCGCTGCGCGGCACGATCGCATTGCTTCACCGGCTGGAACCGGTCAGGGCTCCGGTGGGCTTCGTGGACCGCGTGGTGGCCGCGGCGCGACCCCGGCCCTGGTACCGGCGCGTGGCGGACGCGGTGCTCCTTCCGCTCTCGGTCAAGCTGCCGCTCGAGGCCGCCGCGGTCGTGATGGTGGGATTGCTCGCGGTCTACCTCTTCGAGCGCTCGCCCGAGCTGCAGCGGGCCGCGCGCGAGGATCGGCGCCAGGAGGCGCCGGCGCCCGCGCCGGCCAAGGAGAAGCCGGCGGAGGTCCTCGCGGACAAGGCCCCGCCCGCGGCGGCTCCGTCCACTCCGGCGCCCGTCGAGGAGCCGAGGCGCGCGGCCGGTATGCGTGATCGTGTCGACACGCCCCGGTCCCAGGACGTCAATCCACAGATCACGGCCTCCCCGCCCGCCGTCGCCGCTCCCGCGCCAGCGACCGTACCGGTGCCGCCGCCCGCTTCCCCGCCCCCGGCCGTCTCGTCGCCCTCGGCCGGCTCCCCTCCTCCGCCGGCCGCGGCGCCGGCGCAAGAAGCCAAGCCCCTGGCCAAGACGGAGGCGCCGGGTGAGAACGTGGCCGGCGCGGTGCGCCCCGAAGCCGAGAGCCGCCAGCGGACGCTCCAAACCGCTGAGGACTCGCGGGCGGCCGCGTCCTCGGCGAGGCTCGGCGCGAAGAAGGCCGCGCCCCCGGCCGACGTGGTGGCGCGGGTGGCGGTCAAGGACCGTGACGCGGCGGAGCGCGAGCTCACCGCGCTCATCGAGCGCCTGGGCGGCGGCGTCACGCAGCGGCGGCGCGAGGACGAGGCGACGGTGGTCGAGGCGGTGATCCCGCAGCCGCGCTACGCGGAGTTCTCCGAGAAGCTCAAGCGCATCGGCTCCTGGCGGGTCGAGGCCGAGCGCCCGGACCTCCCCGCGCAGATCCGCGTCGTCCTCCGCCTGCAGTAGCCGGGAACTTCTCCTGGCTCCCCGGGTCTAACCGGACAGCAACAGCCATCCGGATCCCGGAGGACCACGATGAGAACGCTTCCGAAACGCCTGATCGCCTTCACCCTCGCCGGACTGCTCGGCGCGGCCCCCGTCGCCGGCGCGGCGCCGGTCAAGATCACCGCCGCCGACCAGCGCGACGTCATGATCACGGTTTACAACGGCAACCTCGGCCTCGTGAAAGATGTGCGCGAGGTCCGGCTCGACCCCGGCCTCATCGAGACCCACTTCATGGACGTGGCCGCCCAGATCGATCCCACCTCGGTGCTGCTGCGCTCGCTCACCGACCCGGCCGGGCTCAAGATCCTCGAGCAGAACTACGAGTACGACCTGCTCTCCAGCGAGAAGCTCATGGAGAAGTACGTGGGCCGGAAGGTGCGGCTCTACCAGAGCAACGGGACCTTCCAGGAGGCCACGCTGCTGTCCACGCGGGGCCCGGTCTACGACATCGGAGGCCAGATCCACATGGGGCACTTCGGCAGCGTGGTGCTGCCCGCCCTGCCCGAGAACCTGGTCTCCAAGCCGACCCTGGCGTGGCTGCTGCGCAACACCCGTCCGGCGCCGCAGCGGGTGGAGGCCTCCTATCTCACCGCCGGCATCAGCTGGAAGTCCGACTACGTGATGCTGATCAACGCGGCCGACTCCCGGGCCGATCTCACCGGCTGGGTCACGATCAACAACCAGAGTGGGGCGACCTACCGGGACGCCGCGCTCAAGCTGGTGGCGGGCGACATCAACCGGGCCGCGAGCCGGGACGACACGCGGCGGGCGATGGAGATGGCGGTCAAGGCGGCGTCGCCCGCGGCGGCCGACCGCGAGTTCAAGTCGGAGGGCTTCTTCGAGTATCACCTCTACACCCTCGACGGCCGCACCACCATCAAGGAGAGCCAGACCAAGCAGCTCACCCTCCTGTCCGCGGCGGACTTCCCGGTGGAGAAGCACTTCATCTACTACGGGGCCGCGAGCTACCACCGCACCCAGTACGGGGTGCCGATCGCGAACCAGAAGGTGGGCGTCTACCTCGACATCCGCAACACCAAGGAGAACCGCCTCGGTGTCCCCCTGCCCAAGGGCAAGGTGCGCGTGTACAAGGCGGACGCCTCCGGCAGCCAGCAGCTCATCGGCGAGGACTGGATCGACCACACCCCGAAGGACGAGCGGGTGCGGGTCAAGATGGGCGAGGCCTTCGACGTGGTGGGCGAGCGCGTCCAGAAGGACTGGAAGAAGATCGGCAGCAACCTCTACGAGATCGAATGGGAGATCACCCTCCGCAACCACAAGAAAGAGGCGGTCACCGTCGAGGTGATCGAGCCCATGCCCGGCGACTGGGAGGTCCTGAAGTCCACCCAGCCCCACGAGAAGCTCGAGGCCTTCACCGCCCGGTGGAAGGTCGCGGTCCCCAAGGAAGGGGCGACCACGCTCGGCTATCGGACCCGCGTGCGCTTCTAGTCGGACGGCTTCCGGTTGACAGGCGCTGCGGCTTAGGTGACCCTAAGCCGCAGAGGCCTTTTACGGATGCCGATACGCCCCCTGATCACGCTGCTCCTGCTCCTCTGCGGGGCCACCGCCGCCCACGCCCAGGGCGAACAGCTCGCGCGGGGGCGGCAGGCGGTGCAGAGCATGGCCGGCTGCTACCTGGTGGACTACAGCTACGTCGAGGTCCAGGACCTCAAGCCGGGTTACGTTCGGGATCCCCGCGTCTACGACGTCAACCGGGACAAGTCTGCCAAGGAATGGATCGTGGCCGAGACGCTCTCGGCGAACCGCCTGCGCCTCCAACGCATCCTGTTCCTGAGCGATCTGGCCGGAAACGTGCGGGAAGACACGATGATCCGCCACCAGTCGGAGGACTGGGAGTACGACGCCCCGTCGCTCTACGACTTCATCGCGCCGCTGCACTGGCAGGCGCGCGACCTCCGGGCCACTCCCGGGCTCTGGACCCGACGGGTGACCAACCTGGACGACGGGCTCCGCTACCAGTGCGCGGCGCGCTGGACCGAGGACCGCGCCTACCCCGAGTGGGCCTGCTCGAACTACGCGCCGATCCCCGGCCGCGAGACGCGCGACATGGGTCGGTCCGACTACCAGACGCTGCAGCGCGGGACCCGCATCATGGTGTACGGGGCGGCCCAGGGCGGGAGCTGGCTCGAGCGACAGGACAACGTGAAGACCATCCACAGCGACAGCGGCCGCGTCCCGCTGGTGCGCGAGCTCGGCAAGAACTGGTACGTACGACTGCCCGACGCGGAGTGCGCGGCCGCGCTGGTCTTCGCGGAGCGGCGGCGCGACTACTGGGCCCTCCTGCGGGAGACGTGGGACGGCATCCTCGACGGCTCCGGTCCCTTCGTGGAGCGCGCCCTCGCCGGCCGGCCGCCGCGCTTCGTGAAGATGTTCGAGGTCGAGGACGACGCGATCGCCCGGAACCTCGCCGATCCCGCGGTGCGCCAGGCCATCCGCGAGCGCATCCTCGCGGTGATCGAGGAGTACCGGGCCCGCTAGCGCGGCTCGATCAGCAGCAGGTAGAGATCGAGCAGGTTGGTGTTGGTCGGGCCCGTGACTACCAGGTCGTCCAGCGCCGCGAGCACCGGGTTCGAGTCGTTCCGGGCCAGGCGCGCCCGCAGATCCTCGCCGCGCTCGCGCGCCCGCTTGACGGTCGCGCCGTCCGCCACCGCCCCCGCCGCGTCCGTGGGGCCGTCGGTGCCGTCGGTTCCCGCGGCCAGCGCCACGATCCCGTCCACGCCGTCGAGCTCGATCGCGGCGGCCAGGGCCCATTCCTGACAGCGGCCGCCGCTGCCCGTCCCCCGCACGGTGACCGTGGTCTCGCCGCCCGCGATGAGGCAGGCGGGCGGCACCACCGGCCCGCGGCCGGCCTGGATCTCGCGGGCCAGGCCGACGAGTGTCCGGGCCACGTCGCGCGCCTCACCTTCGAGAGCGCGGGTGAGGACGTGGGGCGCGTAGCCCAGCGCGCGGGCGCGCTCGGCCGCCGCCTCGACGACCAGCCGGTTGTTGCCGATCACGGTATTGGTCACGCCGCGGAAGACCGGATCTTCGGGTTTGGGGGTCTCCGGGATCTCGCCCCGGGCTCCCCGCTCGAGCCGCTCCACGATGGTGACCGGGGCCCGCGCCCGGAGCTCGAAGCGGTCGAGGATCGCGAGCGCCTCCGCGAAGGTGGATACGTCGGGTGCGGTGGGACCGGAGGCGATGACGTCGAGGGGATCGCCGATCACGTCGGAGAGCAGAAGCGCGTGCACCGGGGCGGGCGCCGCGGCGCGCGCGAGCTGCCCGCCCTTCAGCAGCGAGCAGTGCTTCCGCACCGCGTTGAGCTGGTTGATGTTGGCGCCGGCCGCCAGCATGAGGCGCGTCATCGCCTGCTTGTCGGCCAGGGTGATGGGCGGCACCGGCGCGGGGGTCAGCGCGGACCCTCCGCCCGAGACCAGGACCAGCAGCAGATCGTCGGCTCCCGCCGATTCGGCGAGCGCCCGGATGCGATGGGCGGCGGCCTCGCCGCGCGCGTCGGGGACGGGATGCCCGGCCTCGACCAGCAGCACGCGGTCCGTCGAGGCGAGATGGCCGTCCTTGACCACCACGAGGCCGCCCGCGATGCGGTCGCCGAGCGCGCCCTCCGCAGCCGCGGCCATGGCGCCCGAGGCCTTCCCCGCCCCCACCACGACCACGCGGCCGCGTGCGGCCGGGCGCACGCCGGTCAGGGCGCGCCGCACCAGCGGGTCGACGTCGGCGGCGCGGAGCGCGGCGTCGAAGACCGACCGCGCCGCCTCGCGGAGGCTCAATGCGCGAGCTTCTGCAGCCGGCGTCCCGCCTCGATCAGCATGTCGTCCGTCTTGGGGAAGCAGAAGCGGATCTTGGTCCGGCCCAGCTCCCGGTGCGCGTAGAAGGAGGAGCCGGGCACCGTCGCCACGCCGACCTCGCGGATCAGGTAGAGCGCGAACTCGTGGTCGTCGCGGCAGCTGAACCGCTTCAGGAAGTGCTCGGCCTCGGTGAGGATGTAGTAGGCGCCCCGCGGCTTGTAGGCCACGAAGCCGGCCTCCTCCACCTTCCCGAGCAGCAGATCGCGCCGGGCCTGATAGCTCTCGCGCAGGTGGACGTAGTACGGGTCGGGCAGGCCGAGGGCGGTCACCGCGGCCTCCTGGAGCGGATGCGGCGCGCCCACCGTGATGAAGTCGTGGGCCCGCCGGATCCCCAGCGACAGCTCCGGACTCGCGACCGCGTAGCCCACCCGCCAGCCGGTCACCGAGTAGGACTTCGAGATGCCCGAGATCGTGATGGTGCGGTCGGCCATCCCGGGCAGCGTGGCGATCGGGGTGTGGCCGAGGCCGTCGTAGACGATGTGCTCGTAGATCTCGTCCGTGATCGCGAGCAGGTCGTGCGTGATGCAGAGATCGGCGATGACCTGAAGCTCCGCGCGCGAGAAGACCTTGCCGGACGGGTTGTTCGGGCTGTTGAAGACGACGGCGCGGGTGCGCGAGCTGACCGCCTTGGCGAGCCGGTCCGGATCGAACGAGAAGTCGGGCGGCTCGAGCGGGACCCACACCGGCTCGGCCCCCGCGATGATGCACCCCGGCCCGTAGTTCTCGTAGAAGGGCTCGAAGATGATGACCTCGTCGCCCGGGTTCAGCACCGCGAGCAGGGTGGCCAGCATGGTCTCGGTGGAGCCGCAGCACACCGTGACGTTGCGGTCGGCCTCGACGTCCATCCCGTAGAACTTCCGGTACTTCTCCGCGATGGCGCGCCGGAGCGACGGCGTGCCCCACGTGATCGCGTACTGGTGGAAGTCGCCGTCGATGGCGCGGTGGGCCGCCTCGATCAGCTCCCGCGGCGGCGGGAAGTTGGGCATCCCCTGGGCGAGGTTGATGCCGTCGTACTGGTTGTTGACCCGGGTCATCTCCCGGATCACCGACTCGGTGAACCCCTGGACCCGCTTGGAGATCATGCGACGAGAGCGGGAGGCGCTACCGGCCGCCCGCGATGGCCGGGACGATGGAGACCTCGTCGCCCTGCTTGAGCGTGGTGGTCGCGCCCTGCAGGAAACGGATGTCCTCCTGGTTGATGTAGATGTTGATGAACCGCCGGAGCGCGCCGCCGTCCTCGACCAGGCGCTCCTTGAGCCCGGGGAACTGGCGCTCCAGGACCTCGATCAGATCGGTGACGTTGCCCGCGTCGGCCTGGACCTCGGCCGCGCCCTTGGTGAGGGTGCGGAGCGGAGTGGGAATGCGGACCAGAACGGCCATGTGAGGGGTCTCCTTCGTCCGGGCTACGCCCCGGTCTTGGACTTGAGGTCGGCCAGCGCCCGGTCGAACGCGGCGAGCGAGGGCTGGATGGTCACGTCGCGGTGGAGCCGGTCCTGGAGCGCGTCCGGCGTCTTGAGCCCGTTGCCGGTCACGCACATCACGATGGGCTCGTCGCGGGGGATGCGGCCGGCCTCGATGAGCTTCCGGGTCGCCGCCACCGTCACGCCCCCCGCGGTCTCGGCGAAGATGCCCTCGGTGCGGGCGAGCAGGCGCATACCCTCGATGAGCTCCTCGTCGGTGGCGTGCTCGCCGTAGCCTCCCGAGTCCTTCACCGCGCGGTAGGCGTAGTAGCCGTCGGCCGGGTTGCCGATCGCGAGCGACTTGCAGATGGTCTGCGGCCGCACCGGCTCGAGCACGTCGGTGTCCTTCTTGATCATGGTGACGATGGGGCCGCAGCCGGCGGCCTGCGCCGCGTACATGCGGGTCCGGCTCTCGGGGATCAGCCCGAGCATGGCCAGCTCCTGCATCGCCTTGGCGATCTTGGTGAGGAGCGAGCCGCCCGCGCAGGGCGCCACCACGTGGGCGGGCGCGCGCCACCCGAGCTGCTCGGCGATCTCGTAGCCGTAGGTCTTCGAGCCCTCCGCGTAGTACGGGCGGAGGTTGATGTTCACGAAGGCCCAGTGGTACCGGTCTCCGACCTCGGCGCAGAGCCGGTTGACTTCATCATAGTTGCCCTGCACCTCGATGACGGTGGGGGCGTAGATCAGCGTGCCGATGACCTTGCCCTGCTCGAGATCGGCCGGGATGAAGACGTAGGCGGCCAGCCGCGCCTCCGCGGCGTGGGCCGCCACCGAGTTGGCGAGGTTGCCGGTGGAGGCGCAGGCCACCGTGTCGAAGCCGAACTCGCGGGCCTTGCCGATCGCCATCGCCACCACCCGGTCCTTGAACGAGCAGGTCGGGTGGCAGACCGCGTCGTTCTTGATGTACAGCTCGCGGACGCCCCACTCCGCGGCGAGGTTGCGCGCGCGCACCAGCGGGGTGAAGCCGACCGCGCCGCCGATGGGCGGCTGGCCGTCCACGAGATCGAGCGGGAGGAGATCGGCGTAGCGCCAGATCGATTTGGGGCCGGTCTCGATCCGCGCGCGGCTGATGCGCGCGCGGATCACCTCGTAGTCGTACTCGACCTCGAGGGGACCGAAGCAGAACTCGCAGACGTGAGACGGGGAGGAAGGGTAGCCGCGGCCACACTCCCGGCACTTCAAGCCCTTCAATCTGTCCAATGGCCTCTCCAATCGGTAGGGGATTTGAGCCCCGGAATGAGCTGCACGATCCGGGTTGGCCGTCCCGGATCACCGACCCGTTGTCAACGCGATGCCGTATCATCGGCAGCCGTGACCCGCGTCTGGCTGCCTCCCGCGCTACTCACCGGCTACGCCGTGGCGTTCGGCTGGCGCGCCCTCGGCGGCGGTGTGCTCGTGTTCGACGATCATCCCGGCCAGCTCTACCGTCTGACGCACGCGATCACGCTGGGGCTCGCCCCGTGGCGCTTCAATCCCGGCTGGTGGGCCGGCTACGCGGAGCTCCAGTACTACCCGCCGGGCTTCGCCTGGCTCGGCGCGCTCGTCCACCTGGCCGCGGGGGGCGCCCTCGACGTGACCATCGTCTACCAGATCCTCCTCTGGCTCGCGTGGCTGCTTCCGGGCGTCGCGGTGTTCGCGCTGCTGCGGCGCGCGCTCGGCGATCCGTGGCTCGCGCTCCCCGGCGCGTTCGTCGCGCTCACGCTGTCGGCGGGCTGCCGGAGCGGCGTCGAGGAGGGACTGCGCTGGGGGCTGATCGCGGCGCGGCTGGGCTGGGGCGTCCTGCCGCTGCTGGCGTGGGGCCTGTGGCGCTGGGCCGAGGGCGGCGCCCGCGCGCCGCTCGCGAGCGCCGCGCTGGTCGCCGCGGTGATCGTGCTCCATCCGGCTCACGCGCCGGCCGCGGTGTTGCTGGTGGCGCTGGCCGCGCTGGCCGCGCCGCCGCGCCCGCGTCGTCTCGGCGAGGCCGCGCTCATCCTGACGGCCGCCCTCGGGCTGGCCGCGCTCTGGCTGCTGCCGCTCCTGGCGCACCTGCGCATGGCGCTGCCGCTGGCCTGGGCCGACGCGACGCCCCTAGGGCTCGGCCGCCGGCTCGGGTCGCAGCCGGTGCTGCTCGGGCTCGCGCTGCTGAGCCTGCTCGCGTGGCGCTGGCGCGCGCGGCTCCCCGCGCCGGGCGGGCGGTGGCTGCTGCTGGGGCTGGCGCCGGCCATGCTCGCCGCCGTCGCGCTCGACGCCCTTCTGATCCAGCCGCTCGGCCTGCAGTGGCTGCCCGCGGACCGGCTGGTCGACGGCCTGCACCTCGGGCTCGTGCTGGGCGGCGCCGCGGGATTCGGGGCCCTCGCGGCTGGGCGCGCCCGCTCCGCGGTCGCCGCGGTGATCGCGCTGGTGATCTGCGTGCCGCTGGCCTGGGGTCCCGACGAGCCCGGTCTCACCCTGTGGCCACAGCCCCGCGAGTGGCCGCGGGAGCAGGAGGTGGCGCGCGGGCTCCGCATGGACGCGCTCTGGGGCGCGATCCGCCAGGCGCCGCCGGGCCGCGTGCTCTTCCTCCGCTCGGCCGTGCCGCTCGACTGGCGGCCCGAGTGGTGGCGGCCTCACACGCACCTCACCGCCCTCACGCCGCTGCGGGCCGGGCGCGCGATCGTCGGCGGTACTTTCACGCATCCGTCGCCGGTGGCGGGACTGGTCTACACCGGGTCGGCGTCGCCCCGTCCCTTGACCATGCTGGCCGAGCAGCGAGACGGCCAGAGCCTGTTCGGCCGTCCGCTCGAGGCGCTGCCACCGGAGACGTTCAATCAGCTGGCGCGGCGCCTCGGGATCGGCCTGGTCGTCGCCCTCGAAGAGGACGAGGGCAAGACTGGATTCTTAACGGACAATCAATCAGTTAGGAGTCTATCTCGCATAGGATCATTCAGGCTCTTCGCGTTCGAGGATGGCGTCGCGGAGCCGGTCCCGAGCGGAGCTCAGCGCTGGCGGGTCTCCGTGGCCGGCGCGGCGCCGGGATGGGTCGCGCTGCCCATCGCCTACTCGCCCCTCTGGATCGCCCGCGCCGACGGCGCGGCGCTCGGGATCCGCCGCGACGAGCAAGGCCTGCTCGAGGTCGCGCTGCTCGCGCCCGGCTCGTCCGTGGAGCTCGAGCATCGCCCGGGTATCGCCGAGTGGGCCGGCGTCGCGCTGAGCCTGGCCGCGATCATCGCCCTTCTCGCGACCTGGTGGCGGCGGGCCTCGCGCGTGTGAGCGGATCCGCCCGTCTGGGCGCGCTGCCCGTCGCCCTCTTGCTTCTCTGCTGCCTCGTCTGGGGCCTGAACCAGGTGGCGATCAAGGTGGGCGTGGCCGGTATCTCCCCCCTGATGGGCGCGGGGCTGCGCTCGCTGGTGGCCGCCGCGCTCGTCTGGCTCTGGTGCGGGCTGCGGGGCGAGCCGATGTTCCGCCGCGACGGCACCGGGCCGTTCGGTCTCCTCATCGGCCTGTTGTTCGCGGGCGAGGTCGCGCTCATCTACTGGGGCCTGGCCTACACCACCGCGTCGCGCAGCGTGATCTTCTTGTACTCGGCGCCCTTCTTCGTGGCCCTGGGCGCGCACCGCTACATCGCGGGCGAGCGCCTGACCAGGGCGCGCACCGCCGGCCTCGTGGTGGCCTTCGCGGGGCTCTGCCTGGCCTGCGCCGACGCGCTCCACCTGCCCTCGCGGCGGGAGCTCTTCGGCGACATGCTCGAGCTGGCGGCCGGCTTCCTGTGGGGCGCCACGACCGTAGTGATCAAGAAAGGCGGCCGCGCGCCGCTCACGCCCTCGCGGATGCTCTTCTACCAGCTCGCGATCTCGAGCGGGGCGCTGATCGGCGCGTCGCTGGCCCTGCGGGAGCCGGGCGTCGTCGCCCCGACGGTGCCGGTGCTGGCCGCGCTCGCCTACCAGGCGGTGATCGTCGCGTTCGCGTCCTACCTGGCGTGGTTCTGGCTGCTGCGGCGCTACCCCGCCTCCGACCTCGCCCCGTACCTCTTCTGGACGCCGCTCGCCGGCGTGCTCGCGGGCTGGGTGTTGCTGGGCGATCCGCTGAGCGCCAACCTGGCCGCCGCCGCGGCCCTCGTGGCTCTCGGGATCTACCTGGTGAACCGTTGAGCTACTCGGCGCCGACGGTGTGGGAGAAGCGGGTCTGGCCGAGCCCGTCCACGATGCGCACCGTGAGGCCGGCCGCGTCGATCGCGATGTCGCCGAAGTTGGCGCTACCGCCCAGGCTCCACAGCGAGCGTGGGGTGAGCGCGGCGTCGAGCGGACGCGGCTTGCCGGGGGAGGCCGAGAGCGGGCCCGCGATGAACTCGTGGAAGGACCAGTCGGGGGTCGGGTGGTGGCGAATCAGCTCGGCGTGGTGCACGTCGCCGGCGAGCACCACGAGGTTCTTCACGCCGCGTCCACGCAGGGCTCGCAGGATCGCGTCGCGCTCCATCGCGAAGCCGGTGCCGTGCCCCTCCGGCACGCCCCGCGCGTTGGCGTTGCTCCAGGAGTCGCGGGCGCGGTCCCCGGTGGGGACCGAGAGGGGCACGCTGGAGACGACGACCTTCCACACCGCGGTGGATCCGGCCACCGCGTCCACGAGCCAGCGCCGCTGGGCGACGCCGAGCATCGTTTTGCCGGGCCCGTCCGGGACGGCATTGGGGCTGCGGTACTGGCGCGTGTCGAGGATGAACACCTCGAGCAGACCGCCCCAGCGGAACTGCCGGTAGAGTCGTCCCGGTTCCTCGCGAGGCGGCCGGATCGGGAAGTAGTCGATGAAAGCGCGCCGCCCGGGCTCCATCAGCGGCTCGGCGGGCCCCGAGAAGTCGTCGCGGACCTCGTGATCGTCCCAGATCGCGTACACCGACGTGCCGCGGAAGTAGGCCTGCACCGCCGGGTCCTCACGGTTGTAGCGATGCTTGGCCCAGAAGTCGGCCAGCCGCCGCGCCACGAAGTCGTAGCCGGGCACGTGCTCCGCCTCACCGCACACGTGGTCGGCGTAGATCGTGTCGCCGACGAACAGGAAGAAGTCGGCGGGGGTCTTGGCGAGGGCCCGGAAGATCGCGTACCCGTCGCCGGGCTTGCGGCAGTGCCCACGGGCGCCGAGATCGCCGCTCCAGGAGAAGCGCACCGGCCGGGCGTCGGTCGCCGCGGGTGCGGTCACGAACTCGCCGGCGGTCTCTGCCGCGTTCTGGGTCGCGGTGTAGCGGTAGCGGGTGGCCGGCTCGAGCGGCTGGAGCAGGAGCTTGCCGGTCAAGTGGCGGCTCGGCTCCACCCGGATGTCCCCGCGGGCGCCCGCGGGCCCGGCCTCGGCGGCCGCCGCGCGCCCGAGGGGCTCATAGCGCACGGTGACCTCGCCCCAGCTGACCCCGCGCACCCACACCACCGCGCTGGTGTCGGTCACCTCGCCCACCGTGACCAGCAGGTCCGGCTCCGCGGCGGCGGCCGCGACGAGTCGCGCGGCCAGGAGGAGCGCGAGACCCAGGACGGTTGACGCGCGGCGCATCACCTCCGTGGGTGCGCTCCGCTCAGACCATCGGGTCGTAGTTGAAGAACTGCCCGGAGGTGTCGAGCGGCGCCAGGTGATGCCGGAGCGTGCCCGGGAACATCGCGGCCAGACGCTCCGGCGTCCATCCCCCATCGTGGTGGATGCTCCGCAGGGGGCGCATGTGGCCGAACAGCATGACCTCCTTGCCGCGCACCCCGAAGATCTGGCCGGAGATCTCCTTGGCCTCGTCGCTGGCCAGGAACACCGCCACCGGGGCGACGTGCTCGGGACCCATCTTCTTGATCTTCTCGACGCGGGCCTTCTGGGCCTCGGTCTCGGTGGGGATGGTGCCGATCATGCGGGTCCACGCGAACGGCGAGATGCAGTTGCGAGCGCCACCACCTTGGTGAAGCCCACGATCCCGAGCTTGGCCGCCGCGTAGTTGGCCTGCCCGACGTTGCCCACCAGGCCCGAGGTGGACGTCATGTTGATGATGCGGCCCCACTTGCGCTCCCGCATGTGCGGGACCGCGGCGCGGGTGACCGCGAAGGTGCCCTTGAGATGGGTGTCGATGACCCCGTCCCATTCCTCCTCGGTCATGTTGAAGATCATGCGGTCGCGCAGGATGCCCGCGTTGTTGACCACGATGTCCACGTGGCCGAAGTGGTCGAGCGCGGTCTGGACGATGCGCTGGCCGCCCGCCATGCTCGCCACCGAGTCGTAGCTGGCCGCGGCCTGGCCGCCCTGCCCCTTGATCTCGTTGACCACGTCGTCGGCGGGGCCGCGCGCGTCCCCCGTCCCGTCCGAGCCGCCGCCGTAGTCGTTCACCACCACCTTGGCTCCGTGCTTCGCCATGAGCAGCGAGATCTCGCGGCCGATGCCGCGCGCCGCGCCCGTCACCACCGCGACCCTATCCTTGAGCATCATGGCCGAGAGCCTCCTGGGGTATTCAAATGACGCTTTTCGCGGCGAGCGCGTCGATCTCCGCGGTCGTGAAGCCGGCCTCCGCGAGCACGTCGCGGCTGTGCTCGCCCAACCGCGGCGCCGGGGTGCGGATGGTGCCCGGGGTCTTCTCGAGCTTCACCGGGGTCGCTACCGTCTTGAATTTGCCCGCGCGCGGATGGTTCTGCTCGGTGATGAAGCCGGTCGCCATCACCTGGGGGTGCCGGACCAGCATGGGATAGTCGTTGACCGGCGCGCAGAGGACGTCGGCCTGCTCGAGCACCTCCATCCAGTGGGCGACGGGGCGCGCGCGGAATCCCGGGGCCAGGATCGCCTCCAGCTCTCCGCGGTGCGCGAGCCGGTCCTTCCGGGTGGCGAAGCGCGGGTCGGAGCCGAGCGCGTCCATGCCGACCGCCTTGCAGAAGGGCAGCCACAGGCGGTCCACCCACGCGGCCACGAAGATCCAGCCGTCCGCGGCCTGGAACGACTGGTAGGGCACGATCTCGGGATGGCCGCTTCCGTAGCGCGGCAGCGCCTCGCCGGTCTCGTGGAATACGGAGAGCCGCGCGGTGTGGGCGAAGAGCATGCCGTTCAGCAGTGACGCGTCCACGCGCTGTCCCTGCCCGCTCGCGGCGCGCGCGATCAGCGCGGTGAGGATGCCCTGGATCGCGAGCATGCCGCCCAGGGTATCGGCCACCGGGGCCCCGCAGAGGACGGGGCCGCCGTCGGGCTCCCCGGTGATCGCCATGAGGCCGCCGAGGGCCTGGGCGAGCGAGTCGAGCCCGGGTTTCTCGCGCCAGGGGCCGTCGGGCCCGAAGGCGGAGATCGAGCAGTAGATGAGGCGCGGGTTCACGCCCTTGACCGAGTCGTAGTCGATGCCGAGCCGCTCGGCCACCCCGCCCCGGAAGCCCTCGATGATCACGTCGGCCCACGCGGCGAGCCGGCGGAACGCGTCCCGGCCCTCCGGCTGCTTGACGTCGAGACAGATGCCGCGCTTGTTGCGGTTGACCGTGAGGTGGAGCACGCCCTCTCCGTTGCGGACCGCGCGGGGGTACACCGAGCGCCCCGCGTCGGGCGCCTCCCGCGACTCCACCTTCACCACGTCGGCGCCCATGTCGGCGAGATACATTCCGCAGATGGGCCCCGCGATCAGGTGGGCCAGCTCGAGGACCCGCACGCCGTGAAGGGGCGGGCGGAGAGGGTCGGCCATGACCGCATCACCCTAGCACAGATCAGCCGCGGCTGGTCCGCATCAGGGCGGCGGTGAACTCCGCGCCCAGGATGAAGACCACGCCCGAGTAGTAGGCGAACATGGCCAGCGCCACCAGGACGCCGAGGGGGCCGTAGACCTGGTCGTAGACCCCGAAGGAGAGGATGTACCAGCGGAAGAGCTGCTTGGCCGCCTCCCACAGGACCGCGGCGAGGAGCGCCCCCGCGAGTGCCGCGCCCACCGGGACCCGGCGGTGGGGGAAGTAGCGGTACGGGACGAAGAAGAAGGCGGTGCTGAGCGTCAGGGCCAGCGCGAGCGACCACGAGCGCACCCACTGGGACGGGATCCCCATGGTCTGGAAGAGCAGGATCTTGAGCCAGCCGAAGACGTCGCTGATGACGAGGCTGCCGAGGAAGAGCACGCCCATCGCCACCACCATCACCATGTCGACCACCCGGATCGAGTTGAAGAGCTGGCTCGCGAAGACGAGTAGCACCGCGGTGCCGAGGAGGCCCGAGAGGCGGCGGCGCCGGATGATCGCGGCGAGGGCCTCGTGGAGCTCGTTCTTGTACACCGGGACGATCGCGGAGAGCTGGTTGAGGACCGCGTCCATCACGGTGCGCCGGCTCAGCACGAAGCCGGCCACCGACACGAAGAAGAAGAGCACCGGGATGAGGCCCACCATGAAGTTGAACGCGAGCCCCGAGGCCAGGAACATCCCGCGGCGGGCGCGGAAGTTCGCGGCCGCGGTCCTGAGCGCGCCGATCACGAGCCCGCGCTCCCCATCCGCGCGGCCGCTGCTACACGACGCTCCGGATCAGGCCGCCGTCCACCTGCACCGCGGTGCCCGTGATGTAGGACGCACGGGCGGAGGCGAGGAAGACCACCATCGCGGCGAACTCCTCCGGCGCCCCGATCCGCCCCATCGGGATGTCGGCGGAGGACAGGACCATCTGCTGCTCCATCGTGATGCCCGCGCGCTTGGCCCGGTCGGTCTGGTGCTCGATGAACCGGTCGGTCAGGATGCGGCCGGGCAGCACGAGGTTGACCGTGATGTTGTCCTTGGCCAGGTCTCCCGCGAGCGTCTTGAAGAGGCCCGCGATCCCGGGCCGGATGCCGTTGGAGAGCACGAGGCCGTCCACCGGCTGCTTCACCGAGCTCGACTGGATGGCGAGGATGCGGCCCCAGCCCGATTTCTTCATGTGGGGCAGCGTCTCGCGGATGAAGCGCACCGTCGAGAGATGGACCTGCTCGAACGCCTTGGTCCAGTGCTCGTCGGTCATGGTCTCGAAGGGGCCGGGAGGCGGCCCGCCCACGTTGGCCACCAGGATGTCGACCCCGCCGAAGGCCCGGTTGGCTTCCGCCACCACCTTCGAGATGTCGGCGGCGCGGCTCGCGTCCGCGGTCAGGGCCAGCACCTCCGCGCCGGTCTGCCGCTTGACCTCGGAGGCCGCGTCGTTCAGTGCCGCCTCGCCGCGCGCGCACATCACGACCCGCGCGCCTTCCGCGGCGAGCCCCAGCGCGCTCGCCTTGCCCATGCCCTTGCTCGCCGCCACCACGAGGGCGGTCTTGCCCTTGATGCCCAGATCCATGGGGACCCCTTTGTCGGACTGCGTGAATCAGGATGTCTGCTTGTAGAAGTCGGCGCGGTCGCCGCCGGTCACGGACAGTCGGCGCACTTCGTTGTCGCGCATGACCTCGAGCGTCACCTTCTCGCCCGGCGCGTGCTTCCAGAGCGAGAGATAGAGCTCCTTGCGCGTCGGGACCTCCTGGGCGTCCAGCGAGACGATGACGTCGCCCTCCTGGATGCCGGAGCGCGCGCCCGGCCCGTTCGGCACGAGGCCCGCCACCACCACGCCCTCTTCCAGTACGTGGGCGAAGACGCCCAGCCAGGCCCGCGGCGGTCGGCTCACCACGCGGCCGAAGCGCATGAACTCCTGCTGGTTGCGGCGGTAGTACTCGCCCGGGATGGCGAGCGAGCAGCGCGCGATCTCGTTCA
>WNFK01111259.1_pt2 | contig 38714 bp, 35 predicted proteins | sample 5400281 | NCBI WGS metagenome assembly WNFK01 (sample SAMN13153350, study PRJNA577476) | soil metagenome | isolation source: 20 cm soil on Douglas fir-dominated hillslope | place: USA:California | collected 2013-09-17
CTCTCTTCATGGAGATGCACGAGGACCCGGATCGCACCCTCGCGGACGGCCGGCCGCTCTCGGACGGGCCCAACATGCTGCGGCTCGACGATCTCCCGCGGCTCCTCACCGAGCTGCGCGCCATCCGCGCCGGGCTCGCCCCGGCGGCGGGGATGGGAGGCGCGTGATGGACCGCGCGCGTCTCCTGGCGCTCGCCGAGCGCGTGCTGCGCCTCGAGGCGGAGGCGGTGCTGGCGCTCACCGCGCGGCTCGACGATCGCTTCGTCACCGCGGTGGAGCTGATCGCGCGCTGCCGGGGACGCGTCATCGTCACCGGCATGGGGAAGTCCGGCCTGGTGGGGCGCAAGGTGGCGGCCACCATGGCGAGCACGGGGACGCCGGCGTACTTCCTCCACGCCGCCGAAGGCGTGCACGGTGACGTGGGCATGGTGGCGCGGGACGACGTTGTCCTGGCGCTGTCAAACTCGGGCGAGACCGACGAGCTGCTCGCGGTGCTGCCCGCGCTGAAGCGGCTCGGGGTGCCGTTGGTGCTGCTCACGGGCAGCCCCGCCTCCTCGCTGGCGCGGCAGGCCGACGTCGTCCTCGACGTGGCCGTGAGCGAGGAGGCCTGTCCCATGAACCTCGCGCCCACCTCGAGCACCACCGCGGCCCTGGCCATGGGCGACGCGCTGGCCATGGCGCTGCTCGAGGTCCGGGGGCTGCGCCCGGAGGAGTACGCCGCCCTGCATCCCGCGGGGACGGTGGGGTGGAGGGCGTTCGTCAAGGTGCAGGATCTCATGCGCACCGGTGAAGCCGTGCCCATCGTCGCCGAGACGGCCACCATGAAGGAAGCGCTGGAGGAGATGACCGCCAAGCGCCGCGGCATGACCACGGTGGTGGACACGGCGGGGCGGCTCGTCGGCATCGTGACCGACGGTGATCTGCGGCGGCTCCAGCTCGCGGGTGGCCCGCTGCTGGACCGGCGGGTCGCCGACTGCATGTCGCGGAACCCCAAGCGCATCGAGGCAGAGGATCTCGCCGCGAAGGCGCTCGCGGTCATGGAGGCGCACCAGATCACCAGCCTGGTTATTACCGACGCTAACGGTTGCCCCCACGCCTTCATCCACCTCCACGACATCCTCGGCTCGAAGATCGCGTAGCCCCACATGAAGACGTCTCTCGCCGCGCGCGCGGCCGCGGTGCGGCTCCTCGTGCTCGACGTCGACGGCGTGCTCACCGACGGCACGCTCGTCTATGGGCCGGGCGGCGAGGACGTGAAGCGCTTCCACGTGCGCGACGGCTACGCCCTGGTGGCGGCCCGTCGCGCCGGGCTCGCGGTGGCGGTGATCTCCGGGCGCGCCTCGGCGGCGGTGACGCGCCGGCTCGCGGAGCTCGAGGTCGAGGAGGTGCATCAGGGGGTGCGAGACAAGGCCGCGCGCCTGGCGGAGCTCATCGCACGCCTGGGCCGCGCGCGCGGCGAGGTGGCGGCCATGGGCGACGACTTGCCCGATCTGCCGCTGCTGCGTGCAGCCGGTCTTGCCCTGGCCCCAGCGGATGCCGTGCCCGAAGTGCGCCGGGCCGCGGCCTGGATCTCCCGCCAGCCCGGCGGCCGCGGCGCGGTTCGTGAAGCCGTGGAGCTGATTCTGCGCGCCCGCAAAGCCTGGCCACCTCCTATGTCTGCGTCCTCATGAGTCCCTTGGGCTTGGCGGGAAGTTTATTGCCTAGCTCGTGAGAGCTGTGCTAGCGTGGTATTGAAATTGCATACCCAACGGCTCTCGCGTGTACTTTTCGTTGGTGTCGCCCTCTTTGTGGTGATCATCGTGGGGGTGCTGGTTCTGCGCGGCCGGGTGACGCAGTCGGGGCCGTCCGAGGCGCCGCAGACCCGGGCCGACTACCGGATCAAGGAAGTGCAGCTCCAGGAGGAGATGAAGGACGGCGTGACCTGGCAGCTCGAGGCGGATCAGGCGGAGGCGTACGAGAACACTGGCAAGACGCTTCTCCGAAAAGTTCGCATCCGGATCCAGGAACCCGATCGGAGCTGGATCGTCACCGGCGACGAGGGGGAGATGGCGCAGGAAAGCAAGGACGTCGAGCTGCGGGGCAATGTGGTGCTGATCTCGAGCGACGGGCTGCGCCTGGAGACGGCGCGGCTGCGCTGGGACGCCGACGGGAAACGGGCCTGGACGGACGACCCGGTGATTTTGCGTCAGAAGGGCGCCGTCGTGCATGGCACGGGGCTCGACGCGCGGGTGGGCGATCGGAACACCGAGATCAAGGGCCGGATCCGGGCGACGTTTAGCGAGAGCCCGCCCGACGCAAGCCCGCCCGGCGCGAACGGGCCCGGAGCGATCCGGCCCGGCCCGAGCAAGCCCGGCGTGAGCAAGCCCGGCGCGAACAAGCCCGGCGCGAGCAAGGCTGATGAGCCGCCCTCGGCAGAGGCGATCCCGGTGCCCCACTCCGAGGTCAAGGGCTAGCGCCGATGGCGCGTTGGCTGGCGGCGGCGGCGTTGGGAGTGTGGCTCGGGGCGAGTGCGGTCGGGGCCGTGCAGGCCCAGTCCTCGTCGCCGCGCCCGCGGCCGGCCGCGCCGGGCCCGGCGGGGGCCCGATCAGCTCGTCTCGGACCAGAAGCAGGGGCTGGTCATCTTCACCGGCAACGTGGTGGCCCGGCACAACAACTCGATCCAGTACGCGGACCGCATGGAGGTGTACCTGGACGAGAAGGGGGACAAGGTGCTGCGCACCGTGTCCACGGGCACCGTGCGGATCATCACCCGCGACTGCCGCACGGGAACCGCCCGGCGGGCGGAGTACTATGACGCCGAGCAGCGGGTGGTCCTCATCGGCGACGCGCGCGTGTGGCAGGAGGAGAACGTGGTTACCGGGGAGCGCATCACGATCTTCCTCGCCGAGGACCGGAGCATGGTCGAGAGCGGCGCGGGCGGCCGCGTGAAGGGCATCTTCTATCCCAAGCGCGAGGGCGAGGCCTCGGCCAATGGCAAGCCCGCCCCCGGCGCCCCGTGCAAGTCGTGACGCCCCAAGGCGTGAGCCTATGGAAGGTCTGATTGCGCAGGGGCTGGTCAAGCGTTTCCGCAACCGGGTGGTGGTCGACCGCGTGAGCGTCGACATCCAGCGCGGCGAGGTGGTGGGCCTCCTGGGACCGAACGGAGCCGGCAAGACCACGTCCTTCTACATGATGGTGGGCCTGCTGCGGCCCGAGGGTGGGCGCATCTTCCTGGAGGGCCAGGAGATCACCGACCTGCCCATGTACCAGCGCTGCCGGATGGGGATGGGCTATCTCCCGCAGGAGTCCTCCGTGTTTCGCAAGCTCACCGTGGAGGAGAACCTGCTCGCCATCCTCGAGACCATGGACCTCACCGAGCAGGAGCGGATGGCGCGGCTGCGCGTCCTCCTCGCCGAGCTCGACCTTACCCCGCTCGCGCGCCACAAGGCCTTCACCCTGTCCGGCGGCGAGCGGCGGCGCCTCGAGATCACGCGGGCGCTGGTGACCGGACCCCGCTACCTCCTGCTCGACGAGCCGTTCACGGGCATCGATCCCATCGCCATCGGGGACATCCAGGAGATCGTGGGACGCCTGCGCGAGCGCGGCATCGGCGTCCTCATCACCGACCACAACGTGCGGGAGACCCTCGCCATCACCGACCGCGCGTACATCCTGTACCACGGCCAGATCCTCGCCGCCGGCACCGCGCACGAGCTTGCGAACAATCCGCGGGCCCGCGAAATCTACCTGGGCGAGAAGTTCTCGCTCTGACGCCTATCCGGAGCACCTGAGCGATGCGACTGGTTCAGCGAATGTCCCAGCGGGTGGTGATGACCCCGCTGCTCCAGCAGGCCATCCATCTGCTCCAGCTCTCCACCCTGGAGCTCAAGGAGGTGGTAGAGCAGGAGCTCCGCGAGAATCCCCTCCTCGAGGAGGTGCAGACCGAGAACGAGCCCATCGCGGAGATCCCGGGACCGAGACCGCCGACCTTCAGCCTCCTCCCAGCGAGTCGCCCCAGGCCAAAGAGCAGAGCACGGTGGATGGGGAGAAATCGGACGACCTGCCCTTCGACCTCACTCAGGCGATGTTCGACCAGCCGGAGGAGCGGACCCCGGTCTCCACCGAGGAGCGCGACGACCTGCCGTTCGAGAACCTCGGCCGCACGGAGACCTCGCTGACCGATCATCTGATGGAGCAGCTCCGGATGGTCACCGACGACCCCGTGCTGCTGGCGGTGGGCGAGTCGATCATCGGCAACCTCGACGAGGACGGGTACCTGCGCGCGGAGACGGCCGAGATCGCGGAGCAGCTCGGCCGGCCGGTCGACGAGGTGGACAAGGCGCTCCTCCTCGTGCAGAGCTTCGACCCGTCCGGGGTGGCGGCGCGGAATATCCAGGAGTGCCTGCTCCTCCAGCTCCGGGCCGACTCCGAGCCGGACCCGGTGTCGGTCGAGATCGTCGAGAAGCACATGGACGACCTCGAGCGCCGCCGCTACCCGGAGATCGCGCGGGCGCTCAAGCAGCCGCTGGACCGCATCATGGAATCGGTGGAGGAGATCCAGGGCCTGGAGCCCAAGCCCGGCCGCCGCTTCGTGGTCGCCGACTCGCGTTACATCGCGCCCGACGTGACCCTCCAGAAGATCGGCGACGACTACGTGGTGGTGCTCAACGACGAGGGTCTGCCCCGGCTCCGGGTCAACTCGCTCTACCGCTCGCTCCTCCGCGGCTCCGCGGGGGAGGACAAGCAGTTCGTGGAGCAGAAGCTGCGATCCGCCCTCTGGCTCATCAAGAGCGTGGAGCAGCGGCAGCGCACCATCCGGAAGGTAGCCACCAGCCTGGTGAAGTTCCAGCGGGAGTTCTTCGATCGGGGTCTCGCGCATCTCCGCCCCCTTGCCCTCCGCGACGTGGGGGAGGACATCGGAATGCACGAGTCCACCATCAGCCGGGTGACCACCAACAAGTACATCCAGACCCCGCAGGGACTCTACGAGCTCAAATGGTTCTTCCACAGCGGCATCGCCTCCAACAACGGCGACGTGGTCTCCTCGGTGTCGGTGAAGAAGACCATCCAGGACTTGGTGGCGGACGAGGATCCCGTCAAGCCCTACTCGGACCAGGACATCGCCAAGACCCTGCACGCGCAGGGGCTCACCATCGCGCGCCGGACGGTGGCCAAGTACCGCGAAGAGCTCGGTATCTCGCCCTCGCACCAGCGCAGGATGGCCCCCAAGAAACGCTGAGCGCGGCGGCGGCCATGCGGGTGATCATCAGCGCGCGCGGCCTCACCGTCTCCCCGACGTACCGGGCGCATCTCCAGGAGCGGATCGAGAAGGTGGCGCGCCTGTCACCCAAGCCCATCGAGGCACGGGTGGTGCTCACCAAGGAGCGGAACCGTCGGACCGGGGGGGTGACGCTGGTGGCCAAGCACCACACCTTCCGGAGTGGGGAGACCGCGCTCGACCTGGCCGCCGCGGTGGACGCCGCTCTGACGGCCCTTACTCGCCAGGTGCGCCAGCTCAAGGACCGCATCCAGACCCACAAGCCCCCCCCGCGCAAAAGTCCGCGAGCCCTTGTCTGGCGAGGCGCCGCCGAGGGCGAGCCGAGCGGAAAGAAAGGGGGGCGAGGCGCAGCCGAAGGCGAGCCGAGCGGAAACGAAAGAGGGCGAGGCGCAGCCGAAGGCGAGCCGAGCGGGCCCCTTGAGGTCACCCAGGTGCCGGCCAAGCCGATGTCCGTGGAGGAGGCGCTGGAGCAGTTCCGTCTCAGCCGCGACCAGTTCTTCGCGTTCACCAATGCCGGCTCGGGAGCGGTGAACGTGCTCTCCCCACCCCCGGCGGCGGCTCCGGAGCGCCTGCGCTTCGTCATCATCACCGGACTGTCCGGGGCGGGGAAGAGCTACGCCATCAAGTGCTTCGAGGACCTCGGCTACTTCTGCGTGGACAACCTGCCCACCACCCTGATCCCGACTTTCGCCGAATTGTGCGCGCAGTCCAGCCGCGGGATGACCAATATCGCGCTGGGGGTGGACGTGCGCGAGGGGGAATACCTCGAGCACCTCCTGGAGATACTCGGAACCCTTCGAGGGACGGGCCATGTTCCCGAGGTCCTCTTTCTGGAGGCGTCCGACGAGATCCTGGTGCGGCGCTACCACGAGACCCGTCGCCGCCATCCGCTCGCCGGCGAGGGCAACGTGCTGGACGGCATCCGCGCCGAGCGCAAGGCCCTCGCCCACCTCCGCGAGGCCGCGGACCAGATCCTCGACACCTCGAGCCTGACCGTGCATCAGCTCAAGGACCGCCTCGTCCAGATCTACGGCACTCCGCTCCCGCGGGGGACGCTCACGGTGTCGCTGGTGTCGTTCGGCTTCAAGCACGGCATCCCGTACGACGCCGACCTGATGTTCGACCTCCGCTTCCTGCCCAACCCGCACTTCGTGGAGGCGCTGCGCGCGCATGACGGCCGCGACCGCGAGGTCACCGACTGGCTGTTCGCCCATCCGGAGAGCCGGGAGCTGCTGACGCGGCTGGAAGACCTCGTCCAGTTCCTCCTGCCCCTGTATCAGCGCGAGGGCAAGGCCTACCTCACCATCGCGCTCGGCTGCACCGGCGGCAAGCATCGCTCGGTAGCCTTCGTGGAGTCGCTGCGCGCCTTCCTCGAGGGACAGGGCTTCGCGCCCATTGTCCGCCACCGGGACCTGGGCCGGGAGTGACGAGCGCTCCGGCCGCGGCCGGCGACGAGCTGCACTTTCTGTTCGGCGTCCACAACCATCAGCCGGACGGTAACTTCGATGGGGTGATCGCGGAGGCGGTCGCTGCCGCCTATCACCCCTTCTTCGAGGTGCTCCGGAGCGAGCCGGACATTGCCCTCACCGTGCATTGCTCGGGCAGCCTGCTCGGCTGGCTGCGCGAGCACGCGGGCAAGACCTTCGATCTCCTCGGCGAGCTGGCCGCCTCGGGCCGGGTCGAGCTTCTCACCGGCGGTTTCTACGAGCCCATTCTCCCCATGCTCCGGGAGACCGACAAGGTGGGCCAGATCCAGCGGCTGACCGAGTTCCTCCGCGCCAGCTTCGGCGTCACCCCGCGCGGCATGTGGCTGGCGGAACGGGTGTGGGAGCCGCATCTCCCGCGCGCGCTGACCGCCGCGGGGGTCGAATACGTCGTGGTGGACGACCACCACTTCGCCCTCGCCGGCCTCGCTCCCGAGTCGGTGGGCGGCTATTTCCTCACCGAGGACGAGGGCCAGCCGCTGGCGGTGTTCCCCATCAGCGAGCGACTCCGCTACCTGGTGCCCTTCGCCGAGCCCCGCGCGACCCTGGAGTACCTGGAGTCGCGGCGCGGGGCGGGGAGCGTCACCCTGGTGGACGACGGCGAGAAGTTCGGCGTCTGGCCGGGCACCCATCGGCTCGTGTACACGGAGGGCTGGCTGCGTCAGTTCTTCGATGCGCTCCGGAGCGCGCCCTGGCTGGCGGTGTCCACCTTCTCGCGGGTGCTGGACAGCCAGCCGCCGCGGGGGCGTGTGTACCTTCCCACCGCGTCCTACTCGGAGATGGGTGAATGGTCGCTGCCCGCGCCGGCGGCGGCGGAAATCGAGGAGGCGCGCGCCCGGCTTCGGGACCTCCCCGACGGCGCGCGCCTGGGCCGCCTGCTGCGCGGCGGCTTCTGGCGGGGCTTTCTCGTGAAATATCCCGAAGTGGGCGACGTGTACTGGCGCATGCTTCGCCTCTCCCGCCGCCTGGAGGTCGCGCTCGCCGCGCGCCCGGGCGATCCCATCCTCCTCGAAGCGCGGGAGCGGCTCTGGCGCGGGCAGGCCAACGACGCCTACTGGCACGGCGTGTTCGGCGGCTGCTATCTCCCGCACCTCCGCCGCGCCGTCCGCTCCGCTCTCATCGCCGCGGAGGGCCAACTTGCCGCGGCGGGGGTGGTCCCCTCGCTCGGCTGGGAAGCGGGACGGGACAATGCCGCCGGGCGCACCGAGCTGCGCCTCCGCAGCCGCGATCTGGGGGTGACGCTCGCCCCGCACGCGGGCGGCAGCCTCAGCGAGCTGGCCTTTCGCCCGCGCGCGCTCGACGCGGCCGACGTGCTCACCCGGCGTCGCGAGGCCTATCACGCCCGCATCAAGGAGGCGGATGCCGCGGCGGCGGACGATGGCGGGACGCGCAGCATCCACGAGCGGATCGAGGCGAAGGAGGCGGGGCTGGCTCGACTTCTCGACTACGACGCCGTGCGGCGCGCGTCTCTTCGCGAGGGCGTGCTTAGGGCGGACGCCCCCGTGAACGCGCTCGATCCCTGGGAAGGGGCGCCGCTGGCTTTCGCCGCCACCGAGATGGCCTATCGCGTGAGCGAGCGCCCGGATGCCATCGAGGTGACACTCACCGCCGACGGCGGGCCGGCGATGCCGCTGGCGATCGAGAAGTCGGTGACCCTGCACGCCGAGGGCGCGCGCCTCACCGTGGCGTACCGGCTCGACTGGCGCGGGCCCGGAAGGCTCGACGGGCGCTGGGCGGTGCAGTGGAATCTCGCGCTCACCGCGGGCGCGGCGCCGGGCCGGTATTACCGGCTGCCGGACCGGCCATCGCTGGGCAGCCGGGGCGCCCGCGCCGCGGCGGACGGATTGAGCCTCGTCGACGAGTGGCTCGGCGTCGAGCTCGCGTTGGGGACGCCGGTGCCGGCCGACGTGGCGTGGGCGCCGGTGGAGACGGTGTCCTTGTCCGAGGCGGGGCTCGAGCGCATCTATCAGGGCTCCTCCATCGTCTTCGCCTGGCCGCTCCATCTGGCCCCGGGTGAGACCTGGACGCGCGTCCTCACGCTCTCGCTGGGGGTTTTCACTTGAGACGTCTCGGGCGCTGTGCTAACGTGCCGTGAGTACGACCAAAAACCGGCCGAACGCCCTGCAGAACGGGCACGATATGACGCACGACAAGACGTCGCAGAATACGATGCAGATCACGATGGAGGAGCACGATGGCGCGTGAGGAGCACCTGTTCACGTCGGAATCGGTGACCGAGGGTCATCCGGACAAGATCGCCGACCAGGTATCGGACGCGGTCCTGGACGCGATCCTGAGCCAGGATCCGACGGGCCGCGTGGCCTGCGAGACCCTGCTCACCACGGGCCTCGTGGTAGTGGCCGGTGAGATCACCACGTCGTGCTACGTGGACATTCCCAAGGTCGCGCGCGAGACCATCCGCGAGGTCGGCTATACCCGCGCGAAGTTCGGCTTCGACTCCGAGACGTGCGCGGTGATCACCGCCATCGACGAGCAGTCGGGTGACATCGCCATGGGCGTCGACGCGCTCGGCGCCGGCGACCAGGGCCTGATGTTCGGGTACGCGTGCACGGAGACCCCCGAGCTGATGCCGATGCCCATCATGCTCGCGCACCGCCTGGTGGAGCGCCTCTCCCAGGTGCGCCGCCGCGGTGAGCTCGACTACCTGCGGCCCGACGGCAAGAGTCAGGTCTCGGTACGCTACGTGGACGGCAAGCCGGTGGCGGTGGAAACCGTGGTCATCTCCACCCAGCACAGCCCCGAGGTCACCCTGGAGCGGATCCGCCAGGACATCATCGAGAAGGTGGTGCTGCCCACCATTCCCGGGGAGTTCCTCGACCGCAAGCAGGCGACCTTCCACATCAATCCCACCGGGCGGTTCGTGACCGGTGGCCCGATGGGAGACACCGGCCTCACCGGACGCAAGATCATCGTCGACACCTACGGTGGCTCCTGCCCGCACGGCGGCGGCGCATTCTCCGGCAAGGACCCGACCAAGGTCGACCGCTCGGCCTGCTACATGGCGCGGCACGTGGCGAAGAACATCGTGGCGGCGGGCCTGGCGGAGCGCGCCCAGGTGCAGGTGGCCTACGCCATCGGCGTGGCGGATCCGGTATCGATCATGGTGGAGACGTTCGGGACGGGGAAGGTGCCCGCGAGCAAGCTCGAGCAGATGGTGCGGCGGCACTTCGACTTCACGCCCGCCGGCATCATCAAGTACCTCAACCTGCGGCGGCCGATCTACAAGAAGACGGCCGCCTTCGGCCACTTCGGTCGCAACGAGCCCGAGTTCACCTGGGAGCGCACGGACCGCGTCAAGGATCTCCGGGACGACGCCGGCGTCTGACGCCGCGCCGATCGCCCCTCGGAGCATGCGGTCGACGTCCGGCTCGATGAACGCCCGGCTCCACGTGCTCACCTCCGAGCAGGACGCCCACCGGTCGTCCCGGACACACGGGACCTGAAGGTGCACCGCCATCGGACGCCGCCGATCCGCGCCCGAGTGTGGTCGGGCGCCTAGACTCCGGAGACCTCCGTGGCGAACGGGAAGCGCCGTCGTCCCGCGTTCTGGATCCTCCTCGCTTTCCTCTTCCTGGGGATCATCGGCCAGGCGGTTCCGCTCTACACCGACTGGCTCTGGTTCCAGGAAGTCGGCTTCGTCGACGTCTTCACCACCGTCTTGACTCTCCGGGGCTGGCTCGTGATGGGGCTGGGCCTCGCGGTGTGGGCCTTTCTCTTCGCCAATCTCTGGGTGGCGGCGCGGGTGGCGCCCCCCGACGTGCTCTGGGAGCTCGAGGACCAGCTCGGCCTACCCGGCCGCGCCAGCATCGAGCCCCTCGTCCGGCGTCTCCTGGTGCCGGTAACGGCGTTGATCGCCTTCGTGGCCGGCACCCGCGGGAGCGGGGCGTGGGACACCGTCATCGAGTTCCGCAACGCGACGCCCTTCGGGCGCGTGGATCCGCTCTTCGGCCGCGACCTCGGCTTCTACTTCTTCGAGCTGCCGTTCTGGCGCATGCTCTACGGCTGGGGCATCGCGCTCGCCGCGGGGGCGCTGGTGCTCACCGCCGCCGTGTACGTGGTGCAGCGCAGCCTGGTCCTCACCGCGCGCGGCCCGCGCCTCGCCGCCGCCGCCCGCACCCACCTCCTCGGCCTGGGCGCGCTCATTCTCGTCCTTCGGGCGGCGGGCTTCTGGCTCGACCGCTTCGATCTGCTCTACTCGTCGCGGGGCGCGGTGTTCGGCGCCTCCTACACCGACGTCAACGCCGCGCTGCCGATCCTCAACGTGCTCGCGGTGCTGGCCCTCCTCTGCGCGGCGGCTTGCCTCGTGCAGATGAGCCGGCCGGGCTGGCTCTTCCCGGTGGCCGGACTGGTGGTGCTGATCGTGGTGTGGGTGGGCGGGCTCGGCCTCTATCCCTCGCTGCTGCAGAAGTTCAGCGTGAAGCCCAACGAGCTCCGGGCGGAGCGTCCGTACATCCAGCACAATATCCGGATGACGCGGCACGCCTTCGGGCTGGACCGGGTCCAGGAGAAGGACTTCCCCGTCGAGGAGCACCTCAACGCGGCCGCGCTCGAGCGGAACGTCCTCACCATCAAGAACATCCGCCTGTGGGACCACCGGCCGCTCCTCACCACCTTCGGCCAGCTGCAGGAGATCCGCACCTACTACAAGTTCCTCGACGTGGACAACGACCGGTACACCCTCAACGGCGAGTACCGGCAGGTCATGCTCTCGCCGCGCGAGCTGTCCTACCGGCACCTGCCCGGCCAGGAGCAGAACTGGATCAACGAGCACCTGACCTATACCCACGGCTACGGCCTGGTGGTGGGGCCGGTGAACCGCATCAGCCCGGAGGGGCTGCCCGAATTCTTCGTCAAGGACATCCCGCCGGTGGCGGCGGGGTTCCCGAAGATCACCCGGCCCGAGATCTACTACGGCGAGTCCGGCAACGACTACGCGTTCGTCCGCACCCTGTCGCAGGAGCTCGACTATCCTTCCGGGGACCAGAACGTCTACACCAAGTACGAGGGCCGGGGCGCGGTTCGGCGAGCTCAAGGTCCTCCTCACGAGAGACCTCACGTCCGAGAGCCGGATCATGATCTACCGGAGCATCCGCGACCGCGTCCGGCAGGCGGCGCCTTTCGTGCGCTTCGACCGGGATCCCTACCTGGTGGTGACCGACGACGGGCGACTCATCTGGATGGTGGACGGCTATACCACCAGTGACCGGTATCCCTACGCGCAGCCGGTGCGCGGGATCGGCAACTACATCCGGAACTCCGTCAAGGTGACCGTGGACGCCTTTCACGGAGCGGTGACATACTATGTGGCCGATCCCGAGGACCCGATCGTCCGGACGTACGCCAAGGCCTTCCCCGGACTCCTGCGTCCCCTCGCGGACATGCCGAAGGACTTGCAGTCCCACATCCGCTACCCGGAGGATCTCTTCACCCTCCAGATGCAGATGTACGCGACCTACCACATGGAGGATCCGCAGGTCTTCTACAACAAGGAGGACCTCTGGACCATCCCGCGCCGGCCGCAGGACGGCCGCGCCGCCACCGAGATGGAGCCCTACTTCTCGGTCATGCGGTTGCCCGGGGAGAGCCGGGAGGAGTTCGCCCTCCTGGGAGGGTTCAACCCGAGCCGGCGCGACAATATGATCGCGATCATGGTCGGGCGGGCGGACGCCCCGAACTACGGCCGCATCGTCGTCTACCTCTTCCCGAAGCAGAAGCTCGTCTACGGGCCTCGCCAGATCGACGCGCGCATCGATCAGGACCCCGTGATCTCGCAGCAGCTCTCGCTCTGGAACCAGCAGGGCTCCCGCGTGCTCCGCGGCTCGATGCTCGCGATCCCCATCGATCAGTCGCTGATCTACGTCCAGCCCTTGTATCTGTCCGCCACCGAGCAGGGCGCGCTCCCCGAGCTCCGGCGCGTGATCGTGGCCTACGGCAATCAGATCGCGATGGAGCCCACGCTCGAGCAGGCGCTCGGGCGCATCTTCGGTGCGCGGGTGCGCGGGGACGAGTCGCCGCGCGCGGCGCTGGCCACGCCGGGGGCGCCGGCGCCCGCGGCCGCCGACGCCGGGCTGCGGCTGCTCAGCCAGCGCGCGTGGGAGGCGTGGCAGAAGAGCCAGGAGGCCCTGCGGCGCGGCGACTGGGCGGCCTACGGCCAGGAGCAGAAGCGCCTCGAGGAGGCGCTGCGCCAGCTTCGTGAGGGCCGCTAGGTCCGGGCGCGGAGGAACAGCGCGGTGCCCAGGCCCGCGAACACGATATTGGCGGTCCAGGCGGCGAGGAAGGGGGCACTCCGATACCCACCGCGCGCCCACCGCTCCGGGGCGAGGCCAGCGCGAAGGGGATGGCCACCAGCGCCATGATGAGGTGGACGAAGGGGAACGACACCTTCGAGTAGAGCTCCACCACGTACTTCCCCACGCGGTGCCCGGTCTCCTGGAGCCGCTGCACGTAGACGCGCAGCTCGCGGAAGCTCATGATCTCCGGCGGTTTCTGCACGTTGGTGAAATCGTCGATGTGCTCGGGCATCCGCATCACGAGCTTGGTGAAGGGCTTGGACTCCATCCGGTTGCCCTTCACCACCGTCCGTACGAAGCCCTGGTAGAGCTCCCAGCCCTGCGGCGTCCACTTCGCGGTCTGCGCGTCGAGCCGGCTCACGAGCTGGAAGTCCGCGTCCACCTCCAGGATGAGGAGACCGCTGATCGAGCGCTCCACCGGGTCGAGCAGCTCCATGCGCCAGAAGCGCGTGTCCGTGGAGCGGTACCAGAGCTGATTGCGCTTCTGCAGGTGCCGGGGCAATCCGCCCCGGATCTTCACCCGGTCCACCTCGTCGGCGCGGGCGTTGATGCCGGGCAGCGCGGTTTCCTGGAAGACGGCGGCGCCCAGGCTCAGGAGCATCGCGAACAGGAGGACGGGCGCGCTCACCCGGTAGAGGCTCACCCCTGCCGCCTTGAGGGCGTCGAGCTCGTGGGCGCGGGTGAGGGAGAGGAAGAGGAACACCGTCGCGATGAGCACCACGATGGGCAGGCCGTCGTAGAGCGCCCCCGGCAGGCGATACAGGAAGTGCTGGAAGATGTAGAGGAGCGGGGGCTTGATGCGCAGGAAGCGGTCGAGGGTCTGGAGGAGATCGACCACGAGAAACAGCACCGCCCCCACGCCGAGGCCAATGCCGATGAACTTGGCGTATTCGCGGAGGAGATACCGGTCGATGAGGAAGGTCGAGGCGCGCCGCCGGCGACCGATCTCCAACGCCGCGTCCGTCTCCCGGCGCAGGAAGGCGAGGGTGGGCACCCGCGCGAGGAGGGCGCCGTGGAGCCGCCAGAGCTGATGCGTCCAGCCGGTGGGCAGGCCCACGGTGGTCACGCGCAGCAGGAAGAGACCGGCGACGAGGTAGAGGGCATCGGGGAGCCAGATGCCCAGCCACGCCGGGATGCGCCCGCGCAGCGACATCCCCTCGAGGCTCGTGAAGATGATGTAGTAGGACACCACGATGCCGAGGCTGACCGCGAGGGCGACGCCGCGGCCGGCGCCGCCGCGCGGGTGGCCGCGGAGGGCGAGGGGAAAGCCGACGAGCACGAAGACGAGGGCGGCCAGCGGCAGCGCGAAGCGCTTGTGGAGCTCCACGTAGTACGCGCCCACCTGCTGTCCCTGAGCGGCGAGCTCGGCCGCCTGGGCGCGGAGGGCGGCCAGTGAGAGATCGCGCTCCGGCTTCTCCGACTTGGAGGCGCCGCTCAGCGGCGACTCCAGGGGAAGATTCATGTCGTAGAGGCTGAAGTCGGTGAAGCGCGCCCGCCGTCCGTCGGCGGTGTCGGTCTCGCTGACCTGGCCGTCGAGGAAGCGCAGGGTGATGCGGCTGTTCTCCTCGTCGGTGAGGAGACGACCCTCGCGCGAGACGATCACGCGGGAGAGCGCCGGGCTCCGCTCGTCGGAGACGATGAGCCCCTTGAGCGCGACCTGCGAGGGGCTCACGTCCTGCACGTAGATGGTGAACTGGCCGAAGGAGCCGCTGAAGATGCGCTCCTTGATCCCGGTGGCAGCGCGCGATTGAAGAATCCGGAAGAGCTGCTGCTGGAAGGCGGTATTGGTCGGCGGCACCACGAAGAGCGTGAGGGTGGCGCATACCAGGGTGACCACCACCCCGGCCAGGACGAAGGGGCGGAGCAGCCGGAGCGGGCTCACCCCCGAGGCCTTCAGCGCGGTCACTTCCATGTCCGCGTTCAGCCGGCCGCCGACGAGGAGGACGCTGACCAGGAGCGCGATGGGGAGGGTGAGGCTCAGGAAGGACGGCAGCATGAAGCCCAGGAGGCTCACCACCAGTAAGAAGGGGACGCCCTTGGTGATGACCAGCTCGGTGAGGTGATAGAGCCGGTCGATGACGAGGAAGAAGGTGAAGACACCCACCCCCATCGCGAACGGAACCACGAGCTCCCGGAGAACGTACCGGTCGATGATGCGACCCATCATCCCCCATTGTACGATAGCGTCGTGACGCGCCCGGCAAGTCTGGCCACCTTGCTCCTCACCGCGGTCGCGGTCTGCGCCGTGCCTGCCGCCGTCCCCGCCGCCGCTCAGATCGACCGGCTCGAGACCTTCCGCGCCCTCGCGGGGGCCCTCGGCGCCGCACCGGGCGAGGCCGCGGTGGCCGCGCTGTACACCCTGGTCGACGAGGAGATCCTCGACAACCTCCAGAGCGGCGGGCTGTTCGCCTCGCCGGAGTTCGTGGGGGAGCGGCTGGAGGCCTTCAATGCCGCCTGGGGGGGCGCCCGCTTCCGCGTCCTCCGTCTGGGCCGAGACGACGGTCCACGCGCGCTGACGGTGGGGCTCTACGGGCTGTCCGGCATGGACGGCCCAGGCTCGGTCCGGATCTTCACCGGCGTGGGGCCGGACGCCACCCTCGCGCGCACCATCACGCATGAGGGGGCGCCCGAGGCCTATCCCTGGCCGGACACACGCGCGCGCGACCCCCAGCTGGCGCTGAGCTGGTTCGGCGCTCCGGACGGCGTGGGCCGGCGCCCGCTGCGCCTGGAGATCTGGCGCCTGGGCGGCGCGGGACTCGCGCGCGCGTGGAGCACCACCGAGGCCTATCCCGATGGGCTGCGGGCGGTGGCGTATCACGTGGGCGTGGGGGAGATCCTGCTCCGCTACGAGCTGCGCTATCCCGGCTGGAAGCCTGGCTGCGACGGGCAGACCGAGCAGGAGGAGCTGCTCCGTCACGTCGCCGCCACCGACGGGATCGCCACCGTCCGGCGCCAGACGTACAACGCCTGGCACCGCGACCTCGCGCGCGCGGTGGCCCGCTTCTTCGCCGCGGTGGAGTCGGGAGACCGGCGAGCCCTCGCCGAGCTGGTGCCCGATCCCGCGCTGCGAGCACGACTGCCGCAGGCGCTGGTGCCCGAGCCCGCCTGCGACGCGGCGAACGCGGATTCGCCGGGCACCGTGGTGGTGGCGGCCACCGAGGAGCGCGCCGCCGGCGCGCGGGCGCCGCGCAGCCCGTGGTCGCTCTGGTGGAGCCGCGATCCGCGCGGGTGGCGCCTGGCCGGCGCGGCGCCCGTGCTACAATGACGCGTTAATCATGACGGAAATCTCCGACCGCTACGATCCCACGCGCGTGGAGCCCCAGTGGTACGCCGAGTGGGAGCGGCGGGGCTATTTCCGAGCCAACCCGAACGCGCCCGGCAAACCATACTGCATCGTCTGCCCGCCTCCGAACGTGACCGGGTTCCTACACATGGGTCACGCGTACACCTTCACCATCCAGGACATCCTCATCCGCTACAAGCGGATGGACGGCCACAACACGCTCTGGCAGTTCGGGACGGATCACGCGGGCATCGCCACCCAGTATGTCGTGGAGCGACAGCTCGCGGAGGAGGGGAAGACCAAGGAGGACCTCGGCCGGGAGGCCTTCCTCGCCCGGGTCTGGAAGTGGAAGGAGGAATCGGGCGGCACCATCGTCAAGCAGCTCAAGCGGCTGGGCGCCTCCTGCGACTGGGAGCGCGAGCGCTTCACCATGGATCCGGGGCTCTCCGCGGCGGTGCGCGAGGTCTTCGTGCGCCTCTGGGAGGACGACCTCATCTACCGGGGCGACTACATCGTCAACTGGTGCCCCCGATGCCAGACCGTGCTCTCGGACCTCGAGGTGGAGCGCGAGGAGCGCGACGGCGAGTTCGTCTTCATCAAGTACGGGCCGCTCACCCTCGGCACCGTCCGCCCCGAGACCAAGCTCGGCGACACCGCGCTCGCCGTGCACCCCAAGGACAAGCGATACCGGAAGTACGTGGGCAAGACGCTCGAGGTGCCGTCGGTGGAGGGGACCATCTCCATCCAGGTCGTCGCCGACACCGCGGTGGACCCGAAGTTCGGCACCGGCGTGATCAAGGTCACCCCCGGCCACGATCCCACCGACTTCGAGATCGGGAAGCGCCACCACCTTCCCGTGCGCACCGTCATCGGCTTCGACGGCAAGATGACGGCGGCGGCCGGCAAGTATGCGGGGCTCGACCGATTCGAGTGCCGGAAGCGGATCGTGGAAGACATGCAGGCGCTCGGGCTCATCGACCGGATCGAGCCCTACCGCCATGCGGTGGGTGTCTGCTACCGGTGCAAGACGGTGGTGGAGCCCCTCATCTCGAAGCAATGGTACGTCCGGACCAAGCCGCTCGCCGAGCCGGCCATCAAGGCGGTGCGGTCGGGGCGGATCAAGATCATCCCGCGCGGCTGGGCCAAGACCTACTACCACTGGATGGAGAATATCCGCGACTGGACCATCTCGCGCCAGCTCTGGTGGGGCCACCGCATCCCCGCCTGGCACTGCGACCGGGATGGCAGCGTGTACGTCTCGCGGGTGGACCTCACCGACTGTCCGAAATGCGGCGGCGCGCTCCGGCAGGATCCGGACGTGCTCGACACGTGGTTCTCGTCCGGGCTCTGGCCGTTCTCGACCCTGGGGTGGCCCGATCCCACTCCCGAGCTCAAGACGTACTACCCGACCTCGTGCCTGGTCACCGGCTTCGACATCATCTTCTTCTGGGTGGCCCGGATGGCCATGCTCGGCATCAAGTTCATGGGGGAGGTGCCCTTCCACCACGTCTTCATCCATGCCCTCGTCCGTGACGCGGAGGGGCGGAAGATGTCGAAGTCGAAGGGTAACGTGGTGGACCCGCTCACCATCATGGACCAGTTCGGCACCGACGCGTTCCGCTTCACCCTGGCCGCCCTCGCCGGCCAGGGACGGGACGTCCGGCTCTCCGAAGAGCGCATCGAGGGCAACCGGAACTTCGCCAACAAGCTCTGGAACGCCGCGCGGCTCGTGCTCTCCAACCTGGACGGCTACGAGCCGCGACTGGCCCGGAAGGGGAAGCCGACCGTCGCCGACCGGTGGATCCGGAGCCGCGCCGCCGCCGCGGTGCGGGAGGTTCGCCGCGCCCTGGACTCCTACCGGTTCAACGACGCGGCGTCGGCCGTCTATCAGTTTCTCTGGCACGAGCTCTGCGACTGGTATCTGGAGATTGCGAAGCGAAGCCTCTACCAGAAGGACGACGCGGTGGCGCGGGCGGTCACCCAGCAGACCCTGGTGGAGACGCTCGACACCACCCTCCGGCTCCTGCACCCGTTCATGCCGTTCATCTCCGAGGACATCTGGCAGCGGCTGCCGCGGCCGTCGGGCGGGCCGGACTCCATCATGATCGCGCCCTTCCCCAAGGCCTCGCGCAAGGGCCACGACGCCGAGGCGGAGGCGTGGATGGACGCGGTGATCGCCATCGTCAGCGCGATCCGGACCATCCGGAGCGAGAGCCGCATCCCGCCGGCGGTGGAGCTGGCCGCCATCGTGCGGCCCGGCTCGGGCGGGGACGCGGCGATTCTCGCCGAGGCCGCACCCCTGATGGGCGCCCTCGCGCGGGCCACCATCACGGTGGACCCGGCCGCGGCGCGCCCGCCCCAGTCCGCGCTCGCGATGGCGCACGGGGCCGAGGTGTTCGTCCGACTCGAGGGCGTGGTGGACCTCGCCTCCGAGCGGCAGCGCCTCGCCAAGGAGGTCGAGCGGGCGGCCAACGTCGCGCGCGAGCGCGAGCGCCTGGCCGAGCAACAAGCGGCGCGGGAAAAGCTCACCGCCAGCCTCGCCGCGCTCACGTGAGCGCGCGCGATGTCGGGGTGGTGAACGGGCGGGCGGCGGACGAGCGCCTCATCGGGCACACCATCCACGCGCTCGACGAGGTGGACTCCACCCAGGCGGAGATCGCGCGGCTCGCCGCCGCCGGCGCGCCCGAGGGCACGGTGGTAACCGCGCGGCACCAGCGCGCGGGGCGCGGCCGGCGGGGCCGGGAGTGGTGGGACGGGGCAGGAGACAGCCTCCTCGTCTCCGTGCTGCTGCGGCCCTCGTTGCCGGTGGCGGAGGCTCCCCCGCTGACCTTTCTGGGCGCCCTCGCGGTGGCGGTGGCGGTGGAGGCGGAGGGCGTGGCGCCGGGCATCCGCTGGCCCAACGACGTCCTCGTGGACGGGCGCAAGCTCGCCGGCGTTCTCGCGGAAGCGGCCACCACCGCCGAGGGCCGGCTCGACCGCGTGGTGCTGGGCATCGGCGTCAACGTGGACCAGGCGAGCTTCCCCCCCGAGCTGGCGGACCGCGCGGTGTCACTGCGCATCCTCGCTCCGCGCGCGGGGCGGCGCGGGCCTCCTCGCGGCGTGGCGGCGCCGGAGCGTGACCCTGGGCGCGCGCGTGCGCACGGCGGATGGGCGGGAGGGCGTGGCGGAGGACGTGGACGAAGCGGGCGCCCTCATCGTGCGGACGGAGGACGGCCGCCGGCTGCGCATTACCGCCGGGGAGATCACTGGTGCTCCTGCTGCTTGAGGTCGGCAATACCAATACCTCGGTCGGCGTGCACGACGGTACGCGCCTGGTCGCCTCGTGGCGCCTCACCAGCCGGCGGGAGCAAACCGCCGACGAGTACGGCGTCTTCATCCACACGCTGCTGCGCTCACGTGCCCTCGAGCCCAAGGCGGTTACCGCGGTAGCCATCTCCAACGTGGTGCCTCCCGTGCAGCGGACGCTCGAGTGGATGTGCGATGCGTACTTCGGCGTGGCGCCCTTCTCGGTGCTGCCGGGCGTCAACGCGCCCATTGCGTTCGACGTCGACAATCCCCTCGAGGTGGGAGCGGACCGCATCTGCAATGCGGTCGCCGCTGCCGCCTTGTACGGGCCGCCCCTCATCGTGGTGGACTTCGGCACCGCCACCAACTTCGACTGCGTGAACGCGCGCGGCGCCTTCGCGGGGGGAGCCATCGCGCCGGGGCTGGTCACGGCGGCGGACGCCCTCATCGCGCGCGCCGCGCGCCTGTCCCGGGTGGAGCTGGTGGCGCCCGCCACCGCGGTGGGGCGCAACACCGCCACCAATATCCAGTCCGGCGTGGTGCTGGGCTATGCGGGTCTCGTCGACGGGCTCATCGAGCGCATGCGCCGCGAGCTCGGCGGCGACGTGAAGGTCATCGGCACGGGCGGGCTCGCCGCGCAGATGCGCGAGCTGGCGCGCTCCATCCAGGTGGTGAACCCGGACCTGCGCCTGGAAGGCCTGCGCATGATCTGGGAGCACTCACGAAAGGGCGGGTGAGCGGATACCGGCCGGATATCGGATTGACAGGCGGTGGGGGTGCCCGTATACTCCACCCCTAAATACGGTATGACTTGGGCGGGAGATCTCTAAATATCGGGTGTCCGGGTGGCCCGCGCGGGGGGCCGGCCCAGGGGGGACGACGGCATGGGGATGTGGGTCGGGCGTGGCCGGAAGGCGCGGGCGGCGTACGGGTTCGATGACATCGCGCTGGTCCCCGGATCCCTCACCATCAATCCTTCCGAAGTGGACATTTCGTGGGACCTCTGCGGGCATCGTTTCCAGATCCCGGTCATCGCCGCGGCCATGGACGGCGTGGTCAGTCCCCGGCTCGCCATCGAGATGGGCCGCCTCGGCGGCCTCGCGGTCCTGAATCTCGAGGGCATCTTTTCCCGCTACGAGAATCCCGACGAGGTACTCGACCACATCACCTCCGCCAGCCTGGACGAGGCCACCAAGATCATCCAGGGCATCTACGGCGAGCCGATCAAGGAAGAGCTGATCCACAAGCGGATCTCGGAGATCAAGAAGGGCGGCGGGCCGGTGGTGGTCTCCGCGATCCCCTCGCGTGCGGAACGGTTCGCCAAGATCGCGGAGGAGGCGGGCGCGGACTTCTTCGTCGTCCAGTCCACCGTCACCACCGCCCGCCACATCGCCACCGTGGTGACCTACGAGGCGTGTCTCGAGCTGATGGACTGCGGTGTGGACGCGCTCCTCATCGGCGTGGGGCCGGGCGCGGCGTGTACCAGCCGCGAGGGCCTGGGCCTGGGCGTCCCGCAGGTCACCGCCACAGCGGACTCGGCGGCGGCGCGCGACTTCTACTACAAGCGCACCGGCCGCTATGTGCCCATCATCACCGACGGCGGCATGACCAGCGGCGGTGACATCTGCAAGGCGCTGGCCTCCGGCGCCGACGCGGTGATGATCGGCTCCGCCTTCGCGCGCGCCACCGAGGCGCCGGGCCGGGGCTACCACTGGGGCATGGCCACGCCGCATTCGAACCTCCCGCGCGGGACGCGCATCCGGGTCGGGGTGGCGGGCTCGCTGGAACAGATCCTCTTCGGGCCGGCTTTCACCGAGGACGGCACGCTGAACCTCGTGGGCGCCATCCGGACCTGCATGGGCTCGGTGGGCGCCATGAACATCAAGGAGCTGCAGCAGACGGAGCTGATCATCGCGCCGTCCATCAAGACCGAGGGCAAGGTTTTCCAGCGGGCCCAGAAGCTGGGTACTCCGCGCTAGGTCGGGAGGCGGCGCTGGATAAGATCGCGATCCTGGATTTCGGCGCGCAGTACACTCAGCTCATCGCGCGCCGGATCCGGGAGATGTCGGTCTACTCCGAGATCCTCCCGTGTACCCATCCCGTCGATGAGATCCTCGCCGCGGGGTACCGCGGTATCGTGCTCTCCGGCGGGCCCTCCAGCGTCTACGACGATGGCGCCCCGTTGCCCGACAAGAAGCTCCTCGAGTCGGGTATCCCCGTGCTGGGCATCTGCTACGGCATGCAGGCCATGGGCTATCTCCTCGGCGGGCACGTGGTGCCGGCCGAGCGACGTGAGTATGGACCCGCGGAGCTCCGGCTCGAGACCACCGGCGGGCTCTTCGACGGCGTGAAGCCCGAGCGCGACAACCGGATCACGGTGTGGATGAGTCACGGCGACACCGTGCTGCGGCCGCCCAAGGGATTCGTCAGCCTCGCCTCGACGGCCAATTGCCCGGTGGCGGCCATGGCCGACCCCGACCGGCGCCTCTACGCCGTCCAGTTTCACCCCGAGGTCGCGCATACCCAGCAGGGCAAGACCGTGCTGGCGAACTTCCTCAAGGTCTGCGGGGTCAGCCGCGACTGGTCCATGGCCTCTTTCGTGGACACCGCGATCGCGCAGATCCGGGCCACGGTGGGATCCGACCCGGTACTGTGCGGACTGTCGGGCGGGGTGGACTCGTCGGTGGTCGCGGCCCTCGTCCACAAGGCCATCGGCGATCAGCTCACCTGCCTCTTCGTGGACAATGGCCTCCTGCGGGCGGGCGAGGCGGAAGGGGTGGTCAAGACCTTCCGGGATACCTTCAAGATCAACCTGATCCATATCGATGCAACTAGGCGATTCCTGGATCATTTGGCTGGGGTCACGGATCCCGAGGTCAAGCGCAAAGCCATCGGGGGCGAGTTCATCGCGGTCTTCGACGAGGAGTCCCGCAAGCTCGGCGATGTTCCGTGGCTCGCGCAGGGCACGGTGTATCCGGATGTGATCGAGTCGGTGTCCTTCAAGGGACCCTCCGCGACCATCAAAACGCATCACAATGTCGGGGGCCTCCCCAAGGACATGCGCTTCAAGCTGCTCGAGCCGCTGCGCGAGCTCTTCAAGGACGAGGTCCGCCAGGTGGGAACCCTCATCGGCCTGCCCGACGAGATCGTCTGGCGCCAGCCCTTCCCGGGGCCCGGCCTGGCGATCCGCGTGCTGGGCGAGGTGACCGAGGATCGGCTCGCCATCCTGCGTCGCGCGGACGCCGTCGTCCAGGACGAGGTGCGCGCGGCGGGGCTGGAGCGCGAGCTGTGGCAGGCCTTCGCGGTGCTGCTGCCCGTGCGGACCGTCGGCGTGATGGGTGACTTCCGGACCTACGCCCAGGTGATCGCGCTGCGCGCCGTCACCAGCCAGGACGCGATGACCGCGGACTGGGCGCGGCTGCCGTACGACCTCCTCGGCCGTATCAGCAGCCGCATCATCAACGAGGTCCAGGGCGTGAACCGCGTCGTCTTCGACATCTCCTCCAAGCCTCCGAGCACAATCGAGTGGGAATGATTGGCGAGCTGCAGCCGCAGGCGAGGCGAGCGGATAAGTGGATTGGCGAGCTGCGGCCGCAGGCGAGGCGAGCGGATAAGTGGATTGGCGAGCTGCAGCCGCAGGCGAGGCGAGCGGATAAGTGGATTGGCGAGCTGCAGCCGCAGGCGAGGCGAGCGGATAAATAATGGGTGCCGGGCGGAGCGAGGCGGGTAAGTCTGCTCAACGGGGGGATTTCGTTCACCTCCAGGGCTGGTGCAGAAAGCCAAGGATCTCGCGTTTCCCGCCATCGCGCTCACCGACCACGGCAACCTCTTCGGGGCGGTGGACTTCTACAGCGCCGCCAAGAAGGCGGGGGTGAAGCCCATCGTGGGCTGCGAGCTGTATGTCGCGCCGGGCAGCCGGTTCGAGCGCTCGAGCCAGGACGGCGGCTACGAGGGCGCCAGTCATGCCACCGTGCTGGTGCGCAATGAGGCCGGGTACCGCAACCTGATCAAGCTCGTGTCCAAGGCCTACCTCGAGGGCTTCTACTACAAGCCCCGCGTGGACCGCGAGCTCCTCGCCCAGCATGCGGACGGCCTGCTCGTGCTCTCGGGCTGCCTCAACTCGGAGGTGAGCAAGCTCCTCTCCGCGGGGGAAGACGCCAAGGCCAAGCAGGTGGCGGGCTGGTACCAGGACGTGTTCGGACGCGACCACTACTTCATGGAGCTCCAGTCTCACGGGATCGAGGAGCAGAGCCGGGTGACGGCGGGTACGCTGCGCCTCGCCGAGGCGCTGGGCGCCCCCATCTGCGCGACCAACGACTCCCACTACCTCGAGGCCGGGCATGCCCGCGCCCACGAAGCGCTCCTCTGCATCCAGACCGGCACCACCATGAGCGATCCCAACCGCTGGAAGTTCTCCACCGACGAGTTCTACCTCAAGTCGGCGGACGAGATGCGGGAGGTGTTCCGCGAGCTGCCGGACGCCTACCGGAACACGCTCGCGGTGGCGGAGCGCTGTGACCTCGACATGTCCTTCGGGAAGTTCCACCTGCCGAACTACCAAGTTCCCGCCGGCTTCACCCTGGACTCCTACCTCGAGCACCTGGCGCTGGAGGGCCTCCGCGCCCGCTATGGCACCGCGCCCGCCGACGCGGTACAGGAGCGGCTCCGCTACGAGCTGGGCGTCATCTCCACTATGGGGTTCTCCGGCTACTTCCTCGTGGTGTGGGACTTCATCGCCTTCGCGCGCCGCCAGGGCATCGCGGTGGGGCCCGGGCGCGGCTCCTCGGCGGGCTCCCTCGTGGCCTACTGCCTCGGCATCACCAACGTGGATCCCATCCGCTACGGGCTCCTCTTCGAGCGATTCTTGAACCCCGAGCGGATCTCCATGCCGGACATGGACATCGACTTCGCCGACGACCGCCGCGACGAGGTCATCCGCTACGTCGTCGAGCGCTACGGCGAGGACCGGGTGGCCCACATCATCACCTTCGGCACCATGGGGGCCAAGGCGGTGATCCGCGACGTGGGCCGGGTCCTCGGCTTCTCCTACGGCGAGGCCGATCGCATCGCCAAGCTGGTGCCGAGCTTCCCGCTCAATATCAGCCTGGACGAGTCGCTGGAGAAGGCGCCCGAGCTCGCGCAGTCGGTCAAGCGCGACCCCAAGGTGGCCGAGCTCTGGAGCGTGGCCAAGGCGCTGGAAGGCTGCACCCGTCACGCCTCCGTGCACGCTTCCGCGGTGGTCATCTCGGATGAGCCGCTCATGGAGCGGGTACCGCTCTACAAGGATCCCAAGCGCCCCGAGCTGATCACCGGCTTCGCGATGGGGCCCATCGAGAAGCTCGGCCTGCTCAAGATGGACTTCCTCGGGCTGCGGACGCTCACCGTCATCGTGGACGCGGTCGCCCTGGTGCAGGCCTCGCGGGGCATCACGCTGGACGCGGACCGGCTGCCGCTCGACGACGCCCGGACCTATCAGCTCCTGAGCGACGCGCGCACCCTGGGCGTCTTCCAGCTGGAGTCGCAGGGCATGCGGGACGCGCTCCAGAAGCTGCGCCCGGAGCGCATCGAGGACATCATCGCCATGGTGGCGCTGTACCGCCCCGGCCCGATGGACCTCATCCCGGAGTTCGTCAATCGCCGGCATGGGCGCTCGGAGATCGCCTACGAGCATCCCGCCATGGAGCGGCACCTGCAGGAGACGTACGGGATCATGGTCTACCAGGAGCAGGTGATGCGACTCGCCGCCGACCTCGCCGGCTTCACGCTCGGCCAGGCCGATACCCTGCGCAAGGCCATGGGGAAGAAAGACCGCGAGCTCATGGCGCAGCAGCGTGAGCAGTTCATCACGGGCTGCAAGGCAAACAAGGTGGAGGGCCGGAAGGCGGAGCGCATCTGGGACCTCATCGAGAAGTTCGCGGGCTACGGCTTCAACAAGAGCCATGCCGCGTGCTACGGAGTGGTGGCCTACCAGACCGCGTACCTCAAGGCGAACTATCCGGTGGAGTTCATGGCCGCGCTGCTCACGTCGGAAATGGACCGGACGGACAAGATCGTCCAGTACATGGAAGAGAGCCGGGCCATGGGGCTCGCCATCGCCCCGCCCGACGTCAACCGCTCGGGCGCGCGCTTCACGGTGGAGGGCCCGGTGCTGCGCTTCGGGCTGGCCGCCATCAAGAACGTGGGCGAGTCGGCCATCGACTCCATCGTGCGCCTGCGGCAGGAGACCGGCGCCTTCGGCTCGCTGACGGACTTCTGCGCGCGCGTGGACCTGCGCCTCCTCAACCGCCGCGTGCTGGAGAGCCTCATCAAGGCGGGCGCCTTCGACGGCTTCGGCGACACCCGCGCGGGACTCCTGGCCACGCTCGACCAGGCCATGGAGGCCGGCCAGCGCCGCCAGCGCGACCGCGAGGAAGGCCAGACCTCGCTCTTCGACGCCCCGGGCGGCGCGTCGAGCGCCCCGGGGGCCGCGGGGGGCCCCGCGCTGTCGTCGCCGCCGGCCGTCCCCGAATGGCCCGCGGAGCAGCTCCTCACCTACGAGAAGGACGTGCTCGGCTTCTACATCTCCGGCCACCCGCTCGAACGCTATCGCGACCGGGCACGCGAGCTCGGCACCGCGGCCGCCGCCGACGTGGCCTCCCGACCGGTGGGGGCGCGGGTGGCGCTGCTCGGGCAGCTGAGCCAGGTGCGCGAGCGCGCCACCAAGAGCGGCAATCGCATGGCCTTCGCCGCGCTCGACGCGGTGGACGGATCGGTGTCGCTGACCATTTTCCCGGAAGCCCTCAAGGCCTGCGCGGCCGCGCTGCACGCGCCGGGACCGGTCATCGTGAAGGGCCGCATCGACGAGACGGACAAGGGCCGCGTGGTGCTGGTCGAGGACATCAAGCCACTGGAGGACGCGCTGAGGACCGAGGGCGGATACCGGCCGAACGGCACCGGCGGCAATGGCGGGGGCGGTCGGCACGCGCACACCTGCCGGATTCGGGTGAAGGGGGACGGCGGCGGCACGGGCGCCGGCGAGGCGCTGCTCGGCGCCGTGCGGGCGATCTGCGAGGCGCATCGCGGGACCACCCCGCTGTTCCTGCACGTGCTGCTGGCCGAGCAGGAAGTGGTGCTGAAGGCGCCGACGCTGGGAGTGGAGCCGGTGCCGGAGCTGGTGGCGAAAGTGGAGCAGCTGCTGGGGCCGGGCAGTATCATCGTGGAGTATGCCAGACGAGCTTGAGTTCGAGAAGCCGATCCTTGAACTGGAAACGCGTATTGTGGAGCTGCGCGCCTCCGAGAACGAGGCGGCCACCCGAGACGAGGCCACCAAGCTCGAGGAGCGCCTGCGCCGCCTCCAGCAGCGCGTCTACGGCAGTCTGAGCGCCTGGCAACGGGCGCAGATCGCCCGCCACCCGAAGCGTCCCCACGCGCTGGACCTCTACAAGCTGCTCCTCGACGACTTCGTCGAGCTCCACGGCGACCGCGTCTTCGGCGACGACCTCGCCATCGTGGGCGGCCTCGCCGTCTTCGAGGGGGAGCCGGTGGTGGTGGTCGGGCATCAGAAGGGCCGCGACACCCGCGAGAACATCGCGCGCAACTTCGGCATGCCGAACCCGGAGGGCTATCGCAAGGCGCTCCGGCTCATGCAGCTGGCCGACAAGTTCAGCAAGCCCATCGTCACCTTCATCGACACGCCGGGCGCCTATCCCGGCCTGGGCGCGGAGGAGCGGGGCCAGGCGGAGGCCATCGCGCGCAACCTGCGCGAGATGGCGGCCCTCCGCACGCCCGTCGTCGCGGTGGTGACGGGGGAGGGCGGCAGCGGGGGCGCGCTCGCCATCGGGGTGGCCAATCGGGTCCTCATGCTCGAGCACGCCATCTACTCGGTGATCTCGCCGGAGGGCTGCGCGGCCATCCTCTGGGGCGACGGCGCCAAGGCGCCCGAGGCGGCCCAGCTCATGCGCATCACCGCTCCGGATCTCCAGAAGGCCGGGGTCATCGATGCGGTGATCCCGGAGCCGCTGGGCGGCGCGCACCGGAGCTGGGAGGACACCGCCGCCAATCTCCGGACCGCGTTGCGCGAGCATCTGGGGCAGCTGCGCTCGCTGTCCGGCGACGCCCTGGTGCAGGACCGCTACGAGAAGTTTCGTCGCATCGGAGTGTTCGAGGAAACCGTGTAACGTCGCTCACCGCGCGTGTTTGACTCCCCCCGGGCAGGGTGCTAACGTAACTGTCAGGAATTTATGCCCAAACTCCACCTCGTCACTTACGGCTGTCAGATGAACGAGTACGACTCCGAGCGGGTGGCGGGGCTCCTCAAGGACGAGCGCTACGAGCTGACCGACTCGCCCGACGAGGCGGACCTCATCCTCGTCAACACCTGCGCCATCCGTGAGAAGGCCGAGGAGAAAGTGTACTCGCAGCTCGGCACGCTCAAGCGGCTCAAGGCGGAGCGGCCCGGGCTCCTCATCGGAGTGATGGGGTGCATGGCGCAGCTGCAGCAGGAGCGCATCCAGCAGCGGGCGCCCCACGTGGACCTCGTCTTCGGCTCGCCCGCCATCGCCCGCGTCGTCGAGCTGGTGGCGCGCGCGCGGGCGGAGCGGCGGCCCGTGCTCGAGACGAGCGAGGGCCCCCTGGTCAAGATCACCGCGCGTCCGGACGGGGCGACGCGGCTCAAGGCCTTCGTCACCGTGATGGAGGGCTGCGAGAAGCACTGCACGTTCTGTGTCGTTCCCACCACGCGGGGGCGCGAGCGCAGCCATTCGCCCGAGGCCATCGAGACGGAGGTGCGCGGCCTGGTGGCCCAGGGCTGTCGCGAGGTCACCCTCCTCGGCCAGACCGTCAACGCCTATGGGCGCGACCTCGATCCCCCCACCGATCTGGCCGCCCTGCTCGAGCGCCTGGATGGGATCGACGGGATCGAGCGCATCCGCTTCACCACCTCGAATCCCTACAACCTCACCCCCCGGCTGATCCGCGCCATCCGCGACGTGCCCAAGGTGGTGGAGTACCTCCACCTGCCGCTCCAGTCCGGCTCCGACCGCATTCTCGAGCGCATGAACCGCGGCTACACCCGTGCCCGCTACCTCGAGCTGATCGCCGAGCTCAGAGACACGGTGGGGGATCTCGCGCTGTCCACCGACCTCATCGTCGGCTTTCCCGGCGAGACGGAGGCGGACTTCGAGCAGACCCTCTCCGCGGTGGAGGCGGTCGGCTACGACAACGTCTTCGCCTTCCGCTACTCGCGCCGTCCCGGCACGCCGGCGGCGGAGATGGCGGATCAGGTGCCCGAGCCGGTGAAGGCGGACCGCAACCACCGCGTGCTGGCGGTGGCGGCCCGGGTGGGCGCCGAGCGGAGCCGCCGCCTCGAGGGCCGCCGGCTGGAGGTGCTGGTGGACGGAACCTCCCGGAAGGACGCGCGGCAGGCGAGCGGCCGCACGCGCTGCAACCGCGTGGTGAACTTCGACGCCGGCGGCGAGAACCTCCTCGGCGAGGTCGTCAGCGTTCGCATCACCGAGGCCTTGCCCCACAGCCTGCGCGGCGAGCTCGCGGCCCATGGGGCGCATCGCCTCGCGCCGGCCGGGCCGCCCGCATAGGAGGGACCCGTGCCATGTACCTCGAGATGAAGGTCAAGGGGCTGGCCGTCGACCCGCTGTCCAACCTGCCGATCCTCATCCTGCGCGACGAGGAAGACAAGCGCTCGCTGCCGATCTGGGTGGGCCTGGCCGAGGCCAATGCCATCGCCATCGAGCTCGAGAAGATCCCCACCGCGCGGCCCATGACCCACGACCTCATCAAGAGCATCCTGGAGTCGCTGCGAGCCCGCGTGCTCAAGGTCGTCGTCAACGACCTCCGGGACAATACCTTCTTCGCCGTGCTGCACCTCCAGCTGGGCGGCAACGAGATCACGGTGGACTCGCGGCCCAGCGACGCCATCGCGCTGGCGCTGCGCGTGGGCGCCCCCATCTTCGTGGCGGAAGAGGTGGTGCAGAAAGCCCAGACGGTGGAGGTGGTGAAGGACGCGGAGGGCGCGAGGGGCACGCGACCGGAAGACCCGGACAAGGTGAAGGAGTGGCTGGAGTCGATCAAGCCCGGGGACTTCATGGAGCGCGGCAAAGACCCCGGCGCCCCGGATGAGTAGTGAATGCGCGTCGCCCTCTTCACGAACAATTACCTGCCGTTCCGGGGTGGGGTCACCACGGCCGTAGAGACGCTCCGTACCGGGCTTGAGGCCTCGGGCCACCAGGCCTGGGTCTTCGCCCCCGCCTCCGACACGTCCGGCGATGCGCCCGGCGTCTTCCGCTACCCGTCGATCCCCGCGCCGACCTATCCCGGTTTCGCGGTGCCGCTCCCGTGCTCGCCGCGCCTGGCCCGCGTCGCCCGGGGACTCCGTCCCGACATCGTCCACGCCCAGCACCCGTTCCTCCTCGGGGTGACGGCGCGCCGGATCGCGCGACGGCTGGCGGTGCCGCTCGTGTTCACGTATCACACGCGCTACGAGAAGTACGCGCACTACGTGCCCGCGCCGGAGCGGCTGGTGGCCGCGCTCGCGGTCCGGCTGGCGTGCCGCTTCGCCGACCGCGCGGACCTCGTGATCGCGCCCTCGGCGTGCATCGCCGAGACCCTGCGGACGCGCGGCGTGCGGACGCGCGTCGCCGTCGTCCCCACCGGCGTGCCGCTGGACCGCTTCCGTCCCGACGACACCGGCGCGGCGCGCCGGGCGCTCGGGCTCGCGCCCGAGGCGCTCGTCTGTCTCTACGTGGGCCGCCTGGACCGCGAGAAGAGCGTGGAGCGTGTGATCGAGGCCTTCGGCCTGATCGCGGGCGCGTTGCCCCAGGCCCGCCTCCTCCTCGTGGGGCAGGGTAGTCATGCCGAGGCGCTGGGTCGCCGAGCCGCCGCCAGCCCGGCGTGGGACCGCATCCGGCTGGTGGGCGGCGTCGCCCGCGAGGCGCTGCCGCCCTACTATCACGCGGCGGATCTGTTCCTCTTCGCTTCCGAGACGGAGACGCAGGGGCTGGTGCTGGCCGAAGCCCACGCGTGCGGACTGTCTGCGGTGGCGGTCCGGGCGACCGGCGTCGAGGAGGTGGTGGTGGACGGCGAGACGGGCCTGCTCACCAAGCCCGACGCGCGCGATCTGGCCGATGCCGCCATCGGGCTGCTCGTCGACCCCGCACGGCGCGCCGCCATGGGCGCGGCGGGCCGCGTGGTCGCCGAGCGCGCCTTCTCCGCCGCGGGGCAGGTGGCCGCCATGGTCGAGCTCTACGCGGGGCTCCGGGGGTGAGCGAGGGCGGTCGCGAGCTTCGACTCGTCTTCCAGGACGACTGGGACCCGGGCGCGGGCGATCCCGGACGGGGCGGGCTGCTGGCACCCGATCCCAAGGTCCGCACCTTGCTCAAGGTGCTGGTGTCCTACCCCGAGGTCCAGTACATCCTCCCCGACCGGATCCGTCTCGACGGGGCCTCGGATCCCCGTCTTCTCGAGACCGTCACCCGATTCCTCGAGCGCCAGGCCTGGCTGCTCAAGTCGGTCGTGGTCCGCTGAGGCCGGTGACGTGATCTGGAATCCGGAGGCGGAGACGATGGCGCCGGACGCGCGGCGTGCGCTCCAGCTCGCGCGGCTCCGCGACACGGTGGACCGGGCGGCGGCGCGCGTGCCCTTCTTTCGCGCGGCGCTGGCCGCCGCCGGCGTGCACGCGGGCTCGCTGCGGGGGCTCGAGGATCTCGCGCGCCTCCCGTTCACCCGCAAGGACCATCTCCGCGAGCAGTACCCGTGGGGCCTCTTCGCGGTACCCCGGCACGAGCTGGCGCGCATCCACGCCTCCTCCGGCACCAAGGGCAAGCCGACCGTGGTCGGCTACACCCGCCGCGACCTCGTCATCTGGCGGGAAGTCATGGCGCGGTCGCTGGCCGCCGGAGGCGCGGAGCCGGGCCACCTCATCCAGATCGCCTACGGCTACGGCCTCTTCACCGGCGGCCTCGGCTTCCACGACGGCGCCGAGCACATGGGGCTCACCGTGGTGCCGGCGTCGTCGGGCAACACGCTGCGCCAGATTCTGCTGCTCCAGGATTTTCGTCCCCACGGCCTCGCCTGCACGCCCTCCTTCGCGCTGCACATCGGCGAGGCCCTGCGCGAGACGGGCCAGGATCCGCGGGCCCTCGGCCTCCGCTATGGCCTCTTCGGAGCCGAGCCCTGGACGGAGGCCATGCGCGTCCAGCTCGAGGCGCTGTGGGGTGTGGTGGCGTCGGACTTCTACGGGCTGTCGGAGCTGATCGGTCCGGGGGTGGCCGGGGAGTGCCCGGCCCACGACGGGCTCCATATCAACGACGATCACTTCCTGCCCGAGATCGTCGATCCCGCTACCGGAGCGCCGCTGGGACCGGGCAAGGAGGGCGAGCTCGTCCTCACCGCCCTGACGCGGGAGGCGCTGCCGATGCTGCGCTACCGGACCGGCGACCTCACCAGCCTCAACCCCGAGCCGTGCGCCTGCGGGCGCACCACGGCGCGCATGGCGCGCGTGAAGGGGCGCACCGACGACATGGTCGTCATCAAGGGCGTCAATGTGTACCCCTCACAGGTGGAGGCGGCGCTGTTGACGATCGTGGAGCTCGCACCCCACTATCAGCTGGTAGTGGACCGGACCGACGGCTTCCCCAGCCTCACCGTCCACGTGGAGCCCGCGGAGGGCCTCGTCGGCGTCTGGGGCGGCTTCGACGCCGGCGGGACCGAGGTGGCCGCCCTCGCCGCCCGGGTAGGGGAGCGGTTGCGCGGCCATCTCGGCCTCAACCCGCAGATTGCCATCGACCCGCCCAAGACCATCCCCCGCAGCGAGGGGAAGGCGGTGCGAGTGGTGGAAAGGAGCTAGTCATGGACCCCAGCAGAGAACTCAGCGAGGAGCGGCTCCTGGCCCGGATCCAGGCCGGCGAGCGCATCGAGTCGTCGGCGGAGATGACGGAGACGTATCGCCAGAGCCTCGTCCACCTCATGACCATGCAGGCCGACTCGGAGCTGGCGGGGGCCTTCGGCTACGTGCCGTGGATCATGAAGGCGCCGACCATCGAGGAGAAGCACGTGGTGGCGCAGATCGTGAAGGACGAGGTACGCCACGCGCACGTCATGTACGGGCTCCTCGAGGACCTCCGGTACCGAGCGGGTGGCCGCCGACAAGCGCGTCAACATCTTCTACTACCCCATCGACCGCTGGGCTGACTTCGTGTTCTTCAACTTCTGCATGGACCGCGGGGCCGGCCACCAGCTCGAGGACGTGCGCCACTGCTCCTACGGGCCGTGGGTGCGCGCCATCGAGGGCATTTTCAAGGAAGAGAAGATGCACATCCGCCATGGCGAGCTCTGGGTGCAGCGGCTCACCGCCAGCGACGCCACCCGCGCGGAGGCCCAGGACGCGCTGGAGAAATGGTACGTGCGCACCATGAACATCTTCGGCCGGCCCAACTCGCCGAAGAACCGCCTCTATCAGAAGTTCCGGCTGAAGACCCGTGACAACGACGAGGTGCGCCGCACTTTCGCCGCCGAGATCAACACCCTTGCCGCCGCGGCCGGGCTTCGGGTGCCGGAGTGGCAGCCGGTCTGGGACAAGCTGCCGGAAGAGGCGCAGATTCCCGGATGATCCCCGCGCCCGTCTCTGCCGCGCCGGGGCGCTCGCGGCGCTCCACGCGGTGTCGCGCCAGATCCTGGGCATCCGACAGGAGCGGTCTGCGGCGACCGGCATCACGCTGACCGCCACGCTGCAGTGATGGATGAAAGGACGCCTATGCGCGCCGTCATAGCCCTCATCGTTCTCAGCTGGTTCGCGACCAGCGACGCGACGCCGATCCAGGATCTCTCTTCCACCACGACCTTGATGGCGCAGACGGCCCCCGCCAGCAGCGGGGAGGCCGCGGCGGGAGGCGGCGGGAGCCCGCTGATCGGGCTCAAGGATCGCACGTGGACCGCGATCTCCGGGGTGGGCGTACCCTTCTGCTGCAACTCCAAGCACACGCGCCAGCTGTACGACTCGAAGCGCGGCCGCATGGTGCTCGCCGGGGGCGACTATTCCGTCCCGGAGAACTCCACGCCTGGTGCGCGCCGCCCGGCGGGGTCCAGCCGAACCGCCCCGACAACGTGACCTGGGTCTACGACCCGAAGCGGGACAAGGGCGTGATGATGCCCGCCTTTTACGGGGCGAATGGCTCGGGGTGTCCGAACGTGACGGAGACGAAGGGCGGCTACACGTTCAACTTCGAGACGCGACGGTGGGAGGAGGCGACCTGGCACGTGCCGACGCCCGCTTACGGAGGCGACCTGCACAACCACTTCGGGGTCCTCGATCCGATCACCGATCGAGTGTATCGATTCTACGACCGCGGCGGGGCGAACATGCAGGCGGTTCCCCTGGACGGCTCGTCGTCGGAGTTCATCAAGCTCCCGGGTCTCAAGAACATGAACAACGATCAGCCCGCCATCGACGTCGAGGGGCGGGCGATCTACGCCATCGCGCGGGAGATCCGGTCGCTCGTGAAGTACTCGATTCCGGACAAGAAAGTCGTCGCGCGGATCCCGCTCCCGGCCACGTGGGTGGCACCGACCGGCGAGTTCGGCGGGTGGGAGTATGAGACCTACCTGGCCTTCGACTCCAAGAACCGCGTCCTTCTCAATCCGGTGACCGTGGGTTACGGCGGCATTCCGAAGGGCCTCGGCATCTACCGGCTGGACAGCAAGGAGTGGGAGTGGGAGGCGGTGCCGCCCGGCGTCTCCGGGAACAACCTTGCCTACGACGCCACCAACAACGTCTTCCTCTTTCTCGGGCGGAACGCCGACCACAAGTTCTGGCTCTACCGCTATGCGGGGGGCGGGTAACGCCTGAAGCCGCATCCGCCAGCTAGTTGACATAATACTCCTTATCAGACTCACGGGACGCGACGCGGATCGAGCGGTCCGACGCGAATCATCGAGTCGTGGTGCCCCGCGCCCCCTCGCGCGCGCGCGGCGCGGGCGGGCGCGGCAGCTACTTCGAGGCGCTCTGGAGCGAGGCGATCCGGGTGCGAACGTCGTCGGCGCGGCGGCTGTCCGGCACGTCCTTCAGGAGCCGCCGATAGGTCTCGAGCGCGGCGTCGCGCCGGCCCCCGAACTCCTGCGTCCGGGCGATGTCGAGGAGCAGGCCCTCGTAGAGAAAGTCCTTCGGTCCGAGCCCGGCCAGCGCCGCTTCGAAGGCGCTCTGCGCCTTCGCGTAGTCTTTCTCGGCTTCCCACGTGTACCCGATGCCGGCCGCCGCCAGGCCGCGCACCGTGCCCGTGGCGCCCTGGGCGAGGGCGATCTGATAGGCGCCGCGCGCGGCGGCGTACTCCCCCGCGGCGTAGCGGACGTTGCCGAGCCGGTAGGCCGCCTCCGGGAGGCCCGCGTAGCGGGGGTGCTGGGCGATGACGGCTTCGAGGGCCTGGGCGGCCCCCGCGCGCGTCTCCGGCGTGGCGCCGGGCGCCAGGGCCTTCTGCGCCAGCTCGACGGCGGCCGCGAGGGCGGCGGCGCCCTGCGCCTGCTGCGAGCGATACCAGGTCCAGCCGCCGAATCCGACGAGACCGAGGACGACCAGCGCCGCCACCGCGAGCAGGCCCCACCGCGCGACACGGGAGTCGTCGAGGAACGCGCGCAGCCAGTCGAGCACGCCGACGCTCAGCTAGCGCTGGCGCTGGCGGAGGCCGGACGGGGTTGGCCGCCGCGCGCGACCCAGATCTCCCCCTTCACGGAGGCGCCGTCGGCCGCCGAGAAGCTGCCGGTCTTGAGCGTGCCGGTGAGCACGCCCGAGGGAAGGATCTCGACGCGCGTCGTGGCCGAGAGATTGCCCCGCACGACGCCGCCGATCTGGATCGCGGCGGCATTGATGTTGGCGTCGACCTGGGCGCCCTCGGCGACGAAGACCTTGCCGGTGACGTTGATCTCCCCCTCGAACTTGCCGAGGATCTGGAAATCGCCCTCGCCGCTCACTTCACCGCGCAGGACCAAGCGCGAGGCGATGGCGGCCATGCCGGGGAGATTGCGCGGCGCCGCGAGGGCGGCGCGCGCGCCGCTTCCCTCGCCCGCGGCGCCCATCAGACCGAAGTAGCCCAGCGCCGACCGCATCACCCCCACCGGCACGTCTCCATGCCCATCACGCACGTATGCTAGAAGGTGGCATCGCGTGAGTCAAGAAATCCGCGCGTTCGGCGCCGGCCAAGGGCGGGCGCCGGGGTCCCCGCCGGAGGCTTACCAGTCGCCGATCCGGATCCCGTACGAGGAGACGAGGAGGATCTCGGGGCCGGCCGTCTCGACCTGCTGGGGGAGCTTCCACTCGTCGAGGAGGCGGCTGATGCGCTCGGCGCCCGTGCTGCCGTAGTAGTCCAGGAACTCCTTGGCGAAGAGCAGCCGGTGGGCGGGCCGGCCCGCCCCGTCGAGGAGAACGAAGCCCTGCCCGTCGCGGTGGATGTCCCACGAGGGGATCGGGATGAGGGAGCGGAAGCGGTCGCGGAGGTAACCGGTCACCTCGCGCACCGCCACGGGATTCGCGGTGAGGCTCGGCTCGAAGGGCTGCCCCTCCGACGGCTCGAGCGTGACGATCGAATAACCGATCGAGCGCAGCTCGTACTCCGTGGCGCGCTGCGCGCGGCGGTGGCGCGCGCGGCGTTCGTTCGCGGCCTCCGCGCCGGTATTCGCGCGCCGGCGCTCGGCGAGCCTCCGGTCGATCAGGATGTGCACGTCGCCGCCGGCGAACTCGTGGCTCAGGTGGCTCAGGATGTCGACGTGGTTGCGCGACACCAGGAACAGCAGTTCAGCCATACGATTCCTTTCAGTCACCTATCAATCTTTCCTACCACGGCGAGCCACCACCGTGGCCAGCCCCTATTGTGCATGATTGATGCCCATCCGGACCTCAAGTAAAAACGCGCACCTAAGACTCGGCTCGCCGCCCGGGTCCCGGAGCCGTAAAGAATACTGACGGAGCCAGGCCCCCAGGGCGGGAGTGGCGGCGGGCGCGGCGCGGCGGGCCCCGCCCCACTCCCCGCCCCCCACGGCGCGGCGCTCCTTGCCCTTCACGGCGCAAGGGACTACGGTGGCCTCACCCTCGACCTCGCCGGGGACAAGGAGGCGATATGCCGACCTACATGGTGCAGGCGTCCTACACGAGCACGGCGTGGAGCCGGCTCGTGCAGCGGCCCGAGAATCGGATGGAGGCGCTACGGCCGGTGATCGAGAAGCTCGGCGGGAAGCTGCACGCCTGGTACTACTGCTGGGGCGACTACGACGTCGTGGTTCTCTTCGACGTGCCCGACAACGTCAATGCCGCGGCGGCGTCGATGGCGGTGGCAGCCGGGGGCGCGGTGAAGGACATCAAGACCACGCCCCTCATGTCCCCCGATGAGGGCTTCGACGCGATGCTGCTGGCCCAGGGCGCGGGCTACCGACCGCCGGGAGCCTGAGGCGGCTCAGCGCTGGGCGCGGCGCGTCCCGTCCTCGCGCGCCTCTTCGGCGTTGGCGTAGCAGCGTTCGGGCTGGGTCTTCGCGTACGCCTCGCCGCCCGGCAGGTGGTAGAGGCGCTCCCCGTTGGGGTTCGCCGCGCCCTTGACGGGATGCGAGATGGGGCAGGTCCACGCGTCGTGAGGCACCGCCCCTGGCCGGTCCACCGTGCCGAAGCTGCGCCCGGATGGCGTCGTCTTGGGATCGCCCGCGGCGGCGGATGGCTTCGGGGGCGTGGCGGCGCGGCGGCTGCCGGGCTCGCGCCCCACATAGGGCGAATCGCGCCAGCGCCCGACCTTGAGAAGCCGCGCTTGGCGCTGCAGGTGCTGCAGCAACTCCTCATGCAGCACGTTCGGCTTCGTGATGACGACCTCGGCGTAGCCGTTGGCGACCAACTCGGCATTGACCATGAGATCCCCGACGTAGACGTACGCGAGCAGGCGGCCCTGCGCGTCTTTTTCCTGCGCGTCCATCTCCAGCCGCACCGTCTGGCCGAGCACGAGGGCGCGGTTGAACTCGGCCGCCTCGGTGGGGCCCGCGTCCAGGCTATCCGCGGGCATGCGCGCGTCGCGCGTATTGGTCCCGATGTAGCGCACGGTGAGGACAAGCTTGTCCACGCGCACCGCGATGGTGTCGCCGTCCATGACGCGCACCACGCGCCCCGTGAGCGGCTCCCGCGCCTCGAGCCCGATGGTCGCCCCGGCCACGGCCGCCATGCCGAGCAGGGCAAGGGCGATGGCGCGGGCCACCCAGAGCACCCCGCGCCGACCCCTCCGCAAGGGCCGAGACACCGCCTGGCTCATGGCTCCTATCCTAGCAAGGCGCAGGCCAAGGGGAATCCGCAAAGACTTCGCTCACTTGCCAATGGTCCTTAGAGACGAGCGACCGTCAGCGGTATGACACCGACATAAATTGCGCAGGGCAACGGGAAGATGCGGCCCGTGCCGAACTCGGAAGGCGAGCCCTGATGGTGCCCCGGGCGGAAATTCCGGATCTATTCGATCACCTGATCCGCCCGGAGCAGGAGCGATTTCGGGATGGTCAGGCCGAAGGTCTTGGCGGTCTTGAGATTGATGACCAGCTCGAACTTCGCGGGTTGCTCCATGGGGAGATCGGCGGGCTTGGCCCCCTTGAGGATCTTGTCCACGAAGTAGGCGGCGCGCTTGTGCATCCCTGGATAGCTCGGCCCGAAGGACATCAGGCCGCCCGCATCGACCAGCTCCGTGTACGCATACACTCCCGAGATGCGGTTCCGGGTCGCAAAGTCGGCGATTCTGACTCGGTTGTGCAAGAAGACGCGGTCGGCCAACATGATGAGACCGCCCGGCCGATCCTTGGTAATCGCCTCGTAGGCGTGATCGAGCTCGGCCTCCGCCCGCACGTTCACAAATTGCACCTTCATGTGCAACACGCCGGCCGCCGCCCGGACCTGATTTTCGGAGAGCGCGTGGAAGGGATTGGCGGGGTTCGTGAGGACGGAGACATGGGAGAGCTTCGGAACGACCTCCCGGAGCAACTCGAGTCGTTTCCCCTCCAGGTCCGGAGCGATCGACACCAGTCCGGTGAGGTTCCCCCCGGGGCGGGCGAGGCTTGCGACGAGACCCGTGCCGACGGGATCGCCAACCGCCACCATGACGA